>Ga0182233_1000324_pt1 | contig 10113 bp, 9 predicted proteins | sample G6R1MG_31_FD_129664 | JGI IMG/M metagenome (GOLD analysis project Ga0182233, IMG submission 129664) | Miscanthus phyllosphere microbial communities from Michigan, USA - G6R4_NF_07NOV2016_LD1 MG | ecosystem: Host-associated > Plants > Phyllosphere > Phylloplane/Leaf | place: USA: Michigan... | reverse complement strand
GACCAGTTCAAACGCATCGGCAAACAGGGTCGGGTTGTCTGGCTGGAAGCGACGTACAACCCGGTTTTTGATGTCGACGGCAAACTCTACAAAATCGTCAAGTTCGCCAGCGACATCACCCACCGCGTTGAAAAACAGGAAGCGGACGCACACGGTGCATCGCGCGCTTACCATATCTCGGCAGAAACCGAGAAAGTGGCTGAACAGGGAACCCTGGTCATTCAAGACACGGCGCGGGAGATGCGCCAAATCTCCGAAAACATCGGTGCATCGGCAAAGCTGGTGAGTCAGCTGGGTGATCGCTCCGAGCAGATCACCGCCATCGTCAACACCATTCGCGGCATTGCCGATCAGACCAACCTGTTGGCGCTCAACGCAGCCATCGAGGCGGCTCGGGCGGGTGACCAGGGCCGCGGGTTTGCCGTGGTGGCCGACGAAGTCAGGCAACTGGCGGGACGTACCAGCGGCTCGACCACCGAGATTGCCGAAATGATTGGCAAGATCCTCGCCGAAACACGCGAAGCCGTGGCAAGCATGGGCGCGACTCAGGAAGGAGCCATTCGCGGTGTGATACTGGCAGACCAGGCCGGGCAGGTCATCGTGCAGATCCGCGATGGCGCAAGCGATGCGGTCGAAGCCGTCAGCATGTTCGCCAACCGCATGGATGAAGCCGAAGCGTTCGCAAAGCCGGGCAAACGGTGACGCGTCGGTAACACCCCGCAAATCAAAAACCCGCGCGCTGCGGGTTTTTTATCGCCCACCAATTACCGCACAAACCTTGGTTATCGGGCTCGTCTGCGCTTCAATAGCGGCCATTGCACCTCACGCCAGCCAAAGGACCGCTCATGGCCTCGCCAGACAAGCAGCAAAAACGTGCCAAGCGCGCAAAGATCAAGGCCAAGCAGAACCGCTCGGGCAAGGCTGCAACCAGCCTGGTTCATCCGGTGTTTGCCTCGGCACTGGTCAACCAGCCGTTCGATGACGTCGAACTCGACCTCAATACCTTCGACTTCAGCGACATTGTCGAGAACGGTTTTGACCCGGCTGACTACGACGACCTGTTCACGGCCATGAAGCAAGCGGAGGCCATCAGCCAGCTCGCGCTGTGCGTCGTCTTCCTGCAATACCCGGTGCTGGCACTGGTGATTTCCGAAGAGGACGAGGACCCGGCCACGGACTTTATGATGGGCCTGCTTATCGTGTACCGCGCGATGTACCACGATGAGGACGAAGACAGTGCAATCGAGTGGATCGAGAGCCCTGCCTTCCAGAAGGATTACACGCTGGCGTCCGACCTGCTGATGAAGAGAGACACCAGAGCCGCACGCTGATGCAAGATCGTGCCAATGCGCGGCATTGGCACGAGCGTCATCCGCCCAAGGGCGCGATCAACCCAGCGCAGCAGCGCCCACGCGACCGGCCTTGCGGCGACGCGATACGATCAGGCCAGCGCCGATCACCAACAGGCTGAGTACGCCGGTGGCGATGATTTCGAGGCGATGCTCTTCCTGCAGCAGCATGATGGTCAGCACCGCGACGATGAACGCGATCACAGCCCAGGTCAGCCATGGGAACAGCCACATCTTGAAGTCGATGGCCTCGCCTGCAGCAATGCGCTTCTGGCGCATACGCAGCTGCGACACCGCGATCACCAGATACACCAGCAGTGCGATGGCACCGGAGCTGGCGAGCAGGAAATCGAATACGGCCGCAGGCGCGATGTAGTTGGCGAACACGGTCAGGAAAGCCGCCGCAGTCGACATGAGCACCGCCCAGTGAGGCGTACCGCCCTTGCTGGTGCGCTTCGACACGGCAGGTGCATCGCCGCGCTTGCCCAGCGAGAACAGCATGCGCGAAGCGGTGTACAGGGCCGAGTTCAGGCAGCTGGTCACAGCAACCAATACCACCAGGTCAACAATCAACTTGGCGTTCGGAATGCCCATTGCATCGAGCACGGTCTGATAAGAACCCACCTCGGCCAGGCGCGGGTCGTTCCACGGCACCAGCGACACCACGATGAAGATCGAAACCAGATAGAACAGGAAGATCCGCCAGATCACCGAGTTGGTGGCCTTGGTGATCTGCTTGCCAGGGTTCTTGGACTCGGCCGCTGCGATGGTCACGATCTCGGTGCCCATGAACGAGAACATAGTGGTCAGCATCGCTGCCAGCACTGCGCCCATACCGTTGGGCAGGAAGCCGCCGGTGTCGAACAGATGGCTGACACCGCTGACGTTGCTGGTGGGCAGCAGACCGAAGATCGCCGCAACACCCAGCACCACGAACGCAATGATCGCCACGACCTTGATCAGCGCGAACCAGAACTCGAATTCACCGTAGTTCTTCACGCTGAACAGGTTGGTCGCCGTCAACACCAGCGTGATGACCAGCGTGAACATCCAGATCGCGATGTTGGGGAACCAGGCGTGCAGGATGGTTGCAGCAGCGTTGGCCTCCAGTGGAATCACCAGCACCCAGAACCACCAGTACAACCAGCCGATAGTGAAACCGGCCCAGTGACCGATAGCGCGGTCGGCATAGGTTGAAAACGAACCGGTGTCAGGCGAGGCAACGGCCATTTCGGCCAGCATGCGCATCACCAGCACCACCAGCGTACCCGCAGCGGCATACGCCAGCAGCACGGCAGGGCCGGCTTCGGCAATCGCGTGGCCGGAGCCGACGAACAAACCGGCGCCAATCACGCCAGCAATCGACAGCATCGTAATGTGTCGAGGTTTCAGCCCTTGTTCGAGCTCGGAAGAGTTAGCGGTACTGCTCATAAAACCACCTGTGCAAGACGAGCGAGGCACACCGGAGCGTTACGTAAAAAGAAACCTACGGTGCCGTTCTTTATATTTGACGCAAGAATTGCGCCAAAATATTTCGAAAACGACGTCGCTTAGAGAATACGAGGCCTGTGGCTTGGCCCGTGAAGCATGCAAGACGATGGCTTTTCTTAGCTGTCTGTAGGATTTGTTACCAAACGCCTCAGATTCGTCTATATGCACGCACCAAAAATGCCCCAAACCTTCTTCCAAGCGCAAACATGGTGCAGAAATCAGACCGCCGCTCAGCAAATGCTACTTCCAACACCAGGCCAAAGCTGGCAACATCGCGCCTTTTTCGCGCACGCCCCTGTTTTACAGGGCATCATGCTTGCCTTCTTGCGACCGTCCGCTGCCCGGATGAGACAACCCGTCGAGCGCCTCCACGCTGGACGCCAGACGTCGATGGTTGTCCTTTAAACGCTGTGCTAGCTTGGCGTTCGCTGGCAGCCAGCGCGCACACTTCAATGAGGACCCCACATGGCCGAGGCCACGCCCGCCCTGGAAATCCGCAACCTGCACAAGCGCTACGATCAGCTTGAGGTGCTCAAAGGCATCTCGCTGACGGCTCGCGACGGCGACGTCATATCGATCCTCGGCTCCTCCGGTTCCGGCAAGTCCACGTTGCTGCGCTGCATCAACCTGCTGGAAAACCCGCATCAGGGCCAGATTCTGGTGGCCGGCGAAGAATTGAAGCTCAAGGCCGCGCGCAACGGCGACCTGATTGCCGCCGATAACCGGCAGATCAATCGCTTGCGCAGCCAGATCGGCTTCGTGTTCCAGAATTTCAACCTGTGGCCGCACATGAGCGTGCTCGATAACATCATCGAAGCCCCGCGTCGCGTGCTCGGTCAGAGCAAGGCCGAGGCCATTGCGGTGGCTGAAGAGTTGCTGGCCAAGGTCGGTATCGCCGACAAGCGCCATGCCTACCCCGCGCAACTTTCCGGCGGACAGCAGCAACGCGCCGCCATTGCGCGTACGCTGGCCATGCAACCAAAGGTTATCCTGTTCGACGAGCCGACCTCGGCCCTCGACCCGGAGATGGTTCAGGAAGTACTCGGCGTCATCCGCGCACTGGCTGAAGAAGGCCGGACCATGCTGCTGGTGACCCACGAAATGAATTTTGCACGTCAGGTATCAAGTGAAGTGGTGTTTTTGCATCAGGGAATGGTCGAAGAACAGGGCACACCGCAGCAAGTGTTCGAAAACCCGCTGTCGGCAAGGTGCAAACAATTCATGTCGAGTCACCGCTAACGGAGCAACACCCATGCAGTCGTACAAAAAGATCTTGCTGATCGCAGCGGCCACCCTTGCCTTCAGCGGCAGTGCCTTTGCTGAAACAATGAAAATGGGCATCGAAGGTGCCTACCCGCCGTTCAACAACAAGGACGCGAGTGGCCAGGTGGTGGGCTTCGACTATGAAATCGGCCAGGCCCTGTGCGCCAGGATGAAGGTCGAGTGCGAAGCGGTGACGTCAGACTGGGACGGCATCATCCCGGCGTTGATGGCCAACAAGTTCGACTTCCTGATCTCGTCGCTGTCGATCACCGAAGAACGCAAGCAGGTGGTCGATTTCACCAACCCGTATTACTCGAACAAGCTGCAATTCATCGCGCCGAAAACCTCCTCGATCGACGTATCGAGCACTGAAAAAGCCAAAGAAAGCCTTGCCGGCAAGTCAGTGGGTGCACAGCGCTCGACACTGGCCGCCACCTGGCTGGAAGACAAGCTCGGGATCATGGACGCCAAGCTCTATGACACTCAGGAAAACGCCTTCCTCGACCTGTCCTCCGGTCGCGTCGACGCCATGCTGGCCGACAAATACGTCAGCTTCGAGTGGCTGAAAAGCGAAGCGGGTCAGAACTTCGAGTTCAAGGGCGAGCCTGTCGTTGAAGACGACAAGATCGGCATCGCCGTGCGCAAGGGTGACGACGCCCTGCGCGAGCGCTTGAACGCGGCCCTGAAAGAAATCATCGCTGACGGCACCTACAAGAAGATCAACGACAAGTATTTCCCTTTCAGCATCCTCTGATTCACCTGACCGCGTCGCCGCCGCTTCCTGTCGAAGCGCGGCGACCGGCCCTGACAAAGCCTGCCCATGAACATTGATCTCCACGGATTCGGCCCGGCCCTTGCGGCTGGCGCGCTGATGACGGTCCAGCTTGCACTCTCGGCCCTGTGCCTGGGGCTGATACTCGGACTGCTCGGCGCCTTGGCCAAGACCTCGCCCTACAAGCCACTGCAATGGCTGGGCAGTACCTACTCGACCCTGGTACGCGGCATTCCCGAACTGCTTTGGGTGTTGCTGATTTACTTCGGCACCGTCAACGGCATGCGCGCTCTGGGCAACCTGTTCGACATTCCTGACCTGGCCCTGAGCGCCTTTGCTGCCGGGGTCATCGCCCTGGGCATTTGCTTCGGTGCCTACGCGACCGAAGTGTTTCGCGGCGCGATTCTGGCCATCCCCAAAGGCCATCGTGAAGCCGGGCTGGCGCTGGGCATGTCACGCTCGCGCATCCTCTTCAAACTGGTCCTGCCGCAGATGTGGCGCATCGCCCTGCCCGGTCTGGGCAACCTGTTCATGATTCTGATGAAAGACACCGCGCTGGTCTCGGTGATCGGCCTGGAAGAAATCATGCGCCACGCGCAGATCGCCGTGGGCTTCACCAAGCAAGCGTTCACCTTCTACATGGTCGCGGCCTTCATGTACTTGGGCCTGACCGTGCTGGCCATGGCCGGCATGTACTTCCTTGAGAAGCGCGCCAGTCGCGGCTTTCTGAGGAGCGCGTCATGAACTGGGAAGTCATCATCAAGTGGCTGCCACGCCTGGCACAGGGCGCGACCCTGACCCTGGAGCTGGTGGCGATTGCCGTCATCGCCGGGCTGATCCTCGCCATCCCGATGGGCATTGCCCGTGCATCGCGTCACTGGCCGGTGCGCGCCCTGCCCTACGCCTACATCTTTTTCTTCCGCGGCACACCGCTGCTGGTGCAACTGTTTCTGGTCTATTACGGGCTGGCGCAGTTCGAGTCGGTGCGCCAGAGTGCGTTGTGGCCGTACCTGCGCGACCCGTTCTGGTGTGCCGTGGTGACCATGACCCTGCACACCGCCGCCTACATCGCCGAAATCCTGCGTGGCGCCATGCAGGCGGTGCCGCCAGGTGAAATCGAAGCGGCACGGGCGCTGGGCATGTCGAAATGGAAGGCGCTGTTCTACATCGTCCTGCCACGCGCAGCACGCATCGGCCTGCCGGCCTACAGCAACGAAGTGATCCTGATGCTCAAGGCCAGTGCGCTGGCCAGCACCGTCACCCTGCTGGAACTGACCGGCATGGCGCGCACGATCATCGCCCGCACCTACCTGCCGGTGGAAATCTTCTTCGCCGCCGGCATGTTCTACCTGGTCATGACCTTCGTGCTGGTGCAGGGCTTCCGGCTGCTGGAAAAACTATTGCGTGTAGACGCAAGCCAGGGTCGCTGATATGAAAGGTGCTGGCGTCGATCCAGTCAGCACCTTGCCACACGAGGCCGCCACCATGCCCTCTGAACCTCGCTTGCAGGATGAACACCTCAGCAGCCACTTTGGTGCGCTGGACAGCTTCCTGTTCGCGCACCAGGCCTTGTGGCGACCCAAGCCGTTCACGCACCTGACCCTGCCATGGGAAGACAAATACCCTGACCTTGCGCACTGGCTGCGACAACGCACGCTGGAACAGGCCGAGGCCGCGCACAATCACCCGGAACACCTCGACGCGCCCTTCCCGTTCAAGCAACTGGCCGCCGAAGCCGTCGCGCTGAGCCACGTCGCCGAACTGCCCGTGCATCCGCTGCAGCCGGTCGAGCCGCGCATGAGCGTCGATGTGCCGGGGCGCAAGTGGCAGCAGATCGAAGCCTTCGCCAGCCATCTGGACATGCGTGACAGCACAACTCACTGGCTGGACTGGTGCGCTGGCAAAGGCCATCTGGGGCGCCGCCTGACCGGGCCCGGCCAGCGTCTGACCTGCCTGGAGCACGACCCGGCGCTGATCGAAGCAGGCCTGGCCCTGAGTACGCGGCAAGGCATCGACGCCAGGCATGTGCAGCAGGATGTCATGGCCGACGACACGTGGCGCTACCTGCAACCCGAACACACGCCTGTGGCGCTGCATGCCTGCGGCGACCTGCACATTCAGTTGATGGAGCTGGCCAGCCAGACGGGCTGTCGGCACATGGCGATTGCGCCGTGCTGCTATAACCGCACCCGGCACGACCTTTATCAGGCGCTGTCCAGCGAGGGCAAGGCGTCCGGCCTGAAGCTGTCGCGAGACGAGCTGGGTCTGCCACTCAGTGAAACCGTGACAGCCGGCGCGCGCGTACGCCGTCAACGCGACATCTCGATGGCCCGTCGCCTGGGCTTCGACCTGCTGCAGCGCCGCCTGCGCGGCATCGATGACTACTTGCCCACACCGTCGCTGCCAACGTCCTGGCTGGATGCGTCCTACACGGACTACTGCAACCATCTGGCAAAACTCAAGCATCTGCCTGCACCGGGTCAACAGGACTGGGCCGCGCTGGAGGCCGCTGGCTGGAAAAGACTGGCCGAAGTGCGCAACCTGGAACTGGTCCGCGATCTGTTTCGGCGTCCGCTGGAGATGTGGCTGGTGCTGGACAGAGCGATGTATGTGCGTGAGCAGGGTTACAGCGTGAGCGTTGGCACTTTCTGTGACAGCCGGATTACACCGCGCAACCTGCTGATTCTGGCTCGAAAATCGTGACGTAAATCGATTGAGCAACCTGTGGATAAGTCTGTTGATGAAAATGTGGATGAGTGCGTTAAAGCTTGGCGCGCCAGTTACTGAAGCCCCTTATTTTTTTCCGCAATCCTTCCCGTAACCCGCAAAAACAATGCCTTGCGGCTCAATGCACCCGACTGCACACAATTACCCGACTGCGCAAATCTTTATCAGCAAATTGTGCATAAAGATTTGGTAAAGGCTCTGGCGCAAGCGTTTTGCGCGGCCCAATCGTGCACACGCAGACGCCTGTGCACGAGCTGTCCGGCGTAAGATTTCAGACCTCTTCGACACACTCCAGCGAGCGCTCGACCATGACCTTGGCCATTTCCAGCATGTGCATGGAAGCGGACGCCAGATCGCGTTGCGAACCGGTCAGTTCATCGCCGAGTTCGTGAGCGGTGGCCGATGCGCAGCGCAGAAAATCCAGCGCGTGCACCAGGGTGGCTTCCAGGCTGATGAAGTCGAACTTGCTGTCGTGGGGTTCCTTGGCCGGTCGGGAGATTGGCAGGTAACACTCCATGGCGCGCTTGACCACAGCCTTGTCGAAGACCGGTGCGGCGCTGGACGGTTTGTTGGGCGGATCGGGGGTTACTTTGACCATGCTTTAGCTCCTTCTATTGAAGTCGCTGCCATTCCGCTACTAAACGAAAAGGCGGCAACTGTACGCGAGTTAGTAGACCGGTGAGCTAAGAACCGGCGCACCCGAAGGTGCCAAGCGCACAGTCGCCATAGCATCAGGACGAAGCCTAATGAAACGCGGCTGTGTTACGCCTTAACTCACTGCGGGCTACTAAACCCGATCGCTGATGGGCAGCGACGGGGCGGAGATTAGAAGCCCAGACAGAGGGGCGCAAGCGGTCGGGGATTCTCTCGGAAATGTCCTTCAAAAGAAAGAGACGGTGCCTGCAAAAACCGGCCTGAAAGCGTTGCAAAACATGATCTCAACACAGGTGCGCAGAACCCGTGGGAGCGAGCTTGCTCGCGAAGACTGAATACGCAGCGCCGCATTCCTGTCATGACTCACTACTAAAACTGATCATCCTTCAACCGCGCAAACGGCACACTGCGGTTCTGCAGCTTGCGCAACGTCAGCTTGTAGGCACTGGACTTGATCTGACTGCCCATCGGCGTCTCCTCCAGCAAAATCCGCCCTGACGCAAACGCACAGCCCGTGCTCATCATCTTGTACTTGAGCAGGTACAGCCCCGGGTCCATCTTGGCGAACACAAACACCGCCCCGGCCGGCACAAACGCATGCCGAAACGCCCTGCGCCCCACCGCATCCGTGACCTTGGCATACACCGCCGACTCGCCCGCCGAATTATCCACAGTGATCTGCGACCAGCCGTTGTCCTTGAGCACCGGCATGTCCTTCACATAACCCGCCTTGTCCGGCCACGGTGCGCCCATCGGATCAAGCGCCGGCACGCCACATTCGGACGCCGCCGCATCCACCGGCTTAGCCGGACTCGCTACAGGTTCCTCGACCGGCGTGACAGGCGCGGGCTTGACCCACGTCTGCGCAACCGGCGCAGGCTCGGACGGCACAAACGACTTGCCTGCACCCGGGTCGTAGCCCATCCATGCGCCACCCGCGCAGAACACCACAAACAACAGCGCCCAACGCCACGCACTGCGACGACGCTTGTCACGGGAAGGGGATGCAGAAGCATAGGCAGAAGACTTGGGCGCCGGCCCCGAGCGAGCCGCCTGAGACGGCGCAGCAGCAGTGGCTGCAGAAGTGGCCGCATACACATGAACCGCCTGCCCACGCGCGGCATGCGCCTGCTTGCGGCGCGCAGCGTCCATACGCGCCTTGTGCTCGTTGGCAGCGAGCTGCGCATCATAAGCCGCGCGCCGCGAAGGGTCAGCCAGCACATCGTGAGACGCGTTGACGACGCCCATCATCTCCGAGGCGTAAGGATCTGGATTCCTGTCAGGGTGCAGCTTCTGCGCCAGCTTGCGATAAGCCTTCTTGATCTGCTCAGGAGAGGCATCGCGAGCGACACTCAGCAGCTCGTAATGCGTAGGCGTTCTCTGCATTGCACTTGCTGTCCATGGCCGACTGCCATTTTCGATACAGCTGTATCGGCCAAAAAGCCGGTAGCTCCAGTGCAAATCCGACGCAACAGCAACCAGCGCACAAGAAAATGCCCGAATCCAGAGGATCCGGGCATTTCTTGAAACATCGATGAAGCCTTCGTCGGCATCCAGACGCACATTCATGCGATTCAGACAGCCATCCTCAGCCCACCCTGCGCAAAGCCAACAGGCCAGGCGCACCTGCAAATATCCTTCAACAACTCTTCAGCGAATGACCAGCCTGCGGCAAACAACACCCCAAACCTGGTTACGATCCATCGCATCACTCATCAGATAGTCCTTTATCTGCATGGCTGAAAAGCCAACGACCCGTGCTGCTGACTCAGTAGCCTGGGCCGTTGAGAACAAGCCTATGCAAAGCCCTCCTGCCCCGCAACTGCTCAAAAATGGCGGGGTCGGATGGGTGCCTTC
>Ga0182233_1000323_pt1 | contig 10129 bp, 4 predicted proteins | sample G6R1MG_31_FD_129664 | JGI IMG/M metagenome (GOLD analysis project Ga0182233, IMG submission 129664) | Miscanthus phyllosphere microbial communities from Michigan, USA - G6R4_NF_07NOV2016_LD1 MG | ecosystem: Host-associated > Plants > Phyllosphere > Phylloplane/Leaf | place: USA: Michigan... | reverse complement strand
CGGCGTGCCGCGCTGGCCACCCACCAGCACTTCGCCGCAGGCTTCGCAGTAGATCATCTCGAATAGGCGCGCTCCGCGACTGCCCTTGGAGGAGCGACCGTGCGTAAGTCCGCGTTCGATGGTGAGATCGGTGAAGCCGACGCCGTCGGCTCGTTTGGAGGGAGCTCCGAAGAGACCCTCCACGTTCCGGATGAAGGTGTGGACGCGGAAGGATGGAGTGCCCTCGGGAGCCTTCGTCCTGTACGCGCCGCTCTCCGGAAGCGCACGAGCAAGCATCAGTCCGCGGAGGGCGATGGCATCGTCGTCCTCGCCAGCGAAGATCCGTTCCGACAGATCGCGAACCGAAGTCGCGCGCACGCCTTCTCCGTCGCGGCAGGCGCCGGTCAGGACCTCCGCCGCCTTGGCAGCGACCTTCCGGACGAGTTCGTCGCGCGGCAGATCTTCGGCGACTCTGAGCGCCCGCGCTACGCCTCTCAGCGACGGATCCATGCGGGCAGCATCGGAGATCTTCGCGACGAAGCTTTTGGTACCGCCCGCCGCCGCGATCAGATCGGTGAAGGGTGCGGGTACGAGCTTGGCGCCGTCCCACGTCGGCAGGATGGGAAGTCCCGGCACGATGCAGTCGATCCAGAAGTCGTCCCGATCGCTGCCGGGATCGGTTGCGTTCTTGCTTGTGCCGAAGGGTGCGTAGAGATCGCGCAGGTAGCGTCTGCTCTGGAGCCCGGCCTCGCCCTTCGTCGGAAGCGACGCGCTGGAGGCGAGAATGCGGAGCTTTTGGCGGTGTCCCGGCCGGTCGAGCCCCAGGCGCTGGATCAGGGAGCGCACGAGGAAGGAGACCTCGGTACCCGCCGAACCGCGTACGAGGTGCAGCTCGTCGAAGATGAGGTGGAAGTAGGCGTCTTCGTTGGCCATCAGCCAGTCGCGAGTCTGATCGAAGATCGTGTCCTCGACCTCGCGCGAGAGCATAGCTCCGAGCATTGAGGCGTTGGTGACCAGGATGTCCGGCGGAGCGGCGTGCATGTCCCAGCGCGAGAGCATCTCCCCGCCGTCGACTGCGGGAAAGATGAAGCGGGTCGGATCGGGCGTGTCAGCGCCTTCGGCCTGGGCCCGGGCGCGCGCGGCGGCGTCGTGGGCTCGCGCGGCGTTCTGATCCTCGCTGTAGCGGCGCATCGCCGCGCGAAGTTCCTTCAGCCGCCGGCGGCGGCGCTTCTTCTCGTCCGGATCCGCGCTGCGGCGCGGATGCCGGGCGTAGCCGGTGACCTTAGTCTCGCCGGTATACTTGCCAAAGAAGATCCTGTTGCCTTTGAGATGCCGGTCCATAGTCTCCCGTGCTGCATCGGAATCCAGAGCGCGCCGCAGGCGCACCATCTGGTCCTCGACGAGCGCGTTCATGGGGTAGAGGACGAGGGCCCGCATGGCCGCGGTCCGGTTCTCGCCGCCGCGGCGGGCGGTCCAGTCGGCCTTATCGTCGTCGAACCACCGGTCCGTCAGGTAGTCGGCGTCGGGAGCTTTCCAGTGCCTGACCGCCTCCGACGCGAGGGCTGCGAGCGTTGGCAGCATGAAGCTCTCGGTCTTGCCCGAACCCGTGCCGGAAGTGACTATGCCCGGGTGTCCCGCGCGGATGCCGCGGCCTAGCATCCGGATCTGGTGCTCGTAGGGCGCGAACTTAGATTTTCGGAGGAGATCCGGCGACTCGGGTGCCGGCTCGGAGTCGAACAGGCCGGACAAGGCGAGATCGACAAAGGCGATCTTCTCCTTGCGCGATAGCGGACCGAGGATGTCCTCGGGATCATCGTCGATCAAATCCTCCAGGAGCCGGTCGTACGCTACGTAGCGCAGAACGGGCTCGACGAAGGGATCGGTCGCGAGCACGTCGCGGCGGGCCAGCAGGTCGCGGCGCGCGGCGGCGGTGCTCGCGTCGGCTATCCGGAACGCCGTTTCGAGATAGGTCGTGAAGAAGTCCTTGATGCGGCTCCAGCCGCCTACGGGATCCAGCATGGCTTGATCATCTCACGGGTTCGAGGTGACGAGCTTGATGGTCGGGGCCGCCTCGCGGCGTCCCTCCCAGGCGGCAAGAAGACGGGAAAGCAGCGGTTCGATCTCGGCTGCTTCCATTTCGAGGGCGATCGCTTCGGCGCAGATCCGCGCGAGCCTCCGGGCGTGGCCGAGGCGCTTCGGATAGCCCACCTTGGATACACTCGCTACGGTCGCGGCCATGTCGACGGGCAAGGCGTCCGGATGGAACGCCGTCAGCTTCGGCGATGCGGGGCCGAGCAGCAGGGCCGCGACCGCGGAAGCTCCGGCGGCGATGGTGCCCTCGGCATCGACGAGACAGACGTCGTCTCCGAGAGCCTTCACCTCGTCGGCATCGGGTCGTCCGACGGTGCAGCACAGCAGCAGCGCCCGGGGCAGATCCCCGCGCCTCGCGACCGAAGCCGCGGCCGGATGCCAGAACCGCATCGCCGACCGTTCGGCATCCGCAACGACACCGATGACAGCACCTCCGGACTCCGATGCGGAAAAGGACAGGGCCTCCCGCAACGGCGTCGGCACCATCGTACCCGGCCGGGTCCAGAGGTCCTCGATCGAGATTACGGTCGGATCGGCTTGGAAGCGCACGATGCGGCCGTTCGAGAGGAGGGCCTGCGCCACCTCCAGAAGGTCCTCGGCTTCGGCCCCGTGTATGACGGGGACCTCGCCCGCGAGCATCAGCGCCACGGTCTGCAGCAGTACGGTGCGACCAGTCGCCGATAGAAGAGGAGAGTTGCGCACCGCGTCGGACATCTCCCTTGCTGCGAGGACCGCCCCGCCCGGTCGGAAGCGCGCCGGAACCGCGGCCGATCCTTGCGCCAGAAAGATGGGGGCGACTTGCAGACTGTCGCCGCCCGGTAGGCGGGCGTCGATCGATGCCACTGCGGCGAGCGCTCGCTCGACTCTTTCCTTGAGGTCGGCCTCCTCCGTCTCAAGGGCGGCGATCTGGCTCTTCCCAGCCGCGATCCGCTCCATCATGGACGAGAACTTGGCGCTGCTTTGGGCCAGGTGCACGTCGAGGTCCGCCACGGCGTGCTCGAGCGCGACGCGACGCTTCGCTAGATCCGCATCCACGGCCTCGTCCGCGATCCGCGTCCGTTCGGCAATGGCGGCGGCGGCCAGGGCGGACTTCGCCTCGATGGTCCTCTCGAGATCTTCGTAGAGTTCGCGTTCCAGCTGGGCCAACGATCCCCGGACCGCAGCCTCCTGCTCGGCGCGTCCGGCCTCGACCTCCTCCGCGAGCCTCGCCTCCAGGCGAAGCCGCATGTCGGGGACCTCGGCTTCCGCCGCGCGTTCAGCCGCAGTGGTCACGAGGACGGCCACGTCGGGGTCGGTGCGGACGGCCGAGAAGTACGCTTCGAGCACATCGCGGCGAGCCGACAACTTGTTGGCTAGGGCACGGGACCGCAGGATTTCGTAAGCCACCCCGGGATCGGAGTTGTCGGAGATGGCGTCCGCGTGAGCCCTCAGCCAGCGTCCGATCCGCAAAGGCGTGTTGTCCGATGCCTCGCCTTCGTGGATCGCACGGACGATGCGTTCGATGTATGCCATGTCGTCCGACCAGTCGAAGGTCGAGACCTGCTCCTGCTCGGCCACGTCGTATAGCCGCAGTTCCTCATCCGCCAAAGCGAAGGTCACGATGCGCGAGCAATCGTAGCGCCAGGCCGCCAAGGCCTCGAGACCCGGACCTGTCGCCTTGAAGACGCCTCCGGGGGTCGCAGCTAGGGCTACGCGCACGACGTGGTCCGAATCGACCCTGAAGGACCAGTCGGCCGCGGTGCCGCCGGCCCATCCATCCTCGACGAGGAGGCGGCGGGCGGCTTCGGCGGATCCAAGGTGGGAGAGATCCGCGAATTGGACGAGGCGGCGGTGTCCCACCACCTTGAACGTCGCAGCCGACCGATGCCGGTCGTTCTTCGCCGTTCGCACGAGCAGCCAGTCGCCCGCCTTGAGCTCGAGCGCCGCGTGGCTCCTTAGTTCCACTTCACCGGTGGTCGGAAAGAGCTTCTGGGCGTCGTTGAGCGGGACGGCCGTGCCCTCCGTCCGCCGCTCGCCCTTGATGGCGATCATAGCCGTGGCGTCGCGCGGCCGAGCACTCGTCCCGAGGAACCAGCGATCCGCAGGCGGAGCCGGGGATGCTTCTCCCGTCATACGTCAGCCCGAGTGTTGCGGACGGACGAGAGCCGCCCTTCTGTCCAAAGGAATCGGTCCCGTCTACTTGAACGGATCACCGAATTCGAAACGGCTGCTGGCTCCTGAGCACCGGGGATCCCGCAACCCAGCGTCAATCCCGGCAGAAGGAGCCGAAGGCGGGCCGCGTCGGCCGCGCCGAATGGATAGAGGTAGGCATCGCCCGCCGGCCCCGGATTCGTTAGGTGGCGCAGACGCAGTTCTCGGGAGAGCGCGTCGGGGAGGAGCCCCTCGTGCCCGCGGACTTTCAGGAAGCCATCCTCCACGACGAAGAGCGGCCGACCCTGCATCGCGTGGCCTGCCACGACGGCTGCCGATCGCGAGAGATGGTAGCTCACCTGCTCGCCGCTCCGCGCAACGAAGACGTCGTGGTCCCGTGCCGCGGAGTGCACGTACCGCTCGACCGCCACGCCGGAGCTATCAAAGGGTGTCGGACCGAAGACAAAACGGCCGGCGTCCCAGTTCCAGTACGATGCGACCCGGTACCCCTCGGTTCGTCTCAGCGTGGTGGCGACCGCGAGAGGAGCGGCGCGCGCGATCGGCGTCGATGCCGTCCAGGCCCATCCCAGTCGCTCGGCGAGCTTGGAAGCGGAGACTCCGACGCATCCTAGGACGGGAGGCGAAACCGGCGAGAGACCACTCTTTCGGAACGTCAAGCCCCCGAGTGCGTCTGCTGTGATGCGGAGCTCCTCCTGCATCCTTTCGCACAAAGCGCCCGTGGCGAGAACGATGCCGCGCCGCTCATCGAGGAGCACGACGGGTTCGAGCGTCCAGACCCGCCCCCGCCACTGGTTCCTCAGACGGGGCCGTACGATGCCGGCATCATGCAGGCACCGGAGCATCGTCCAAGGCCGAACCAGGTGCCCAATGCCGCGCCGAATCAATTCGATGAGGTCGAATTCCTCCCAGCCAGAACGTCCGCCGGCGTAGACGGCTTCGAGCAGGTCGCCGAGCTCTCCCCCCATCTCGGCCCAGCCTTCCGGAGCGGGGGCGTCCACGATGCCGGCCACGTCCTCGAGCGCATTCCAGTCGACGAGCTCGGCCAATCCGGTGCCGGTGCCGAGAAGATCTCGATGCGGTACCGCCTGCGGCGCGAAGGTGATCCGCCTCGACCACCCCGCAAGGCGGGACGAGACCAGGAAGGTTCCCCCGACGGGGGAGCCCGATCGGAGGATGTGGATGCCGGGAGCGTTCGGCTCGGGGGCAACCGCAAGATTGCCCCGCGCATCCGGCTCGCGCTCAATCACCGGGGACAGAGTGTCTGCGGAGATCCGCGGCAGATAGGCAGGCCGGCCGAGCCAGATGTCATTCGTCTGCACGCCGTCGAAAACGGAGACGGGAAGCACCCGACCTGTCGGTCGCGCGACGATCCCGGCGTCGGCCAGGACGCCTTCCACGACAGCGACCGGCAGGCTCTTCGATGCGATCCACCACGAGCCGGTGCGCTGGACCTTTCCGAGCCGCTCGCCGACGAGCGCGCGGATCCGGTCCGACATTCCCAGCCGGACGGGGCCGCGGCACTCTTCCAGGTCCGAGGCGGACCGCCAGCGCGCGTTTCCAATCTGCAGGAAGGGAAGGTAGCCGGCCAGGACGGATGGCTGGCGGCCAAGCGCTGCGGTGGCAGAGCCGAGATCAGGTGCCGTCGACCGCAGTCCATCGGCATCCTGGACCAGATAGACCCGCTCGCCGTCTTCGCCGTATCGGATCTCGCACACGGCCGCGAACGCGGCCTGCCCTCGCCCGGCCGCGCCGGCCTGGGCGAGGACGAAGCGCCAGAACCGGTGATCCGCGAGCGCCCTGGCGCTGCCGAGATACGCGGCCCTGAAGTCTTCGAAGGCTCCGCTAAGGCCATGCGATGCCTTGGCTCCGAGAGCGACCCGCTCGAACATGCGAAGGAGGGCGAGCGGCCGCTCGATGGCGCCGGGGTGGTCTGCGACGAAGCGCCCGACTAGCGATGCGTCGCGCCTTGCCGGGAAGGAGAGGTTCCTCGTGTAGCCGATGTGGGTCCATCCGTTGTCGGGTGGCAGCACCAGTCGCCGCCAGGCTTCGCCCCGTCCCGCCCGGACTTCCAGCCAGTCGCGCAGCTTCCGCCACATCTCCGCCACGCCTTCCAGTTTCGAGAAGGATCGTTCGGATCGGAGCCACCACTTCAACTTGCGGCGGAAGGCGCCCTCGCCTGTTTCCTCGACGAGGCTGTCGACGAAGAGCGTCATCGCGAGGAAGACGAACCACCCCGGAATGCCTTCCGACCCCTCAAGGACTGCGTGCTCCGCGCGGGTCAGGGCCTTCAGGAGCGTCTGCTCGTGGTGGAACGACCGGCGGAAGGCCTCTTCGACCTGCGGACCCTGATCAATGTCCAGGCCGCAAGCCTCCGCGAGGGTGGCCGAGGTGACCTCGATCGACAGCAACGGCGAGGCGTCGCATCCAGGCCGCACGCGAAGGAAACGCGCACACAGGACCCGTTCCCATTCGATCAGATTGGCTGGGAGCTGCTGCGCCATGCGGATCCGTTCAGGCCGCCTTCGAAACCGGTTGTGCAAACGGCTCGGTCGGACGGTAGCGGATCCAGGCGGCATCCCGCCGCCACCGCGCCGGCAACTCGATGCGTTCGAGGATGCGTTCGCGAAGGAAGGAGACCGCCGGCACCACCAGCCCGTCTCCGAGCACCCGGAACGCGGATTCGTAGTAGTCGGGAAGCCGGTAGTCTTCGGGCAGACCCATCAGTCTGCACCCCTCCTGGGGCGACAGGAGGCGTGTTCGGACTCGCTGTCCCTCGACGACGATCACGCGGGCCCGCGAGCAGCCGCCCTTCGGCGTACGGAGGCAGCCCGCCGTCGGTTCGAAGTTGATCTCGGCCCGGAGCTTCCGGCCCTGAGACGTCGGACGCGTGCGGAGATGGAGGCTGCCGATCGTTCTGAGGCCCGAACGCTTCGCGGCATCGAGCCTCTTGATGTTCAGGCCGGACATCATGCCGATGAGCTTCGCGGTCTCTGCCTCGGGGTTCCAGACAGCCCCGCACGGCGTGTCCGACACCATGTCGGCGAGGGTCGATCTGCGAACGGGAGCCTCGCCCGGATTCCACCAGATCCAACGTTCAGCCGTACGCCGGTCGAAACCGCGGACCGCGCGCACGAGTAAATCTGGATGCCAGGGTTGGACCGGGCCGTCGAGCCGGAGTCCCCGGGGGATGCGGCCGAACCGCCGGACTGCGATCACAAATACTCGCGGACGCGACTGCGGAACGAAGTGGCTCGCGTCGAGGACGATCGCACCGAACCGATACCCGAGTTCGCTCAACGCCTGACCGACCGTCGCGAAGTCCCTGCCTTCCTTTCCCGTCAGCAGACCGACGACGTTCTCGAGGACGATCATTCCGGGTGCGCGCTCGTCCTCGATCAAATCGCGGATGACGCGCGTGAACGCCCAGAAGCTGCCGGACCGCGTCCGGCAAGCGGACGCCTCGCTGCCGATACCAAGCCCGTGTCCGGCTAGCGACAGGTCCTGACAGGGGAAGGAAGCCCAGGCGAGATCCGCGAGTCCCGGAATGTTTGATGCCCGCAGAGCGGCGATGTCGCCCTTATGGAAGTCGGATCCGGTCCAATTGGCCTCGTAAGTCGCGGCCTTCACCTGATCGATGTCGTTGGCAAACAGACATCGCCATTCCGATCCCAGACCGGCTCGCGCCATGCCGCCGCCTGCGAAAAACTCGTAGAAGGTGCGTCCCGACATACGATCCCCGTTGCCCTATCCTTGCGATGACCGTCGGGCATGCCGGGGCCGAAACCGTTCCGATCTTCTGGATTCCACTCCTGTGGCGCACCGAGTTAATAGCCGCCTCAACTGGATGGCGCGGCGGTTAACGAACGGTGCTTCCGGGATGGTTGAAGGGTCTTTGCTGCCAAGCCGTAGCGAAGGAACGTCGTGGAGGGCAAGGACTCTCGTGGTATTCCGCCTCCCTGCCGATACTACTATAAGACTCGTTGGCGATGCGGACGCGGCTTCGGCGTGATTGCACGCCGACCTCTACGAGGCCATCACGGGCCTCATCATCCTCAACCAGATCAGACGGTTCGTTAAAGGCGCTCTGAGACGCGGAGCTTGGTTCCGGGGGCGTTCCTAGCCATCAGGAGGTCCTTTAAGCGGCTTCCGCGACCCGGGGACGCGTCATGGCGTCGAGAGCGGCGTCGGCAGCGAGCTGCGCCCATTCGACGGCGGTGGGGTCCGGAGGCGACCCATCGTTCCTAGTTTGACCGAACCAATCACCCCGGAGGCGTCCCTGCGCAGCGAAGTGGACGGTATGGACGAATGTCGTGCTGCAGTCTCCGTAGGCGACCGCGTTGATGCGGCGCCACGAGGCCGGCCTGCCCCTGGCCTTGTGGATGAGGCGCTCTGCCTCGTCCACGTAGTTCCCTTTGGATCCCGTGCCCATCATGACGACGAGACGGGTCTTGTCCGGCAGTCGACCGAGATGCCGGCGGGTGCAGTTGCCTCCCACGACGCGTCCGAAAGCACTGGAGACGAAGCCGCCGAGCATATCGCCGCCCGTGCCCTTCCAGACACTGCCGTTGAACCGCTCCACAGTGCAACGAACCAGAGATCCGAATGCGAACCGACCCTGTCTGTCGGAGATCAATCCGTCGGCGACCCTGGTCATCCCGGCCGTATCGGCTGGACCGTCCAAGAGGCCGAGGCGGGCAAGGATCCGACCGACCCAGACGCGCTGCCCCTTGAAGGCCACGGAGTCGTGCGGAGTTCGGGCCAGATCGCCTGCCTGAGTCGGCCCCTTTGAGAAGCCCAACACCAGAATCTCGGGACTTGCGGAGCCCCAGGACAGCGGATTGGCCCGTATGCGCCACTCCGGCGTACAGGCTCCGACCGCATCGAACTCCGCCGGAGCGGAGTGGCAGACGGTGCAAGCGACGCGGCCGTGGTTCGGGAGTAAGTCCATCATGTCTCTCCAGGAGCGGATGCGCCCCGGTACTTGGGTCGGCAGGTATGGATCCGGTCAGCCTAGACCGAAGCGACGCTTCGCGGAAGCGAGGTTTCTTCGTCAGACACTGTCTCTCGGTATTTGCAAGCAGTGTGGCGCGCCGGGCCACCTGCGTCTAAGCCGTTGGCGCACCATCGCCTGCGACGAACTCGCATAGCTACTCGCCACCGCGCAGATGATCGGCCCCCATGCGGTGGTCCAAGTTCAAAGTTAGTGCAGGGTCGGCCTCTGCACCACGGGTAGCTTGGCCGGCGCAGCCGGTCGGGTGAGCGTAGCTGGCCAAGCGGATGAGGTGGGCACGAACACCTCCGGGGCTGGTGGTCGGTAGCCAAGGGAAGCGTTCGGACGCACGCCGTTGTAGTGCCGTCGCCAGCTCTCGATCACGATTTGTGCCTCCTTGAGCGTGTAGAAGATCTCACCGTTCAACAACTCGTCCCGTAGCCGTGCATTGAAGCTCTCAACGTAGCCGTTCTCCCATGGTGAACCGGGCGCAATGTAGGCGGTCTTCGCACCGACACCGGCGATCCAGGCCTGTACCGACTTGGCGATGAACTCCGGGCCGTTGTCCGAGCGAACATGGCCGGGCACACCGCGTAGGATGAACAGGTCGGACAGCACGTCGACCGCATCCGCCGCCTTGAGCTTGCGTGCGACGCGGATCGCTAGGCACTCGCGCGTGAACTCGTCGACCACGTTGAGCATCCGGAACTTGCGCCCGTCATGGGTGCGTGCCTCGACGAAGTCGTAGGACCAGACGTGATCGCGATGCTCTGCTCGCAGTCGCAGACAGGAGCCATCCCCGTCCCAGATGCGGCCACGCTTGGGCTGCTTGGCCGGGACCTTCAGGCCTTCCTGCCGCCAGAGCCGCTCCACGCGCTTGTCGTTGACCAGCCAACCGGCGGCCTTCAGCAATGCGCT
>Ga0182233_1000322_pt1 | contig 10157 bp, 9 predicted proteins | sample G6R1MG_31_FD_129664 | JGI IMG/M metagenome (GOLD analysis project Ga0182233, IMG submission 129664) | Miscanthus phyllosphere microbial communities from Michigan, USA - G6R4_NF_07NOV2016_LD1 MG | ecosystem: Host-associated > Plants > Phyllosphere > Phylloplane/Leaf | place: USA: Michigan... | reverse complement strand
GCCGGCTGGTGGGCGCCCGCCGCCCTGTGCGTCCTGCGCTGCGGCCAGGGCATCGGCTTCGGCGGCGAGTGGGGCGGCGCGGCCCTGCTCGCCGTGGAGAACGCGCCGCCGGGCAAGCGCGCCTGGTACGGCATCTTCCCGCAGCTCGGCGCGCCGGTGGGCTTCATCCTGGCCAATCTCGGCTTCCTGGCCCTCAGCTTCGGACTCTCGCCCGAGAGCTTCCAGGCCTGGGGCTGGCGCCTGCCGTTCCTGGCCTCGGCCGCCCTGGTCGGGGTCGGGCTCTACGTGCGCCTCAAGCTCACCGAGACGCCCGCCTTCAAGGCAGCGCTGACCGAGGCGAAGCCCGAGCGCGTGCCCTTCGCCACGATGCTGGCCCATCACGGCCGCGCGGTCCTGATCGGCACCTTCGCCATGGTGGCCGTCTACGCCGTGTTCTACCTCTCGACGGTCTTCGCCCTGGGCTACGGCACCGGGACGCTGGGCTACACCCGGCCGACCTTTCTGATCTTCGAGTGCATTGCGGTCTGCTTCATGGCCCTCGGGACAGTGATCTCCGGGGCGGCGGCCGACCGGTTCGGGCGCAAGCCCGTGCTGCTCTCCGGCATGGCCGCGGTGTTCGCGCTCGGCTTCCTGATGGGGCCGATGCTGGGGAACGCGGCCGCCGCCGGGACCTGGCCGCCGGTGCTGGGCTTCCTGTGCCTCAGCCTGCTGGCGATGGGCTGGGTGTTCGGCCCCATGGGCGCCGTGCTGCCCGAGCTGTTCCCGACCCGGGTCCGCTACACGGGCGCTTCGGTCACCTACAACCTCGCCGGGATCCTGGGCGCCTCGGGGGCGCCTTACATCGCGCAGGAGCTGGCATCCTATGGCGGCATCGGGTTCGTCGGATTCTATCTCGCGGCCGCGGCGGTGCTGAGCTTCGTCGCCGTGCTGGCCATGCGCGAGACCGTGCACGATTGAGGGGCTCGCCCCTCAGGCACGGTCGGGGGCCGCCGGCTCGTAACGGCCGAGGAACCGGGTCCGGTCCCACAGCTCGATCGCCGCATCCGCGACCATGGCGCGGGTGCGGCGGCGCGCCTGCCTGTCGTCCGCGGCCGGAACGACCTCGGCCGAGAACACGCGGCCGGCCCGGTCGAGCTTGAATGCCCGGTAGGCGCGGCTGCGCTGAGCGGTCTGTGCGTCCAGGGTGAGCATCGGGTCCTCCTCGAAGCCCGAGCCTTCCGGCATCTGGTTAACCGTCCGTCAACGCCCGATGTCAGGTCCGCTTGTCGAGAGGCCGGCCCAGCAGACGCGCGAACTCGGCCTCGATCTCCTCCACCGAGAACGGGTTGCCGGCGGCCTTCGTCTCCGCACGCGGCGCGGGCGCCGGCTCAGCCGGGGGCGCAGGCGCGGGCACGGGCGCGACCGGCGTTGCTGGAGGCGGCGCGGGGGGCCGGGGGGCCGGAGGCTCGAGCGCCGGCGCCGCAACGGGTGGCGGCTCAGGCGGGGCAGGGGGAACCGGAGAGGGCGCAGGCGCAGCGGCCATCATCGCCGCCACCGGATCCACCGGATCCACCGTGGGGGCGGGCGGCGGCGCGGGCGTCACCGCCGAGGACGGGCGCGACAGGGCGGCCTGGAGCTGCCGGGCCATGTCGGAGAGCACCACCGGATCGACGGACCGGCGCTCGGACGGGACGGTCAGGCTCGGCGCAACCGGAACGGTCTCGTCGCGCTCGGGCGCAGGCTCCGGCTTGCGCTCCGAGGCAGGATTGGGCCGCGGGTCGGCGAGGGGCGGCGCGGTGCGGCTCATGATCCGACGGGGCGAGAGCGTCTCCCGGAGCGGCGGGGCAGGGGCCGGCGCAGGCGGCGCGGCGCGGGGTTGCAACACCGCAGGGGTCGAGACCTCCTGGCCGGGCTCGTCGCCGCCGAGCAGGCTGACGTCGAGGGGAAAACTCACCGGCGGCGCGGCGGCCGAGCGCGGGACCGGCGGCGGCACGACGACGGGCATCTCGAAGCCCGGATCGAACACCGGCTCCGAGCGGCGGCCGGCGATCTCGGCCAGCGCCCGGGGCGGCTCGGTCAGGCGTCCGCCCTGGGCCAGGGGATCCGGCAGCGGCTCGGCCATCGGCTCCGGCCCCGTATCGGCACGCAGGGCGGCCTCGGGGAGGGGACGCTGCGTGCGCTGGATGTTGCGCTCGACCACGACGTCGTTCGGGCCGCCCACGAGCAGCAGGTGCTCGACATTGTCCCGGCGCAGCAGGATCAGCTGCCGGGCCCGGTCGAGCTCGTACACGTCCACGATGCCGAGCCGGGGCTGGCGCCCGCGCGCCGGCGTGCGCCCGGGCAGGGCCAGGCTGCGTCCGGTCAGGCGCCGCACCGTGAACACGATCGCGGCCAACGCCGTGAAGATGACGGCGAAGATCACGACATACTGGACGATGGGGGAGCCCTCAGAACCGAACACGGATTGCAGCCATGGCAAGATTACGCACTCGCACGTTTCGGCCGCCGCAGGGCCGCGCCCGGCACGAGCCTCGCTCATACCACGCCGGCGGCCCCGCAAGGCAAACGACGTTAAGACTTCGTTAACAGGCCCTTAAGTTTAGCGCCATCAAGACAAGAGGTTGTGAAGCACCGCCCGCCGCTGTCCCCAGGAACGTGACCCGCCCCGCGCGCGACGATGGTCCGGGCAGGGGCCGGCGGTGCCGGCACTTAACGGTGCGTTAACTATGCAGGCGGCAGATTTTGCCGAGCCCGCCCGATCCCGCGTGGCGTCGCGAGACCGGAGGCGACCGTGGCCCTGACCGACCTGCCCATCCTGGGGATGCTGCGCACCCGGATGCAGTGGGCGCAGGCGCGCCAGGGCCTGATCGCCGAGAACGTCGCCAATGCCGACATGCCGGGCTTCAAGCCCCGTGACCTGGCGGAGCTGCGCTTCGACCGGGCCACCGGAAGCGCGGTCACCGCCTCGCCCGGCCTGACGCTGACCAGTTCCGCCCATATCGCGCCCCCCGGGCAGTCCGAGGCCGGGGCCGATCCCAAGCGGGCCAAGGGCTTCGAGGTCCGCCCGAGCGGCAACGCGGTCAATCTCGAGGACGAGATGATGAAGGCCGGCGACAACCAGTCGGACTATCAGCTCGCCGCCTCGCTCTACCAGCACAGCCTGACCACCCTGAAGATCGCCATCGGCAAGAGCTGATTGTTTCGGACATCGATCGATCGGACGTGCCGGCGAGGCGCGCGGCGGAAAAGGGGCCCTGAGCCATGGAATTCAGCAAGTCGCTCACCGTGGCGGCCGCCGGCCTCAAGGCGCAGTCGGGCCGGATGCGGATCATCGCCGAGAATATCGCCAACGCGGATTCCGCCCCGGCCTCGGCCGGGGCCGAGCCGTACCGCCGCAAGATCCCGTCCTTCACCAGCCACATGGACCCGGAGACCGGGGCCAAGCTGGTGGAAGCCGGGCGGGTCGGGCGCGACTCGTCCCCGTTCCGGACCAAGTACGAGCCCGGAAACCCCGCCGCCAACGCCCGGGGCGAGGTGCAGATGCCCAACGTCAACGCGCTGATCGAGAACATGGACCTGCGCGAGGCCCAGCGCTCCTACGAGGCGAACCTCAACATGGTGACGTCCACGCGCAAGATGCTGGCGCAGACGCTGTCGATCCTCAAGTGAGTGCGAAGGAAGCCTAGTCGATGGCGACGAGCAATTTCGCAGCGGGCGCCTACGCGGCCGTCCAGGGCATGGCCAACGGCCGGCCCGCGCCCAAGGTCCAGTCAACCGGCGAGGCCGGCGGCAACTTCATGCAACTCCTCGGCAACGCCCTGGACAATGTCGGGGATGCCGGGCGGCGGGCCGACGGCCAGGCGATCTCGGCGGCCGCCGGGAAGGCCAACGTCGTCGACGTGGTCACCGCCGTGGCCGAGAGCGAGACCGCCCTGCAGACCATGGTGGCGGTGCGCGACCGCATGATCTCTGCCTACGAAGAGATCATGCGGATGCAGATCTGAGCATTTCTCGTAGGATTCCGGACTGCCCCTGCCTACTATTTGAGCAAGACGCGCCCCATGACCGGCCTCGCCATCCTCGACGTCGCCCGCGACGGCATCTTCGTCTTCCTCAAGGTCGCCGGGCCCCTGATGCTGGTCGCGCTCGCGGTCGGGTTGATCGTGTCGCTGATCCAGGCGCTGACGCAGGTCCAGGAGCAGACCCTGATCTACGTGCCCAAGATCGTGGCGGTGTTCGCCGCGCTCCTGCTGATGCTGCCGTTCATCGGCGACGCCATGGCCGGCTACATGACCCGCATCGCCGCCCGCATCGCCACGGGCGGGTGATGGCGGGCTCCTGCGCGACAGGCGCCGCGCGCCCGTGCCATAGGGGCGGCGATGAACCTGCTCCTGCCCGGCATCGCCTCGGCCTATCTGATCACCTTCGCCCGGGTCGGCACGCTGATCATGCTGATGCCGGGGGTCGGCGAGCAGATGGTGTCGCCGCGGATGCGGCTGGCCTTCGCGCTGCTGACAACGCTGGTGCTGTTCCCGTCCGTGCGCCCGCTGCTCGGCGGCACCGACGGCCTGGCCGGCCCTCGGCTGATCGGGCTCTTGTTCGCGGAGACGATCGTCGGGCTGGTTCTCGGCCTGTCGGTCCGGATGGTGCTGGCCGCCCTGCAGACCGCGGGGCTGATCATCTCGCAGCAGCTCGGCCTGGCCTACGCCATGACGGTGGACCCGAGCTACGGCGGGCAGCAGGCGGCGCTGGGCAACTTCCTGTCGCTGCTCGGCATCACGCTGATCTTCGCCGCCGACCTGCACCATCTCGCCATCGAGGGCCTGGCGCAGAGCTACGTGGTGCTGCCCCCGGACGGGGTGCCTGCCTTCTCGGACGCGCTGATGCTGGCGCTCAAGGCGCTGACCCGGGGCTTCACCCTGGCGGTACAGATCTCCGGGCCGTTCATCGCCTTCGGGCTGCTGTTCAACCTCGGGCTCGGGGTGCTGTCGCGGCTGATGCCGCAATTGCAGGTGTTCTTCCTGGCGGTCCCGGCCTCGGTGCTCATCGGCATGCTGATCCTGATGGGCTCGCTCGGCGTCATGATGGGCGTCTTCCTGGACGATCTCGGCCAGTATCTCGGCGAGTTCGTCGGCCGCTGATCCGCCTTCACGCGCACTGAGCTCGAGCGAACACCATGGCCGAGGGCGCAGAGCAGGAAGACAAGACCGAAGAGCCGACACAGCGGCGCCTCGACCAGGCGATCGAGCGCGGCGATGTCGCGACCAGCGCCGAGATCAACACCTTCGCAATCCTCGGCGCCTTCACGCTGGCCCTGCTGATCGCGGCGCCCACCATCGCCCAGAACCTGACCCAGGGCCTCAAGGCCTTCCTCGCCAACGCCCACACCCTGCCGGACGACGCCACCAGCATGAGGCAGGCGGCGACCCGGGGCCTGTGGCTGTGGCTGGAGGCCGTGGCGGTGCCGGTCGGGATGGCGGCGGCGGCCGGCCTCGCCGCCGGCCTCCTTCAGCACCCGCTGGTGCTCACCACCGAAACCCTGATGCCGAAATTCGACCGCATCTCGCCGATGGCCGGGGTCAAGCGGCTGATGGGGATCGAGGCCCTGTTCCAGTTCGGCAAGGGGCTGGCCAAGATCGGCGCGGTCGGCATCGTCGGCGGCGTGCTGCTGTGGAACGACCGCGACCGGCTGGAGGTGTTCGCGCGGCTCGATCCGGCCGGGTGCCTGCCGGCAGTCTTCTCCCTCAGCCTGCATCTGCTCGCCGGCATGCTGTGCATGCACCTGGCGATCACGCTGGGCGACGCGCTCTACGCGCGCTTCCGCTGGCGCAAGCGCCACCGCATGTCGAAGGAGGAGATGAAGCAGGAGATGAAGGAGGCGGACGGCAACCCGGAGATCAAGGGTCGCATGAAGCAGATCCGCATGGCCCGGGCGAAGAAGCGGATGATGACCGCCGTGCCGACCGCCACCGTTGTGGTGACCAACCCGACCCACTACGCGGTGGCGCTCCGCTACGAGGCCGGCATGGCGGCGCCGATCTGCGTCGCCAAGGGCGTCGACGCCCTGGCCCTGCGCATCCGCACCGTGGCGGCCGAGCACGGCGTCGCGGTGATCGAGAACCCGCCGCTCGCCCGGGCCCTGCACGCCACCGTGGAGATCGACCGCGAGATCCCGGCCGAGCATTACCGGGCGGTGGCGGAAGTCATCGGCTTCGTCCTGCGCCTGCGCCGGCGGGCGGCGTAGGCGCGAGGGCTGGTATTCAGCACGCCGATCGCGTGGCAAAGCCTAGAAAAGCCACGCTTCCTCCACCTTTTTTTGCGAGGTTGCATCGAGGCTTGGCGCGACACGACCGGCGCGACGAGAGTGATGCCGTGCTGCCCGAGCCCTGCTATGGCCGGCGGGCCTAACCGGGTGATTGTTCTGGAATGATGCCGATGGCCGACGTCACTGGACCTCCGGCGCCCGCGACGGGCACGCAGATCTCAGGTTCTCAGGGGAACGGCGCGATCGACCGCTCGGAGCAGCCGGGCCGGGTCGGGCTGCTGCTCGTGCTCGCGGGCCTGCTGGTCGGAGCCGCGATCGGCCTGTCCTTCGTGGCCAACGAGCAGGCGCAGTCGCTGATCGTCTGGCTGCTCGCCCTCTTGGCGATGGCCGGCGTGTTCTTTCTCTTCGCGCTCGCCATCGGGGCGCTCCAGCTCAGCGGCACCGCCACCCGGGACGACATCACCAAGGGCATCGTCGATGCCTCCCCCGACGGGGCGCTGGTGGTCGAGGATGGCGGCCGGCTGATCTACGCCAACGAGGCCTATCTGCGGGTGGCCGGCGGCGACGCCTTCTCGAACCTCGTGCCGGTGGAGCGCATCCTGGTCGGCTCGCCGGAGGTGTCGGAGGCGGTCTACCGCCTGTCGCAGGCCTCGCGCGACGGACGGGCGCATACCGAGGAGATCCGGATGTCGCCCCCGCTCGGGCCGCAGGCGCACGAGCGCGGCTTCGGCTGGTACCGGGTCTCGGTGCGTCCCCTGGCGCGCCCGCGGCGGGCCGCCTCGCTCTGGACGGTGGCCGACATCACCGCCGAGCGCGAGCGCCAGGAGAACGTCTTCCAGGAACTCCAGCACGCGATCGACTATCTCGACCACGCCCCGGCGGGCTTCCTGTCGATCGATCCGGCCGGGGCCATCGTCTACATGAACGCGACGCTGGCGGCCTGGCTCGGCTACGATCTGGCGAGCGTCGGCCCGGGCGGCCCGCACCTCACCGAGATCGCCCCGGAGGCCGACGTCCTGGTGCGCACCGCCGGCCTGCCCGGCGAGGTCCGCACCGACCGGTTCGACCTCGACCTGCGCCGCCGCAACGGCCACACCCTGCCGGTGCGGCTCTACCACCGCGTCGCCTTCGGCAAGGACGGCAAGCCCGGCTCGTCGCGGACCTTCGTGATCAACCGCTCGGCCGGGGCCGAGACCGACGAGCCGCAGCGCGCGGCCGAGGTACGGCTCGCCCGCTTCCTCAACAATTCCCCGATCGCCATCGCGACCCTCGACCGGTCGGGCCGGATCGCCCGGGCCAACACCTCCTTCACCCGCCTGTTCGGCACGGTGCCGCGCCAGGCCGACGAGGGCGGCCCGGAAGGGGAGGGCCATCAGGGCGCCGAGCCCAACGTCGCCGATTCGGTGGTCGACCGCGCCTCCCTGGAGGCGGGCCTTACCCGGGCCGCCAGCGGCCTGTCCGATCCGGAGCCGATCGAGGTCCAGCTCAGCGGCCCCGGCGGCCGCTCGGCGCGGCTCTGGCTCAGCCCGGCCGACAGCAGCGACGCGACCCAGAAGGCCGACGAGGCCGAGCGCGTCATCCTGTACGCCCTCGACACCACGGCCCAGCGCCAGCTGGAGCAGCAGGTCGCCCAGGCCCAGAAGATGAATGCGGTGGGCCAGCTCGCCGGCGGCATCGCGCACGACTTCAACAACGTCCTGCAGGCGATCATCGGCTACTCGGACCTGCTGCTGGCGAGCCACCGGCCGACCGATCCGGCCTTCCAGGACATCATGCAGATCAAGCAGAACGCCAACCGGGCGGCGGGCCTCGTCCGCCAGCTCCTGGCGTTCTCCCGCCGCCAGACCCTGCGCCCGGAGGTGATGCATGTCGGGGAGGGGCTCTCGGAGCTGACCCTGCTGCTCAAGCGGCTGCTGGGCGAGCGCGTCGCCCTGGAGCTGAAGCACGGCCGCGACGTCTGGCCGGTGAAGGCCGACGTCAACCAGTTCGAGCAGGTGATCGTGAATCTCGCGGTCAACGCCCGCGACGCGATGCCGGACGGCGGCAAGCTGATGATCCGCACCGAGAACGTCACCGATCCGGGCCCCACGGCGGCCGTGGAGGGACGCGGCGGGGCGCCCGCGGGCGACCACGTGCTGATCGAGGTGCGCGACACCGGCCAGGGGATCCCGCCCGAGCTGATGGAGAAGATCTTCGAGCCGTTCTTCACCACCAAGGAGATCGGCAAGGGCACCGGCCTCGGCCTCTCGACGGTGTTCGGCATCGTCAAGCAATCCGGCGGCACCATCGACGTGCAGTCGAAGATCGGGGAGGGGACGGCGTTCCGCATCTACCTGCCCCGCCACATCCCGGTGGCGGAGCCGGAAGAAGCCGCGCCCGCTATCCCGGCCCTGCCCCGGGCCGACATGCCGGTGCCCGGCCAAGCGCCGGCCAAGTCGGCCGGGACGGGTGAGGCCGCCGAACGCAGCGGCACGTCGAAGGCCTCCGCGAAGCCGGCCCCGCGCAAGCCCGCGGCCGACCATACCGGGCAGGGCACGATCCTGCTGGTCGAGGACGAGGATCCCGTCCGGGCGGTCAACAGTCGGGCGCTCTCGGCCCGCGGCTACACGGTGCTGGAGGCCGCCTCCGGCCTGGAGGCGCTCGCCATCGTGCGCGACGGCAGCCAGCCGATCGACCTCGTCGTCTCCGATGTGGTGATGCCCGAGATGGACGGCCCGACCCTGTTGCGCGAGGTGCGCAAGCACCAGCCGGACCTGAAGGTGATCTTCGTCTCGGGCTACGCCGAGGACGCGTTCCGCAAGAACCTGCCCGAGGGCGAGGCCTTCAACTTCCTGCCCAAGCCGTTCAGCCTCAAGCAGCTGGTCGAGACCGTGAAGAAGACGATGGCCGCCGACTGACCGCGCCGCCGATCATGCCGGTGGAGAACCTGCGCGCCGCCCCCCTCGGGGCGGCGTTCTCGTATCCGGCGCCCTTGCCGAAATAGAACAAAACAGGTACACGAACGGGGTGCTCACGCGCGTTGTGAACTGCGCACAACACCTTCATAAGGAGCCCGCCAGATGGCCCAGCCTGCATTGAAAGTGGTCGACATGCCCCCGGTGGACAAGGACAAGTCCAAGGCGATCGACGCCGCCCTGTCCCAGATCGAGCGCGCCTTCGGCAAGGGCTCGATCATGCGGCTGGGCAAGAACGACAAGGTGCAGGAGGTCGAGACGGTCTCCACCGGGTCGATCGGGCTCGACATCGCCCTCGGCGTCGGCGGCCTGCCCCGGGGCCGGGTCGTGGAGATCTACGGGCCCGAATCGTCCGGCAAGACCACGCTGGCCCTGCACACCATCGCCGAGGCCCAGAAGAAGGGCGGCGTCTGCGCCTTCGTGGATGCCGAGCACGCCCTCGATCCGATCTATGCCCGCAAGCTCGGGGTCAATCTCGACGATTTGCTGATCTCGCAGCCCGATACCGGCGAGCAGGCCCTGGAGATCACCGACACGCTGGTGCGCTCCGGCGCCATCGACGTGCTGGTGGTCGATTCGGTCGCCGCGCTGACCCCGCGGGCCGAGATCGAGGGCGAGATGGGCGAGAGCCAGCCCGGCCTCCAGGCCCGCCTGATGAGCCAGGCCCTGCGCAAGCTCACCGGTTCGATCTCACGCTCGAACTGCATGGTGATCTTCATCAACCAGATCCGGATGAAGATCGGCGTCATGTACGGCTCGCCGGAGACAACCACGGGCGGCAACGCCCTGAAGTTCTACGCCTCGGTGCGCCTCGATATCCGCCGCATCTCGACCCTAAAAGAGCGGGACGAGGCCATCGGCAACCAGGTCCGCGTGAAGGTGGTGAAGAACAAGGTCGCGCCGCCGTTCAAGCAGGTCGAGTTCGACATCATGTTCGGCGAGGGCGTGTCGAAGGTCGG
>Ga0182233_1000320_pt1 | contig 10176 bp, 5 predicted proteins | sample G6R1MG_31_FD_129664 | JGI IMG/M metagenome (GOLD analysis project Ga0182233, IMG submission 129664) | Miscanthus phyllosphere microbial communities from Michigan, USA - G6R4_NF_07NOV2016_LD1 MG | ecosystem: Host-associated > Plants > Phyllosphere > Phylloplane/Leaf | place: USA: Michigan... | reverse complement strand
GCGGCAGGCCGCCGCCTGGTTATCAACCACCACGGTAGGCACCTCGGCGGGGCGGCACACCCGGTCGAAAAACACGAGCGGCGTGCCGGCCGCCAGCAGTGGGTCGAAGTGCGCGTAGGTCTGGGTTTCCTGCGACAGGCACATGATAATGCCTTCCACGCGCAGTTGCAGCAGGTTGGCGAGGCACTCCTGCTCCTTCTCGAAGCTCTCGTAGCTGCACCGAATCACGATGTAGTAGCCGTGCTCGATAGCCACGCTCTCAATGCCGCTGATGATGGAGGCGAAGAAGTGCGTGACCAGCGCGGGCACTATCACGCCGATAATGCGGGTGGCATTTTTGAGCAGGCCCATGGCCAGCGGGTTGGGGCTGTAGCGCAGCTCCTGGGCCAGCTGCTGCACCCGCTGCGTGAGCTCGGGGCCGATGTCGGGGTGGTTGCGCAGCGCGCGCGACACGGTAGAAATGGATACATTGAGCGCCTGGGCCAGCGTCTTTAGCGAAACGGGACGGTTGCTCATGGCAAGTAGCTCTGGGGGTAATAATGCAGTAATATTACGGCCGGTCCGGCACTGCCCGCGTTGGGCTTATCGGCTTGCCCCGCAGCCCCACGCAACCCCCAACGTCCTACCCAGGCAAAGCTGGCGCCAGGGCAGCCGACTTTATTTCCCTCCGCAAAGCTTTGCGGAGGGAAAACCCTAAATCAGCTGACGAACAGCCCACTTCAATTACCTAGCTTTGGCCACCCCACTCGCCCCAGGGCTCGCTGTTTCTGCTCGGCCGAGCTTTCCCACCCACGCATTACCGCCAAATCGGCGGCACCGATAGGCGCGTTTCGCCCTTGAGCTTGGGGGCTTGGGCGAGCCTTAAAAAGACGCACCGGCTGCTGCCCCGCGTCCAGGTAGCCCTAGCCGCGTCGGGTGGGCTCTTCTACTGCCAAGTTCTTACCGCTTCTAGCAAGGCTTTTTATGAAACCCGTTCTCCTATTACTGCTGCTGCTAGCGCCGCAGTTGCTTATTGCCAAATTGCCGCGGCCCTTGCCCACCCTGGCATCGCCCAACAAACAGCTGCGCGTGCAATTTGGCTACGACCCGGCCGGGGCGCTCACTTACACGTTCAGCGCGCAGTCGAAAGTATTGCTGCAAAACTCGCAGCTTGGCTTGCAGCAGCCCGGCGCCCCCGCCGTGCCCACCGTTTCGCGGCGGACCGTGGCGGCCGTTTGGAAACCGGTGTGGGGCAAGCGCGCCGTGGTGCCTGAGCAGTACAACGAGCTGACCCTCGACCTGAAAACTTACCGGATAATTGCCCGCGCCTACGATAACGGCATCGCCTTTCGCTACGCCTACCCCGCCGGCCAGCCCGTGGCCGAACGCACCACGTTTGCCTTTGCCGGCAACTACACGGCCTGGTACTACAACGGCGAAAACCACAACCTAGGGCCCGAAAAGCTAGCCGATTGCGACGGCAAGCGCCTGCCGGTCATGACCGTGCGGGCAGATAGCACCACGTACCTGGCCCTGCACGAAGCCGACCTAGGCGACGGCGAGCCGCTGGTGCTGCAAGCCAAAAAGGGCGCGGCCGTGTTCACCATCGCGTCCCAGCCCTCGGCGTCTTGGAAGGTGGTGCTATACGGCCGCACCCCGGGCGACTTGGTCGATTCGCACCTGCTTGAGCTGCTGAACCCGGCGCCCGCCAAGGGCCAGGATTTTTCCTGGGTCAAGCCAGGGGTGGCGCTCTGGGACTGGCGCACCAACGGGGCGCGCGTCGATAGCTTTACCTACCGCATGTCGCTGCCGTCCTGGAAGCGGCTGGTGGACTTTGCGGCCGCCAATCAGCTGCCCTACCTCGTGCTCGATGCCGACTGGTACGGCCCCGAGTTTGGCAAAGACTCGGACCCCACCAAGGGCGGCAAGGTGGCGCAGGTGCACGAGCTCATTGCCTACGGCAAAAGCAAAGGGGTCGGCATCTGGCTCTACCTCAACGACGTGGGCGGCCGCCACTACGACCTGGCCCAAACGCTGAAGCGCTACCACGACTGGGGCGCCGCTGGTATCAAGTACGGGTTTATGTCGGGCACGCCCCTCGAAAAAAACCAGCGCACGCGCCTGATTACCCAACTCTGCGCGCAAAACCGCCTGCTGTGCGATTTTCACGACGGCCCCACGCACCCCTACGGGCAGCTGCGCACCTTCCCCAACGCCGTGACCCGAGAGTATTGCAAAGCCCAGTCGGATGGCCATCAGCTAGTGGAGCCGAAAACCTTCGTTACGTCCGTCTTCGTCAACATGGTGGCGGGCCCGCTTGATATGGGCAATGGCTCGGCCAGCCTCTCGCAGGCCGGCCGCGTAGATAATCCTTCGCCCTTGCCCTCGACCCTGGCCGGCGAGGCGGCGCGCACGCTCATCGTGTTTTCGGGCGCCACCATCATCCCCGACATCCCGGAGCATTACCAAAAACACCCCGAGCTGCTGCGCTTTATTGCGGCCCAGAAGATGCCGTGGCTCGCTAGCAAAACGGTGCAGGGCGAGATTGGCCAGTACATCGTGATGGCCCGGCAAGCCCAGGACAAGACCTGGCTCGTGGGCGCGGCCACCAACGAGCAAGCCCGCGAGCTGGTCATTCCGCTCACGTTTCTGGCCCCAGGGCGCTACACGGCCACCCTAGTGCAGGATGGGCCCCAGGCCGACTACCGCACTCAAAACGAGAGCTATACCACTGAAAACAAAGAAGTCAGCGCCGCGGACGTTCTCCGGGTAAAGCTGGCCCCGGGGGGCGGAGCGTGCGTATTGCTCAAGCAGCAATAGCGAAAATTGCCGTTGCAAAAAGCCAGGCAGCGGGGAGCCTGTGTGGCGCCCGCACCCTACCCAGCCCAAGCGGGCGCCAGGGCAAATAATTTAATTTTTTTCCGCAAAGCTTTGCGCAAAGCTTTGCGGAAAAAAAGTTACAATAACTTGATAAACAGTTGTTTTTGGCGCACTAGCTTTGGCCATTATCGCTCCGCGGAAGGCTCTGGTTTTCCGGTCCATCTAGCTAGTCCCACCCCATGCACTACCGCCAAGTCGGCCGCACCGACATGCACGTATCGCCCTTAAGTCTAGGCGCTTCGGCCCTAGGTGGGGTGTTTGCAACCATCGACCCGGCGCAGGGCATCCGCACCGTGCACGAAGCCGTAGCGCAGGGCATCAATTTTATCGACGTGGCTCCGTACTATGGCTTTACCCAGGCCGAGGCCGTGCTGGGCCAGGCTCTGCGCACCCTGCCAAGGGCGCAGTACCTGCTCTCGACCAAAGTAGGCCGCTACGGCCACGACGGCCAGAAAACCTGGGACTACAGCGCCGCCCGCGTGGCCCAGAGCGTAGACGAAAGCCTGGCCCGCCTGCACACCGACTACCTCGACCTACTGAGCGTGCACGACGTGGAGTTTGCCGACCCCGAGCAGCTTATCTCCGAAACCATCCCAGCCCTGCAAGCCCTGAAAGCGGCCGGCAAGGTGCGCTACATCGGCATCACGGGCCTGCCGCTGGCAAAGCTGCGCTACTTCCTCGACCAAGTGCCCGCCGGCACCCTCGACACGGTGCTGTCCTTCTGCCACTACTGCCTCCACGACGATGCCCTGGGTGTGCACGTGCCCGCCTTTGCGGCGCACGGGGTGGGCATCGTTAATGCCGCGCCGCTGGCCATGGGCCTGCTCTCGGCCCAGGGGCCGCCGGCCTGGCACCCGGCCTCGGCCGCGCTCAAAGACCACGCCCGACGGGCCGCCGCCCACTGTGCCGCCCAGGGTTATCCTATTGAGCAGCTGGCCGTTCAGTTTGCGGTGAGCCACCCCGGCGTGGCTACTACGCTGGTGAGTGCCGCCTGCCCGCGCCTGATGCGCCAGAACATCGAGTGGGCCGCCTCGCCCCCCGACCCCGACCTGCTGCGCGAGGTACGCGCCCTATTGCACCCCGTACTGGGCGAAACCTGGGACAACTCCTGAATGCAATTACAGTCTTACAATCAGATAGATAGTCAACTGATATAATCAAAAGCCCCAGCCGCATAGGCTACCTCTAGCGCCCAGCTACTGCAGGCACTGCTACGCTTCTCTCCACACTACCTCCTCTCCCACCCGTGACCGCCGCCCGCTCTACTACGTTTGCCGTTGGCCTAATAACCTGTTTGTTCTTTCTCTGGGGCTTTGCCTTAAATCTGAACCCGATTCTGATTCCGCACCTCAAGAAGGCCTGCCAGCTCACCGATGGCCAGTCGGCGCTCATCGACTCGGCCTCCTACCTAGCGTATTTTCTGCTGGCGCTGCCGGCCGGGCAGTTTATGAAGCGCTTTGGCTATAAGGGTGGTATGCTCTTGGGGCTGGGGCTGTTTGCGCTGGGGGCGCTGCTGTTTTACCCGGCGGCGGCGCTGCGCTCCTACGCCTTTTTCCTGGGCGCGCTATTCGTTATCGCCTCCGGCCTCACGTTTTTGGAGACGGCCGCCAACCCCTACATCACCGGCCTGGGCAGCCCCGAGGGCGCTACCCAGCGGCTGAATTTTGCGCAGTCGTTTAATGGCCTGGCGGCCACGCTGGCGCCGCTGCTGGGCGGCATCTTCATCTTGTCGGGGAAAAGCCTTGGCCCCGCCGAACTGGCCACGCTGTCGCCGACCGCCCTAGGTACCTACCTCGACCACGAGGCCGCGGCCGTGCAGGTGCCCTACCTGCTCATCGGCGGGTTTGTGCTGCTCATTGCCGCGCTGCTGTGGCACACGCCCCTGCCCGCCCTGGCCGAGGAAGCGGCCGACACGGCTGACGACGGCAGCTTGTGGCAGCAAAAAAACCTGCTTTTTGGGGTGCTGGCGCAGTTTTTCTACGTGGGGGCGCAGGTATGCGTGAGCAGCTTTTTTATTCGCTTCGCGGGCAGCGTGGCCGGCATGGACGAAAAGCTGGCCGCCCAATACCTGGCCGTGGCGCTGTTTGGGTTCATGGCCGGGCGCTTTCTGGGCACCGTGCTCATGCGCTTTGTGCCGGCAGCGCGGCTGCTGGCGCTCTACAGCGTATTCAATGTGGGCCTGCTGGTGCTGGCTACCACGCTGCACGGCCCGGCGGCGGTGTATGCGCTGCTGGGCGTCGAGTTTTTCATGTCGATTATGTTCCCCACCATCTTTTCGCTGGGCATCCGGGGGCTGGGGGCGCGCACCAAAGATGGCTCGGCGCTGCTGGTGATGGCCATCGCGGGCGGGGCCGTGCTGCCGGTGGTGATGGGCCACGTTTCCGACGCCAGCACCATCCAAACCGCTTATTTAGTGCCGGCGCTGTGCTTTCTGGTGGTGCTGGGCTTTGCGCTGCGCAATAGCTCGGTGCGAAATCTTACGCTCGCTACCGCGCACTAGGTCTGCTATTTACACTCATTTCTGAGCCATGCATACGGTCGTCATGCTGAACGAAGCTGAGGCATCTCTGCCGCTTCATCCAAGCCTCTCAATGAAGCGATAGAGATGCTTCGCTGCGCTCAGCATGACAAACGCTTAAAAATCACTTACCTATGAACACCCTCGTTTGCCTCGCCCCCGGCGACCTCGCCTACCAAGACCGCCCAGCCCCCGCGCCCCAGCCGGGCCAGGCGCTGCTGCGCATTCGGCGGGTGGGCGTGTGCGGCACCGACCTGCACGCCTACGAGGGCACGCAGCCCTACTTCAGCTACCCGCGGGTGCTGGGCCACGAACTGGCCGGCGAGCTGGTAGATACCGGTGGGGCGGCGGGCTTTACGGTAGGCGAGGCCGTTACGTTCATTCCTTACCTCCACTGCGGGCACTGCGTGGCCTGCCGCGCCGGCAAGCCCAACTGCTGCGTGCACATGCAGGTGTGCGGCGTGCACGTCGATGGCGGCCTCACCGAGCTGCTGACCGTGCCTGCCACCGCCCTGGTGCACGGCGAAGGCCTGGGCTACGACGAGCTGGCCCTGGTGGAGCCACTGGCTATCGGGGCACACGGCGTGCGGCGGGCCGGCGTGCAGCCCGGCGAGTGGGTACTGGTGGTGGGCGCCGGCCCCATTGGGCTGGGCGTGATGGAGTTTGCGCGCATCGCGGGCGGCCGGGTCATCGCCCTCGACGTGAACGAGCAACGACTGGCTTTCTGCCGCGAAAAGCTGGGCGTAACCCACACGATTAACGGACGAAACACGGACGTGGCCGAGGCACTGCGCGAGCTGACCGATGGCGACATGCCCACGGTGGTAATTGACGCCACGGGCAGCCTAGGGGCTATCAACCAAGGCTTTGCCCACCTGGCCCACGGCGGGCGCTACGTGCTGGTGGGCTTGCAAAAGGGTGACATCTGCTTCTCACACCCCGAGTTTCACAAGCGCGAGGCCACCCTCATGAGCAGCCGCAACGCCACCCGCCCTGACTTCGAGCACGTCATCAGCGCCATGAAGCAGGGCCTGGTGCAGCCTACCACTTACATCACGCACCGCGTGGCCTTCGGGCAGGTGCGCGATGAGTTTGCCTCCTGGCTCGACCCGGCCACCGGGGTTGTGAAAGCGATGATTGAGCTGCCCTAGGGGCCTTTCCGGGGGCAAGCGTAGCGCGGGCTTTTAGCCCGCGAGTATCAGGCCCCTATCGATTCGCGGACTGAAAGTCCGCGCTACTGCTGCCATTTCTCCGATGCTACTCTAGGGCCTTTGCGGCCTTTTTGGTGGCGCCGCTACACAATCGATTGACAAGCTACCGCCTTGGCGCGGCGGGCTGGCCCTTGCCTATAGTCTCCCTCCCTTTTCCCACTCAACCACTTCACAGCCATGAAGGTACCGTTCTACTACCTCTTGTTTGCGACGCGCCGGCCGCTGGGCCTGGCGCTAGCCGGCCTAGGCTTGGCCCTGGCGCCGCTGGCAGCCCACGCGCAGGCCGCCCGCACCGTGTCGGGCACCGTTACCGACAACACTGGCGCGCCGCTGCCGGGCGTGACGGTGCTCCAGAAGGGCACCACCAACGGCCTGAGCAGCGGGGCCGATGGCCGGTTCAGCATTTCGCTGCCGGCCGGGCCGGCTACGCTGCAATTTTCCTTCGTGGGCTACGCCAGCCAGGAAATACCCATCACCGACCAGGCCACGCTGGCCGTGCGCATGGGCGCCGACGCCAAGGGCCTCGACGAGGTGGTGGTGGTGGGCTACGGCACCCAGAAGAAGGCCAACCTGACCGGTGCGGTGAGCACCATCTCGTCGGGCGACATCGACAACCGGCCCATCACGCAAGCCTCGCAGGCGCTGGCGGGCCTGGCGCCGGGCGTGCAGGTGCAGCAGCCCAGCGGCCAACCGGGCGCCAACGGGGCCAACATCACCGTCCGCGGCATCGGCACCTTCAACTCGGGCAGCGCGCCGCTGGTGCTGATTGACGGCATTGCGGGCTCGATTGACGACGTGGCGCCCGACAACATCGGCACCATTACGGTGCTCAAGGATGCGGCGTCGGCGGCCATCTACGGCAACCGGGCGGCCAACGGCGTTATCCTGATTACGACCAAGCGCGGGCAGCCCGGCAAAATCAGCGTGGGCTACAACAACTACGTAGGCTGGGAAAAGGTGACGCAGCTGCCGCAGTTCGTGAACTCGGCCACCTACGCCAAGCTGACGGGCGCTAACGACGCCACCGTGGCCAAGTACGCGGCCGGCGACGACCCCGACAACTACGGCAACACCTACCACCTGCGCGACCTGCTGCACTCGGGCTCGGGCTTTCAGCAGTATCACAACCTGAGCTTTTCGGGCGGAGAGAAAAACACGACCTACCTGTTTTCGGCCAGCTACCGCGCCCAGGATGGCATCACGGCCAAAACCGACAACCAGCGCTACGACATCCAGGCCAACATCGATAGCAAGCTGCGCGACAACCTGACCCTGAAAACCAGCCTACTGGGCTGGTCGCAAATTCGCAACCAGCCCGTGTCCAACTCGGCAAGCATTGCGGGCATCATCGGCTTTGCGGTGCGCGAGCCCAACACCTACGCGGGGCGTAAGTCGGACGGCACCTACGGGCACCAGGACTACTACTCGCCCGAGGCCTGGCTCGACGCGCCGGGCTTCGATAATTTCCGGGCCAAGAACTTTTACGGCAACACTGGCCTCACCTACGAACCCATTCCGGGCCTGACGTTTAGCGGCACGGCGGGCTACCACTACTACACCGGCGTCACGACTACCTATCGGCCCGACATCTACCTCGACAAGACCACCTACGTAGGGCCCAACAACCTCTACAACAACACCTACGATGGCCAGGAAGTAACCCTGATTGGGCTAGCGACCTACGCCAAGTCCGTGGCCAAAAACAACTTCAAGCTGCTGCTGGGCTACCAGCAGGAAGACCACCGCGACAACTCGTTCTACGCCTCGCGCGACCGGTTTCCGAACAACCTGCTCTACCAGCTCGACGCCGGCGCCACCACCAACCAGCAGAACGGCGGCTCGGCCAACGAGTACGCCTTCCGCTCGTACTTCGGGCGCTTCAACTACAACTACGACGAGCGCTATTTGCTGGAGCTGGATGCGCGCTACGACGGCTCGTCGCGCTTTGCGCCCGGCAACCAGTACGGCTTCTTCCCGGCCGTGTCGGCCGGCTGGCGCCTGTCGGAAGAGTCGTTTTTGAAAGACCGCACCACTTGGCTGGACGAGCTGAAGCTGCGGGGCTCGTATGGCACCCTCGGCAACGCCAACATCGCCAACTACCCCTACCAGTACACCTACAGCACTAGCCCTAGGTACACGTTTGGCGGCGTGATTGCGCCGGGCGTAGCCGTGAACGCGGCGGCCAACGCCAACATCAAGTGGGAAACCACGACCTCGGCCGACGTGGGCCTGGACTTCAGCTTGTGGAAGGGCCGGCTGAGCGGCACGTTCGACGTGTACGAGCGCACCGCCAAGAACATTCTCTACCAGGTACCCGTGTCGGCGGCCCTCGGGCTCGACGCGCCCATCGTGAACGCCGGCTCTATCCGCAACCGGGGCTTCGAGGCTGCCCTGACCTACAACGTGACGGCCGGGGCCCTGCGCCTGGCCATCACGCCCAACTTCTCCTACAACCAGCAGCAGGTCATTAAGATAGCCGGCGACTTGCAGTCGGTGATTCCGACCTTCTTCGTGGGCCAACCGCTCAATGCCATCTACGGCTACGTGGCCGACGGCCTCTTCACCAACGCCGACGACGTGGCCAAGTACCCCACCCAGCCCACGCCGGGCCAGCCGGGTACCATCCGCTTCAAGGACATCAGCGGGCCCAACGGCGTGCCCGATGGCAAGGTGGACGCCACCTACGACCGCACCATCATCGGCACCCGCAACCCTAAAACCTCGTTCGGTCTCAATATCTCGGCCGGCTTCAAGGGCTTTGACCTGGCCATGCTCTTCCAGGGCCTCGGCGACTACACGGTGCAGATGTCGTCGTACCAGGCCTACGCCTACTACAACGGCGGCAACATTCAGCAGTGGCAGGCCGACAACGCCTGGACCGAGGCCAATCCCGACCCCAACGCCAAGTACCCAAAAATCACGGCCCTAAACCAGGGCAGCGCCAACGTGCAAACCAACTCGTTCTGGAACCGCTCGGGCACTTACCTGCGCTTCAAGAACCTGCAAGTCGGCTACACCTTCGGGGCCGGGCCGCTGGCCAAGCTGCACGTGAGCAAGGTGCGCGTGTTCGTGGGCGGCCAGAATCTGTTCAGCCTCAACAGCTTCTACCCCGGCTGGGACCCCGAAAACAGCCAGGGCACCGGCGACAACCCGAGCTTCTACCCGCTCACGGCCGTCTACACCGGCGGCATCAACATCAAACTCTAACCTAGTCATCTCCACCACCCTATTTACTGACTAGTAGCATGAAAAAGAACCTATTTGCGCGCCAGCCCCTAGGGGCCGCCCTGGCGCTGGGCCTGCTGCTGGGCTCGGCCACCAGTTGCAAAAAAGACCTGCTCGACAAGCAACCGCTTTCTTCCATTTCGGACGCCACGTTTTGGCAAACGGCCAACGACGCTACCCTGGCCCTAAACGGCGTGTACGACACCGGCGCGGGCTTCACAGGCTACAACTTCTGGGCCGCTACCTCGATGGTAAACCTCGATTTGATGGCCGGCAATGGCTCGGAGAAGGAGCTGATTCCTGACCAGTTTACCAACGGCACCCTCAACTCGGCCTATAGCTACGTGGGCGCCTACTACTCGC
>Ga0182233_1000319_pt1 | contig 10182 bp, 8 predicted proteins | sample G6R1MG_31_FD_129664 | JGI IMG/M metagenome (GOLD analysis project Ga0182233, IMG submission 129664) | Miscanthus phyllosphere microbial communities from Michigan, USA - G6R4_NF_07NOV2016_LD1 MG | ecosystem: Host-associated > Plants > Phyllosphere > Phylloplane/Leaf | place: USA: Michigan... | reverse complement strand
GGTATCTGCAACCCGTACAACCTGCAGATCATTCTTGAAGAAACCAAAGTGCCGGTGCTGGTCGATGCCGGTGTCGGTACTGCCTCCGATGCCACCATCGCGATGGAACTGGGCTGTGAAGCCGTATTGATGAACTCGGCCATCGCCCATGCCCAGCAGCCGGTGATGATGGCCGAAGCCATGAAGCACGCCGTAATTGCCGGTCGTCTGGCCTACCTGGCCGGGCGCATGCCACGAAAACTCTATGCCAGCGCGTCTTCGCCGCTGGATGGCCTGATCAAGTAAGAGCCCGTTGATGACTGATTCGCACGTTCCGCACCCAGAGTCGCCTGCTGTCGAAGAAGGCGAAGAGCGCCCGCACCGCCGCATCAAGAGTTTTGTGATGCGTGCCGGCCGCATGACCGAAGGTCAGCAGCGCGGCCTCGATCAAGGCCTCCCGCTGTATGGCCTGTCGCTGACCGACACGCCTGTTGATTTCGATCAGGTATTCGGTCGCTCTGCGCCGCGTACGCTGGAAATCGGCTTCGGCATGGGCCACTCGCTGCTGGAAATGGCCGCTGCGGCTCCCGAGCACGACTTCATCGGTGTCGAGGTGCACTCTCCAGGCGTAGGCGCATTGCTCAACGGCGTACTCACCCAGGGGCTGACCAATGTGCGCGTCTACGATTGCGACGCCATTGAAGTGCTGAACCGCTGCGTTGCGGACAACAGCCTGGATCGACTGATGCTGTTCTTCCCGGACCCGTGGCACAAGAGTCGTCACCACAAGCGCCGCATCGTGCAGCCTGAATTCGCCGCACTGGTGCGCAGCAAGCTGAAGGAAGGCGGCGTGTTCCACATGGCCACTGATTGGGGCCCGTACGCGGAATACATGCTGGAAGTGATGAGCGTGGCGCCCGGTTATCGCAACCAGGCCGAAGACAACCAGTACGTTCCGCGCCCTGCGGAACGGCCGATCACCAAGTTCGAGCGCCGTGGCGAGAAGCTCGGACACGGCGTCTGGGATCTGAAGTTCGAGAAAGTCGACTGACCGGGTTTGCGGGTTGCTGACAACCCGCAATGTCGTGTCGCTTACTGAATCTCGTCCGGCTTGACGATCACCCAGTTCTTGTCCGCCGTGACCGGCAGCTTCTCCTTGGCCTGAGCTTCGGCATTGTCCTTGATCATGCCGTTCAGCTGGGTCATGTACTTGTCCTTGCGGTTGATCCACAAGTGCACGCCGCCCTTGCTCACGTCGACGCTGTGAAACAGCATGTAGCCGTCGCTGGTCGGGGTATCGCCGCCGACCAGGACCGGTTTTTTCCACTGGTCGATGTAGGTCAGAATGGCCGCCTGCTTGCCCGCCATCCAGGTTGCCGGTGTCCACAGGTATGGCGTCAGCTCCAGACCCATGTTGCTTTTCGGATCGTATTTGCCCGCTGTGATCTGCTTGCGTGCGGTGGTCAGCTCGCCTGTTTTGCGGTCCTTGAGCAGCGTGCTCACGCCGATCACATTCTGCGGTTTGACGTTGTAGCCGTACTTCGGATCGGCAGCGACCATACGCACCAGCTCTTCGGACGCGGCGGTCATCACATACACCTCGATGCCGTTTTCCATCAGCTTGTTGTACAGCTCGGTCTGCCCGGTGAATACCCGCGGCGGTTCGACATTGAGCTGCTTGACGGTATCGCCTTCGTAGTAGGTCGCAGGGATCGGCTTTTTCAGGGCCATCAGCTCATCGACATAGCCTTTGAGCTCCTGAAGCGTAAAGCCGGAAAACACCTGCGCGACCCACGGGTAGCAGACCATGTCGTCTATTTCGCAAAGACGATAGTAGTAGCTGAACAGGCTTTCCTTGTGCTCGGCGGTGTCTTTGAAGGGGATCAGCTTGAGCGAGGGGTCGAGTTTTTCGCGGGTGATCAGGCCTTTGTTTTCCATGTACGGCAGCAGCGACTCTTCGAGGTCGAAGCGGTAGCTGGTGTTGTCCATGTCGAAGACTGCGTAATTGCCCTTGTTGGCATTCGCCGCAATCATCGCGTCGAGCGCCTTGGCGGCAGGCTCGGGCCAATGCTTCAATTCGGTGGCCGCGGTAGCCTGGCTGGCAAGCCCGAAGCAGACGGCAGCAGCCAACAGTTTTGGCACGAGTTTCATAGGCGATTTCCCCTTGTCGAAAAAACGAAGGGGCAGACCGTAACAAATTATTGTGAAGGCAAAAGTACGTCAGCGACCCGAAAAAGGCCAAATGACGCCGTTTGCCCCTTTATTTGCGACAGTGAAACCAAAAACGACACTTTTGTTGCAGTTTTTCGTCAGCGGCCGCCATTGTGCCGAAAATTGCTGATCAGACGCGTTCCCACACTTCGAAGTTGTAGGCAGGCTTGTCATCGACGGCGGCGTTTTCGATGTTGGATACCAGCGCCCACTGCGCCGTATCGAATTCAGGAAACCACGCGTCGCCATCAGGGCTCAGTGCCACGCGGGTCAGGTACAGGCGATCCGCCTCGGGAAGGCCTTGGGCATAAAGCTGCGCGCCGCCGATCAGCATCACCTCGTCGACACCCTGTTCCTGCGCCCACTGCTCGGCGCGCACGACGGCGGCGTCCAGCGAAGCGAAGACTTCCGCGCCTTCAAGCTGCAGATCAGTCTGGCGGCTGACCACCAGGTTGAGGCGGCCAGGCAGCGGGCGACCCAACGAATCCCAGGTCTTGCGGCCCATGATGATCGGCTTGCCGAGCGTCGTTGCCTTGAAGTATTTGAAATCCCCCGGCAAATGCCAGGGCATGGAATTGTCGACGCCAATCACTCGGTTTTCACCAAGGGCGGCAATCAGGCTGAGGGGGAGATGAGTTTTCATGCCGCGAGGATATCAGAGGTCGCAGGGCAGGCGAATGAACTGACATGCGCCGTGCTCAGTCCCATGACTGCGGTTATGCTCACCGCTGAATTCAATCAAGAGACACTGTGTGACTGCACTGACCCCCCTCGATACCCTCTGGCTGACCGAAGCCGTGCGCCTGCGTGAACAGCAGGCGGGCGTGCTGGATGATCAGGAAGCCAATCGCCGTGCCCGCGCTGCCGGCGGCGACCTGACTGCGCGCATTACCCACCGCGCCCTCGGCCTGGCGCAGCGCGACGGCATGCTTGGCGCACTGCACCACTGGAAGCAGGGCGCACGGCTGGCGTTGATTGCGCTGGCGGTGCTCTCGGTGATCAGTGGCGCTGGCCTGGCGTTCGCTGCAATGGGCGACGGGCAGGCAGCGGTCAATGTGTTCTGGGCGCTGGGCAGCCTGCTGGGGCTGAACCTTGTGCTGTTGCTGACCTGGGCGCTGGGCCTGATCTTCGCCGGGCGCAGTAACACCGGGCTGGGCCGAGTGTGGCTGTGGCTGAGCGAAAAACTCGCCCGTGACGCCCAGGCCGCGCAGCTTGCCCCCGCGCTGGTTTTGCTGCTGCAACGCCAGCGCCTGAACCGCTGGGCGCTGGGGCTGGTGGTTCACAGCCTGTGGCTGCTGGCGTTACTCACTGCGCTGGTGTTGCTGTTGATGCTGATGGCGACCCGACGCTACGGGTTTGTCTGGGAAACCACCATTCTGAGCAGCGACACGTTCGTCAGCCTTACCCAGACGCTCAGTACGATCCCGGCGTGGCTGGGGTTCAGTGTGCCGGACGAAACCATGATTCGTGCCAGCGGCAATGGCGCGTTGAGTATCGAGAATGCGCGTCAGGCCTGGGCGGCATGGCTGGTCGGTGTGCTGCTGGTGTACGGCATCGTGCCGCGTCTTTTGTTGGCCGGGTTCTGCCTGTGGCGCTGGAAGCAGGGCAGGGCAGCGCTGCGCCTTGATCTGGATTTGCCCGAATACCTTGAATTGCGTGAGCGCCTGATGCCCAGCAGCGAGCGCTTGGGTGTCAACGATGCCGAGCCTGCCGCACTGCATCAGGTGCAGTCCGGCGCAGGGGCGAGCGAAAGCGACGGCGCGTTGCTGGTGGCCATCGAGCTGGATGATCAGCAGGTCTGGCCGCCAGCGCTGCCGTCGGGTGTTGCTGATGCAGGTGTTCTCGACAGCCGTGAGTCGCGCCACAAGCTGCTGGAGCAACTGACCCAGTATCCGCCTGCGCGCATAGTGATCGCCTGCGACCCGCGCCGCTCGCCGGACCGTGGCAGTCTGGCGTTGATCGCCGAACTGGCACGCTGCGCCGGTGCAGCGCGCATCTGGCTGCTGCCCGCGCCTGCCGGGCAGAGGCTTGATCCCGAGCGCCTTGGCGACTGGCACGTCGCGCTGGATCAGTTGCAGTTGCCACATGCCGACAGTGCGCCCTTGAACTGGCTGGAGACAGGCGATGACTGAAGCAGACAGCACTCGTGCGATCAAGCTGGCGGTGGTCGGTCATACCAACGTCGGCAAGACCTCGCTGCTGCGTACCCTGACCGGTGATGTCAGCTTTGGCGAAGTGTCCCATCGCCCCAGCACGACTCGTCATGTCGAAGGCGCGCGCCTTTCTGTGGACGGCGAGGCCTTGGTCGAGCTGTACGACACGCCTGGCCTGGAAGACGCTATCGCACTGCTCGATTATCTGGAGCGCCTGGACCGTCCCGGCGAGCGTCTGGACGGACCGGCGCGACTGGCGCGCTTTCTGGAGGGCAGCGAGGCGCGCCAGCGTTTTGAACAGGAGGCCAAAGTCATGCGCCAGTTGCTCGGCTCGGACGCTGGGCTGTATGTGATCGATGCACGCGAACCGGTACTCGCCAAGTACCGTGATGAGCTGGCGGTGCTGGCCAGTTGTGGCAAGCCGCTGCTGCCGGTGCTGAATTTCGTCAGTGCACAGCAACACCGCGAGCCGGAGTGGCGCGAAGCGCTTTCACGCCTGGGGCTGCATGCACTGGTGCGCTTCGACAGCGTCGCACCGCCGGAAGACGGCGGTCGACGTCTGTATGAAAGCCTGGCGCTTCTGCTGGAAAGCGCGCGGCCGCGGCTCGAGCGTTTGATTGAGGATCAGGAAAAACAGCGCACGGCCAAACGTCACAGCGCTGCTCGCCTGATCGCCGAACTGCTGATTGATTGTGCTGCATGCCGGCGTAGCGTCGAGACCACTGCCGAGCAGGAGCAGCAGGCTGTGGAAGCGCTGCGCAAGGCGGTTCGCCAGCGCGAACAGCAATGTGTCGAGGCGCTGCTCAAGCTGTATGCGTTTCGCAAGGATGATGTGTCCAGCAGCGATTTGCCGTTGATGGACGGTCGTTGGGGTGATGATCTGTTCAACCCGGAAACCCTGAAGTTGATGGGCGTGCGCGTTGGCGGCGGGGTGGCGGCTGGCGCTGCGGCCGGTGCAGGGGTCGACCTGATGGTCGGCGGCGTAACGCTTGGCGCGGCGGCTTTGGTCGGCGCGATTGCTGGTGGTGCGTTATCCACGGCGCGCAGCTACGGAGGCCGGTTGCTCGGCAAGTTCAAGGGGCGCAGAGAACTGACCGTCGATGATGCGGTACTGCGCCTGCTCGCCCTGCGTCAGCGCCACTTGCTGTTGGCGCTGGGTGTCAGGGGCCACGCTGCTCTGCACAGCATCGAACTGACCACACCGCAGGACAAGACCTGGCGCAAAGGCAAAATCCCCGAGCCCCTGAACCGCGCCCGCGCCCACCCGCAATGGTCCACACTCAACCCGCACGCCAAACCGAATCAGGCGGAGCGGCAGGAAGCGATTGATCAACTGGCGGATGTGGTTTTGCAGGATTGACTGTTCCAGCGCTGAAGACCGGACGCGGAGCGTCGCACGATAGTTGAGGATGAAGCTGAGCACGCACGATAGTTGCGATATCGTTCCTCACGCTCCAGCGTGGGAATGCAGTGGGTGACGCTCCGCGTCACAAATCTGCGCCTTGACGCATCCTCCAGGACCCCCGCATTCAGGCGCTTTTCAGCTTGCCGTTTACCGGCAAAAACCCGCCGATTATTTTTTATTGATTGATCGTTCAATAAAAAATCTTTAGACTGGTCTCACCGTTTTGGTACAACGATCACTGCAGACACCCGGGAGAATCGCGCCAATGCCCAAGGTCGGAATGCAACCCGTCCGCCGCCAACAGTTGATCCAGGCCACGCTGACTGCGGTCGATCAGGTCGGTATGGGCGATGCCAGCATTGCGCTGATTGCGCGACTGGCAGGCGTGTCCAACGGCATCATCAGTCACTATTTTCAGGACAAAAACGGCCTGATCGCCGCCACGATGCGACATCTGATGAACGCCTTGATCCAGAACGTCCGCGAACGCCGTCAGGCGCTGACCGAGGACAGCCCCAGGGCTCACCTGCAAGTGATCATCGAAGGCAACTTCGACGCCAGTCAGGTCAGCGGCCCGGCCATGAAAACCTGGCTGGCCTTCTGGGCGACCAGCATGCATCACCCTTCGCTGCACCGATTGCAGCGTATCAACGACCACCGTTTGTATTCGAACCTGTGCTGTCAGTTCCGCCGCACCTTGCCACTGGAACAGGCACGCAGCGCCGCCCGCGGGCTGGCAGCCCTGATAGACGGGTTGTGGCTGAGAGGCGCGCTGTCAGGCGATGCATTCGACACCGAGCAAGCGCAACGGATCGCTTACGAGTACATGGATTTCCAATTGGCGAAATCGGCGAGCTGAGGCTTTCGAAGCCCCTTACCGAACGACTGTAAAAGCCTGTTGCCGAACGAACCCGGCACACTGAAATCAGTCATCGCCCCCCACTGAATTTGCGAGGACTTTATGGCCCGTTTTGAACTGCAGAAACTTTACATCGATGGCGGTTATGTCGATGCCAGCAACCCTGAAACCTTCGACGCCATCAATCCGGCGAACGGCGAAGTCCTGGCGCAGATCCAGCGCGCCGGCAAGGACGATGTCGAGCGCGCCGTCGTCGCCGCCGAAAAGGGCCAGAAAATCTGGGCCGCCATGACTGCCGTCGAGCGTTCGCGCATCCTGCGCCGTGCCGTCGACATCCTGCGTGAGCGCAACGATGAACTGGCCGCTCTGGAAACACTGGACACCGGCAAGGCCATCTCCGAAACCCGCTACGTGGACATCGTGACCGGTGCCGACGTGCTGGAATACTACGCAGGTCTTGTACCCGCCATCGAAGGTGAGCAGATCCCGCTGCGCGACTCTTCATTCGTGTACACCCGCCGCGAGCCGCTGGGTGTGGTGGCCGGTATCGGCGCCTGGAACTACCCGATCCAGATCGCACTGTGGAAATCCGCCCCGGCGCTGGCCGCGGGTAACGCGATGATCTTCAAGCCGAGTGAAGTCACTTCGCTGACCACCCTGAAGCTGGCAGAAATCTACACCGAAGCGGGCGTACCGAACGGCGTATTCAACGTGCTGACCGGCAGCGGCCGTGAAGTCGGTACCTGGATCACCGAGCACCCGCGCATCGAGAAAGTCTCCTTCACCGGCGGCACCGACACTGGCAAGAAAGTCATGGCCAGCGCCTCGAGCTCGTCGCTCAAGGAAGTGACCATGGAGCTGGGCGGCAAATCACCGCTGATCGTGTTCGACGACGCCGATCTGGACCGTGCGGCCGATATCGCGATGATGGCCAACTTTTACAGTTCCGGTCAGGTCTGCACCAACGGCACCCGCGTGTTCGTGCCGAACGCTCTGAAAGCCGAGTTCGAAGCGAAAATCCTCGAGCGTGTGAAGCGCATCCGCGCCGGCAACCCGGAAGACGAAACTATCAATTTCGGCCCGCTGGTCAGCTTCGAGCACATGGAAAGCGTGCTGGGTTATATCGCCAAGGGCAAAGAGCAGGGCGCACGTCTGTTGTGCGGCGGCGATCGCCTGACCGGCGGTGTGTTCGACAAGGGCGCGTTCGTTGCGCCGACCGTGTTCACCGACTGCACCGACGAGATGACCATCGTGCGTGAAGAAATCTTCGGCCCGGTGATGAGCATCCTCGGTTACGACACCGAAGACGAAGTGGTGCGCCGCGCCAACGACACCGACTTCGGTCTGGCTGCAGGCATCGTGACCCGCGACCTGAACCGCGCCCACCGCGTGATTCATCTGCTGGAAGCCGGTATCTGCTGGATCAACGCCTGGGGCGAGTCGGCGGCACAAATGCCGGTCGGCGGCTACAAGCAGTCGGGCGTCGGTCGTGAGAACGGCATCAGCTCGCTGGCCCAGTACACGCGCATCAAGTCGGTACAAATCGAACTGGGCGATTACGCCTCGGTTTTCTAAACACGGTTTCAGTGGCACGCGGCAGGCCTCAAGCAGACGCACTCAAAAGCTGCCTGCCGCACCCCATTTTCACGAGTATCGCCTCGCTGCTTCTGCTTGCGGCCAAGGCTTGAAACTCGCAGCTCTATGAGGGAGCCTCTATGACGACTCAATCCGAATACGACTACATCATCATTGGTGCCGGCTCGGCCGGTAACACCCTGGCAGCCCGTCTCACCGAAGACGCAGGCGTCACCGTTCTGCTGCTCGAAGCCGGTGGCCCGGACTACCGGCTGGATTTCCGCACCCAGATGCCTGCCGCCCTGGCATTTCCGCTGCAGGGCCGTCGCTACAACTGGGCCTACGAGACCGAGCCAGAGCCGCACATGAACAACCGCCGCATGGAATGCGGCCGCGGTAAAGGCCTGGGCGGCTCATCGCTGATCAACGGCATGTGCTACATCCGCGGCAACGCGATGGACTACGACGGCTGGGCCAAGGAGCCGGGTCTCGAAGACTGGAGCTACCTCGACTGCCTGCCGTACTTCCGCAAGGCCGAAACCCGCGACATCGGCCCGAATGACTACCACGGTGGTGAAGGTCCGGTCAGCGTGACCACGCCCAAGGCGGGCAACAATCCGCTGTTCCACGCGATGGTCGAGGCGGGCGTGCAAGCCGGTTTCCCGCGCACTGACGACCTCAACGGTTATCAGCAGGAAGGTTTCGGTCCGATGGACCGCACCGTGACGCCTAACGGTCGTCGCGCCAGTACCGCCCGTGGTTATTTGGACGAGGCCAAGAAGCGCTCGACCCTGACCATCGTCACTCACGCGCTGACCGATCGCATTCTGTTCGAAGGCAAGCGTGCCGTCGGCGTGGCGTACCTGGTAGGCGACAGCGATACCCGCATCCAGGCCCGTGCCCGCAAGGAAGTGCTGCTGTGTGGCGGCGCGATCGCTTCGCCACAGATTCTCCAGCGTTCCGGCGTCGGCCCGGCCGAAGTGCTGAACAAGCTGGATATTCCGGTGGTTCATGACCTGCCGGGCGTTGGCCAGAACCTTCAGGATCACCTGGAGATGTACCTGCAGTACGCCTGCACCCAGCCGGTGTCGCTGTACCCTTCGCTGAAGTGGTGGAACCAGCCTGCCATCGGTGCCGAGTGGATGTTCCTCGGTACAGGTATCGGTGCGAGCAACCAGTTTGAAGCCGGTGGTTTCATTCGCTCCAGTGAAGCGTTCGAATGGCCTAACATTCAGTACCACTTCCTGCCGGTCGCGATTAACTACAACGGCACCAAGGGCGTTCAGGAACACGGTTTCCAGGCTCACGTCGGCTCCATGCGTTCGCCGAGCCGTGGCCGCGTGCAGGTCAAATCCAAAGACCCGCGCGAGTACCCGAGCATCCTGTTCAACTACATGGCCAGCGAGCAGGACTGGCAGGAGTTTCGCGATGGCATCCGCCTGACGCGCGAGATCATGCAGCAGCCGGCACTGGACCCGTACCGTGGCCGCGAAATCAGCCCCGGCATCGACGTGCAGTCTGACGAGGCACTGGACCAGTTCGTGCGTGAGCATGCCGAGACGGCTTATCACCCGTCCTGCTCGTGCAAGATGGGCACCGACGAAATGGCGGTTGTCGATGGTCAGGGTCGCGTGCATGGCCTGCAAGGCCTGCGTGTGGTCGATGCCTCGATCATGCCGATCATCACCACCGGTAACCTGAATGCACCGACGATCATGATCGCCGAGAAAATCGCCGACAAGATCCGTGGTCGCCAGCCGCTGCCACGCAGTACGGCCGACTACTTCGTCGCAGGCGACAAGCCGGCACGCGGCAAGCCGCTGCGCGAGATCAGCCACCAGGCCTGATCTAACGCCCAGGCGTCCTCCCGGGACGCCTGTCGTTGTGCACGCTCCAGCGTGAATGTATTTCACACTGGAGCATCGGCACGATAGTTACAGGATTCTTGTTCCTCACGCTTCAGCGTGAGACTGCATTTCCCGACGCTCCGCTTCGCAATG
>Ga0182233_1000315_pt1 | contig 10230 bp, 9 predicted proteins | sample G6R1MG_31_FD_129664 | JGI IMG/M metagenome (GOLD analysis project Ga0182233, IMG submission 129664) | Miscanthus phyllosphere microbial communities from Michigan, USA - G6R4_NF_07NOV2016_LD1 MG | ecosystem: Host-associated > Plants > Phyllosphere > Phylloplane/Leaf | place: USA: Michigan... | reverse complement strand
CGGTTCCAAGTCGGACTGATCAGGATCTCGTTGACGCAAACGGTCGAGGGAAGTCGCGCGACGAACAGGATCGTCTCGGCGAGATCCTCCGATTGCAGCATGCGTCCTTTGTCCTCCGCGGTGACAGGCACGGGCCGCTTGTCGAGGATGGGGGTGGCGACCTCGCCCGGGCAGATGCAGCAGGAGCGGATGCCGTGTCCGCATTCCTCCTGGTTCAGGCTTTCGGAGAGGGCCATGAGACCGTGCTTGGCCGCGGAATAGGCTGGTCCCGTCAGCTTCGAGACGTAGCGTCCGGCCCACGAGGAGACCTGGATGATCAGACCGCCGTGCTGCGCCCGCATCGTCGGCAGCACGGCCCGGGAGGTATAGAACGGGCCGTTCAGATCCACGCCGATCACGGCATCGATGGCGGCCGGCGAGATCTCCCGCCAGCTCCGCTCGCGCACATTGAGACCTGCGGCGTTCACCAGGATGTCGCACCGCCGATAGGCCGTGTGGACCGCATCCCAGGCGCGCTGCACGGCGTCGGCCTGACTCGTGTCGGCTGGAACCACCAGGGCCTCACCGCCCGCCGCGCGAACGCGGTCCGCAGTCCGTTCCAGAGCGTCGTGCCCGCGTCCTGTGAGCGCCAGCCGAACCCCGGCCCGCGCGAGGGCCACCGATGCGGCCTGGCCGATGCCGGATCCGGCCCCGGTCACCCAGGCGACCTGCCCCTCGATATCGCGCAGCATGTGGCGGCTCCCTCTCGACTCTCCTGCATGCGGGGCAGGCTGCGACCCCCACTATCCCTTGCCGATCAACGGACAGCCGCCGTCGGCGAGGGGGCGGAACGCCTGCTCGGCGGGTATGGTGTCGAGGAGCTTGTACAGGTCCCACTCGCCCTTCGATTCTGCGGGTGCCTTGACCTCGAACAGATACATCGGGTGCAGCTTCCGGCCATCGGCCCGCACCGAGCCCCGGCCGAACAGCGGGTCGTCCGTCGGGTTGGCCTTCATCCAGGCCATCGTCGTCTGCGCGTCCTTCGATCGCGTCGCGGCGACCGCCTTGAGGTAGTGGAGCAACCCGGCATAGACGCCAGCTTGGTTCATCGTCGGCATGCTGCCGCTGTGGCGTCGCGCGAAGCGTTCCGAGAAGGCGCGCGTGCCCGGGTTGAGATCCCAGTAGAACGCCTCGGTGAGCACCAGGCCGCGGGCCGTCTGCAGGCCGAGCGAATGGACGTCGACGGCGTAGACGAGCAGGGCGGCGAGCGTCTGCCCGCTTTCGGTGAGGCCGAACTCATGCGCCTGCTTGACGGCGTTGATGGTGTCGCCGCCCGCATTGGCGAGCCCGATGACCTTCGCCTGCGAAGCCTGCGCCTGGAGCAGGAACGAGGAGAAATCCGTGGCGGGAAAGGGCACTTTGGCGGCACCGAGGACGCGGCCCCCGCCCGTCTCGACCACCGCACTGGCCTCGTTCTGCAGCGAGATTCCGAACGCATAGTCGGCGGTCAGGAAATACCAGGTCGTGCCCCCGCGCTTGAGCAGTGCACCGGCCGTCCCATGCGCCAGGGCATAGGTGTCGTAGGTCCACTGGATCGTGTTGGGCGAGCAGGCCTTGCCGGTCAGGTCTGTGGTGCCGGCGCCGGAATCGATGAAGATCTTGTTCTTGTCGCGCGTAACCTGGCTCACCGCGAGCGCCACCGAGGAGGTCGGCACGTCGAGAATCGCGTCGACGCCCTCGCGGTCGTACCATTGGCGGGCGATCGCGGCGCCGACATCGGGTTTGTTCTGGTGGTCGGCGGACACCACCTCAACCCGCACATCCGTGTGGATCTTGGCGAAGTCCTCGATCGCAAGCTGGGCGGCGACGACCGAACCCGGCCCGCCGGTATCGGAATAGACACCGGACATGTCGTTAAGGACGCCGACCTTCACGTTGATCGACTGGGCCGCAGCCGCCCCGATCGTGGCAGCGTAAACGATCGCAGCGGAGACGACGCAGTTGCGGACCAGCGCCATGACACGATTCCCCCGCGGTGAATCTTTGTTATGGATGTCACGAGGGCACGGCATACAACCCAGCGTCAAGACTGATCGCGCGGATCGAGAACTGTAAACGGCACATCTGCCCGGCGACTTTCACGCAAAGCAACGCGCCATGGGCCGCCCGCCGCCCCAGGCGGGATGCCGAGCAGGGCGGCTGACCTGTCCTGCCGGCTCGAACCCACGGGCCAACTCCATCGGGTCACCGTCGGTGCGGATCGGATCGACCCTCAGCTGCTCGTGACAGCTTTCAGTTCGGTTCGACGGCTTCGCAGAACCAGCAGGCCGGCGACAGCGATCAGGACGAGGACGCCCTGTATGCTCAGGGCCTCCCAGCTGCCGTTGAAGCCGAGATCGCCGACGGCAGCCGGCACGCCGTCATCGTGCACCGAGACCAGCGCCTGCTCCTGGAACTCCTGGATCGCGGCCCCGACGAGCCTCAGCCCCATCACGAACAGGAAGGCCGAGGTCAGGACGAAGATGGGCCGCAGCGGCAAGCGCAGCGCCAGCCATTGCATCGCCCCGTACAGGGCCACGAGGGCCAGCGCGGCCGCGCCGAGGCCGCTGAGCAGCGCCCCGTCCCAGCCGCCGGCGGTCCTGGCCAGGGCATGCAGGAACAGCACCGTCTCCGCCCCCTCCCGAAACACCGCCAGGAAGGCGATGCCGGCCAGAGACAGGATGGTGCCCGTCCCAAGCGCCCGGCCGGCCAACCGGTTGAGTTCCGCCTGCCAGGATTTGGGATCCTGCCGCAGGAACAGCCAGCCGCTCATGTAGAACATAAGTCCGGCGGCCAGCAGCATGACACCGGCTTCGATCAGGTCGTTGTGATTGCCGTCGAAATAAGCTTCGAACACCCACGCCATGGCGAGACTGGCGAGAACGGCAGTTCCTGCGCCGAGATAGATGGGCATGATCCGGTGGGCCGCGTCGGCGCGCCGTAAAAGGGCAGCGAGCGCAGCAACCACCAACAAGGCCTCAAGACCTTCCCGGAACAGGATCGTGAAAGCCTGAATGAACGTCGACCCATCGGTCATGAAAAATCCCCCGCGACTCGTCGATCTGCAGTGAACAACTGTTCGGGATCGATCTCAATGCCCGGGGCTGCTCATTGGAATTTGAAACAATCCAATGTGATCCGGACCATGATGTCCGTGGGCGGCCATGCCCTGGCCGATCGGTGCGGGCGCCCCGCAGTCCTGCGCGCCGACCTGGTTTCCTCGCCGGATATGCCCCCGCCGCTTGACGGCAGCGCCGGTCCGGTTGCCGAAGCGGAGCCCGGTCGGCATGCTGCCGCCCGAAGCGGGCGACGGCGAGCGGTGGGCATGGGACTCTTGGACGGATTGCTGGGCCACGGCACCGAGGTCGATGCCGCATCGCTCGAGCGGCGGCTTGCCGGCATCCTGATCGACGGCGAGACGGCGCGCCTGGCGTTCAAGATCATCCGCGACGTGTTCGTCTTCACGGAACGCCGGATCATCCTGATCGACGTGCAGGGCGTCACCGGCAGCAAGGTCGCGTTCACCTCGATTCCCTACCGGGCGATCGTCCGCTTCTCGGTGGAGACGGCCGGCACCTTCGACCTCGATGCCGAGCTCAAGATCTGGGTTTCGGGCACGCCGCAACCGATCGAGCGCACCCTGAAGAAGGGCGCCGACGTGCGCGGCATCCAGCGCGCCCTGGCGGAGGGCGTGCTGCGCTAGAGCCTGGCCCCGAACGATGGACGCCAGCTCATCGGGGCGCCGCGCCGCTCCGCGATCCGACGGGGGCCATCGCCGCGAACACGCCGTCCCGGCGCACCAGGGCGTGGAACAGCGCCGCCGCGACATGGGTCAGGACCAGCGCGAAGAACGCGAAGGCGAGGTAGGAATGCGCGTTCCAGAGCAGCGTATGGAGGGCGGCGTTCTGCGGTAGGATCGCGGGCAGACGGATGTCGCCGTAGAGCACGACCGGGTAGGCGCCGGCCGATAGCATCGCCCAGCCGAGCAGCGGCATCGCGACCATGAGCCCGTAGAGCCCGTAATGGGACAGGTGTGCGGCGAGCTTCATCGGGGCGGGGAGGTCCGCCGGCAGGGGCGGCGTCCCGCTTCGCGCCCGCACCGCCAGGCGGACGAGGGCGAGGACGAAGATCGCCACGCCCAGCGTCTTATGGGTCGCCAGCAGCGGCACGTATTTCGGCATGATCGTCGAGACCATGCCGACCCCGATGAAGAACATCGCGATGATGCACGCCGCCATCGACCAGTGCAGGACCCTTTGGACGCCGGTGAAGTGCTTCCCGTCGGCTGTCATCGTGGCGCCTCCGCTGCGGACCTGGGATAGTCCTTCGCCTCCGCGGTGCGCAGATCGTAGGATCGCGCGTAGGCCGCCGAGCGCGCCGCCGGGAACGGGTCGTCGGAGACCCGGATGCCGTCCGGCAGGATCGTCGGGTCGAAGTTGACGTCGCGGCACGGGCCGTCCGCCTCGGGCGCGATGCGCTCGACCACCAGGATGCCGGCCTCGACGCTGCGCCGTCCCTCCGGCCAGGCGCGGCTCGGATCCGCGGTCGGGTCGCCGGGCTCGGCGACGGTGAGGATCAGGCTCCAGCGCTGCGGCGCGGCCGCGACCCGCTCGGTGATCTCCCGCTCCAGATAGGCCTCGCCCCGTTTGGCGAGGTCCCCGGGCGTGATCCGCTCGGCCTGCGCCTGCGGACGGAACGACCAGCGCACCGCCTGCTCGGCGCCGGACGCGTTGGTGAACAGGAAGGCGTTGAGGCTGTTGTAGGGCTCCTGCGCGTAGCTCGCGGTCCAGTCAGGGCTCTTGGCCCAGGCGCCGAACGGGGCGAATTCCGGATGCGCGGCGACGAAGGCCGCCATCGCGTTCGGCGCCTTGCTCGCGGGCACCCGCAGCAGGGCGTAGAAGGCCTCCGGGCTGGAGACCGGGAAGACCGGGGCGTTGATCATGGCGGTGCGCCACACCGCGCCGTCCTCCGCGGTGATCTGCAGGCCGAGGCCCCGCACCCGGACGGTGGCGTCCGGCGCGCCGGGATCGGAGGTGCCGAGGTTGAACCGCCCCAGGGCGGGATGGCGCCCGGTCGCGAAGGCCCGGGCCCGCGAGAGCGCGGCACCGTTGCCGTTGGCTTCGAACACGCCCGTGAAGCAGATCCCCTTGGCGTGGTTGCGCCGGTACCCGGGAACCGGCCCGTTCGGCGGCGCGAGGGCGTCGACGAGCTTCGTCGGCGTCAGGCGGTCCGGCGAGAGCCAGCCCGCGGTGTAGGCGAGCGCCCCGGTGGCGCCGGCGCAGATCGCGGCGATGAGGGCGAGCGAGGCCAGGGTCGAGCGCGGCCCCGACGGAGGAAGCGGCATGCGCGGGTCTCCCTTGGACATCGCCCGGCACCGGCCGCGGACAGCGGAGACGCGGCGATGAGCGATCCCGGTTTCGGCCGTCGGCGAGACCGAATCTCCCCGCGTTCGAGGCCTCGTAGGCTGCCAGAAATTTTGAATTCAGGAAAGCAAAGCCTCGGCGCGCCGCCGAATACGGATCGCGTTCGCCAAAAAGACGGGTTTTCGCCCGCGCCGCTCACCCGGCCCGCTGCGCGAGGTGCCGCGCACGCACGGTGCCGTCGATGCTCCGAAGCGCCTGGAGGACTGTGTCCGCCTCCGGCAGCTGCACCGACGCGTCCACCACGACGTAGCCGAAATCCCCGTCGGTCTGCAGGTACTGCGCATCGATGTTGAGCGTGCGGCTGGAGAAGATGGCGTTGATCTGGCCCAGGACGCCCGGCACGTTCCGGTGCACGTGGAGGAAGCGTGCCCCGGACAGGCGCGGCGGCAGCTGCACCTGCGGAAAGTTGACGGCGCCGAGGGTGGAGCCGGTCTGCGCGTAATCGACCAGCTTGCGGGCGACCTCCGCGCCGATGCGGTCCTGCGCCTCCTCGGTGGACCCGCCGATATGCGGGGTGAGGATGACGTTCGGGAGCCCCTGAAGCGGCGACACGAAGCGCTCCGCGTTGGATGTCGGCTCGACCGGGAAGACGTCGATCGCCGCGCCGCCCAGGCGCCCGTCCCGCAACGCCTGCGCCAGAGCCTCCAGATCCACCACCGTCCCGCGGCTGTTGTTGATCAGGTAGGCGCCGGGCTTCATCGCCCGGATGCGCTCCGCACTCATCAGCCCGTGGGTCGCGGGCGTCTCGGGGACGTGCAGGCTGACGACGTCGCTGGCCGCGAGCAGGCTGTCCAGGCTCTCCACGGGCTCGGTGTTCCCGTGCCGCAGCTTGTCGGTCAGATCGTGGAAGATGACCCGCATGCCCATCGCCTCGGCGAGATTGGACAGCTGCGAGCCGATATTGCCGTAGCCGACGATCCCGAGCGTCTTGCCGCGGACCTCGAAGGACCCCGCGGCCGACTTGTCCCAGCCGCCCGCATGCGCGGAAGCCGAGCGCGGCAGGATGCGCCGGAGCAGCATCACGATCTCGCCGATCGTGAGCTCGGCGACGCTGCGCGTGTTGGAGAACGGCGCGTTGAAGACCGGCACCCCGCGCGCCCGGGCGGCCGCGAGATCGACCTGGTTGGTGCCGACGCTGAAGCAGCCGATGGCGGTCAGCTTGGGCAGCGCGTCGAGGAGCGCGGCGGTGACCGTGGTCCGCGAGCGGATCCCGAGCACGTTGGTGTCGGCGATGCGCGGCGCGTCGGGCAAGCCGATGGCGTGCGACAGCAGCTGGACATCGTCGAGGCCCGCCTGCGCGAAGACCTGACGGGCTGTGGACGCGATATTCTCGGTCAGGACGATACGATCCGTGGGCAAAGCCGGCACCTCTGTGGATGGGAGGGCGCAGAGTATCACGTTCCCGGCGCATGGCCCCGCCGGCAACCTTTTTCGATCGTCAAGAATAAGCAGAGACGGCGTTATACTAGTTCGAACATCATGACGGCCATCGATTGATCCAACCGGACAAGATCGTGCGGCCCAGTTCGTGCACGGGCCAGCGTCGTGGCGGCTCGGAACGTCAGAGGCCTCTGCCGGAACGAGGATTGGGCGAACCGCTTCCTTGAGGCGGCAAACGGCCCGGGTTAGCTTACGGCTTCGGTCAACCGGCTTGTGTGAGTTGGGTGATGGCGACCTTGAAAAAGCGGCCTTCCTGGATCGATGGCTACAGCCTGACGACGGCGGAAATCCTTTATCATCTCCCCGATTATCCGCATCTGCTCCAAACCTTCATCTGGCAGCAGCTGGATCTGTTTCCCCATCTCCCCGAACTGAAGAAGTTCCTGGCGTTCTGGCAGACCACGCTGGATGGCCCCGTGCATTCGGTGACGGTCATGCATCGTCAGCTCATCAAACCGGCTGACCTGCGCACGGTATCCGGGGAGTTCCTGCTCCACTGACGGGCGCCGCGACGGATCCTGACCCGGCAAACGGGACGGCCCCACCGTCCTCGTTGATCTCCGGACCGCCCCGGTCGGCCGCAGGATCCCCGCGGCCGTTCGGCATCGCCGGTCCGGCTGCGCGTGCGAGTCTCATCCGAGCCGGATCCCGAACCCAAACGGGCTCGATCGCGTCGCGCGCACCCCGGAAACGGTCTCCGAGACGATCGGCATCATCAGCCGTGACGCAGCCTCCGAATCGCGGTGAGCGCCGCGGCTCAGCCGACCCGCACGGGCCGTGCCGGAACGGCTCCGGCGCGGGCCTGCGCGTAGAGCGCCTCGCAGCGGTCGAGCCAGCGGTCGCGGCTGAACAGGCGCAGGACCCGGGCCTGCGGGACCGTGCGCGGCAGGGCGAGCGCCGCACCGATCGCCCGGGCGAGGTCCGCCGCGTCCCCGGGCGCCACGAGGCAACCGGCCTCGCCGACGATCTCCCGGGCCGCGCCGCTGGCGAAGCCGGCGACCGGCAGGCCGCAGGCCATCGCCTCGATCGCCACCAGCCCGAACGGCTCGTCCCAGCACGGGGTGAACAGGAACACGGAGGCGCGGCCGATCGCGGCGGCGAGCGCCCGGCCGTCGAGATGGCCGCCGTAGCGGATCGGGCCGCCGAGTTCCGGGGCGATCCGAGCCGCCCAGTAATCCGGCTCCTCGATCGGGCCGTACAGGGTCAGCGGGATGCCGGCCAGCCTGGCCGCCGCGATCGCGTGGTGCGCGCCCTTGATCGCCGCCAGCCGCCCGGACCAGGCGGCGGAGCCGTCGCCGCGGTCCCGGAACGGCCAGGCGGCGGGGTCGACGCCGTTGTGGAGCACCGACACCTCCGGCGGCGCGCCCTCCGGCCACCAGGTCCGGAGCTGGGCCTGCGAGGTCACGGTGATCCGATGCCCGGGGGCGGGGCTGTCGTGCACGAAGCCGCGCAGGGCGTCGTAGGGCGGCACGTGCAGCGAGGTGACGGTGGGGACGCGTGCGGTGCGCCGGCGCTCCAGGGGCAGCCGGCTCAGGCTGTTGTTGTGCAGCACGTCGAACCCGCCCGCCGCGATCCGGTCGCAGGCGGCTGCGTAGCCGTCATCGACGTAGGCCCGCAGCCCCGGATCGCCGCGATGCTCGAGGCCCGGGAAGCGGCCCTCGTGATGCACCGGGACCACGGCGTCGATCGCGAAGCGCGGATCGCTGTCGGCGGAGGCGAACAGCACCACGTCGTGGCCGCGGGCCGTCAGACCCTCGGCGAGGTGCCAGCTATGGGCCTCCATGCCCCCCGTGAAGGGCGGCGCGACCGGGTGGCGGATATGGGCGAGGAGCGCGATCCTCACGCGGTCGCCGCCGCGCCGACCCGGGATTCCAGATACCGGATGACGGAGGCGGAGTTGGTGTAGGGCTGGTGGCTCTGCTGCCCGGTGAGCGCGAGGTCGTCGGCGTCGGGCCGGCGCAGGATCCGGATCGGCCGGTCGGGCGTGTCGTCGATCAGGCCCATGACCCGGAACGCGTAGAGCCAGTGGCCCATGGTCCGGTAGCCCCACTTGGCCTCGAACAGCTCGGCGTTGCGCACGACGCTGTCGAGGTGGTGGATCGGCGGCATGTGGTGCGGGTGGTACTGGTGATAGGCCAGCGCGCCCTTGATCCAGGCGATCGGGGTGCCGCTCTGGTCGAGGATCTTGCCGAAATCGGTGTCTTCGCCGCCATAGCCGGTGTAGCGCTCGTCGAAGCCGCCCAGCGCCAGGAAGGTGTCCCGCCGGATCGCGAAGTTGAGCGACCAGAAGCAGCGGTAATCGTTGCACAATTCGATGCCGGAGGCCGGCGGGCCGCGGCGGTCGGAATGCCGCTCCGCGCTCGCCGCGAGGTCGGCGTAGCGCCAGGCGCCCGCGGTGGCGCGCTCGGGCAGGTGCAGGACTTCGCCCATCAGCAGGCCGTCGAGCTCGGCGAGCCCGCGTGCATAATCGGCCACGAGGTCGGGGGCCGGGATACAATCGACATCCAGGAAGACGATGCCGTCGCCGCTCGCCGCGTCCACGCCGCGGTTGCGAGCGGCCGCGAGCGGCAGCTCACGCCCCGGAACCCGGATCTGGCGGACCGGGAACGCCGTCTCGGGCAGGTCGTAGGGCTCGTCCTGCATGACGGCGACGATGAACTCGGCGGGCGCCTGCGTCTGGCGCTCCAGGCCGCGCAGCACATTGCGCAGATGCGCCGGCCGGCCCTTGGCCAGGGTCACGACGGAAACGGTGGACATGCGACGGTCGGGCTCCGGCTGGTGGGGGGACGGGGGCGATACGGGGTTTTGTTTTCGATCGGCCCTCGCCGCGTCCCGGCAAGGGTTAGGCAAGTTCATGAAACACTACGCGTTTCCCCTCCCCCTTGCGGGGAGGGGCAGGGGTGGGGGTGGTGCAGGAGGCACCGTGACGCCCCATCCTGAACCACCCCCACCTCCAGCTCCTCCCCGCAAGGGGGAGGAGAGCGCGTTGCGCAGGCCGTAGGGGCAGGGGGCCGGTCAGGGAGGCGCGACAGGCGCCTCGGCGCCCTGCCAGAGTTCGTCGGTGAGCCCTTCGAGCCAGCCGGCGGCGCGGGCGGCGGCATCCGGGGCGTAGAGGCCGCGCAACTCGGCGCCGTCGAGCGTCCGGGCGCGGGCCAGGAGGTCGCGCCAGCCCTGGAGGTCGCCCGGCCAGGCGGGGGCCTGGACGGCGGCGCCGAGCCGAACCAGGGCCTCGGCCTTGCGGGTCTGCTCGGCAAAATAGCGCCATTCCGGCATCACGATCAGGCGGCCGCCGACCCGGGCGACCTCGTGGACCGTGTTGTCACCCGCCGAGGCGATCACGATGTCGGCG
>Ga0182233_1000309_pt1 | contig 10303 bp, 12 predicted proteins | sample G6R1MG_31_FD_129664 | JGI IMG/M metagenome (GOLD analysis project Ga0182233, IMG submission 129664) | Miscanthus phyllosphere microbial communities from Michigan, USA - G6R4_NF_07NOV2016_LD1 MG | ecosystem: Host-associated > Plants > Phyllosphere > Phylloplane/Leaf | place: USA: Michigan... | reverse complement strand
GATCGTCATCATTGATCGTGCCAGTTGATGTCGCGGAGGGGGACGGCGCGAAGCTTGATTTGCGCGTTCCCTCCAAGATGTCCTGAGGGATCTCGCCAAACGATGCGTACATCTCACGAGCTTGCTCAGAGCGTGCGTTCTTGGCCGCAAAATCATCTCGGCTTGCTCCCGAGAATTTCCAGCGCTGACTCAGGCCGAAAAGACGACGTAGGATCGCAGCCCCCTCATCGAGCCACTGGCCTTTGGCATTGTTGTCTATCAGACCGACGTGGCTGGCCAGAAGAATGCGCCGTACCAGCTCGTCATAGGAAGTAAGCAAGAAGACCGCTTTGAACGCCAACGGCGTGGACAGGAAAAGCGGCAGTGTCACTGGCTGCACGGACAGGTTTTGACCTATCGAAAGCATCGGGGGCAGTGAGGCCATTACCTGATCCAGCCTGGCGTCGATATCTTTCATTTCCTGTTCAGAGTCTGCGATCTTTTCTTCTATAAGGATCAGAAACCAGTCTGAATAAGGATCGTCCTGTTCGCAGCCACGCTTGATGCGATTGAGGATGTTGGCAAAGCCGCTCAGGCCGATCATGCCTGGCTTGCCTTCGGTGCGTTGACGTCCGAACCAGAGGCGCGAGGCATGGTGGGTGTGCAGCGTCAGGTTGACGCTGCTTCGCAATGAACCGAGGTTGAGCTGAAAGTTGTCAGCCATGCTGAGCGCTTCCTTGATAAGTAATAATTGATAGGGCGAGGCAAGACTGCCTGTGCGTGCAACACAGGGTCAGTAACAAACCGTTTCTTGATCGGAATGGTTTTTTGACGGAGACCCTGATTTTCGTGGGCTTGCGTGTGGAATGATTCAGAGCGGTGCTGGAAGTGATTCCAGTGGAATCACCCCGATCGGCGCTGAAAGTGATGCCAGTGGCATCACCCCGGTCGGCGCTGAAATTGATGCCAGTGGCATCACCCAGACCGGTGCCGGTAGTGATTCCAGTGGAATCACCCTCATCGGTGCTGAAAGTGATGCCAGTGGCATCACCCCGGTCGGCGCTGAAATTGATGCCAGTGGCATCACCTTGGTCGGTGCAGGAAGTGATTCCAGTGGAATCACCCTGGTCGGTGCAGGAAGTGATGCCAGTGGCATCACCTTGGTCGGTGCAGGAAGTGATTCCAGTGGAATCACCCTGGTCGGTGCAGGAAGTGATGCCAGTGGCATCGCCCTGGGCGGTGCTCAAAGTGATTCCAGTGGAATCACCCTGATCGGCGCTGAAAGTGATGCCAGTGGCATCACCCCGATCGGTGTTGGACGTGACGCCAGAGGCATCTAAGTGCTTGCCCGGATGGCAGCATTCAGCTGAACTGTTCAACCCTGTGATCTCGGTCGAATTATCCGCTTGATGTCCATCATTGAGCTGCGCCCGGCAGCCAGTGAAGACTCGTCACGATTTTGCGGCGAGACTTTTTTGACGGGAGGCGGGGGAGTTGGCTTTGGTTGATCAGGCGCGTTGCTGAGATGTTTCGGCTTGGGGGAGTGCGCCTGTGAATTTTGAGCTGACGCTCTTGGAGCCTGCCACTGGGCGTTGAATTCCCCACTCAGGGCTTTCTGCATGCAGCTCAACAGATAACCGAATGGGTTTTTCACGGAACCGCTATTGCAACGATGGCGCCATTGATCAAGCAACGGTTCTCGCAGTGTTGGCTCGACGCTCTGCAATGCGGTCATCGCCCTGAAGCGTTGATCCTCAGTAAACCTTTCAAATCCTAGAGGTAGATCAACTGGAGCGCTCACTGCCTCGCGCGGTACAGAGCTTTTACATACAGATGTATTTGTATTCGTATACGTACTATATGAGTTCGGAATCCGAACTGTGCCGTATGACGCTGATTTTAGACTGAGTTCGGAATCCGAACTCAGTACCTCAGGCTCGCTTTCTTGCCGAGTTCGGATTCCGAACTCAGGTTGGTTTTCTTTGCGATCCACGGTGTTCGAAGCATCATGCCAACCCTGACTCCGCCATCTACCCTCAATGACATCAAGCCGCGTGGGCAGTACACCTGTCGATTGATTCGGGTCGGCTGCGAATTCTTTGAATGCCAAATCTGCCACGGTCCTGACAGCTTTATTCGCATGCTCGAGGGAATGGCCTACAAGCAGCAGGTAATCGCGATCAAGCTCCATGGCCTCAACACAACCGACCGGTTCGTCATGCAGGATGTAGACGTTCCCCTGCATTCGACCACTCAGTGAGTCTCTCACTCGCCGCCCGAGACTAAGCCAGCGCGTCAAGCGGAGCACCGTCAGCGCCTTCGCTACAGTCTCTCTGGATGCGAATTTTCCTGGGACTGAGCCAAGGTAGGGACGCAGTTGTTCATAAGTTGGAAAGGCTGTGATGCCGTCTGCGTTGATAAGCAGTCTGAAGACTTGCCAAGCGTTGCGTTCAAGCGGTGAAAGCCGATCATCAAGCAGGAGGCTTCGCGGCACTGTCTCATGTGGATTTCCACTGAAAACGATGCCGTCGAGTGTCTCTTCAGTTTCTGAGCCAGCAACCGACTTTCTATGATCTGAGCCAGGGTTCTGCTGTTGGGCCAGCTTTAATTGCTGGAGCAGCAGATGATTTTGTAGAGCCCCGGCAGCGGCATTAATGGCTCCCCCCAGAGAAGGGCGCCGGTTCATCCTTATCACATCCGGTCGCCTTCTACCTTGCCCACGGGCTTGTTGGTCTGGCTTTGACCTGGCCGGCTCCGATTAGCGTTTGCTTTCGACTGTTGACGAGACTCCCCCAGCATTACGAGGCTTGCCGATTTACGCTTCTTGCCAGTGGGGTATAGGTCCTGAGCCAGCCATCCTTGAATCTTGTTCCAGACGAGGCCCAGAGTGATCTGGTCCGGAGGCAGGCTGTGGGGCTCTTCAGGAGGTACGTTAATCTCCTCTGTCAGCATCATCGCGATATCAAGTAATGCGACACCGTCCGTATGATCCACGCTGTACTCTTCCATCAGCTGCACGAACCTATGCCAAAGAGGTGCGTCATCAGGAATGTCTCTGAATCGTCCAGGGCGTCCAGGAACACCTACCAGTACCCGTTGCAAAGACACTTCTTGAGGGGACATGCCGAAGAACTCCTGCAGCATTGGTGTAGTCGCCCCTAAGCGAAGCGCGCGCTGCACGATTCTGTTTTCCTGATCGGTGCGCTCCTTGTTCGCTAGCAGACGCTTCACCATGTCCGGATCAACTGCCACTCGGCACCAGATAACTGCAGAGTTAAGCAACACACTCTGTGATGAGGGATGCTGGAGCAGTGCCAGAATTTCTGGGTCCAGTCCCATATCAAGGCAACGCCTCACTTCACCATTGCGCAAATGATGCAGAATTTGCGCGACCATGGCTTCGTTGAGGGGGTTATGTTTTTTCGACATGACCAAACTCCTGTCTCACAACGTCGGAAAAAAACCTCACGGGGTCTGAACCACGCTGAGGCTTCCCATTTCCAGCTCAACCAGCCGTCGGCCAAGGCGAATGAGTCGGAAAAGCTTCACGATGCAGGTATCGTCCAAGCGTCCCTGGAGAATTGCTTCACGGTCTACGTATCTCGGGCTACCTAACAGCAACTGGGCCAGCGCGGCGGTGAACTGAAACTCGGACACATCCAGTGGTTGCTCGGGGGACTCTTTGATCAAGGCAATTGCGTACACCCCACTAATCGACTGGAGAAGGGTCAGTACGTTATTGGCCAGATCGCTGAGGTCTACATCTTCAGGAGGGTCTTGGCAGAGGAAGCCCAAACCACCTGGGACATCAATCACGCTGTCTGGATTGATGTCTGACAGGTGGGCGATTTCCCGGGCGAGCTGAGCGATTACCGGCCGCAATTCATCCGGCTGATCGAGGATACGTTCGATGTACCAGACGTCAGAGATAGGATGTAACCCACCCGCTTGGACGGGTATCGAAATCAGCGCATTTTTCTTGAAGTCGGGCAGATTTTCCCCATCGAGGGCTGCCAACTGCCGCTTTACATCCTGCACACGTTCAGTGGTGGATATCGGGCTAACGATATGTCCGGCAAGCCTTGCTGCGCGCTCCTCCTCGCTCTGTTCAGGAGCCTGAGGCGGCGGCTTGTCAGCTTCGTTTTTTGAGGACTTCGGTGATACGTCCTGTTTGCCCTTGGTTTTTTCAGCCTCAGATGGGGGAGCCTGAATGCCTGGTTCCTGTTGCTGATCGCTACCCGGATCGTTACCCTCAGGCGGAACACCCCCAGGCCGAGGCTGTTGAGCTGGGGTCAAACTCACTGGCGTATCGATCACAGATGAACGCCGTGCTTGGTTCTGATTTTCACTCAGTGTGAGCAGGAGCTGCTCGTAAGATAGCCCCGTTCCCGACTGCATGTGACTGATCAGCTCATCCTGAACCCGCTCGTATACAAACTCGCTTGCCTCCCCATCGAACAGCGAAAGTACGTCCTGGAACAAACCTTCGAAGTCAGGGATGTGTTCTTTCCCCTCTGTATGCGTGAGCCAGGTCTGGCCAGCAGCCTTGCGTAGCGAAAGGAGACGCTCGATCTGAGGCTTTCCTAAACCTGAATAAAGCGCACTGGGTATCACTGGAAGAAGGCAGCGAACTGTCTCTTGCATCTTGCTGATATGTGGCTGAGAAACCGGATAGCCGTCTGCAGTTAGTCTCCGAACCAGCTCTCTTTGAGAAATGGGCTCACCAGCTTCTTTCTCATAAATGGCACGAGCACTTTCTATACCCACCGCTCGTTCGATGAACATCAGAGAACCGCGAAGATCGTTCTCCGAAAGGTGACCTGTGAGCGCGATAATCTCCCCTCGTGCTGAGTCCCAAGGCCGGAACAGGACATTGTGCCGATAGAAGCGGTCTTCGCCGGTTTCGCTGTATAGCTCCCGGAGAATCTGCAGGCGTGTGTTGCCACCGTTGTTGATTGTGAATTTAATTTCGCCAGGTCGACGCGTAACTGTAGGGCGATGATCCAGGCCGCGCTGCCTGATGGAATCTTTGATCTCTTTGTACTTCGCATTGGTGACGGTGCGCGGGTTTTGCTCGAAAGCTTTCATCTCGTCCAGGGTGAGAACCATGGGCGTATCTACAATCGGATCCGGCAGCTGATCGACCGCGGGGCCAGATCGACTGAATGAGCCTTGTAACAACTTCCCTGATATTTGATCTGCTGTGAGTTTGTTAGCCATGATTATTGGCCCACCTCAGGAAGTTGGATGACGTTGCTGGTAGGTGTTCCGCCTTTGAGCAGTACATCGATCACAGCCGTAAGCCTCGCAATCTCCTGCTCGTGACGAAGCGTTGCTTCAATACGGCTTATGATTTCTGAGTTCATTGAGCGATGGTTTGCTTTCGCAGCCCCACGGACCCGGCCCCTCATTCCGGTAGGTAGGCGGATGACGAATTTCTCGTCTTTGTCGTCCTCACGAATATTCACAGCTTCGTTATTCAGCATGGCGATCTCCAATCTGGCTGTGGGTTTGTGCGCGGCGCAGTTGAGCGCGAGCATTGAGGCCGGCCCTGTGGTCGCTGGGTGTGAAAGAAGTGAAGATGGGTGAACACCCACCTTTGGTGAACTTGATATGCCCACCATGAGTGCGATGCACTGCCCATCCCTGTGAAATGGCGAATTCAGCCAAGTCCTGCAGGGACTTTTTCCTGCCTCGAAGAGACGTGGATGTATTGCTCATGACCGCGCCCTCGCTTTTGTAAAAGCAGCAGAGCGGAAGGGGATCTGATAGCGACGAGCTATTGCTTCACAACGTTTCCGTGTTTGATTGAGCGTCGCAGCGGCGGACGCCAGTGATGCCCCTGCTGTGCAGTGCGCTTTCAGCAGTCGCGCCAGCTCTGTGTCGGTCAGATCGTTTGTTTTTTTCCGCCCACGAGTGGTGGTATCCGCCTTCAACTGTGCGGTTTTTTCAGAATTGATAACGAACGAGCTGTCATTCGAGCGCTGGCTCGCTTCAACCTGGTTGATAGCGCCTCCACGACTTAAGTAATCAGCCATGGCCTTCTCGATATCGCTCCGGAGGCGCTCTTTTTCCCGGTCCGACTGGATCGGCAAATCTTCTTCAGTGGTGTGATAGGGCTGCATGTCACTGGCCTCCCGAACCGCTGAGCTTGTCACCCGACTGGATCTCGAGGATTTCAACCTCGTGGTCGGCAAAGGTGTCAGTGAGTTTTTTCATGAAAGCCTTTCTTGAAGTACCTGGGCTCATGCGGAACACGACGGTGTACTCCTTGCTGTCTGGTGCCTTACTGGAGGCAACGACGCTCCACTGTGGGTGCACCAGCTCCAGTTCGACGACTTCACCGCTGTGGCACGAAGGGCATTCGGGCGCACCTTTTCCTGCTGGCATGACCGCAGTGAAAGGGTGGTGGTGGTCGCAAGTGCGACACTCATGAGTTATGCAAAGAGGTTTATTGCGCGCGCTCATGATCAAGCTCCTTGCCATGCGGCGGCCGAGAGGTTTTCGAAGCGAGTGTGTTGGGGGATGAAGGCCGTTCGGACGGTGCCGAGCGCGCCGTTTCGATGCTTGCTGAGAATGAGCTCGGCGATCCCTTTTTGCTCGCTGTCGGGGTTGTAAACCTCGTCCCGATAAACGAATAGAATCAGGTCAGCGTCTTGCTCAAGCGCGCCAGACTCACGGAGGTCTGCATTGATAGGTCGCTTGTTCGGACGCCGCTCAAGTTCTCTGTTGAGCTGAGAGAGCGCCACGACAGGACAGTCGAACTCTTTGGCTAAAGCCTTGAGTGACCGAGATATCTCACTGATTTCATTGGTCCGATTTTCCTTACCTGGACATTTCATCATCTGCAGATAATCGAGCAATATCAGGGCTGGCTTACCGAAACGCCGTGCGCCTCTGCGAGCCCGAGCACGGATTGCCGAAGGAGTGAGGTCAGCTTGGTCATCAATTACAAGACGATCGCCATACGAGTTGATCTTTGCCACTGCCATGGTGAGCTTCGGCCAGTCCTCATCCTCCAACTGCCCACGTATCAACTTTTCCAGGTTCAGGTGCCCCAGGATCGAGATGAGCCTGTAAATAATCGCCTCGGCCGGCATCTCCAGGCTGTAGATCTGAACGGTGGACTCAGCATCTTTTTGAAGCGCAGCGTCCACCAAGTTGAGCGCCAGACTGGTTTTGCCCATGGAGGGCCTGGCCGCAATGATGATCAGATCCGCTGGTTGTAGTCCGCCCGTCAATTCGTCCAGATCGGCAAGACCAGTGGGCAATCCAACCACCGACTCCCCAGCGTTGAAGCGAAGATCTATCTTGTCTACTACCCGAAAAAGCATTTTGTTTACGTCTACAAAGTCAGAAGTCTGCCGACCTTGTCCCAATGCAAACAGCTGCTGCTCGATAATGTCCTGTACCTCAGACGCATTCGCTTGAGGATCTGACGCCTCCCGGGTGCATGCATAGCCATGTGAAATAATCCGGCGTAGATGAGCTCGGTTACTCACTGTTTCTGCATAAGCCTTGATATTGGCCACAGAAGGAGTGTTTTTGGCGAGCTCACTGAGGTAAGCCAAGCCCCCAGCAGCATCTATCGCCGCAATGGAGTCAGAAACCGTGACCACGTCAAATGGCCTGTTCGATTCAGCCAGCCCAGCAATGCTCTGGAATATCAGACGGTGCTCGGCTCGGTAGAAATCATCGGCTTTGATACGGTCTGCGATCAGGTCCCAGGACTCGTTATCAAGCATCAGTCCGCCAAGCACAGCTTGTTCAGCTTCCACGGAGTGGGGAGGTGACATATGAGAAATGTCCATCAAGCCCTCCCGATTCTTGCCGGGGACTGGGAGCGCTGATCGACGCCTCTGTGCAACGCGGCTCTAGAACCTTGCGTCCAGCCCTGATGTTGAGATTTCAGGTCGTGGCCCTTCACAGAGGTGGGCTCAAGATCTTTTTCGATCAAGGTCGGGTGATGCAAACGGAGGTAAGCGCTTATCGCTTGTTGAGTTTCAGCGTTTTGTCGACCGGCGAATTTGTAAACGTTGCTGGCCACCGCATTGATCCATGCTTCGGCAAAAATCCGTCCACGTCGTCTTTTGGTGGTTGGATTGCAGCGTTTGAGCTGCGATACGTGCTGACGACGCGCCGAAACAAGCTGCAGATGAAGTGCGGAATAGGCATAGCACGCCAGATCGGGCGAGACACCCAACCCGACGAACTTGAAATGCCAATCTCCAGGCCGTGAGGGGAAAGCAAAACAATCGCAGTCGAAGGCGCTCGCGCACGTGCCTGCCAGGCTGTGCAGCCAACTCGCTGGCGCTCGCTTTGTACCGGCAGATACTGACGCCTCGCGCGCGAGGTGGGCGTCCACCTCCAGCTCTTCGAGCTGGTACTGCTCCATAAGCTTGCGGCCTTGCCGCAGGGCTGTCTCAGCCTCATTAGGAGAGGCACCCGCAGAACGGGCCAGTGCGAAGCATTTGATGACTTTGTCGATTATCCGTTGGCGGTCAATGCTCATGGCCGTACCTCCGGTACTGCCTCAACTGCCAGAGCCTCTCTCCAGAGTCTGAGGGTCTCACTTTCATCAGCAGTGAGCTCAGCTTTAGCCCGCTCTTCCCGGGCTTTTGACTTCAGAGTGGCAAGCCGGTCCTCGACATCAGATCCATCGTCGTAAGAGATGTTATTAGTCAGAGCTTCAACGAGCTGGTGACGAAGTGAGTCCAGGCAACTCACTCGATAAGCTGTCAGGCTGGTCCAACCTATCAGTTGGCTAAACGGTGTCAGAAGATCGCGTCTGATTCTGCTATTGAGCTCGACTGTGGTGTAGAAACCGTCGTATGCACCGGTGCGGTTGAATAAAAGCACTGATTTAAGGAGATCAAGTTTCTGGTCCAGGCTCTCAGTGGGCAGAGGATATGTAGCAGCAATCAGTTGTTTCGCTCTTGCGTTTCGCGCGTCCTGCCGACGTTTGGCCGTTTTCTCGTCGCGGACACGTTTTTCCTTAGCATGCTCTACATGAGAGTTCACTGATTCAAGGAGCTGCGCGGCCTGTGCGAGCAGTTCACGCTGTTCCACGCTCAAGTAGTCACCCAGTCGGCTAGTCAAGCCGCGGGCCATCTTATGGCTGGAGCTTAAATTGCGGAGCTCACGTGACGTGTTCGTAAGCTTGGTCTGAGCGGCGCGCAGTTGCGATGAGTTGTACTGATCGTTGAGCTTGCCCATTAATTCAGGAGTAATGCCGGATGCGTCGGTGAGATGTGGCGTCCCCATTTCAGCGATCCTCTTTGACGATTTTCGCTACAGCCGACTCTGTCATAGCTTCAAAGAGGTCTTTCCATTGTGGGAAAGCCTCTATCGCCAGTTCACGGATGATCTGAAGCGCACTCGGGGCTCGACGGTTGGACGGTTGTTTGTATTCGATCCGGTGCGCAGACATACCCGACGTCGATGCCTGCCGGAAAACTACAGAAGCAGGGACGGTGCTTTGAAGTACCTCGATCTCTTTGCTATCAGCGAAGGTCACTCTGATTGCGTCATGGATCTGGCGAGCGTCAACGGTCTGGTCGAGGCAGTTGACTACAACCTTGATTTGAGGGACGTGCAGGCCAAGCCTCGAGTAAGGACGCAGTCCGTCAAGCATTTGCAGCGTCCCACGGTTAAACTCGCGGGCGCTGAGCATGTTCGGTGGCAACGGGGATACAGCAAGATCTGACGCTAAAACCACCATCTCCAACATGACGCTTCGTGCGCCCTGGGTGTCAATGAGAATCAGGTCGAATTGACCCTCGAAAGCTTTCAGCAGAGAAGCCAATCGCAGACGACCATCCGCAGCCTGAAGCAGGAGGCTAATCAACTGGTTGTTGGGGTCGTTCGACAAGATCAAGGACAGGTTCGGTATGCTTGTCCTCGATATGATTCGCTCTGGATCAGTCAGGTTATGTGCGATGAGGTCGAATATGCCACCGCTGACTTCCTGTGCCATTGGGTAATAGGAGGACAGTGAAGGCTGTACAGGGTCCATGTCGATGAGGAGGACCCTCAAGCCGGCGTCGGCGCAGAAGCCGCCGATGTTGGCAGCCAAAGTGGTTTTACCGACACCACCTTTGGTGGACAAAAGCGAGGTTATGTACATGATTTAAAGCCTCTAATGGGGACATTAGAGACTGCGGTTTGGGATACTGAACGATCTCAAGCGGGGTCCTGCCTCAGCGTTTCGACCAATTGGCTTTTAACCAATTGGTCGTAGGTTCGAATCCCACACGACCCACCATTTCGAAAATCTGGAAGGCCCATGAAAATGCGGATTTCCAGGTTTTTTTTTGCCTTGCAG
>Ga0182233_1000307_pt1 | contig 10420 bp, 8 predicted proteins | sample G6R1MG_31_FD_129664 | JGI IMG/M metagenome (GOLD analysis project Ga0182233, IMG submission 129664) | Miscanthus phyllosphere microbial communities from Michigan, USA - G6R4_NF_07NOV2016_LD1 MG | ecosystem: Host-associated > Plants > Phyllosphere > Phylloplane/Leaf | place: USA: Michigan... | reverse complement strand
GGCGGGAAAATGATCCAGTGGATGATTTTCATGGCACGCATGAACGCACTCATCGGCGACTGCAACAGCGAAGCACCGAGCGTACCGCCCAGCACGATCAGAGCTGCCGGGCCATTGAGCAAGGCACCGAGGTGCCCGCCTTCGAGAAAATTACCACCAATGATTGCGACAAACGCCAGAATCAGACCGATAAGGCTCAGTACATCCATCAGAGACAGGCCTCTACCAGGTGCCGACCGATGTCGTCGAGGCTGTAGATCGCATCCGCGAGTTCGGCCTTGACGATGGCCATCGGCATGCCATAAATCACGCAGCTCGCTTCATCCTGCGCCCACACGGTACTGCCGGCCTGCTTGAGCAGTCGCGCGCCCTCGCGGCCGTCGGCACCCATACCAGTCAGGACCACCGAGAGCACCTTGTCGCCGTAGGACTTGGCAGCCGAGCCAAAGGTGATGTCGACGCACGGCTTGTAATTGAGGCGTTCGTCGCCCGGCAGAATCTTCACCGTACCGCGCCCGTCAACCATCATCTGCTTGCCACCCGGCGCCAGCAGCGCCAGGCCAGGACGCAGCACGTCGCCGTCTTCCGCTTCCTTGACGCTGATCTTGCAGAGCTTGTCGAGACGTTCGGCAAATGCCTTGGTAAACGCCGCAGGCATATGCTGAATCAGCACCAGTGGTGCCGGAAAATTGGCTGGCAATTGAGTCAGCACCCGTTGCAGCGCGACCGGACCGCCGGTTGAGGTGCCGATGGCCACCAGTTTGTAGGCCTTACGCTTGGCTGTGCCTGAAGTAGTCGGGTGCGCCGGCGCATGAGTGGCCGGAGCAGCCGGAGCCGCAGCAGGTGTCGCCGTGCGTGACGGCACCGTCCTGGCAGGTGCAGGGGCTGGCGCAGACGCGCGGCTGGACAACGTCGAAGGAGCCGGTGCGGCCGGAGCTGCACTGGCTGAACCGAAGCCGCTGGAACGGCGGTTGCTGCGTGAAATGCTGTTGATTTTCTCGCACAGCAGTTGCTTGACCTTCTGCGGATTGCGCGAGATATCTTCGAAATTCTTGGGCAGGAAATCCACCGCACCGGCGTCAAGAGCATCCAGCGTCACGCGCGCACCTTCGTGCGTCAGCGACGAGAACATCAATACCGGGGTGGGGATACGCTGCATGATGTGGCGAACTGCCGTAATGCCATCCATCATCGGCATTTCGTAGTCCATGGTGATGACATCCGGCTTGAGTGCCAGCGCCTGCTCAATCGCTTCCTTGCCGTTGGTGGCGGTGCCGACAACTACAATGTTGGGGTCCGAAGAAAGAATTTCCGTAACGCGGCGGCGGAAAAAACCGGAATCATCCACCACCAGGACCTTGACTGCCATAAACACTCCAATAGGTGTCGCAGGCAGCCAGGCTGCCCGCAACCCCGGGTTCAGATACGCCGTGCGGCGTAACGCTTGAGCATGCTCGGTACATCGAGAATCAAGGCAATGCGACCGTCACCGGTGATGGTGGCGCCCGACATGCCCGGCGTACCTTGCAGCATCTTGCCCAGCGGTTTGATGACCACTTCCTCCTGACCGACCAGCTGATCGACGACAAAGCCGATGCGCTGAGTGCCGACTGTCAGGATCACCACGTGCCCTTCGTGCTGCTCCTCATGAGCCGCAGAACTGACCAGCCAGCGCTTGAGGTAGAACAGCGGCAAGGCCTTGTCACGTACGATCACCACTTCCTGGCCATCAACCACGTTGGTAGTCGACAGGTTCAGGTGGAAGATTTCGTTGACGTTGACCAGCGGGAAAGCGAAGGCCTGGTTGCCCAGCATCACCATCAGGGTCGGCATGATCGCCAGGGTCAACGGCACCTTGATGACGATCTTCGAACCCTGGCCCTTGGTCGAATAGATATTAATCGAGCCATTGAGCTGGGAGATCTTGGTCTTGACCACGTCCATGCCCACACCGCGACCCGACACATCGGAAATCTCGGTCTTGGTCGAGAAGCCCGGCGCGAAGATCAGGTTGTAGCAATCGGTGTCACTCAACCGATCAGCTGCATCCTTGTCCATGACGCCGCGTTTCACAGCAATGGAGCGCAGGACGTTAGGGTCCATGCCCTTGCCGTCATCGGAGATCGACAGCAGGATATGGTCGCCTTCCTGCTCCGCCGAAAGGATCACACGACCGCCGCGGGACTTGCCCGTGGCTTCGCGCTCTTCCGGCGTTTCGATACCGTGGTCGACAGCGTTGCGCACCAAGTGGACCAGCGGATCGGCGAGCGCCTCTACGAGGTTCTTGTCGAGGTCGGTCTCTTCACCGACCAGCTCCAGGTTGATCTCTTTCTTGAGCTGGCGAGCCAGGTCGCGAACCAGACGCGGGAAGCGACCGAAGACTTTCTTGATCGGCTGCATGCGGGTTTTCATCACCGCAGTCTGCAGATCGGCGGTGACCACATCCAGGTTGGAAACCGCCTTGGACATGGCTTCATCGCCGCTGTTGAGACCCAGGCGCACCAGGCGGTTACGCACCAGCACCAGCTCGCCGACCATGTTCATGATCTCGTCCAGTCGGGCGGTATCGACACGAACCGTAGTTTCGGCTTCTGTCGCCACCGGCTTTTCGCCGCTGGGTGCAGGAGCGCGCGCAGGGGCTGGCGCCGAAGCAGGTTTGACCGGCTCTGCTTTCGCAGCAGGCGCCGGAGCAGGCTTGGCAGCAGGTGGCGGCGGTGGCGGAGCAGCCGCTGCGGCTGCCGGAGCAGATGCCTTGGCAACAATCGCCTCAGGCTCGAACTTGCCCTTGCCGTGCAATTCGTCGAGCAGGTTTTCAAATTCGTGATCGGTGATTTCGTCCGACGCGGCCGCAGCAGCGGGCGCCTTGGCAGCAGCGGCTACGGGTGCAGCAGCTGCTGGCGTCGCTACCGCGGCGTCAAACGAACCTTTGCCGTGCAGTTGATCGAGCAACGCTTCGAATTCGTCGTCGGTGATTTCGTCACCGGCAGGCGCTGCACTGCCCTGCGCCACAGGTGCAGGGGCCGGAGCGGTTGCAGCATCGGCCGCAAATTTGCCCTTGCCATGCAACTGATCAAGCAGGGATTCAAATTCCTGATCGGTGATTTCGTCACCCGCCGGCGCAGCCGCTGCTGCTGGCGCCTGTGCAGGCGCTGCAGACACCGGGCTGGAGCCGTGCAGCGAATCGAGCAGTTGCTCGAATTCATCATCGGTAATCTCGTCGCCAGCCGCTGGCTCTGCAACCGCAGCAGCCTGGACTTCGACCACCGGCTCGGGCTCTGGCTCGGGAGCCGCGGCCTCGTCGGCGGATTGTGGCTCGGCCAGACGCGACAGCGCGGCCAGCAGTTCTGGCGTCGCCGGAGTTACGTCAGTCCGTTCACGTACCTGACCGAACATGCTGTTGACGGTGTCCAGTGCTTCCAGGACCACGTCCATCAGTTCGGAATCAACGCGACGCTCACCCTTGCGCAGGATGTCGAACACGTTTTCGGCGATGTGGCAGCACTCCACCAGCTCATGGAGCTGGAGGAAGCCGGCGCCCCCTTTTACAGTGTGAAAACCGCGAAAAATTGCATTGAGCAGATCAGCATCATCCGGTCGGCTTTCCAGCTCGACCAATTGCTCTGACAACTGCTCCAGAATTTCGCCGGCCTCTACCAGAAAATCCTGAAGGATTTCTTCATCGGCGCCGAAGCTCATGGGGTGCTCCCTAAAATTAACCGTCTACAGATCTTAGAAGCCGAGGCTCGATAGCAGATCGTCTACATCATCCTGTCCGGATACGACGTCTTCACGTTTATCGGCATGAATCTGCGGACCTTCACCCTGAGTGAGATGTTTTTTAGGATCTTTTTCATCGAGGATGGATTGTTCGTCATGTTCGATGCCTGCGAAGCGATCGACATGACTGGCCATGAGCACCAGTTTGAGCAGATTGCTCTCGACTTCGGTCACCAGTTGCGTCACACGCTTGATGACCTGACCGGTAAGGTCCTGGTAATCCTGGGCGAGCAGAATGTCGTTGAGATGCGCGGAAACCTGATGGGTTTCCTTCTCGGTACGCGTCAGAAAACCATCGACCCGCTTGGCCAGCTCGCGGAACTCTTCGGCACCGATTTCGCGGCGCATGAAACGTCCCCAGTCATCGCTCAACGCCTTGGCGTCGGAACTCAGGCCGTTCATGACCGGCGTACTCTCTTCCACCAGGTCCATGGTGCGGTTGGCCGCATTCTCGGTCAGCCTCACCACATACGACAGGCGTTCGGTAGCATCCGTGATCTGCGACACTTCCTCGGCTTGAGGCATGTGCGGATCGATGTGAAAGTTTACGATTGCACTGTGCAGCTCACGAGTCAGCTTGCCCACTTCCTGATAAAGGCCGCGGTCGCGTGTCTGGTTGAGTTCGTGGATCAGTTGCACAGCGTCACCGAAACGACCCTTTTCAAGGCTGGTGACAAGTTCCTGCGCGTGTCTTTTTAAGGTCGACTCAAAGTCGGCCATCGAATCATTGTTATCCATAGCGCCCTCGCGGCTTGCATCAGCTATTGACGCGTTCAAAGATCTTGTCGATCTTGTCTTTCAGGGCTTGGGCAGTGAATGGCTTGACTACATAACCGTTCACCCCAGCCTGGGCAGCTTCAATGATCTGCTCACGCTTGGCTTCGGCAGTGACCATCAGCACGGGAAGGCTCTTGAGGCGTTCGTCCTTGCGGACTTCGCGCAGCAGATCGATACCGGACATGCCAGGCATGTTCCAGTCCGTCACCAGAAAGTCAAAGGCACCGCTCTGCAGCATCGGCAATGCGGTCAGACCATCGTCCGCTTCCGATGTGTTGGTAAACCCCAGATCACGCAAAAGGTTCTTGATGATCCGCCGCATCGTTGAGAAGTCATCAACGATGAGGATTTTCATGTTCTTGTCCAATTCGACCTCCAAGCAGTCTTTAACGCGTTCAGCACCTGAACACGCTGTTCACTCAATACTGGCACAGCACACCCCCGGCTGTACGAAACGACGACGGGCTTGGCAAAACAACAGGCAAGGACCTGAGAAACAAGCCCATCGAGGCAATGCCTGACAGGCTTCTGACGGGTCCACCCCGTTACCACGTAACGCTCTGCACAGCCGGCTTGCAGTCAACGCGCGGCCATAGACCGCACATTGCCTGTCAACGCGCTCGCCACTCCCCCAAACGCCCTCGCAAACGAGCTGCGCACTGGCTGTGTAACTGACTGACCCGCGATTCGCTGACCCCGAGAACCTCTCCGATTTCCTTGAGGTTCAGCTCTTCGTCGTAGTACAGCGCCAACACCAGACGCTCGCGCTCTGGCAGATTGGCAATTGCATCGGCCAACGCAGCCTGGAAGCGCTCGTCTTCCAGGTCGCGCGACGGCTCAAGCGATCCGCTTGCGCCATCCTCGTGCAGCCCTTCATGATCGCCGTCCTGCAGCAGGTCGTCGAAACTGAAGAGGCGGCTGCCCAAGGTGTCATTCAAAATCCCGTAGTAATCATCGAGACTCAACTGGAGTTCGGCCGCAACCTCGTGATCTTTAGCGTCACGGCCGGTTTTAGCTTCAATTGCCCGAATTGCGTCACTGACCATACGCGTATTACGGTGTACCGAGCGTGGCGCCCAGTCCCCCTTACGCACCTCATCGAGCATCGCACCCCGGATGCGAATGCCGGCATAGGTCTCGAAACTCGCACCCTTGGTGGAATCATACTTGGTGGAGACTTCAAGCAGGCCGATCATGCCGGCCTGGATCAGATCCTCGACCTGCACACTGGCCGGCAAGCGCGCCAGCAGATGATAAGCGATACGCTTGACCAGTGGCGCATAGCGCTCGATCAACTCGTATTGTGAATTACGGGAAGCCTTGCTGTACATCTGGTAGCCGCTCGCAGTCATTGCACAGGCCCTGCACTGGTCTGGTGAACGAGTCGCTCAACGAAGAACTCGAGATGACCCCGCGGGTTGGCTGGCAACGGCCAGGTATCAACCTTCTGGGCAATGGCCTTGAAGGCCAGTGCACATTTGGAACGCGGGAATGCTTCGTAGACGGCGCGCTGTTTCTGTACCGCCTTGCGTACGCACTCGTCGTACGGCACGGCACCTACATACTGCAGCGCAACATCGAGAAAACGATCCGTCACTTTGGTCAGCTTGGCGAACAGGTTGCGCCCTTCCTGCGGGCTCTGTGCCATGTTGGCCAGCACCCGGAAGCGGTTCATGCCGTAATCGCGGTTAAGCAGTTTGATCAGGGCGTAGGCATCGGTGATCGACGTGGGCTCGTCGCACACCACCAGCAGCACTTCCTGAGCGGCGCGCACGAAGCTGACCACCGACTCGCCTATACCGGCAGCCGTGTCGATCACCAGCACATCGAGGTTGTCACCAATCTCGCTGAACGCCTGGATCAGGCCGGCATGCTGGGCGGGCGACAGATGCACCATGCTCTGGGTGCCGGAAGCAGCGGGTACGATTCGAACCCCGCCCGGCCCCTGCAACAGCACGTCGCGTAACTCACAACGCCCCTCGATGACATCGGCAAGCGTGCGCTTGGGCGTCAACCCGAGCAGCACGTCGACATTGGCCAGACCCAGATCGGCGTCCAGCAGCATGACGCGACGGCCAAGCTCGGCAAGGGCCAGTGAAAGGTTCACTGACACGTTAGTCTTACCGACGCCACCTTTGCCACCGGTCACCGCGATAACCTGTACGGGATGCATGCTGCCCATGTTATTTCTTTACCTTGTCTTGCGTAGACCGAAACCACATCGAGGGCTGCACGTTCGCGTATGAACACTGCATGGCAGACCGTTGACGCAGGGACATTCCAATAATATCCATCACTTAACCCACTCTCTTGCCAGGGGTGTGATAGAGGTCAGCAAACATATCAGCCATTGCTTCCTCGCTAGGCTCATCCTGCATCTGCACACTCACCGCGCGGCTTACCAGCTGATGACGACGCGGAATATGCAGGTCATCAGGAATGCGTGGTCCGTCCGTGAGATAGGCCACAGGTAATTCGTGACTGATCGCCAGGCTCAGGACTTCACCGAGGCTGGCTGTTTCATCAAGCTTGGTCAGAATGCATCCGGCCAGGCCACAACGCTTGTAACTGTGATACGCGGCTGTCAGCACCTGCTTCTGGCTGGTGGTTGCCAGCACCAGATAGTTGCGCGACTTGATGCCGCGACCCGCGAGGCTTTCCAGCTGCATGCGCAGCGCAGGATCACTGGCCTGCAGCCCGGCGGTGTCAATCAGCACTACGCGCTTGCGCAGCAGCGGTTCCAGCGCCTGAACCAGAGACTGGCCAGGATCGACATGGGTGACCGGCACGTTGAGGATGCGCCCAAGGGTCTTGAGCTGCTCCTGCGCGCCGATACGGAAACTGTCCATGCTGACCAGTGCGATATTCTGCGGGCCGTACTTCAACACGTAACGTGCTGCCAGTTTGGCCAGGGTGGTGGTCTTGCCCATGCCGGCAGGACCGACCATTGCAATCACGCCGCCCTCTTCGAGCGGCTCGACTTCCGGCACGGCGATCATGCGTGCCAGATGAGCCAGCAGCATGCGCCAGGCCTGACGAGGCTCGTCGATCTCCGGGATCATCGACAGCAGATCGCGTGACAGCGGGCCGGACAAGCCGACACGTTGCAGGCGACGCCACAGATTGGCCTGCTGCGGACGACTGCCCTGCAACTGGTTCCAGGCCAGCGAGCCGAGCTGGACTTCCAGCAGCTCGCGCAGGCCGTTCAATTCGGAGCGCATCGAGTCATAGGCGCGCTGGCCAACGGCAGGCTCGGCGGCCTGTGGCGGTGCGTACGCGAATGGGCGCGGCGGCTCTTCGAGTGTCGGCTCGATGTGCGTATCGGCAGGGTTGACCGGCTTGCCGGAAAACAGCTGCAGGTTGACCGATGCGTCGCTGTCGCTGCGGTTGTTCAATTCGGCCTGGGCGGAGACGATGCGCGACTGAGTCTTGCGCAGCTCGTCTTCCAGCTCCATGTTCGGCACACGCGGTGCCAGGGCGGACAGCTTGTAATCCAGAGCAGCAGTCAGCTCTACGCCACCAGCAATGCGCCGGTTACCGATGATGGCCGCTTCAGCGCCCAGCTCATCGCGAACCAGCTTCATGGCTTGACGCATATCGGCGGCGAAAAATCGCTTAACTTGCATGACTCACTACCTCAGCCGTTTGGCCCGACAGTCGCTACGATGGTTACTTGCTTGTTGTCCGGAATTTCCTGATACGCCAGAACATGCATGTTCGGTACAGCCAATCGTCCAAATCGTGACAGCATCGCCCGGACAGGCCCTGCTACCAGAAGAATTACCGGCAACCCTTGCATCTCCTGACGCTGGGCGGCCTCAATCAACGAACGCTGGAGCTTCTCAGCCATGCTTGGCTCAAGAAGAACGCCTTCTTCCTGACCCTGACCAGCCTTCTGCAAACTATTGAGCAATATCTGTTCCAACCTTGGTTCCAGAGTGATAACAGGCAGCTCCGGCTCAACGCCTACAATGCTTTGGACGATTGCGCGGCTCAGACCCACTCGCACTGCGGCCACCAAAGCGGCGGTATCTTGACTCTTCCCGGCGTTGTTGGCGATAGCCTCTGCAATGCTGCGAATGTCCCGCACAGGTACGTGTTCAGCCAGCAGCGCCTGCAGCACATTGAGCAGCGAAGACAGCGACAGCACGCCAGGCACCAGCTCTTCAGCCAGCTTGGGCGAGCTTTTGGCCAGCAACTGCATCAATTGCTGGACTTCCTCGTGGCCGATCAGCTCATGCGAATGCTTGTAGAGAATCTGGTTCAAGTGGGTTGCCACTACAGTACTGGCATCGACGACGGTGTACCCCAGCGACTGCGCCTGACTGCGCTGGCTGATTTCGATCCACACGGCTTCCAGACCAAACGCCGGGTCTCTGGCGGTAATGCCGTTCAGGGTGCCGAACACTTGACCGGGGTTGATCGCCAGTTCGCGATCCGGGTAGATCTCGGCCTCGGCCAGAATCACGCCCATCAGCGTCAGACGATAGGCACTGGGCGCCAGATCGAGGTTGTCGCGAATGTGCACGGTGGGCATCAGGAAGCCGAGCTCTTGCGAGAGCTTCTTGCGCACGCCCTTGATACGCGCCAGCAGCTGACCGCCCTGGTTGCGATCCACCAGCGGAATCAGGCGGTAGCCCACTTCCAGGCCGATGATATCGATGGGCGTCACGTCATCCCAACCCAGTTCCTTGGCGTCCTGAACGCGGGTCGGCGAAGGCAGCAGGTCCTGTTGACGCTGCACTTCGGCCAGCGCCTCGACTTTCACCTGATTTTCTTTCTTCCAGAGCAGATACGCGCCGCCTGCAGCCACCAGGCCGAGGCTGATGAAGGAGAAGTGCGGCATGCCCGGCACCAGCCCCATCACGATCATGACCGCAGCGGAAACCGCCAGCGCCTTGGGCGAAGCGAACATCTGACGATTGATGAGCTTGCCCATCTCTTCCGAACCGGAAGCACGGGTCACCATGATCGCGGCGGCGGTGGACAGCAGCAGTGATGGCAATTGCGCCACCAAACCGTCACCGATGGTCAGCAGGGTGTAAACGCGGCCTGCGTCGGCGAAGGTCATATTGTGTTGCAGGATACCGACCAGCATGCCGCCAATCAGGTTGATGAACAGAATCAGCAGACCGGCAATCGCATCGCCGCGCACGAATTTACTGGCACCGTCCATGGAACCGTAGAACTCGGCTTCCTGGGCAACTTCGGCACGGCGGCGCTTGGCTTCCGGCTGATCGATGAGGCCGGCGTTGAGGTCGGCGTCGATCGCCATCTGTTTGCCGGGCATCGCGTCGAGGGTGAAGCGCGCGCTCACCTCGGAAATACGGCCGGCACCCTTGGTGATTACCACGAAGTTGATGATCATCAGAATCGCGAACACCACGATACCAACGACATAGTTACCACCGATCACCACTTCACCGAAGGCCTGAATCACCTTGCCCGCAGCGGCGTGGCCGTCCTGCCCGTGAAGCATGACCACCCGAGTGGAAGCGACGTTCAGCGCCAGACGCAGCAACGTGGCGACAAGCAGAATGGTCGGAAATACCGAGAAGTCCAGCGGCCGCAGGGCGTACACACACACCAGCAGCACGACGATGGAGAGTGCGATGTTGAACGTGAAGAACACGTCCAGCAGGAATGGCGGCATAGGCAACATCATCATTGCCATCATGACCAGCAACAACAACGGAACGCCCAACTGACCACGGCCCAGGCCTGTGATATTGCTGCGTGCGCTACTGAGTAATTGAGAGCGATCCACTGATTCGTTACCTGCGCACTAGATCAAAACATTGACGCCGATGGCGCCCTGTATCGACCCTGTTGCAAAAAGCTGTCCAACTTTTACAAAGCCAGTGGC
>Ga0182233_1000304_pt1 | contig 10457 bp, 8 predicted proteins | sample G6R1MG_31_FD_129664 | JGI IMG/M metagenome (GOLD analysis project Ga0182233, IMG submission 129664) | Miscanthus phyllosphere microbial communities from Michigan, USA - G6R4_NF_07NOV2016_LD1 MG | ecosystem: Host-associated > Plants > Phyllosphere > Phylloplane/Leaf | place: USA: Michigan... | reverse complement strand
TCGATTGTCTCAATGCCAACTGGCAGCGGGCGGGCACTGGCGGGGCGCTACCGGCAGGCGTGAACGCTGTTGCCGGGTCAGTGCGGGCGGACGGCTACAAAGCCGTCGGGTCTGGCCTGACCGGGATCACGACGCAGTGGTACAAGGAACCCGCCGCCTATGGTGAGGCGCAGTGCATCGAGCTGCGTGGCAACATGGCGACGGCGGGCGGCTACATCTACATGCAGCCCACGGCCAACGTGGTACAGACCAACCTGGCGTCCGGCGACGTTATCGAAATGGTGTCGGCGGCGGAAATCATGGGGTCGTCGCGCGGCATCCTGGCCTGGGAGGCTGAGTTGACCATCACCAAGACGGTCAACGGCGCGTCGTCCACGTTCTACTATCGGTCAATGGATAAGTACCAAGAGCCGTTCACCATGCCGGCCAGCTTTTCCGGGGCGTTGGAAACACAGCGCGGCACGATTGACATGAGTGAAACCGTGATCACCTCACGCATGGGCCTGTACCTGGCTGCAGGCGTACCGCAGGACTCGACAGTCAAGGCCGCGCAGTTCGGGATACGCAAGGTGTAGACCCGCTTCGAGCGCTACTCACCCCATCTTTCCGGGCTGATTCCTTCGAGCCTCATGACCTCACGATGCTGTTCGATGACGTACTTCTGTGAATTGATTGTCGCCCAGGAATCGCAGGCGTCGCGTAGCAAGTCAGATATCCGGCTGTCCGCATCCCTCAGCTTTATCCTGAGCTTGTCACGCTCGAGCGCCGCATCGTTGTGCATGTCGATGAGCTTCGTGACGTGCTTGCGATATCGGTCGACCTCGTCGCGCAGCAGTCTGTTTTCTTCCGCCACCAGGTGAGCGTGCTGTTTAAGCATCTGTTCCTCTGTGGGGCAGAACGGCCAGTCTTCGGCGTAATCGATGTTCATGATGGATGATTCTCAATTGCTGTATGGGCATACAGTAGTTGAGTGGTTCAGATTTGGGGAGTGGTGTTCGTCGGCAGGACGCCGGGGGAGGGTTTGGTGTGCGTAAACTCGTACCACTTTTCGTACCAATCAATGTGCCCTATAGGGGGTTTTAGTGCCATTCAGCAGCGCTGTAACCCCCTATTTACCGCATCTGTCATACACCTGCTAATCCGCACATAAGTCCTTACCGGGTTTCCGTTGGGGAGGTGACTGAGAAAGTGCAGTCACCCAGAAACTGACCCAGTGAGGGCATGGTAGTTTTAGATCAAAAAGTTATAAGCGTTTGTTTTCAGCTGGTTTGGCTGCATTGGCTGGCTCCCTCGTCGAGCCAGGCAACCACAGGCTAGTCTTCGCGAAATAAGTTGTGAAGGAATAAAAAAGATAACTCTGGGTGCCTTTTTTGTATTGTCTTAACATGCGCCCAGGGTTATATTTTTTTAAGTCGAATGACTGGAGATGGGGGTGCAGAGCAGGCAATTGATAAAGGAGCTTGAAGCAGATGGATGGATTCTGGATCGTGTTTCAGGCAGTCACCATATGTTCAAGCATCCTGAAAAACTTCAGACAGTCCCCGTGCCGCATCCCAAGAAAGACTTGCCATTCGGGACGGTGCGGGCCATCAAAAAGCTTGCCGGGCTGGTTTAGTCCAGTTTTGCCCTGATACCCTTTTGGAGAAAAAAATGAAATATCCAATGTGCATAGAATGGGGAAGCGAAACCACGGCGTTTGGTATCCAGATTCCCGATATCCCAGGTGCCGTAACCGCAGGCGATACGTTCGAGGAAGCCCACGCCGCGGCGGTGGAGATTGCTCATATCATGCTTCAGGAAATAGCAGCTGGTGGTGGAACCATACCCAAGGCCGGCACTGTTGCCGAGCACGCCAGGAATGCCGATTTCGCCGGAATGGGCTGGGGCATGATCGAGATTGACGTAACGCCTTATCTTGGTAAGACGGAGAAGGTCAACGTCACACTGCCTGGTTTCGTGATCAAGCAGATCGATCGCTATGTACGGGATCACAGCATCAAGAGTCGTTCCACCTTCCTGGCCGACGCGGCGCTGGAAAAACTGGGCCGGGCATGACGGCTAATCGGAGTGCTCAATACCCGGTCATCTCCAGATACCCCACGCCTTCCTGACTCCCGCTGAACCTCACCGGCCCCTCCCAGTAGGGAATACTCACGCCCATCCAGGCGGCCGGATTCAGCGCATCGGTGGTGATGTCCAGGTTTCGGTCCGGGACCCTGACTCTCCAGCGGGTGGGCACTTTATGCTCGCCGATCACGGTTTCCTTTAATGGCTCCAGGCTGATCTCGTTGGCGTGCAGCATCCGGGTAGTGCCGTCGGCGCTTATCCAGTTACCGGTCAGGTAGGGGGCACCGCTCTTGTGGCGGATGCGATAGAGCATCAGGCGATCGCCATCTGCAAGTTGCAGCGAAAACCAGTCCCAGCCGCTCTGGTTGGCGGTCAGTGGCTGGCTGCTCCATTCCCGGTCCAGCCAGGCGTGGCCGGTGACCTGATAGGACTTGCCTTGTATTTCCACGCTGCCTTTGGCGTCGAAGAACGGCTGGCTGTAGTAGTAGGACGCCTGGCCCGCCTCCGATTTCTGGCTGTAGCCCTGTTCACCCTGCAGCACCAGCGGTTTGCTGGATGTCAGGTTCAGGTCGTAGCGAAAGTCCTTGCCGCTGGCCTTCAGTTGCATGGCAGTCAGCGGATCACCGCTGCGGACATTGCTGGTAAAGGCCCAGTCATCAATCCACGCCGAGAACGGGGCCAGTGTCACGTCGGCCTGACCGATACCGCCGCGCCCATAACGCTCCGCCACATAATGGCCGCTGCTTGAAGTCGCCGCCGCATGGCCCAGCCAGATCGTGCCGTCATTCCAGCCGCTGCCGGTCTGTTGGCCGGGGCGCAGGGCATTGCGAAACAACGTCCACTGCACGCCGAACTGCTGGCCCGCGTCATCCTTGAGGGTGGCGGTGATGTACCACCACTCGATACGAAAGCCGGGGTGCTGGCCGTGGTCCTGCGGGAATGAAAAGACCTTGCCGGGTGTCACCTGCGCATAGCTGTCGGCCGTATTGCCCAGACCGGCGAAACCGCTTTCAGGCTGCGGTTTGTCGTCGCAGGCGGTGAGTAGCGCTGCGATGACCAGCGGCACCAGCCATTTACTGTTCATTGGCGAATGTCCTGATTAGATCCGCTGGACGACTACGGTACAGCCTCAGCAACGGCCAGGCCGAGGCCAGCAAAGTCGCCAGCATCGCCAGCGCCATCAATTGAAGCAGTTGCAGCGGGAACACCTGCAGCGGCAGGCGCCAGCCAAAGGCGCGAACGTTGATCACCGCATCCAGGCACCAGGCCAGCAGCAGCCCCAGTGGCAGCGCGAGCACCAGTGTCAGGACCGCCAGCAGCCAGGTCTGCCCCAGGTTGAGCAGCATCAGTTGCCGTCGCGTGACGCCCAGCGCCCACAACGGGGCGAGCTGCCCGAGGCGGCTCTGGCTCTGGGTCAGCAGGCTGATGAACAGCGCCACGCCAGCCACGCCCAGTGTCAGGCTGTTGAGTGCGGCAGTGGCGGCAAACGTACGTTCAAAGACCTGGCTCGACCAGCCCTTGAGCTGGCTTTGATCGATGATGTGATTGTCGTCCAGCTTGAAACGCGCTTGCAGCCGGGTGACCAGCGACGGGATTGTCGCCTGATCGACCCTCAGGTTGAAACGCACCGGCATCGATTGCGGCCAGTGGGCGAGCAGGTGCCGGGCATTGACCAGCAGATGGCCCTTGGGGTTGCCATAGTCGGCATAGATCCCGACGATGCGTGGGGTCCACTTGCCAGTGGGCACCGGGATATTCAGCGTATCTTCCAGCCCCAGTTGAAGGCGGCGGGCCAATTGTTCGCTGAGCATGACTGTGTCTTCATCGCGCAACAGATTCCACGGATCACCGGCGACGGATTCCAGCAACGCCCAGTGCTGGCGATAGGTGTCGTGATCGATCACGCCAAACAGGTCCGCTGGCCAGCCCTGGACTTGCACCGGCACTTGCCAGTTGGGCAGCACGGCGCGGATATCCTGTTGCTGGCTCAGCCAGGTGTTCAGCGGCTCGGCCTGCTCCGGATTCTGCGGGCTGACATACAGTTCGGCGGTCAGGCGTTGCTCCAGCCAACTGTTGAACGTCTGACGAAAACCCGACGTCATGCTGCCTGCGCCGATGTTCGCGGCCATCGCCAGCAACAGGGCCATCAGCGCCAGACTCAGGGCGGGCAACTGTTGACGGCAATCCGCCAGAAACCATTGCCCGAGCACCGAGCGACTGCGCTTCAACAGACCGCCAAGCATGGCGTCCAGTAAAACCGGCAGGGCCAGTGCGGCACTGAGCAGCAGGGCGGACATCATCACAAACCCCAGCATCAGACTGGTGCCGAACGACAGCGCGCTCACGCCAACCACAACGCCCAGCACCGCCACCCACGCCTGACGCCGCAACCAGCGTGCATGGGCTTGCTGCCATGCCTGTGCATCGGCCAGCGCCAGCAACGGCAGGCGCGCAGCCCGCAACAGGCTGTTGGCACCGGCCAGCAACGCGCCAAGCAGACTCAGGCCGATACCGCTCAGCCACCACCACAGACTGAGGTTCAACTGGCCGGCGACCTCCGCGCCGTACAAGCCGCGCAGGCTGGCCGCGACATCCGGCAATAACAGGCTGGCCAGCAAGTAGCCGCTGACCACGCCAAAAATACCGCCCAACAGGGCCAGCGCACCTAGCTCCACGCCCAGCGCAGCGATCAACAGGCGTGCGCTGACGCCACAGGCACGCAAGTTACGCAACAGCCCACGGCGCTGTTCGAGTGCCAGGCCAATGGCCGCGTGGACAATGAACAGGCCGACGATGAAGGACAGCACCCCGAGCGCATTCAGATTGAGGTGGAAGCTTTCGGTGAGACGCTCCAGATTGTTTTCTTCGCCGCTTTTCTTGATCACCAGCAGGTCATTCAGGGCTGCCGGCAGCGCAGGGTTCTGCCGGGCAAAATCCTTGGCCAGCAGCATTCCGGACAACTGCCCTGGCTGGCCCAACAACGGTTGCGCAAAGCCTATGTCAGTCAGCAAAACGCCGGGCGCCATGTCGGGTTTGGCGTGCAAGGGGGGCAGCGGAACACCGGTTTCGGTCAACGGCTGCTGGCCTTCTTCGAGCCCCAGCGCTTGCAGGGTCTGCGGTGCAATCCAGGTCATGCCCGGCGGCGTGAGGAAGTCCACGACCTGTTCGGCGTTCAGCGTCTGCCCGGCCAGTGCCGAGCCGGTCGGCAAGGTCACCGGCTCGATACCCATCAGTTGCAGGCGACGGTCTTCGCGCCCTTGAAGCACGATACGGCCTTGCAGCATGGGCGATACGGGCCAGCCTTCGCGGCGCAACTCGATAAACAATGCCTGCGGGAACAGCCCGCCGCTGCTGGCGGCGATACGGGTCTGCGGCTCGCCGCCAATCAGCTGGCTGGCGCGCTGGTAGCTTTCCCGCGCCTGGCTATTGAGCGCCTGCACACCGGTAAGCAGCGCGGTGGCCAGCCACAAGCCGGTCAGCACACTGAAAAACTGCACCGGATGACGGCGCCAATGGCTCAGCAGGGCGCGCAGCGTCCAATAGAAAACCCGCATCAGCGTTCGCCTTCGTCAGCCAGACGCCCCATATGCAGTACCACTTTACGCGACAGGCGCTGCGCGACGCGCGGGCTGTGGGTGACCATCAGCAGGCTGGTGGGGCTGTCGGCGAGAATATCCAGCAGCAGTTGCAGCACCTCGTCGCTGGTGGCTTCGTCGAGATTGCCGGTGGGTTCGTCAGCCAGCAGCAGGCCGGGTCGAGAGGCGAGCGCGCGGCCTATTGCCACTCGTTGCTGCTGTCCGCCGGAGAGCTGTTCGGGGTAGCGATCCAGCAGTGCGGCCAGACCCAGGCGCTCGATCAAATGCGCCTGCCAGGCTGCATCTACGCGCCCGGCCAGTCGTGCCTGAAACGCCAGGTTGTCGGCTATCTTCAGGCTGCCGATCAGGTTGAACTGCTGAAACACCAGACCGATCTCGGTACGCCGCCAGTTGGCCAGCTGGCTTTCGTTCATCAGGTCCAGACGCTGGCCTGTTACCTCGATGCTGCCATCGTCGACCTGATCCAGGCCCGCGACCAAATGCAGCAAGGTGCTCTTGCCACTGCCGGACTCACCCATCAACGCCAGGCTTTCGCCTTGTGCCAGATGCAGATCGACACCACGCAAGACATCCAGCGGTCCCTGTGCCGTGGTGTAGCGCTTGAATACGTTTCGCACTTGCAGCATGAGCGGCTCTATATGCTTGACTGAGTTCAAAGAGTAGCGCCTGAGCGCAAGCGCGTCGCGACCAGATATCAGCTATCGTGCGACGCTCCGCGTCGTCATGCCGTTCAGGACGCTCTGCGTCCTCTTTGCTACGCAGAGCGTCGCGACCAGCATTCCCGAACGACAATCATAAAGCTACTTCCCGCCGCCGCGAATCAGCCCGCGCAAGGCAAAGCGGTTGGGGTGACAGGCCTCGGCCACGCTGCGTGGCAGGGGCAGGGGTTCGTTATCGAGCCAGGCGGCGATCAGTTCGCCACACAGCGGCGCGGTGATCAGCCCGCGCGAACCGTGGCCGCTGTTGACGTACAGGCCGTCCAGCCACGGGCAGGCGATATCCGGCACCTGACGTGCGTCCTTGCCCAGCGCGGCATAGGCCTGCATGAACGCCTTGCGGTCGGCCAGTGGGCCGACGATGGGCAGGTAATCCGGGCTGGTGCAGCGAAACGCCGCGCGCCCCTGCAATTGCTCGTGCGCCAAATCGGCGGCCCCAAGGCGCGAAGTGAGGTCTTCCGAGATCTCCCGCAACAGCCCCAGATTGTCCAGATGATCGGCCAGGTTCGGCGTCAGGTCAGTGCTGTTGAAATCGAAACTGGCCCCCAGCGTATGTTCGCTCAGACGCGCCGGAGCCACATAACCCTCGGCGCACACCACGCTGCGCAATGCCTTGCTGGCCTGAGTCTGCGGCAAACGGGTGATCTGTCCGCGGATGCGTTTGAGCGGTAAGTCGGCGCTCTGCGAAAACTGCTGGATATCAGCTGCCCCGGCCAGCACCACGACCGGAGCACTGTCGATCAACTGTTCGTCACTCCAGACCTGCCACTGATCATCGACGCGTCTCAGCTCCAATGCCTGCTGATGAGCGATCAGACGGATATTGGCGTGCGCGGCCTGTGCGTGACACAGCGCAGGCGGATGAACCCAGCCGCCTTCGGGGTAAAACAGCCCGCCACTGTTCAGCGCAACGCCGCTCTGCGCTTCGGCCGCAGGCTGGTCCAGCAGGTGCAGGAGTGATTCGGGGAAGGCATCGGCCAGCTGTTTCTGACGCAGCGCTTCCTTGTCATCGAAGGTCAGTTGCAGCACCCCGCAAGCGTCCCAGTCGACTCCGCGCTGCAAGCGTTCAAGCAGCCTTCGCGTATGACCGAAACCACTGAGGATCAACTGTGACAGCGCTGTACCGTGCGCCGACAGTTTCAGGTACAGCACGCCCTGCGGGTTGCCGGATGCTTCCTGTGCCGGTGTGGTGTGGCGCTCCAGCAGGCTGACCTGCCAACCGCGTTGCGCCAGACTCTGCGCGGTGGCGCAGCCGGCCAGCCCCGCGCCAATCACCAGCGCTTTGCGCTCGCCGCCAATCGGCGCGGGGCGGGCGAACCAGGGCTTGGCGGCAGGCGGGTGCGCCACGTCCTCTGGCCAGGCGATAAAAGTGCCGCGCAGCACTTCCCATTTATGGCCGATACCCGGCACGCGCTTCATCTTGAAACCTGCCGCATTCAGCGAGCGGCGCACCCAGCCGGTGCTGGTGAAGGTGCCAATTGTGGTGCTCGATGTGGACAGGCGCGCCAGTTCGGCAAACAGCTCGGGGGTCCACATTTCCGGGTTTTTCGCTGGCGCAAAACCGTCGAGAAACCAGGCGTCCATCTGCCCGTCCAGTTGCGGCAACATCTGCAGCGCATCGCCAATCAGCAGCGTCAGGGTCACACGGCCGCCAGCGAACACCAGACGCTGAAAGCCTTCATGCACAGCCACATACTGATCGAGCAATTGACCCGCGAACGGCGACAGCTCTGGCCACAACGCCAGGGCACGCTGCAGGTCGGCGCGGCTCAGCGGGTATTTCTCGACGCTGACGAACTGCAGGCGCGCATTGGCGGGCGCGCACTCGTCGAACAACTGCCAGGCACAGAGGAAATTCAGCCCGGTGCCGAAGCCGGTTTCACCAATGATCAGCCTGCCGTCGTCCGGCAATTCGGTGAAGCGTCGGCGCAGGTCGTTCTGCACCAGAAACACGTGGCGCGTCTCGTCCAGACCGGACTCGGTGGAAAAGTACACGTCGGAAAATTCGCGGGAACGCGGGTTGCCGTGTTCGTCCCAGTCGATCTGGGCGTGGCGGGTAATGGTCATGTCGGGCTCGGCAGAGGCAGTGGCGGCATTTTAGCCGTCTGCGCAGAGAAAAGTGCTATCAAGGACGTGCGGATTGACCGATGCCTGCAATCAATGGTCACAATCCCCATCAGGCGTTCTCTGAGCCAACATCAATCAGGAGTTGTGCATGTTTGAATCCGCTGAAATCGGTCATGCCATTGACGACGAGACCTACGAAGCTGCTTTGCCCGAGTTGCGCGAAGCCTTGCTGGAAGCTCAGATAGACCTGCACGAGCAGGCCGGTCGACAGATCATCGTATTGATCAACGGCATAGAGGGCGCAGGCAAGGGCGAGACCGTCAAACTGCTCAGCGAATGGATGGACCCGCGCCTGATCGAGGTGCGCACCTTCGATCAGCAGACCGACGAAGAACTCGCTCACCCGCCCGTCTGGCGTTACTGGCGGCAATTGCCGGCCAAGGGCCGCATGGGTATTTTCTTCGGCAACTGGTACAGCCAGATGCTCCAGGACCGGGTTCACGGTCGCTTCAAGGACGCGGTACTCGATCAGGCCATCAGCGGTGCCGAGCGATTGGAAAAGATGCTCTGCGATGAAGGTGCGCTGATCTTCAAGTTCTGGTTTCACCTGTCCAAAAAACAGATGAAGCTGCGCCTCAAGACCCTCAAGGATGATCCGCTGCACAGCTGGCGCATCAGCCCGCTGGACTGGCAGCAGTCCAAGACCTACGACAAGTTCGTGCGCTTCGGCGAACGGGTCCTGCGTCGCACCAGCCGCGAATACGCCCCTTGGCATGTGATCGAGGGTGTGGACGCCAACTACCGTAGCCTGACCGTCGGCCGCCTGTTGCTGGAAGGCATGCAGGCCGCGCTGAACAAGGCCGAGCCCGAGACCGCTGCGCTGACGGTCGGGCCGCTGGCGATTCACAGTAACGAGCTGACGCTGCTCGACAGCCTCGACCTGAGCCTGAACCTGAGCAAGGACGACTATCAGCAGCAGTTGATTGCCGAGCAGGCGCGGCTGTCCGGCAACATGCGCGACAAGCGCATGAAAAGCCACGCGCTGCTGGCAGTGTTCGAAGGCAACGATGCGGCAGGCAAGGGCGGTGCGATCCGTCGCGTTGCGGCGGCACTGGACCCGCGCCAATACGCCATCGTACCGATCGCCGCGCCGACCCAGGACGAGCGCGCGCAACCGTATCTGTGGCGTTTCTGGCGGCAGATACCGGCGCGCGGCAAATTCACTATTTTCGACCGTTCATGGTACGGCCGTGTGCTGGTCGAGCGGGTCGAGGGCTTTTGCAGCGAGTCGGACTGGAAGCGCGCCTACTCGGAAATCAATGACTTCGAAGAGCAGCTCACCGACGCAGGCGTTGTGGTGGTCAAGTTCTGGTTGGCCATCGATCAGCAGACCCAGCTGGAACGCTTCAAGGAGCGCGAAAAGATCCCTTTCAAGCGCTACAAGATCACCGAGGACGACTGGCGCAACCGCAAGAAATGGCCTGACTACCGCCAGGCGGTCGGCGACATGGTGGATCGCACCAGCACCGAAATCGCGCCGTGGACATTGATTGAGGCCAACGACAAGCGCTGGGCCAGGGTCAAGGTGTTGCGCACCCTCAACGAAGCGCTGGAAGCGGCCTTCGACAAGGACAAGAAGAAGTGATGGTCTGAGTGTTGCGGTGGCGTCGGCTTTGCTCGGCGCTACCTCTTGCAACTGCCCGGTGCTCGCGTCTTCTGCCTGATGATATAGATCGTCACCAGCACTGCGCTGGTCAGCATGAAGACTCGTGCCCAGAGTGATGGAACCAGGTAGCAGGACAGGCTGATGCTGAGCCACATCAGGCCGATGGCGTACACCTTGCCCTTGAGCGGTATGCCGTTGCCTTCGAGGTAATCACGAATCCACGGGCCGAGCTTCGGGTGGTTGACCAGCCAGTCGTAGAAGCGCGGAGAGCTGCGCGCGAAGCAGGCAGCGGCCAGCAGCAGAAAGGGCGTGGTGGGCAGCACCGGCAGGAAAATACCGACGACG
>Ga0182233_1000300_pt1 | contig 10481 bp, 7 predicted proteins | sample G6R1MG_31_FD_129664 | JGI IMG/M metagenome (GOLD analysis project Ga0182233, IMG submission 129664) | Miscanthus phyllosphere microbial communities from Michigan, USA - G6R4_NF_07NOV2016_LD1 MG | ecosystem: Host-associated > Plants > Phyllosphere > Phylloplane/Leaf | place: USA: Michigan... | reverse complement strand
TAATTAGTGGGTCCCTTGTCTACGCTGGCTTCCAGCTTGTTTTGCACGGCCAGCGGCAAGGCCGACAGCAGGTCCAGGCCCGCGGCCTTTTCAATGGCATCGACCGTGGTGCGATAGCCGGCCCAGCTTGCGTTGACGCTAACGTTGTTGGGCGTGTTGACGGCAATAACGCGGGTGCTGCTCGTGATGCGGCCCAGGTCGTTGCTGCCGGCCGGCAGCACCACTACTACCTTCCAGCAGCGGGCCGGCACCGTGACGCGGCCCCCGGCGATGGTGGTGTAGTAGCCATCGCTACCCGTGCCGCCCCGGCCATACGAGCCACAAATAATGTAGAGTTCGCTGCCGCTGCGCACCAGCGCGCGGCAGTAGTCTTCCAGGTCGGCCCAGGTTTGCTGGTTGTTTTGCGGGGCCTGGGGCATCATGTTGGTCATCAAAAACGTGGCCGAGTTGTCGGCTTCTGAGGCCGTGCGGTCGGCGCTGGGGCAGTTGTGGCCCCGGTCGAAGCCGTAGCCCGAGTAGTCGCTGCTTTGCACCTGGTACCAGCCATCGGGCAAGCTCTCGTCGGCCCGAAAGTCGTCTTGTCGGGCCGCGTCACCTAGGTCGGCCTGGCCTAGGTGCCACGCCACCCAGTTGGGCTTGCCCTGGCTGCTGTTGTAGGAAAGGCTGTACTGGGGCCGGGCTAGCAAGTAGTTGTTGGGCGAGGCCAGGCTAGCCACCGCGCCGCTGGGGTTGCCTAGGGCCAGGGGGTCTGCCACGTCGGCCGGGGCAGGGTCGTTTTTGGCGCAAGCGGCGGCCAGCATCCCCAGGACGGCCCAGGCGCCAACGCGCGATAAAGAGTAGTTCATGAACAGGAAAAGAGCCTACAAAGATGGGCCCGTGGCCGCAGCCAAGCTACGCAAGGCCGGCCTAGGTGCGGCCCCTGCCAGCCCCGCCGCGCTGGCAGGGCTGGCTACGTATAAAAGGCTCTTAGCGGTAAATGAGTAGCCGGCCATCGGCCCCCACCCACATCGATGCCTTGGCAGCAGCGGCCTGCGCCCGGCGCCGGGCCCGCCTACCGGCAACCATCAGGTATAGAATACCCAGCAGCGGCCCAAACGAAACTGAGCTGAGCAGGTGCAGGTGCCAGTACTGCGACTGGCTCAGGCCCCAGTGGTGAGCAAGTATCCTCAGGAGGTATTCCATGCCTGAATATACGCAATTTCGACGGCTTTGGTGGGCCCGGGCCAGCAGCCGCTGGCCCCATTTTATTTAGCCGGCTACCTGGCGCGGGCCGGCTCCAGGCTGTGCCACGAAAGACGGGCAAATACCTCGTGGGGCAAGAGCTGGGCGCCGTAGAGCAGCGCCAGCGAGTGCGAAGTCTGCTGCTGCCAATGCGTAATAAGCAGGCTCGTTTCTTCGGCCGTCAGGTTCACGATAGTTTGCCGGTTGTAGGTAAGCAGCGTGTCCCAGCCCCAGCGAGCCAGCAGCTGGCCGGCCTGCGTAATGAAAGTCCAGAGCTCACTGAATTGGCGCGGCCCCGCTGCAAGCTCGATAGCAATATAAAGACCTGTAGGGTGCTCAAGCAGACGCCCTACCGGATTTTCAAAGCATATATGGGAAGGTGGTAGAGTAGTTGTATTAAACATAGATTAGATAAAAGGATTTTATACAGCAAAGTGCTTCATACAAAGATAGTTACGTGCAATAAATAGTTGTGCTATATTTCTGATAAAGCCGTGCCCTCAGCTAGGCACGCTTGCTGAAAATCAAGCGAATACGTTTCGAAAAAAGGCTTTATATAGGGCAAAGCCTTTTGGTGCGGCTGACTACTCGTGGGGGCCACGCTAGCACCAGCCATCCCCACGCCCCCAAGCAGGGGGCTGTCTACTTAGGGCAGCTTTTTAGGGAGGTAGCCAAAAGCTCAAAGTCGTTTTTGCGCACTTTTTTGGCACGCGCAAAAGGTGTTTCCAAGCCAGGCGGGCAGGTAGGCTGCACTTAACCTATAATAATCTACACGATATATACACAACTAGTAAGCAAGGCAATGTCTTACAAAATAGCATATTGTCCTTTCTCAGAAGCCAGGCCAATGCGTGCTTTGCACTCGTTGAATTATTCAGGTCCGCTAGCATCCGTCCCACTATCACCCGTCCCGTTATACAGCCGATTGCCGTCCTCAGAAAAGCCCCACTGGCGCAATGCCGGCGGGGCTTTTCTGTGGGCAGCCGCTAAAGCAAACGCCCCTGCACCAGAGCCTTACTGAAGCTCCCTTACTGCCCTCAAAAAAAACAGGTCGAAGCACCGCCCCGACCAGTTCCCTCCTAGGGCGTGTCACATGAGATATTAACGCCTACGATACAAATATAGAGCAGAGCTCCGATTTTTATTCATCAGAACTTCATTTTCTTAATTTCTTTTGCTGCTGGCTTTATACTCCTCGCTAGCTACTATCTCTAGCTCAATAGGTAAGCTAGTTAGCACAATTAATTGGCTAAGACTTTTTAACTGGCGCGAATAAGTTTTTACGCATGTAAGCGGCGCTTTGCGCGATGCTCTGGTAAGCATCCAGCGCGAAGTTTTCCTGCTCTACTATTGGGTGCTTGAGGCCGGCGGTGCTGGCGTAAGCCATTATCTTGCGGTAGTCAATCGAGCCGCTGCCAATCTCGGTATTGAGGCTGGGCGTGGCCTTGTCCATGTCCTTCACGTGCCAGAGCGGGAAGCGCTTGGGGTGGGCCTGCATCAGCTTGATGGGGTCTTGACCGGCGCGCACCACCCAATAGATATCCATCTCAAAATCGACGAGCGCCGGGTCGGTTTCCCGCAGCAGCACGTCGTAGAGCATGGTGCCGCCGATGGGCTTAAACTCAAAATCGTGGTTGTGGTAGCCTAGGCGCAGGCCCGCCGCTTTGCACTTGGCGCCGGCCTTGTTGAACTTGGCCGCCAGGGCTTTAAAGTCGGCGGGCGTGGCGCGCAGCTTTTCGTCCAGCGACGGGATGATGAGGTACTGCTGGCCGCACGCCTTGGCTGCCGCGATGGTAGCCTCGAGCTGCGCCTCGTTGTCGTCGCGCAGGTAGGGGCCTAGGTCGTAGTGCCCGCTGGGGGTGCTGAGGCCGTAGCCCGCAAGCACGGCTTTCAGCTCGGTGGGCTTCAAACCCCAAAAGTTTTTTTCGGGGCTGTAGCCGTAGGTTTCGACCTCTTGGTAGCCGGCTTTTGCCACCTTGGCCAGCACGCCCTTGGGATCTTGGCCGATATAGTCGCGCAGGGTATAGAGCTGCAAGCCAGCCTTGTAGGCTACGGGGGCAGCGAGCAGCAGCTCGGGCTGCACGCAAGAAATGGCGGCGAGCAAGCCAACTTGTTTTACAAAATCTCGGCGGTGGGTCATGGTGGGGGGCAACGTGAAAGAAGTAGGAAAAAGGCACGCGCAGCAGGCCGGCCGGCGCGCCTAGGGCCGGGGAGCGGGGCGCTACACGTTCTGTTTTTTCAGCTCGCCCACGGCGTGGTCTACGGCCCGGGCCGTGAGGGCCATGTAGGTGAGCGAGGGGTTTTGGGTAGAGGTCGAGGTCATGCAGGCGCCGTCGGTCACGTACACGTTGGGGCAGGCATGCAGCTGGTTCCAGCGGTTGAGCAGCGAGGTTTTGGGGTCGTGGCCCATGCGCACGCCGCCCATCTCATGGATGTCGAGGCCCGGCGCCTGGTGCGAGTCCTGGGTCTGAATATTGGTGAAACCCGCCTTGGTATACATGTCGGTAAACTGCTCGAAGAAGTCCTGCTTCATCTTGGCATCGTTGTCGTCGTAATCGACTGATACCGATAGCAGCGGCATGCCCCACTCGTCGCGGCGCGTGGGGTCGAGGCGCACATAGTTGGTTTCCTTCGGGATGGTTTCGCCCATCATGCCCGAGTGCACCGTCCAGGGGCCTAGGGTGGGATGCTCTAGCTGCTGCTTGAGGCTGACGCCCAGGCCGTGCTCGGGCCGCACAAAGCTGCGCGACGCGCCAATGTTGGTGGCGTAGCCGCGCAGGAAGTCGGTTTCCTGCTTGAACACGTTGCGGAAGCGTGGCAGGTAGCCGCCGCCCGCCGGGTTGCGCCCGTCGGTGGTCAAGTCTTTTAGGCCCTCGTACTCGGCATAAATCCGGGCGCTGTAGTTGTGAAAGGCCACGTACTTGCCCAGCAGCCCGTTATCATTACCTAGGCCGTTGGGGAAGCGGTGCGAAGTCGAATTGAGAAGCAGCAGGTTGGTATTCAGGGCGCCCGCGTTCACAAAAATCACGGGCGCGTAGTACTCCGTGGTGGCTTTGGTGTGCGCATCTACTACCCGAATGCCGGTGGCGCGGCCTTTCTGCTCATCATATAGAATGGTTTGCACCACTAGGTCGGGCTTGAGCGTGAGGTGGCCCGACTTCTGCGCCCACGGAATGGTAGACGAGTTGCTGCTAAAATAGCCACCGAATGGGCAGCCCCGCTGGCACAGCACCCGGTTTTGGCACTGCACCCGCCCCTGCTCGTAGTGAATGGGCTGGGGCTTGGACAGGTGCGCGCAGCGGGCGCTGATAACGTGGCGGCCGGGGTGGTTTTTCTGCACCTGAAGCCGGAAATAGTCTTCCACCGCATTGAGCGGGAAGCCCGGCATAAATTCGCCATCGGGCAGCTCGGCCAGCCCGTCGTGGTTGCCGCTGATGCCCGCAAACTTCTCCACGTGGCTGTACCAGGGCGCCAGGTCGTCGTAGCGAATGGGCCAGTCTACGGCAAACCCGTCGCGGGCCGGGCCCTCAAAGTCGTATTTGCTCCAGCGCTGGGTCTGGCGGGCCCACAGCAGCGACTTGCCGCCCACCTGGTACCCCCGAATCCAGTCAAACGGCTTTTCCTGCACGTAGGGATGCTCGGCATCCTTCACCACAAAGTGCATGGCGTCTTCCTTAAACACGTAGCAGCGGCTCGCGATGGGGTTGGCCTCCTGCACCGCGCGGGGCACCTTGCCATTGTGGGGCAGCTCCCAGGGGTTGAGGTTGGTGGTGGGGTAGTTTTTGTTGTGCTCTACCTGCCGCCCCCGCTCCACTAGCAGCGTTTTCAGGCCCTTATCGGTAAACTCCTTAGCCGCCCAGCCGCCGCTCATGCCCGAGCCAATGACGATGGCATCGAAGGTGCGCGCTTTTACACTATCGATATTAAGATTGGCCATGACGTGGATTTGCTAAATCGACCTTGCTCACTGGGTAGTAGCCATTGTAGCGGCCCGGCACCAGCTCATACACTACTTCTTTGGTCATGAAGAACTTACTATTAGTATAGCCATCCATAGTCAGCTGCCGGGCCATGCGGTAGAAGCCCGCCAGCTCGGCCGAAAAATCGGCGGGCTGCTGGTCGAGGCGCTGCAACAAAGCGGCCCGCTGCGCCGGGGTACTGGCCGCAAACGAGCGGCCCTGCTGCCGCTGCGCGGCCGCATCGAGCTGCCCCAGGCCGGCCACAAAAAGCTGCTGCTCCTGCACGGGGGTGCAGTCGATAAGCATTTTTAGCACGTATTGGGGCAGTCCTAGGTCTTGGGCGCCCGGCGTATCAGTACGCGGCAGCAGAGTTTCGCACACCTCGGCTACTAGCTGCCGCTGGCTGGCAGTTAGCGCCGCCAGCGAGAGCGGGGCAGCCTGCTCCTGGTGCTCAGACTGCGACAGGCAAGCGGGGAGCACTGCGGCTGCCCCGGCCAGCAGCGCAAGATGTTTGACAGCTATTCGCCGATTCATAAGGATAGGTGGGAGGTAGACAGCGCAAAATACAGCTTTTTTGGTCCAAAGCTGCATCGCCCACCCGCGGCGGGTGGCGAGCGCGGCATTTATAAGCCGCTGAGCGTCTTTTTACTTGAAAATCCTACCCAGGTAGGGCGCGGCACTGCGCATGCGCTACCACCTGGATGGGCCAACTACTTAGCTAGAGCAGTTTCCGGGTTGGTGGCCGGCGCCCTAGGGGGCCGCGTGGGGGCCGGCGCGCCCGTTGCCATAGGCTCCTGGCGCCGCTAAAACTACGCTCAGCGTAGTTTTGCGCCTCTCCTCCCCTGCTAGCCCTTATGAACGCCCCCGACTCGCCGCAGCTTTTCGTGCACCACGTTTTTTTCTACATGCCGGCCACTGCCACCGATGCCGACCGCGCCCAGCTGCGGGCAGGACTGCAAAAAATGCAGGCCATCCCGGCCATTAAGCTAGCGCACATCGGCACGCCAGCCGCTACCGACCGGCCAGTTATCGACCGCGGCTATACCTACTCCTGGCTGTGCATTTTTGAAAGCGCCGCCGACGAGCTTATCTACCAAGAGCACCCCCTGCACGACGCCTTTCGGGAAGAGTGCGCGCAGTACTGGGAGAAAGTCGTTATCTACGATTCAGTAGGCCCAACTTCTTGATTTTTAAGAATAAGCTTACCTACAGCTAACTTGGAATTGCCCTGGTGAGCGCAGCGAAGCCATCGCACCCTGACGAGCCCGCCTAGGTTCCGTCAGGGTGCGATGGATTCGCTGCGCTCACCAGGATAGTTATGGCCTACGCTTTGGGCACTGCTTATTGCTGCACGTTGCGGACGCCGTACACGGGGCCGGCGCTGTTGTTGGGTTTGGCCTGAAAGGTCACATTTACCTGCTGCTTACCCTTGGTGAGGGCGGACGGAATGGGATAAGACACGTCGTAGAAGCGGCTCTCTTTGTACTTGTTGAGGTCTTCGGTGGCAATCTTCTCGCCATCGACCAGCACGTCGAACACGCGGCCGCGGTTGTCCATGCCCCAGTAGGTGATTAGCAGCGTGTTAGCCTTAGCAGGGGCTACTTTGAGGGTGAAGGCCATGGTGCCGCCCTCGTTTACCATGCGCCACTTGCGGCCGTGCTCCTCACCGGTTTCGGCCTTTTCGGTGATGGTGAAGCCGTGGTCGCGCTCGGGCTGCATTTCGCCCACCCGCAGGATATCCACGGTTTGGGCCTCCAGGGCCTGCTGCTTTTGGCGGGCGGCCTCGTACACGCGCTGCTGAGTAGCCCACTTTTCGGGCGTGAAGACGTCCCAATACACGGTGTAGTACTCGTTGCCGGTTTGGTTGAAGGGCACGAGCAGCACATCGTGGGGAGTGCCCAGGCCGGCGGTTTGGAAGCGCATTTGCTTAGCGTCCAGCGGCTTTACCCACGCATTGGGGTCGTTATTGGCGGTCACGAGCACGGGCACGCCGGTCACGGGCTCGGGCTCGGTGGTGCCAAGCACGCCAGCCAGCAGCGTGGGGCCGTAGAAGAGGGCGCGGCGGTCGGGGTTGTCGGGCAGGGCCTCGGTGTGGAAATCGGCGGGTAGCGTCAGCGCGATGCGGTCCTGGTTTTTCCACTTGCGGTCGAGCACGAGGTAGCCCTCGGCATCGAGCGCGGCGGCCACGAGTTGGCCGTTCACGCGCACTTGGGGGTTCTTGGTCCAGCTCGGCTGGCGCAGGCGTAGCTTAAAAGTGCGGGGCTTGGCGGCCGTCAGCGTAAACGCCACCTGGTCGCTGGCGGGCAGCTGAGTTTCCTGGCGCAGGGTCAGGCCTTTCGCCTGCCAGCTTAGCTCCGAGGGGATGAACAGGTTGACGTACAAGCTACCGTCCTGGCCCTGGAAGTAGATGTTCTCGGCGTACTTCACGTGGTTTTCCATGCCCGAGCCCACGCAGCAGGTGAAGGTGTCGAACTCGTCGCTGTACGTTTTGCGCCCGCCCATGCGCAGCGGCACGAAGTAGGTCGTCATGCCCGTGGCGTGGTTTTGCGAAGCCAGAATGTGGTTGTAAAGCCCGCGCTCGTAGTAGTCCATCAGCCGGGCCGAGGGCTGCTGCGCAAACAAATGCTGCGTGAGCTTCAGCATGTTGTAGGTGTTGCAGGTTTCGGTAGTATTCTCGCTGAGCTTGTCGTTGAGCTTGCGCGGCTCGCCTAGGTACTCATAGTTGCTGTTGCCGCCAGTGGCGTAGGAGTGGTTTTCGGTTACGGTTCGCCAGAAGAAACCGGCAATGGCGGCGTCCTTCGGGTCGCCGGTCAGCTCGTAGCGGCGGGCGCTGGCTATAGCCTTCGGAATCTGGGTATTAGAGTGCTTGCCGGGCAAAATATCGGTGCGGGCGGCCAGCGGGTCTAAAATGCGCTTGTCGTAGAAGCGGTACGACAGGTCGAGGTACTTTTTATCGCCGCTCAGGGCGTAGGTATTAGCCAATGTTTCGGCCATGCCGCCGTACTCGCACACGAGCATGTCCTGCATTTTGGCCTCGTCGAGCCCTTTAATAGTGTTGCCCGTCCAGTCGGCAATGCCCTGATTCACCGTGAGGGCCGTTTGATTGCCCGTGTACAGGTACGCGTCGAGTAGGCCGGCCATTATCTTGTGCACCGTGTACCACGGCGACCACCCCCCGTTCAGGTCGAAGCCGCGCGAGCGGATGTTGCCGCTCGCCACCTCGGCCCACAGCTGGTCCTCCTTCGGGATGGCGCCCACGTAGCCGGTTTTGCGGGCCTGCTGGCACTCGGCCAGCTGCGCCACGATATAGTCCACGCGCTGCTTAAACTCAGAGTTGCCGGTGGAGGCGTAGGCCAGCGCGCAGGCCGATAGGTAGTGCCCTAGGGTGTGCCCCGCCAGCCCCGTCGATTCCCAGCCGCCGTAGCGCTTTCCCTTGGCTTGCAGGCCACTATGCTCCCGGAAGTCGGCCAGCAGCCGGTCGGGCTCTATCTTCAGCAGGTATTTGGCATCGGCCTGCTCGGCTGCTTTGAAGGGGCCGTCGAGCAGCTTCACCTGGGCCAAATCGAAGGCGTAGGCTTTTACCGGCACCTGGGGCTGCACTTTCATGCGGGCGTCGTGCGGGGTCGGCAAGTAGGTTTGGGCCTGGACGGCGCCGAGTGTGCCTAGCAGAGCCAGTAGCAGCCAAGCGCGTTTCGGGTGGTTGGGCATGAGGAAAGGAAATAGGCCTTGACGGCAATACAAAGCCAGTATAGTTACTATCGATTGTTAATCAAACGCTTGTCATACTGAGCTTGCCGAAGCATCTCTACTGAACGCCACTCAAACGATGCGGTAGAGATGCTTCGGCAAGCTCAGCATGACAAGCGTTAAGCAGGCGCTGCGGCCCATCTATTTCACCATCCACTCGTGAATACCCGTGGCATTATCCACCGGCAATTGCACTTCCAGCTTTAGCGCCGTAGTGCGTACCGGCTCGAAAGTCACGGTGTTGTATCGGTCCTTGGCCACGACGTAGGGCGTGGTATTTTTAACCGGCAGCCACTTGCCATCCTTTTGGTAATAAACCTTATAGCTAGCCGGGATGCGGCAGCCACCCCAGGGGCCATCATCAAACCAGTATACCTTGGACTCCGATACCGTGGCGGGCTCGGCAAAATCGTACTGCACGTACTCGGTGGTATTTTTTTTGGGCCACCAGTGCAGGTAAGGGTAGTTGGCGTCCTGCGAATTGGCGGGGTCGTACTGGTCGGCGAGCGCCTTGAGGGTGCGGGTGCTTTTCAAGGACGAGCTGGCGGTGCTGCGCGAAGCAATGGTGGGCGCGGGCATGGGCCGGGCGGCCGAGGCTTCGTAGGGCACCCACACGGTCATGTCGCTGGGGCCGCGGTTGGCCCAGGCGTAGTACGGAATCGCTTTTACGGCCTGCGGCGTGGTCAGGAGCTGGTCGGAGTTGAGCTGGCGGCGGGTGGCTACGCCGTTGGTCGTCAGCACGTCGAGGCCATTGAGCAGGCCGTCCTGATACACCACCTCCACCGGGGCTTTCTGGTCCACGGTGATGTTCTGTACCAAGCCGTTAGCGTTGTCGGGGCCTTCGAGGCAGTACACGAGCGGGCCGCGCTGGAAGGCAAATTTGCCCTGGTCGTCCTTCACCTCCGTTTTCGCTACCACCTTTTCGGTAGCCATCAGCAAAGTCAGCGTCACATGGTCGCCTTTTTGCCAGCGGCGCTTCAGTACCGCGTAGCCGTGGTCGAGGGTGTACTGCACGGGCTTACCATTGATGCTCAGCGGAATGGCTTGGGGCGTGGCATCCACAAACTGGTAGAGGCCGCCGGGCGTGGGTTGCTGCTGCGCCCAGCCCGGTATGCGCACGCGCAGCGCAAACTCCTGCCGCTTGGTGGGGTTCACGGCCAGGTCGAGCTGGCCGTCCCAGGGGTAGTTGGTAGTCTGCTCGATGCTGACCTTGCCCGAGGGCAACTGCACCTCGCTGGTGCTGGTCATGAATAAGTTAACGTACAGATTGTCCGCGTTTTGAGCGTACACGTAGCCCGGCACCGAGGCCATGAAGCGCGTCATGTTCGAGATGCAGCAAGCGCAGGCAAACCACGCGCCGCGCTGGTGCTGCCCCATCGAGGCCAGCGGGTTGGGGTAGAAAAAATGGTCGCCGCTCAGCGACACGCCCGCCAGCAGGCCGTTGTAGAGAGTGCGCTCCAGCACGTCCACGTACTTGGCGTCGCCGTGCAGCAAAAACATGCGCTGGTTCCAGTACACGTTGGCGATGGAGGCGCAGGTTTCGGCGTAGGCGCT
>Ga0182233_1000298_pt1 | contig 10491 bp, 8 predicted proteins | sample G6R1MG_31_FD_129664 | JGI IMG/M metagenome (GOLD analysis project Ga0182233, IMG submission 129664) | Miscanthus phyllosphere microbial communities from Michigan, USA - G6R4_NF_07NOV2016_LD1 MG | ecosystem: Host-associated > Plants > Phyllosphere > Phylloplane/Leaf | place: USA: Michigan... | reverse complement strand
TGAAGAGCCGGATAACTTCGGTGATATTCAGGAACTGGAAGTAGAGATCGACCGACTGAAAGCACGCATCCGTCGTGTGCCCTACCTCGACACCTTCGACCTCAAGTACAACCTGCTGGTCAAACAACCCAACCCCAGCTCCAAAGCGGTCATGTTTTGCCTGATGGACGTCTCCGGCTCCATGACCCAAGCGACCAAGGACATCGCCAAGCGCTTTTTCATTCTGCTGTACCTGTTCCTCAAACGTAACTACGACAAGATCGATGTGGTCTTCATTCGTCACCACACCAGCGCCCGCGAAGTGGACGAGGAAGAATTTTTCTATTCCCGGGAAACCGGCGGCACCATCGTTTCCAGCGCCTTGAAACTGATGCAGGAAATCATGGCCGCACGCTACCCGAGCAGTGACTGGAATATCTACGCGGCACAGGCGTCGGATGGCGACAACTGGAACGACGATTCGCCCATCTGCCGGGAAATTCTCACCAAACAGATCATGCCTTTCGTGCAGTACTACACGTACGTGGAAATCACGCCGCGCGAGCACCAGGCCTTGTGGTATGAATACGAACGCATCGGTGAAGATTTTGCCGACACGTTTGCCCAGCAACAGCTGGTCTCTGCCGGTGATATCTATCCGGTATTCCGCGAACTCTTTCAGCGAAGGTTAGTGTCATGACCGCCAGAGAGCAGAAGCGCCAACCCCTTTCCACGGGGTCAGAGTGGACATTCGAACTGATCCGCGCCTACGACCGCGAAATCGGCAGGATTGCCGAGCGGTATGCGCTGGATACCTACCCCAACCAGATCGAAGTGATCACGGCCGAGCAGATGATGGACGCTTATGCTTCGGTGGGCATGCCGCTGGGCTATCACCATTGGTCCTACGGCAAACACTTCCTCAGCACGGAAAAGTCCTATTCTCGCGGCCAGATGGGCCTGGCCTACGAGATCGTCATCAACTCGGACCCGTGTATTGCCTACCTGATGGAAGAAAACACCATCTGCATGCAGGCGCTGGTCGTGGCCCATGCGTGCTATGGCCACAACAGTTTCTTCAAGGGCAACTACCTGTTTCGGACCTGGACCGACGCCAGCTCGATCATCGATTACCTGGTGTTCGCCAAGCAGTACATCATGCAGTGCGAGGAACGCCATGGCATCGATGCCGTGGAGGACTTGCTCGACTCCTGCCATGCGTTGATGAACTACGGTGTGGATCGTTACAAGCGCCCGTACCCGATTTCCGCCGAAGAGGAGCGCCGTCGGCAGAAGGACCGTGAGGAGCACCTTCAGCGGCAGATCAACGATCTTTGGCGCACGATCCCGAAAAATGCCGACAAAAGCAGCAAGGAAGACAATGCACGCTTCCCGGCCGAGCCGCAGGAAAACATTCTCTATTTCATCGAGAAACACGCCCCGCTGCTGGAGCCCTGGCAGCGTGAAGTGGTGCGCATCGTGCGCAAGATCGCGCAGTACTTCTATCCACAGCGCCAGACCCAGGTGATGAACGAAGGCTGGGCGACGTTCTGGCATTACACGCTGATGAATGACCTGTACGACGAAGGGCTGGTCACTGACGGCTTCATGATGGAGTTCCTGCAGTCGCACACCAGCGTGATTTTTCAGCCCGGTTTTGACAGCCCCTACTACAGCGGCATCAATCCCTACGCGCTGGGCTTTGCCATGTATCAGGACATCCGCCGGATGTGCGAAAACCCTACCGATGAAGACCGGCAGTGGTTTCCGGAAATCGCCGGCACTGACTGGCTGACGGCTATCAAATTTGCGATGACCAGCTTCAAGGACGAGAGCTTCATTCTCCAGTACCTGTCGCCCAAGGTGATTCGCGACCTGAAACTGTTCAGCATCATGGACGACGACCAGCAGGATGACTTGCTGGTGCCCGCCATTCATGATGAAAACGGCTACCGAACCATCCGCGAGATACTTGCTGCGCAGTACAACCTGGGCAATCGGGAGCCCAATGTGCAGATCTACAGTATCGACCGCCGAGGCGACCGTTCGCTGACCCTGCGCCACCAACAGCACAATCGCAAACCGCTCGGAGAATCGACAGACGAGGTGCTCAAACACCTGCACCGGCTGTGGGGCTTTGACATCCACCTGGAAACCTTGCAGGGCGATCAAGTGGTCAAGACCCATCACGTCCCCCCAAAAGGCGAGCATGCCGACAGTGAATATCCCCGGCTTGATATGGCGGTCGTCCACCTTTAAGCGCCAGGGCAATAGCGCTTAAAACGCCTATTCATTCAGCTTTAGCCTCCGCAAGCACGGCACAAGGTTTATCCTGTCGCGCTTACGGAGGTTTTTTATGCAGATTTATAAAGTGGGCGGTGCTGTACGCGACCGTCTTCTGGGTCAACCTGTCACGGACATCGACTGGGTCGTGGTCGGCGCAAGCACCGAGGACATGCTGATCAAGGGCTATCGTCCGGTCGGTACAGATTTCCCGGTGTTTCTGCATCCGCTGACCAATGAGGAATACGCGCTGGCGCGCACCGAGCGCAAGAGCGGCGTGGGCTACGGAGGCTTTGTTTTCCACGCCAGCCCCGAGGTGACGCTTGAGCAGGATTTGATTCGGCGTGACCTGACGATCAACGCCATGGCGGAAGACAAGGACGGTAATTTAACCGATCCCTACAACGGTCAGAAGGACTTGGAAGCGCGGATATTGCGTCACGTTTCCCCCGCATTCGCCGAAGATCCGCTCAGGGTCTTGCGCGTGGCCCGATTCGCCGCACGTTACGCCGGTTACGGTTTTACCATTGCCCCCGAGACCCTTGGGCTGATGCGACAGCTCAGTGAATCGGGCGAACTCAAGGCGCTGACTGCCGAGCGAAGCTGGAAAGAGATCTCTCGCGCACTCATGGAGGAACAGCCTCAGGTGTTCATTCAGGTGCTGCACGATTGCGGCGCGCTCAAGGAGCTGATGCCGGAGGTCGAAGCGTTGTTTGGCGTACCGCAGCCGGCGGCGCATCACCCGGAAATAGACACCGGTGTACACGTGCTCAGCGTCCTCGAACAGTCCGCACGCCACAAACACCCGCTAACGGTGCGCTGGGCCTGCCTGCTGCACGACCTCGGCAAAGGGCTGACGCCGGAAGCCGAATGGCCAAGGCACATCGCCCATGAGCACACCGGCCTGCGCCTGATAAAAGTGGTGAACGAGCGTTTTCGTGTACCCAGGGACTGCCAGGAACTGGCGCTGCTGGTCGGCCAGTACCACACGCACGGCCACCGAGCGCTGGAGCTGAAACCCTCGACCCTGCTGGAGCTGCTGCAAAGCTTCGACGTCTACCGCCGCCCGCAGCGTTTTGAAGAGTTCATTGCGGCGTGCGAGATGGACGCGCGAGGACGTCACGGCTTTGAACAACGCAGTTATCCACAGGCCGGTTACCTGCGCGGCGCAGCCGAGGCCGCACGCGCGGTATCGGTACAGCCGTTGCTGGAAAAGGGTCTGAAGGGCAAGGAACTGGGTGATGCGCTGAAAAACGAGCGTTTGAAGGCACTGAAAACCTACAAGGCTGAGCACATCGCCTGACAGGCTCTTGTGCACGGTTATCGCTCCCACGCTCCGCGTGGTAGCGCAGCCCTGGACGCTCTGCGTCCGATCTTCAGCCTTGGCACGAGAAGCGTTAGAGCGGGAAGGCGCGGACACGCTCAGCTACGCAGCAAATCCTCAGGCGTCAGTGCCAGCCCGCGCCACTCGAACGCCACCGGCCAAAGCTGCTGATCAATCTGCGCATCAGCCCAAAGTTTGCTGAAGGCAATCCCTACACCAGGATGCAGACGTTCAGGGGCGATCAACGCCAATGGGCGCAGCACGAAGGCATTCTTTAAGATTTCCGCCCTCGGCAGAATCAACCCGTCGAAATTACCGACCTGCTCGCCGTACAGCAGCACATCGATATCCAGCGGCAACCCTTTGCGATCCGGGGCGTAGCGGCCATTGTCCGCTTCGATGAATTTCAGGCGCCGATCCAGTTCCATCAAGGGCAGATCGGTCAGCGCCGACACCACGAGGTTGAAGAACGGCCCGCTCTTGATACCCACGGCATGGCTCTCAAAAACCGGCGAACAGCTCAGGTCGGTCAGGAAGCCATCCAGCGCATCAAGCCCCGCTACCAAGTGGCGCTCGCGCTCGATGTTGCTCCCCAGGCCGAGGAAAATCCGCGTCAGCGACATCCGCGCTCGATCTCCACGCCCACACCGGCAGCGGCCGCTACAGCACCGGGCTTGGTCAGTTTCAGGCGCAGCCAGGGAATATTGAATTCACCCATCAGCACTTCAGCCAGTCGCTCGGCGAAGGTCTCCACCAGCTGGAACTGTGCCTGCTCGGCGAATACCTGAATACGTGTCGAAACACTGGCGTAGTCGAGAGCCTTGCTCAGATCGTCCCCAGCAGCTGCGGGGCGATTGTCCCAGGCGAAGCTGAGGTCAAGACGCAGGCACTGACGAATGCCGCGCTCCCAGTCATAGGCGCCAATGACCGTATCGACCTCAAGGCCCTCGATGAAAACTCTGTCCAAGCACTACTCTCCACTGCACGACAAGGGCGCGATGCGCCGTTAGAATCAGGGCATCCTCGCCCGGAATGGTTCGCATGTTTTGGTTACTGGCCACCTTCGCCTACCTGCTTGGCTCGCTGTCCTTCGCCATTCTGCTTAGCCGCCTGAGCGGCAGGCCGGACCCGCGCGCCAGTGGCTCCGGCAATGCTGGCGCGACCAACATGCTGCGTCTGGCCGGAAAAAAACTCGCCATCCTGACCCTGTTCGGCGACCTCTGCAAAGGCCTGGTGCCGATCCTGATCGCCAGCACCTGGAACATGGACACCGCACAGCAGGGCTGGATCGGCGTGTGTGCAGTGCTGGGCCATCTGTTCCCGTTGTACTTCCGCTTTCGCGGCGGCAAAGGCGTAGCGACCGCCGCCGGTGTGCTGCTGGGCCTGTATCCGCCTGCCGCCGCCCTGGCGATAGTCGCCTGGCTGCTGACGCTGTACCTGACCCGCACCAGCTCGCTCGCAGCCCTGATCGCCACACCCCTGACCCTGCCGTTGCTGGCGTGGCAGGAGCCTCATGCGTTGCTGCCGATGAGCGTGTTGACCCTGCTCATCGTCTGGCGCCATCGCGGCAATCTACGCGACCTGCTCGCCGGGCGCGAACGACATTTCTGAGGCGCAACCCGCCTCGCCTGCCGTCACAGCCCCGACAACTGCTCCATGGGCCAGCGCGCCTGCACGCTGATGCTCAAATCTTCCTTCTGTCCGGCCTGCAAACGCTGACAACCGGCAAACGCAATCATGGCGCCGTTATCGGTACAAAACTCGGGCCGTGCGTAATAGACATGCCCGCGCAAGTCGCCAAGCATGCTTTCCAGCGAGGCGCGCAGTGCCTTGTTGGCGCTCACGCCACCGGCAATCACCAGGCTCTTGAGGCCGGTCTGCTTGAGCGCGCGCTTGCACTTGATGGTCAAAGTCTCCACTACCGCCTGCTGGAAGGCCAGAGCGATGTCGCAGCGGGTTTGCTCACTGTCGTCTCCAGCGTTCCGGCATTGCTGCCAGGTATTGAGCGCTGAGGTTTTCAGGCCGCTGAAGCTGAATTCCAGCCCGGGCCGATCAGTCATCGGCCGAGGGAAGACAAAGCGCCCCGCCACGCCCTGCATGGCCGCCTTTGAAATCTCCGGGCCGCCGGGGTACTGCATGCCCATCATCTTCGCGGTCTTGTCGAAGGCCTCGCCTGCGGCATCATCCAGGGTCTCGCCCAGCAGCTCGTACTGACCGATGCCGTCGACGCGCACCAGCTGCGTATGACCGCCGGACACCAGCAAGGCGACGAACGGGAACTGTGGCGGGTTTTCTTCCAGCATCGGCGCCAGCAGATGACCTTCCATGTGATGCACGCCCAGCGCCGGGATATCCCAGGCGAATGCCAGCGCCTGAGCGCACGAAGCGCCGACCAGCAAGGCGCCGACCAATCCAGGGCCGGCCGTGTAGGCAATGGCGTCGATATCCGTGGCCACGCAGTCCGCCTCGGCCAGTGTCTGGCGAATAAGGGGCAGCATGCGCTTGACGTGATCGCGTGAAGCCAGCTCCGGCACCACACCGCCATAGGCACGATGCAGGTCGATCTGGCTGAATAATGCGTCCGCAAGCAAACCGCGTTCGCTGTCGTACAATGCGACGCCGGTTTCGTCGCAGGAGGTTTCTAATCCCAGTACTAGCATGGGGTTGCGCCTTGTAGGGGGCAGATTTGAAGGCGCGCATAATAGTCGCCGACCCAGGTGCCGACCAGCGGTTTTCGATCAGAGGCTTTGCATTCCTCTCAATGAGGGGTTAACATCCGCAACCCTTAAAAACCGACGTACTTTTGTGCAGTGTTTGCACTGAGCGTTGACCCCGGTAATGAATGAAGGTAGCTCTGGATGCCAGCCGTCAAAGTTAAAGAGAACGAACCCTTCGACGTAGCTCTGCGTCGTTTCAAGCGCTCCTGCGAAAAAGCCGGTGTTCTGGCTGAAGTTCGTAGCCGCGAATTTTACGAGAAGCCGACTTCGGAGCGTAAGCGCAAGGCAGCAGCTGCTGTCAAACGCCACGCCAAGAAAGTCCAGCGCGAACAGCGCCGCGCCGTTCGTCTGTATTAATTTACAGACCTTCGTCGCAAGCTTCTGCCTTGCCCGGCCAACCAGCCGGGCTGTCGGCAGTTACAGCTTCGCTGTTTTGCGTTCGCTTTATTGATTGATCCTGTCCAGGCCGCCGATGCGACTCGGATATGTCAGTCAAGCACGTCCAGCCTGTTCACAGGCTACATCGGTCATGCCCACTCGGGCAGCACATCGACCGATGACCAGACGAGTATGCCTTGATGACTTCGCAAGAAGCTCAGCCAAGGCAGCGTCTTCCGTGCCTTCAAGCTCTGACCACTTCTCGTGGACAACGAAGCTTGCGGCCTTTCTGATCCACTCGCGGGATCAAGCTTTATCCCTTTCAGGCCAACACTGTCCTTCGGATGCAAAGACGTGCCCGTTTATTGCCAACGTCTTCAAAAAGACGGCTGACAGGCTGACGGAACGCTCGTAGAGTCATCCGATACTTTTGCACCACGCTTGAATGATGAGAACGCCATGGCCGGGCTGATTCCCCAGAGCTTTATCGACGACCTTCTGAACCGCACCGATATAGTCGATGTTGTCAGCTCGCGCGTGCAGCTCAAGAAAGCCGGGAAGAATTACACCGCGTGCTGTCCGTTCCACAAAGAGAAAACACCGTCTTTCAGCGTCAGCCCGGACAAGCAGTTCTATTACTGTTTCGGTTGCGGCGCAGGTGGCAACGCGCTCGGCTTCATCATGGACCACGACAACCTGGACTTCCCCCAGGCCGTCGAGGACCTGGCCAAGGCCGCCGGCATGGAAGTGCCCCGCGAACAGAGCGTAAAAGGCCAGAAGCCCCGGCAACCCACCGATTCCCCGCTCTACCCGCTGCTGACCGCCGCAGCCGAGTTCTACCGTCAGGCCCTGAAAAGCCACCCGTCACGCAAGGCTGCGGTGGATTACCTCAAGGGCCGGGGGCTGTCCGGCGAAATCGCCAGGGACTTTGGCCTGGGCTTCGCCCCTCCCGGCTGGGACAACCTGTACAAGCACCTGAGCAGCGACTCACTGCAGCAAAAGGTGATGATCGATGCCGGCCTGCTGATCGAGAACGCCGAAACCGGCAAACGCTACGACCGCTTCCGCGACCGGGTGATGTTTCCGATTCGCGATTCACGCGGGCGTGTCATTGCCTTTGGCGGCCGCGTACTGGGTGATGACAAACCCAAGTACCTGAACTCCCCGGAAACACCGGTTTTCCACAAGGGTCAGGAGCTGTACGGGCTGTTCGAGGCGCGCAAATTCAATCGCAACCTCGATGAAATCATCGTCGTCGAAGGCTACATGGACGTCATCGCCCTGGCCCAGCAAGGCTTGCGCAATGCCGTGGCGACGCTGGGTACTGCGACCAGCGAAGAGCACTTGAAGCGCCTGTTCAGGGTCGTGCCCAACGTGCTGTTCTGCTTCGACGGCGATCAGGCCGGGCGTAACGCTGCATGGCGGGCACTGGAAGCGACCCTGTCGAACCTGCAGGACGGACGCCGGGCGCGCTTTCTGTTTCTTCCCGAGGGCGAAGACCCGGACACGCTGGTGCGCTCCGAGGGCACAGATGCGTTCAAGGCACGTATCAATCAGCACGCGCAGCCGCTGGCCGATTATTTTTTCGAGCAACTGACCAAAGAGTCCGACCCGCGCTCGCTGGAGGGCAAGGCGCACATGGCCACCCTCGCGGCGCCATTGATCGACAAGGTGCCCGGCGCGAACCTGCGTATTCTGATGCGTCAGCGCCTGACCGAAATTACCGGACTGACCGGCGAGGCCGTCAGCCAGCTGGTGCAGAGCGCGCCGGCAGAGGCGCCACCGAGTTACGACCCGTATGTCGACTACGACGCCATGCCTGATTTTGCCGATTACCAGCCACAAGGCGGTTACGAGCCTCAACAGGAATGGACGCAGAAGAAAACCGGCGGTCCGAATCAAAAAAAATGGGACAACAAATCCTGGGGCAAAAAAGGCAAGCGCCAGGACTTCGAACCTCGAACGCCGCGCGTCCCCACCGCCGTCGAGCCGCCCATGCAGGCCGCACTGAGAACCTTGCTGCATCACCCCGAATTGGCGGAAAAGGTCGAAAATGCCAGCCATTTCGCTGCAGAAGACCAATCCAACGCACAACTGCTGGTCGCTCTTATCGAGGCCAGGCAAAAGAATCCGAACCTTCGGTCGTTACAGTTGATAGCGCGATGGCACGGGACTGAGCAGGGCCGTTTGCTGCGCGCACTGGCAGAAAAGGAATGGCTGATTGAGGCCGACAACCTTGAACAACAGTTTTTCGACACTATAACTAGCTTATCCGCTCGCCAACGCGAGCGCAGTCTGGAACATCTGATCAGCAAGGCTCGGCAGACCGAGCTGAGCGCAGAAGAGAAAATTCAGCTTAGGGAACTGCTAAATCGCAATGTTCCCGCACAAACCCCGACCTCAACTGGCGCGTGAGGTCATAGCTCGGGTATAATCCTCGGCTTGTTTTTTGCCCGCCAAGACCTTCAGTGGATAGGGTGTTATGTCCGGAAAAGCGCAACAGCAATCTCGTATCAAAGAGTTGATCACCCTGGGTCGTGAGCAGAAGTATCTGACTTACGCAGAGGTCAACGACCACTTGCCCGAGGATATTTCAGATCCCGAGCAGGTGGAAGACATCATCCGCATGATCAACGACATGGGGATCCCGGTACACGAGAGTGCTCCGGATGCGGACGCCTTGATGCTGGCCGACGCCGATACCGACGAGGCAGCCGCAGAAGAAGCGGCTGCAGCGTTGGCAGCGGTCGAAACCGACATCGGTCGTACCACCGATCCTGTTCGTATGTACATGCGGGAAATGGGCACCGTTGAACTTCTGACCCGTGAAGGCGAAATCGAAATCGCCAAACGTATCGAAGAAGGCATCCGTGAAGTGATGGGCGCAATCGCGCACTTCCCAGGCACGGTTGACCACATTCTCTCCGAATACACACGCGTCACCAGTGAAGGCGGTCGCCTTTCCGATGTTCTGAGTGGCTATATCGACCCGGACGACGGCATTGCGCCGCCTGCCGAAGTCCCGCCGCCTGTCGACCCCAAGGCCGTCAAGGCCGAAGGTGCCGATGACGACGAGGAAGAGTCGGCAGACGCCAGCGACGAAGAAGACGAAGTCGAGAGCGGTCCTGATCCGGTCATCGCCCAGCAGCGCTTCGGTGCGGTTTCCGATCAAATGGAAATCACCCGCAAGGCCCTGAAGAAATTTGGTCGCGACGACAAGCACGCCATTGCCGAAATGGTTGCACTGGCCGAACTGTTCATGCCGATCAAGCTGGTTCCAAAACAGTTTGAAGGTCTGGTGGAGCGTGTACGCGGTGCCCTTGAGCGTCTTCGTGCCCAGGAACGCGCCATCATGCAGCTGTGTGTACGTGATGCACGTATGCCGCGCGCCGACTTCCTGCGCCAGTTCCCGGGCAACGAAGTTGACGAAAGCTGGACTGACGCACTGGCCAAGGGCAAGAGCAAATACGCCGAAGCCATCGGTCGCCTGCAGCCTGACATCCAGCGTTGCCAGCAGAAGCTGTCCGCACTGGAAGAAGAGACCGGCCTGAAAATCGCCGAGATCAAGGACATCAACCGTCGCATGTCGATCGGTGAGGCCAAGGCCCGCCGCGCGAAGAAAGAGATGGTTGAAGCGAACCTGCGTCTGGTGATCTCCATCGCCAAGAAGTACACCAACCGTGGCCTGCAATTCCTCGATCTGATCCAGGAAGGCAACATCGGCTTGATGAAGGCTGTGGACAAGTTCGAATACCGTCGTGGCTACAAGTTCTCGACCTATGCCACTTGGTGGATCCGTCAGGCGATCAC
>Ga0182233_1000294_pt1 | contig 10555 bp, 9 predicted proteins | sample G6R1MG_31_FD_129664 | JGI IMG/M metagenome (GOLD analysis project Ga0182233, IMG submission 129664) | Miscanthus phyllosphere microbial communities from Michigan, USA - G6R4_NF_07NOV2016_LD1 MG | ecosystem: Host-associated > Plants > Phyllosphere > Phylloplane/Leaf | place: USA: Michigan... | reverse complement strand
GCGGCTCCTGGCGCAGGGTGAGGGTGCTCATGCCGCTCCAGCCTCGCTCGCCGGCTCCTTCGAGAGCAGGTTCTTCAAGTGGTAGTGATGGCGGCCGAGATTGCCGCCGTAATTGCCGGCCGTCACCGCCACGAGGCCGTGGGCGGCGCCCGCCGCCGTGGCCGCATGCAGGGCGGCCCGCATGGATTCGGCGACGGCGTGCGAGGTCAGGGCGTCGATGACGATCTCCAGGACGACCCCGACCTCCGCGGAGAGTTCGGTGCCGGCCCGGCCCTTGAGGGTCGGGCAATACGCGTCGTTGGTCGACGCCATCATGCCCTTGGTGCGCGCCCCCACCTTCGAGCCCGAACGGACGATGCCGCCGGGGAAGGGCAGGATCGCGCCCGGCACCGCACGCGCCGCGTCGACGGCGATCTCGGCGACCTTCAGGGTCTCGGCGTGGTTGCGCCCGAGAAACAGCAGGTTGCCGCCGCCGACGGCGCCGTCCACGGCGCGGACAAAGTCCTCGCACAGGAATTCCCCGTCCATGACCGGGATGCGCCAGTAGCGCCGGGACTTGCCCGTGACGGGGTCGGGCAGGCGCTTGGCCACGGCGAACCCGTCACCGAAATAACGGATCGCGCCGCCGAGCTTGATCTTCGTGGGCCCGTCGACGCCCGCGTAGCAGGCCGTGCCGGGGCAGGTGAGGATGCACTGCCCGACGCGCTTGAGGAGCTGATCCTTGAGGCCGTTGGGTTCGAAGCCGAACAGCAGGACGCGCACGCCCGGACGACCGTCCGGGGTCTCGTCGGGCGACAATTCGCAATCGATGCCAGCCTCGGCGCCGCAGCCGATGACCGAGGTCGCGAACCCCGTCATGGTGGTCGCGGCGATCATCGCCCACTTGGCCGTGTCGTTGGTGATGATGATCGCAGTGCCGGCGACGTCGAACGCCTCGGCGAAGGTGTCGATCACCGGGATTCCGTTGAGGGTGAGTTCCGCCATGTCAGCCACCGGTCCTCACGCGACACCCCTTCTTCAAGACAGACATGCCACCTCCTCGAACACGTCCGCCTTCGGGAAGGCTTCGTCCGGCACGGAGAAGGACTCCAGACCCGCGCCGTAACGATCCTGCAGGTAGGTCTCCGAGCGGGCCACCATGGCCTTGTCGGACTCGACGTTCAGTTCGAGGGTATGGCCCGAGCGCCAAGCCACGACCTCGCCGTCCTCGACGATGGTGACGCCGTCCTTCAGGACGAGCTTCGCCCGGGCGAACATGGCGGTGCGGTCGCGGTCGTCGCGGTAGATCGCGACGTCGGCGCGCGCGCCCTCGCGCAGATGGCCGCGATCGGTGAGCCCCAGGAGCTTGGCCGGCCCGGAACGGGTGAGCTGCGCGATCTCCGAGAAGGTGTACTCGCGCTCGATGGCGCACAGGCCCGAACGCTCGCCGATGACCTTGTGCAGGCCGGCGATCTCGCGGTCGCGCTTCTCCTTGTCCATGAGGAGATGGATGATGTGCGGGTAATCCGTGAACGGGCCACCATTGGGATGGTCGGTCGTCAGGATCGTGCGCTCCGGCTCCTTCGAGAGCAGCATGAGCTCGAGGCCGATGGCCCATTGCAGCGAGCTGACGGCACCGCGCGGCTTGTACAGGAACGGCACCACGCCGCCGCCTTCCGCGTCGCCCGCGGTCACGATCCACTTCTTCGGATTGGCGCCCTTGCGGCCCGCGAACTGGCGCAGGATATCCAACGAAATCGTCACCGTCTGCCCGAAGGCGACCTGGCCGACGTCGAAGGTGGCGTTGGGGTGCTTCTCCATCGCCTCCGTGATGCGCTCGGCCGCCGAGCGGAAGCCGCCGGTCGCCGGATTCTCCGGATCGGTGACGCCGTAGGCGTAGAACTGGGCGTGGGCGAAGTGGATGCGCCGGCCCTCGGCCGCCTCCAGGGTGTCGACGAAGGACTCGTCGGCACCCGGAATGCCGAGGTTGTTGCAGTGGACGTGCAGCGGGTGCGGCACGCCGATCTCCTCCACGGCGTCGAGCAGGGCGGTCATGATCTTGCGCGTGGACAGGCCGTAGACGGGGATCTCCTCGTCGAGGCTGAGTTTCAGCATCCCGTCCTTGAAGGCCGAGGCACCGCCCGCGTTGATGCACTTGACGCCCAGGCCCCGCGAGGTTGCCACCGACAGGGCGACGAGGTCGCGCACCGCCGCTTTGCCCTCGCGCTGGCGCAGGAGCTGGAGCAGCTGGTCGTCGTTGCCCATCACCGTCAGGGCGCCGCGATCCAACAGCGGAATGTCGGCGAGCTCGAGCTGAGTGGCCAACGCGTTGGCCGGCGGCATCGCCGGCTCGACGGCGACGGTGTAGCCCATGCGCGCATAGTTGGCGCCGATCCAGGCGGCCGAGCCGCCGGCATGGGCGAACGGATGGCCTTCGGGCGCCGCCTCGCTGGTGTAGAGTTCCGGCAGCAGCAGGCGGCTCATCACCACGTTGCCGCCGGCGATGTGGGAGTGGACCTCGACGCCGCCGGCCATCACCACGCAGCCCGTGGCGTCGATGGTCCGGTCGGGCGTGCGCTCGGAGGCGGCGACGATCCGTCCGTTCTCGACCCAGACGTCGCCGACGGCGTCGCGCCCGGCCGTCGGATCGACGACCCGTCCCCCCTGGATACGGATCAGCATGAGGCGGCCTTCTTCTGCACGAGGCGGTCCTGGATGGCGGCGAGCACGCCGGCGGCCGTCAGCGCGGTCGCTTGCCCACTCGCCGGCGCGTACGTGATGGTGGCGCGGCGGTCGTTCCAGACGGAACCGCCGGCACTCTCGCCCGGCACGCCGACGGCGATGACGATTTCGGCGGCATCCCCCGTGGCTTCTGGGCTGCCCTCGCCCACGATGGCGATGCTCGGCAAGGTGCCGAGCCAATCCGGCCGGGGGGCGGGGAGGGAGGCGAGCCACAGGGCGGCATCGGCCTCGCCGGCGGCGATCTGGCGGGCACTGTCGAAGCGCCAGGGATCGTGCTCCGGCACGTGGCGCCCGAAGCCCACGCGCGGCGCCTGGCCCGTGGTCCAGGCCGAGAGCTGCAGCAGGGCACGGCCCTGATACGGATCGGAGACCGAGAGAGCGAAGAAGCGGGTGACCTCGTTGAGGTCCTTGACCATCCCCTGGAGCATCTCGACGCCGAGTTCGCCGAGCTCCTCCGGATCGTACAGGACGACGCCGTACTGGGCGGAACTGAGCCGCTTGGCGAGGTCGCCATAGGCGGTCTCGCCGGACAGATGGCCTTTGAGATAGGCGCGCAGGTGGGCGACGGAGACGGCGAGTCCACCGGCCTCGGCCGGGTAGGCCACGTGCCGGGTGGCGCCGTTGCGCGTGCCGCCGAGCGACAGGAGCGTGCGCTCGGCCCCGGCGGCGCGGCCCCGCGTCGGCACGGACTCGGCGATCTCCTGGACGATGGCGCGCTCCCACGGCGCGTTGCCGACGATGAGGACCGCATCCGCCCGGCCCAACGTCTCGGCCGGCGTGGTCAGCATGGCGCCCGTGCGGCTCAAGGGCCCGAGTTCGGCATAGAGGGCCGACCCCGCCACGGGATCGACGGAGGCGCCGATGAGGTCGGCGAGGTGATAGGCCGCCCGCATCGCACTCAACTCGGCGCACAGCCCCGCCACGATCGGCGTCCGCGCCGAAGCGAGGAGCGTCGCAGCGGCTTCCACCGCCGCGTCCGCATCCGTCGCACCACCCTTCACCCAGGCCGCCATACTTTGCACCTTGGAACATCGAGGGCCCGGCGCACGCTACCAACGGGGCGTCGCGCACGGCGGGACTGAGCCAGTCCGAAACGATCGGGCGGCACGTTTGCATCGCCGCCACGGCCCAAGCAAGTCCCGAGACCAATGCGGGAGGAATCGGCACCGCAATTTTTCTTGGCGGCGGGGCACGAAAAAACCTTCGGACGACGCGGACCACGGGATGCGCCCATGCGGCTTGCGGGGCGTCCGCGCTCCGTGGGAGAAGCCCGCGGCCGGGCCGTTCGCTCGCCGGCGGAGCGACAAAGGGAATCGATGTGACGCGGATCCCGGATGGGGCAGGGGACGAATCTGTGCCGAACGCCGTTCGCGTGCGGGCGCCGGGGCGCCTGCATTTCGGGTTCCTCGATCTTCACGGCGGCCTCGGGCGCCGCTTCGGCAGCCTCGGCCTCGCCCTCGACGCCCCCGCCGTCACGCTCACGGCGCGCGCGGCCTCCGGCTTGACGGTGACCGGGCCGGAGGCGGAGCGTGCGCGGACCTACGCCCTCGCCGCAGCCGGGCATCTCGGGATCGACGGCCATGCCGCCCTGATCGTGGAAGAGACGATGCCGGCCCATGCGGGCTTCGGCTCGGGGACGCAGCTGGCGCTGGCCACGGCCGCCGCCCTGGCGCATCTCGCCGGGCGCCCCTTCGTGCCGGAGGCTTTCGCCGATGCCCTCGACCGGGGCAACCGCTCGGGCGTCGGTCTCGCGGCGTTCACGCAAGGGGGCCTCATCGTCGATGGGGGCCGCGACGGCCTCGGCACGCCGCCGCCCGTGATCGCGCGGCTGGCCTATCCGGAGACGTGGCGTGTCGTTCTCATCCTCGACACCGGCATGACCGGCGTCCACGGTGCCCACGAGGTCGCGGCCTTCCGCGACCTGCCGCGCTTTCCCGAGGATCAGGCCGCCGAGATCTGCCGCCTCGTCCTCATGCGGGTTTTGCCCGCCGCCGCCACCGCCGAGCCCGAGGGGTTCGGGGCGGGCATCACCGAGATCCAGCGCCTCATCGGCGACCATTTCGCCCCGCACCAGGGTGGGCGCTACGCCAGCCCGGCCGTGGCCGAGGTGCTCGCGGCCATCGCCGCGCAGGGCATCGCCGGCTACGGCCAGAGCTCGTGGGGTCCGACGGGCTTCGCCCTGATGCCGTCCGAGGAGGCGGCGCGCCGCCTCGTCGCCTCCCTGGAACGGCCCGGCCCCTTGCGCTTCCTCATCGCGCGCGGGCGCAACACCGGCGCAACGGTGACGCCACTTTAAGACGTAGGGCGCTACGGTGCGGCCGCTCGACCCGGCCGCGACCGGCTTTGACATTTCCACGCCCCGGCGCACGATCGGGGATCGCGTGAACGGAGGGAAACCGACCATGGCCCGCTCGATCCTGCACATGATCACGCCCCTGAAGCACATGAGCCCGTTCGACGTGAACATGGCCGTGGATGCCGGGTTCGAGACCATCGCCACCTACACGGGCGCCACGCTCCCCGACGTGACCTCCCTGGTGCAGGATTCGATCTTTTCGCGCTCCCCCCAGGACGGCGTGCGCACGGGCATCTTCATCGCCGGCAAGAACGCCGAGGAGGCCCTCGATATGGTCGACAGGGCCAAGAAGGCCCTGGTGCCGCCCTTCGCCAACCACATCTTCGCCGACCCGGCCGGCTCGTTCACCACGGGTGCGGCCATGGTCGCCGAGGTGACCCGCGCCCTGAAGGCCAAGTTCGACACGGAGCTGGCCGGCAAGCGCATCGTGATCTTCGGCGGCGCCGGCGTCGTCGCCTACGTGGCGGCGGTGATCGGGGCGCTCAACGGTGCCGAGACCACCATCGTCGGCCATGACGGTGAGGAGCGCGTCAGCAAGATCGCCCATACCATGCGCTGGCGCTTCGGCGTCGAGGTCGGCGCCGTCGACGGCACCACCGTCGAGGCGCGGCGCGCGGCCATCACCAATGCCGACGTAATTCTCTCGGCCGGACCCGCCGGCGTGTCGATCCTCACGGCGGAAGATCTCGAATCGGCACCGAACCTCCTCGTCGCCTCGGACGTGAACGCCGTGCCGCCGGCCGGCATCGCCGGCATCGACGTCAACGCCATCGACGTGCCCCTGCCCGTCGGCAAGGGGGTCGGCATCGGCGCCCTGGCGGTGGGCAACGTGAAGTATCAGACCCAGGCCCGCCTGTTCCGTCGCATGCTCGAGGCGAAAGAGCCCCTCTGCCTCGATTTCCGCGACGCCTACACGCTGGCCGTCGAGGTGGCGGGCTGACGGCGGGCGCCGACACCCTCCTCATCGCGGCGCAGTCCGGCCGCGCCCTCGCGCAGGCGGCGCGCCGGGCGGGCCTGCGCCCTCTGGTCCTCGATTTGTTCGGCGATGCCGACACCCTGTCGCTGGCCGAGCATCACCGCCCGGCCTCCGGCCGTTTCGGCGACGGGCGCCTCGGCGGGGCGGGTGTTCTGGCGGATCTCGACGCCCTGGCGGGCCTCGCGGATCGACCTCCCCTCGGAATCGTTCTCGGCAGCGGATTCGAGGGCGCCCCCGACCTCATGGCGGCCATCGCCGGGCGGTTCCGCCTCCTCGGCGCATCGCCCGAAGCCGTGGCACGCCTGAAGGACCCCTTCGACTTCGCCGCGCTCTGCGCCCGCCTCGGGGTGCCTCACCCCGCCGTCACCCGCGATTCCGTGGCTGACCGCACGGGGTGGCTCCTGAAACGGGCCGGCGGCTCGGGCGGCACCCATATCCGCGCCGCCACGGCCGGGCAGGCGCCACCGGGGGCCTATTTCCAGGCACGGGTGCCGGGCAGGGCCCACGCCCTGGCCTTCCTCGCGGACGGACGCGGCCTCGCCGTCGTCGGGCTGACCGAACAATGGAGCGCGCCCTCGCCCCTGCGCCCGTTCCGCTATGCCGGCGCCGTCGCCCGGGCACGGCACGAGGAGCCGGCCCTCGCCCCGCGCATGATCGAAAGCATCGCCGACGCGGTGGCCCGCCTCGTCGCCGAGACCGGCCTGCGCGGCCTCGCCAGCGCCGATCTCCTCGTCTCGGGCGCGGAATGGTGGCTGACCGAGATCAACCCGCGCCCGGGCGCCACCCTCGATATCCTCGACAGGCGCCCGACGCCGCTCCTCGCCCAGCACATCGCGGCAAGTCTCGGCCGCGTGCCCGCGATCGATGCGCCGCCGGTGGATGCGGCGGCCACGGAAATCTGTTACGCGGCCACCGGCTACGCGCCGATGCCGCCGGTCGACTGGCCGGCTTTCGTTCGCGACCGCCCAAGATCCGGCACCACGGTGGCGCGCCACGCGCCCCTGTGCACCCTGTTCGCAACGGGGTCGGATTCGGCCGCCACGAGAGAGATGTTGCGAAGCCAGGCCGCTCGCTTGCAGGCCCGGCTCGACCTGACGGAGGGACAAGCATGACCACGAGTCCGACGGCGCCGAAGAGCCCCTATCCGAGCGTCAATGCGCTCACCGCCCCCCTGGTCGAGCGCCTGGCCGCCGACGCTGATGTGCTGCGCCTCGCCGTGACGACGCAGGACGGCGCCCGCATGATCGATGCCGGCGCCTCCGTGCGCGGCTCCATCGAGGCCGGCCGGCGCATCGCCGAGATCTGTCTCGGCGGCCTCGGCACCGTCACCATCGCGCCGTCCGGCCCCGTCGCGGGCTGGCCCTACTCCGTGGTGGTCCATGCCGCCGATCCGGTCATCGCCTGCCTCGGCAGCCAGTATGCCGGCTGGTCGCTGGCCGACGAGACCGGGGATTCCGGCTTCTTCGCCCTGGGCTCCGGCCCTGGCCGGGCGGTCGCCGTCGTCGAGGACCTCTACGCCGAGCTCGGCTACCGCGACACCGCCACCCAGACCGCCCTGGTGCTGGAAGCCGCCGGCGGGCCGCCGGCCTCCGTCATCGCCAAGGTGGCCGAGGCCACGGGTCTTCGGCCGGAGCAGCTGACCTTCATCTACGCCCCGACCCAGAGTCTGGCCGGCTCGACCCAGGTGGTCGCCCGCGTGCTGGAGGTCGCCCTGCACAAGGCCCACACGGTGGGCTTCGACCTCCACAAGATCGTGGACGGCCTCGGCTCGGCCCCGCTCTCGCCCCAGCACCCGGACTTCATTCAAGCCATGGGCCGCACCAACGACGCCATCATCTACGGCGGCCGGGTGCATCTCTACGTCGAGGCCGACGAGGCCGACGCCAAGCAGCTCGCCGAGCAGCTTCCGTCCACCACCTCGGCCGACCACGGCGCACCCTTCGCCGATATCTTCGGCCGGGTGAACGGTGACTTCTACAAGATCGACGGCGCCCTCTTCAGCCCGGCGGAGGTGATCGTCACCTCCGTCAACACGGGCAAGAGTTTCCGCGGCGGCCGGCTGATGCCGGAGCTGGTGGAAGCCTCGTTCAGCTGACGTGGATCCCGGGGCGGGACGCCCGCCCCCTCTCCCCGCCGGGCAGGGAGAGGGCCGCATGGACCCTGCCGTCCATGCGGCCAGCGAAGGCGCCAGCCGAAGCGAGGGTGAGGGGGTGTCTCCGGACGAGGCTCCTTCTACGACGCCCCCTCACCCTCCGCTGTCGCCTCGCCGTGCCGACGACAAGGTCGGCGCGGCCCTCTCCCCGCGAGCGGGGCGAGGGGACTGCGCGGCAGCCGGGCCGGATCAATCCGGACATCGTATGAGAGCAAGACAATGCGGATCGGGCTCGCGGCCGACAACGGCAACTGGCACAAAGCGCGCTTGAAGGCCGCCCTCGAACACCTCGGCGCGGAGCCGGTGCTGTTCTCGCTGGCCGACGTGGCCATCGTCACGGGTGGATCCGAGCCCCTGCGGGTGCCGGGCTTTCCCGACGCCCTGCCGGATGGCGTGCTCCTGCGGACCGTGGCGGGCGGCACCTTCGAGGCCACCACCATGCGGCTCGGCGTGCTCCATGCCCTCGTGGCCTGCGGCACCACCGTGTGGAATTCGCCCGCGGCAATCGAGCGTTCCGTCGACAAAGCGATGACCAGCCTGCTCATCGACCGCGCCGGTCTGCCGACGCCCGGCACCTTCGTGTGCTCCAAGCGCGAGGCGGCGGCCGAGATCGTGGCGCGGGAGGCCGGCCCCGGCCGCCCCCTCGTGCTCAAGCCCCTGTTCGGCTCGCAAGGGGAAGGGCTCCAGCTCATCGAGACCCCCGACGACCTGCCGGGCGAGGACGCCGTGTCCCGGGTCTATTATCTCCAGCGCTACATCGCCCGCCGCGACGGCCTGTGGCGCGACTACCGGGTGTTCGTCTGCGAAGGACGCGCCATCGCCGGCATGATCCGCGAGGGCGACGGCTGGATCACCAACGTCCATCGCGGGGGCCGCCCCCTCTCCTGGGACATGCCGCCGGCCGCCGCAGAACTCGCGGAGCGGGCCGCGGCGGCCGTCGGCGTCGACTACACCGGAATCGACCTCGTCGAGGACGGGGAGGGCGGCTTCCTCGTCCTCGAAGTCAACTCGATGCCGGCGTGGTCGGGGCTGCAGAAGGTCACCGAGGTCGATATCGCGCTCGCCGTCGCGCGCGGCTTCCTCAACGCCGTGCGGGCGGCCCGCCCCCCACGCCTCGTCTCGGCCCTCGGATGACCGACCCGGCGGCCATCGGCGCGGCGTACGAGGCAAGCTGCCTCGCCGAACTCGATGCCCTCAAGCCCGGCAACGTCCACGCCTTCGCGGCCGGACACCGCATGGCAGTGGCCGATTTCGTCATCAGCGCCAAAGTCTCGACCCCCCATCTCGCCCGCGCCGGGGCGCGTGTCGGGGCACGGGTGCGCTCGGCCATGGCAGCCACCCTGGCGGCTGTGGGCCAGAACACCAACCTCGGCATCCTCCTCCTCTGCGCGCCCCTGGCCCGGGCGGCGGAAGCGGGGGGCGACGTGGCAGCCACCCTCACGGACGTCCTCGACACCTTCGACGGGCAGGATGCGGTGGATGTCTACGCTGCGATCCGGATGGCGAATCCGGGCGGGCTCGGCACGGCGGCCCGCCACGACGTGACGGACGAGGCGGCTCCGCCCGCCCTCCGTACGGCCATGGCGGAAGCCGCCTCGCGTGACGCCATCGCGCACGCCTATGGGACCGGCTTCGCCGCCCTGTTCGAGATCGGCCTGCCGGCCCTCGCGGCCGCCCGCGCCGCCGGCCTCACCGAGCCCTGGACCACCACGGCGGTGTTCCTCGCCTATCTCGGCCGTGTCCCTGACAGCCACGTGGCCCGTAAGCACGGCCTCGCCCGCGCCGAAGCCTTGCGCGACGAGGCCGTCGCCCTCCGCGACCTCGACCTCGCGACCCAACCCATCGATGCCCTTCTGGCGAAGGACGCGGCCTGGAAGGCGGCCGGCCTCAATCCCGGCACCAGCGCGGACTTCACCGTGGCGACCCTGTTCCTCGACCGACTCCGGGACTGAGGCGGCCCGCGCGGTACGGCCCGCGCGTTTAACCATCCGAAACATTTGTTCCGGGCGGAGATGAATAATTTGCCAAAAAGCACCCGCCGCGCAGGGTTGTTCCGAGCAAACCCCCGGAGTAGGGTCCGCGCCGCGATCCGGGCTAACCGGTCCGCCCTTTCGGGGGCTGGACGCCGTGAACAAGGATAGCTTTCGGCCGCGCTCCCCTTCGAGGGCGGTCACGTCTTTTCAAGACTCCTGGGAGAAACCCCACATTGCGAAGATCAACAAGGTTCTGGTCGGCGAGGCTCTCGTCGGCGATGGCAACGAGGTCGCCCACATCGATCTCATCATCGGACCGCGCGGTTCGCCGGCCGAGACGGCTTTCTGCAACGGCCTCGTGAACAACAAGCACGGCT
>Ga0182233_1000293_pt1 | contig 10556 bp, 10 predicted proteins | sample G6R1MG_31_FD_129664 | JGI IMG/M metagenome (GOLD analysis project Ga0182233, IMG submission 129664) | Miscanthus phyllosphere microbial communities from Michigan, USA - G6R4_NF_07NOV2016_LD1 MG | ecosystem: Host-associated > Plants > Phyllosphere > Phylloplane/Leaf | place: USA: Michigan... | reverse complement strand
TGTTTGGTGCGCCATCGACGTTTTGAAGCGTCTGCTTTAACCGGCACGATTCGGAATCGTGCTTTACTCAGCAAAATGGATTTGAGTGACGCCTGTGAAAGCTCTGACGACTCGTGAGGTGTATCAGCAACTGCGGGATGCTGCGATGGGTACTCGGTCGCTGAAGCTTATCGGCACATCCTCCGGCTTCGGGCTGCAACAGGTCGAGATTGACGGCTGGTTGCTGACGCTGGAAGTCACCGAGGGCAGCCCGACCCGCTGTCGGGCATGTCGCTGTCCGCTGGGTCGGGAAGGCTCGTTCGAAAGCTGGCTGCGCACTGATCCGGTGAGTTTGCTCAGCGGTTGGGAGCATGCGCAGATCGAGCGGTTGCTGGGTGAGGCGGCAGCCGAGCGGCTTGGGCTCGATCAGGTTCGGGGGCAGTCACCTGAATCTCGATGACCGGTGATTAACGTGCCTGGCTATACTCGGCGAGGCACCTCTCGTTCCTCATCGTCCGCGCTCATCGTTATACACAAATCTGCTTTTGATGCTGGCCGGAGGCCGTGGGAGCAAACTTGTTCACGAAGGGGGCTGTGGTATCAGGTGGATTCAGGTTCGACTCGGATTCTCGTTCCTCACGCTCCGCGTGGGAATGCAGTTCGTGACGCTCTGCGTCACACAGCAGTTTTTCTTTGTCAGGCGGATTGAGGTTCGACTCAGGTCACCTTTTCGCCCCTCGGCGACTCACTTTGAGGGACCAACGTGAGCAACGTCCCCGCTCCTGCTTGCGGCCCGACTTCGTTGGGTTCCTTCGCCCTGTCACTGACGTCGCACTCTGTGTCGTCAGTGCCATCGTGGTTAAAAGCGCTTTGCCTGGACTCTGCCCATTGCTGAATCGTTTAACTCGGCGTTAAATAGCTGTTCAGACGGTATGCAACACCATAATTCCAATAATTACAGAAGGACCATCACCATGAAATCCCTTCCTCTGCTCGTAGGCCTCGGCGCTCTTACAGCCGCTTCCAGTGTGTTTGCCTGGGATTATGTGCTGCTCGACACCGACAAGGCTGCACAGAATCAGCAGATCACCAGTCAGCAACTGGGCGTCAAGACCGACAAGCCGTTCACTGTCACGATGCGTACGCTGCATGGCGGTCGTCAGGAAGGCGTGAGCATTATCGATATCGATAATGGCACGATGAAGCTGTCAGTCGTCCCGACCCGTGGCATGAACGTGCTGCAGGCATCAGTCGGCGATGTGCGCATGGGCTGGGATTCTCCGGTCAAGGACGTGGTCAATCCGGCCTTCATCGAGCTCAATGGCCGCGGCGGCCTGGGCTGGCTGGAAGGTTTCAACGAGTTAGTGACCCGCTGCGGCTATGAGTGGGTGGGCCACCCAGGCATGGACAACGGCGAGCTGCTGACCCTGCACGGCCGTGCGGCCAACATTCCGGCGAGCAAGGTGACACTGCAGATCGACGAAAAACCGCCCTACGCGATCCGCCTCAAGGGTGAATTGAAGGAGCAGGCGTTCAAGAAGGTCGACTTCTCGGTGCAGACCGAACTGGTCACCGAGCCAGGCAGCACGAGCTTTTCGCTCAACGATACGCTGACCAACAATGGCGACTATCCGAAAGAATACCAGGCGCTGTACCACAGCAACTTCAGCACGCCGTTCCTCGAACAGGGGGCGCGTTTCGAAGCGCCGGTCAAGCAGGTCTCGCCGTTCAATGAAAAAGCCAAGGGTGACCTGGGCGACTGGCAGACCTACCGCGCACCGACGCCGGATTACGACGAGACGGTCTACAACATCGTGCCCTACGGCGATGCCAAGGGTGACACGCTGACCGTGCTGCACAACAAGGCTGGCAGCCTGGGCGTGTCGGTCGGTTTCAATACCAAGCAGTTGCCGGTGTTCTCGCTGTGGAAAAACACCGACACCAAAGGCCAGGGCTACGTCACCGGACTGGAACCGGGGACCAGCTTCTCCTACAACCGCCGCTTCCAGCGCCCGCTGAATCTGGTGCCAACCATTGCGCCGAAAGAGCAACGCCAGTTCCAGATCAGCTACAGTCTGCTGGCTGACAAAGGTGCTGTCGACAAAGCCCTTGGGCAGGTCAAGCACATTCAGGACGGTCGCGAGACCGAAGTGCGCAAAGAACCGCTGGTGGATCTGACCAAGGAGCAATGATCCTCATCCGACGTTTTTAAACGCAGCGGTGAAACAGGGCCGGATGTCGACGCACGTCATTGTGTCGACATCCGGCCCTGCTCGTTTCGGTGGTAAAAAATTCTCACAACACTTGAGGTTTTTGCCTGTCTACACCCTCTCACCCCTTCGAAGACGAGCATGCACATGAAAATCCTGATGGTTTTGACATCCCATGACCAACTGGGCGACACCGGCAAGAAAACCGGTTTCTGGCTCGAAGAGTTCGTCGCGCCGTATTACGCGTTCAAAGAGGCCGGTGCCGACGTTACGCTGGTCTCTCCGAAAGGCGGTCAACCACCGCTGGACCCGAAAAGCGATGAGCCTGACGCTCAGACCGACGACACCAAGCGCTTCTCCAAAGATGCCGATGCGCAAAAAGCGCTCGCCAATACGGGCCTTCTGTCTGGCGTCAATGCGGCCGATTTCGATGCCGTGTTCTACCCGGGCGGTCACGGCCCGCTGTGGGACCTGGCTGAAGACAAGGACTCCATCGCGCTGATCGAGGCCTTTGCCAAGGCAGACAAGCCACACGGGATGGTCTGCCACGCACCTGGCGTATTGCGTCACGTAAAGTCGCCGGACGGCCAGCCGCTGGTCAAGGACCGCCGTGTCACAGGCTTCACCAACAGTGAAGAAGAAGCGGTCGGCCTGACCAATGTCGTGCCTTTTCTGGTCGAAGACACGCTCAAGCAACTGGGCGGTGACTATTCCAAGGGCGACGACTGGGGCGTCTACGTGCTGACCGATGGCAAGCTGGTAACTGGCCAGAACCCGGCCAGCTCTGCGCAGGCGGCCAAAGACTTGATCACTCTGTTGAGCTGATTGATGTGCGCGGTTCAGCGTCCGACGCTAACAGCACCGGGCAATGAACCGCGCGTCATTTAAATCGAATCTTGCACCCGCCACACTGACCAATAACCACACCCCCCGACAAAAAGGAATACGGTCATGGCAGATGAATCCAAACGCGAAGACCTCGATCACAAACCGGAAAACGCCGGCAAGGTGGGCGAGAAGAACAAACAGCTCAATCAGCAGGGCGAACAGGCCCGACCTGCCACCTCACCCGACCCGCAGAAAGACAAGTCAGGCAACTGACAACCCGTCAGAGCAAGCCGCGTTCGGCACACACCTTCACGACTTGTTCACGCAGCCAGCCGCTGGCTTCGTCTCGATCCGCCTGGGCGCTCCACAGCATGTCCAGGCTGAAGCCAGGCAGGTCAGGTGGCAGTTCGAATACGGAAATCCACGGTTCATTACCCAGCAGCGTCTGAATACGCCGTGGCAGAACCAGCATGAAATCAGTGCCTTCCAGCAATTGCAAGGCCGCCCGATAGCTGTTGGCCCGCGCGACAATGTTGCGCTCCAGACCCTGTCGCTGCAGCCAGCCATCCACCATGTTGGTGTCGGACGTCCACGGCGTCGGGTAGACATGACGATGCTGGACGAAGGTTTGAATGTCGATCAGGGCGCTGAGCGGCGCGAACCTGGAGTCCATGACGCAAACCAGATCATCCTCCATCAACACCTGCGAAATCAGACTGTCCGGGACTCGGTGAAAGCCAGGCCCGAAGCACAGGGCGAGGTCAAAACGACCATCGTTCAACTGCTCGGCAGGCAACTGCTTCTCAAGTTTTTGCACATTGACCGTCACCGAGAAACCAGCGGCAGCGAAGTCACGCATCAAATGCGGCAATACCAGCAGCTCGAAATACTCCGGCGCACAGACCGTGAAGGTCGTTTGTGTGCGAGTCGGGTCGAACAGATCGAGGCCGTCATGGCACAGATTGACCGAGCGGAGAATCTGCTGCACATGGTCGTGCATGGCCAATGCCTTGCGGGTCGGGCGCATGCCGTTGCGGGTGCAGATGAAAAGGTCGTCCTCGAAGTTCGCCCGCAGCTTTTTCAGGCAGTAACTGACCGTCGACTGGCTGACATGCAACGCTTCCGCGACCAGGGTCAGGTTGCGCTGCTCATACACCGAGACAAAGACCATCAGGTCCTGCATGTCCAGCTTTCTCAGAGCATTACTGTTAAGCATCAAGGTATCTCGCTGGCGCTGTGACCAGGCGGTCAGGTCAACGCGCACAAGATAGCATCAAAATGCGATCATGCCGCCTATCTGCCAGTGATGACAGGTTCGCCGAGTGCGTCGCGCAGATGATCAGCATAACGCCGGGGGTCGAGTCGCACCACCATCAACAGCATGATCGCGACCAACGCCATCAGTGAACACCATGCACCCGCAAAGCTGCCCGTCAGGTCACGAATCACTCCGGCAAGCAGCGGCGACAGGCTGGCGATCAGATAACCCACGCCCTGCACGAATGCCGTCAGGCTGCCCGCCTGCTGTGGGTCATCGAAATGATCCATGGACACGATCAGGCTCATCGGAAAAAGACCGCCAATCCCCAATCCCAGCAGGCATGCCCACAGCAGTCCCAACTGCTGCGGCATCAGAATCAGCCCGGCAAAGCCGGTCATCATCAACAGCAGCAGCACAACCAGCGCCACGCGCTTATCGCGACTGCGGTGGGCCAGCACCGGCACCAGCAGACCCGATACGACCTCCATCAGGGTCAGAAAACCCAGCAGCAGCCCTGCACTCTGCTCACTCCAGCCGTTCTCCAAATAATACGGGGCCAGCCAGGCCAACACGCAGGTATAGGACGCAGTGCCGAGGCCGAAGAAAACCCCCAGCATCCAGGCCCGAGGCGTGTGGAAGAAAGTCTGCCGGAGCCCTGCAGTGGTTGACGCATCGGAGCGCAATACGCGCCGCTGGGCAAACCAGAAGCACATTGCCAGAAGAGCCAGTAGTGACCAGACCGCCAGGCCGAAGCGCCAACTGCCACTGCTACCCATCACCACGGGGCTGAATGAAGCGGCCAGCGCGGCCCCGCCCATGATCGCAGTCACATACAAGCCCATGCACAAGGAGACATTGGCTTTGAAGCGCGATTTGATCAACGCGGGCATCAGCGCCTGAATCAAGGCAATACCCAGCCCCGCCAACACAGCGCTGAAAATCAGTTCGGCAGCAGAATCCAGAAACAGACGCGCCAGGGTTGCCAGACCGATAAGCGCCAGTGAAAGCATGATGCTGCGATACGACCCCAGGTAGCGGGCGATGCCCATGCCGAAAAACATTGCCAGTCCCATGGCCATGACCGGCAGCATGGTCAGCAACGACGCCGTCCCGAAACCCAGTGGGACGTCCAGCCGAATCGCCACCAACAATGGACCGACAGCGGCCATCGACGGACGCAAGTTGAGCGCCACCAGTATGACACTGATCATTAACCCCATATTCTGAACCACCGAGCCACGCATCTGCATACCTTCACCCTCCCTGTCGAGGGTCACGATTAGGCCGGGCGTGTGCTCAGGTGACAAATCAAAATCTGGGCCCTGTTATTTAAAAATCAGTTCATCGTTACCAGAGTTGGTTTTCAGGCGTTCTGACGACGGCAGTTGCAGGGTTCTGCGCCCTCCGTCTGTGCGGTTTCAGACTCAACCACCTCATCCACGCCCAACCACCAGGTCAGACCCCGACACGGGTACTGCACATAAAACGGCTGGCCCATCATCGGCGTGGTGATCGAGACATTCTGCTCCCAGGCCAGGGCCAGAATGCGATCGAACGGCTCGTGCCAGGCATGCATCGACAGGTCGAAGGTGCCGTTGTGGATCGGCAGCAACCAGCGACCGCGCAGGTCCAGATGCGCCTGCAGCGTCTGCTCGGGCTGCATGTGCACATCAGGCCACTCGACGTTGTAGGCGCCGGTTTCCATCAGGGTCAGGTCAAACGGCCCATATTGCTCGCCGATGGTCTTGAAGCCATCGAAGTAACCGCTGTCGCCACTGAAGAAAATCCGCTGATCGCCATCGATCATCACCCAGGACGCCCACAGCGTGCGGTTGCTGTCGAGCAGCGTACGCCCCGAGAAATGCTGCGAAGGCGTGGCGACGAACTCGATGCCCGCCACTTCGGTGGACTGCCACCAGTCCAGCTGACGCACCTTGTGCGCAGGCACGCCCCATTCGATCAACGTATCACCCACGCCAAGCGGTGCCAGAAAGTGCTCGGTCTTGTCGGTCAGCGCCTTGATAGCCATACGATCCAGGTGGTCGTAATGGTTGTGCGAAAGAATCACCGCCTTGATCGGCGGCAACTCTTCGAGGCTGATCGGCGGCTGATGAAAGCGCTGCGGGCCCGCCCACTGCACGGGCGAGGCACGTTCGGCAAACACGGGGTCGGTAAGCCAGAACTGATCGCGCAGTTTGAGCAGAACGGTCGAATGCCCCAGGCGATACACCGTGTTGTTCGGTGCCGCCAGCAATTGCTGACGCGACAGCGGCTGTACCGGAATTTCGCCTGCCGGGCGTGTGTCCTTGGGTTTGTTGAACGCCTGATCCCAGAAAATACCGAGCGTGCGAAGCAGACTCGACGGCTTCATGGTGGCGTGATTGCGGTATCTCCCTTCGTGACGGGACAAGACAGGCAGTGTAGAAGAGTCCTTTTTCTGATGTGTCGAGGCCATGGTTCGCTGACTCCTGGGGGCAGGTTGAGGCTCCAGCCGTGCATACTTCGTACGTGATCCTGTTGCAGGATGTCCGAGGGAAAATATGTAACAGTGTTTTACACTACACGGTGTAGTTTTAAGCTTGCATGATCCTCGGCGACAAGTAAACTGCTGAGTGTAATTTTCTCTAAACGCACGTTTGAAGCGAACCTATGACCGAACCCATGCGCCTCACCGATCAGAAACGCGAATCCATCGTCCAGGCGGCTATCGCCGAATTCGGCGATCGTGGCTTCGAGATCACCAGCATGGACCGGATCGCCGCGCGGGCCGAGGTTTCCAAACGTACGGTGTATAACCACTTCCCCAGCAAGGAAGAACTGTTCGCCGAGATGCTGCAGCGCCTCTGGAGCTGCGCCCCACCGCAGGCCGAAGTGGTTTTTCATCCGCAAATCGGCTTGCGCGAGCAGTTACGGGAATTGCTCTGGGGCAAGATGCGCAACCTGACCAACAGCCATTTTCTCGACCTGGCCCGCGTGGTGGTCGGCGCGACCATTCACTCCCCCGAGCGGGCTCAGGTGTGGATGGCGCGTATCAATGAACGAGAAGAAACCTTCAGTGCCTGGATTCGCGCCGCGCAGAAAGACGGCCGTCTGAAACCGGTCGACCCGGCCTTTGCCGCGACGCAGATGCATGCATTGCTCAAGTCGTTCGCGTTCTGGCCGCAGGTAACGTTCAGTGCGGCCTTGCTTACCCCCGAGGAGCAGCACACGGTGGTCGAATCGACGCTGGACATGTTTCTTGGCTGGTACGAAATAACCCGCTGACGTTGCAGGAGCCGAGCACGGTATTCTCAGTCGAGCACAACGCCCCGGCACTCACCAAAGCCAATCGAGGCATACCCGTCGCGATGACAACGGGCACGCAGAATCACCTCGTCGCCACTTTGCAGGAACATCCGTACTTCGCCGTTGGGTAGGGTCACCGGTTGTTTGCCGCCGGCGGTCATCTCCAGCAGGCTGCCGTACTGACCTTCTCCGGGACCGGACAACGTACCGGTGCCGAGCAGGTCACCCGGCTGCAACCTGCAGCCGTTGACGCTGTGATGCGCGACCATCTGCGCCACTGTCCAGTACATGTTCAGCGAGTTGCTCAGACCCAGCCGGTGAGGCGCCAGCCCGTCGGCTTTCATCCGTGCAGTCAGCAGCAGCACTTCCAGCTCGATATCCAGCGCCCCACCCTGCTGATCGTGGTCATCCAGCAGATAGGCCAACGGTTGCGGATCGCCGTCCGGACGCGGCGGTTGGGCGCGACGAAACGGTTCAAGGGCTTCGGCAGTCACCACCCAGGGCGAAATCGTGGTGGCGAAGCTCTTCGACAGAAATGGCCCCAGTGGCTGGTATTCCCATGCCTGTATGTCACGCGCCGACCAGTCGTTGAGCAGGCAGAACCCGGCAATGTGCTCGGCGGCCCGATCGATCCCGATGGCCTCGCCCTGGACATTTCCCGGCCCGATCCAGACCCCCAGTTCCAGTTCGTAATCGAGGCGTTGGCAGGGACCGAAAACGGGTGGCTCCTGACCTGCCGCCAGGGTTTGTCCGCTGGGGCGCCGCACAGCCGTACCCGAGGGACACAAGGTCGACGCTCTGCCGTGATAGCCGATCGGCACGTATTTGTAGTTGGGCAGCAGCGGGTTGTCCGGGCGGAACAGCTTGCCAACATTCAGCGCATGATGAATACCGACGTAGAAGTCCGAGTAATCACCTACCCGAGCGGGCATGTGCAACGTGCACTCGCTCATCGGCAGCAACAAACCGGCCATACCCTGCAGCCTGTCGCGCTGCGGGCTGTCTTCATCGAGCAACTGCAACAAGGCGGTGCGCAATGCCTGGCGCGCTGCGGCACCCAGCGCAAGAAAATCATTGAGCTGGTCGCGGCTGGCAACGTCGGCAACGTCGGCGGCCTGTCCCTGAAACACCCCGGATTCTGTTGCCGCGTGCAGATCGAAAATCCTGTCGCCTATCGCCACTCCGCCACGCGGGCCGGTCTGGCCGTGACTGAACACGCCCAATGGCAGGTTCTGCAAAGGGAAATCGGCATGCCCGTTGGCAGATTCGACCCAGCTACGACGCTTGAACGCGGTATTCATCAGCGTGGCTCCCTGGTAAACGTTCTGGCCATGTCCTTCCAGCAGGCATCGTAATCGGTTTGCAGTTGCGGGCAGTCGAGCGCGTGACGACTGGGGCGCAAGACCTTGCCGGTCTCGAACATGAAGGCCATGGTGTTGTCGATCCTGTGCGGTTTCAGCTCGGCGGCAATAGCCTTTTCGGCGGTGACATTATCGGGGCCGTGCGCGCTCATGCAGTTGTGCAGCGAAGCGCCACCGGGCATGAAGCCTTCGGCCTTGGCATCGTACGCGCCGTCGATCAGGCCCATGAACTCGTTCATCAGGTTTCGGTGGAACCACGGCGGGCGGAAGGTGTTTTCCGCCACCATCCAGCGCGGCGGAAAGATCACGAAATCGATATTGGCCTGGCCGTGAATAGCCCCCGGTGAGGTCAGCACGGTGAAAATCGACGGGTCCGGATGATCGTAGCTGACCGTACCGAGGGTGTTGAAACGCCGCAGATCATACTTGTACGGAACGTTATTGCCGTGCCAGCCCACCACGTCAAACGGTGAGTGCTCCAGTTGCGTCGACCACAGCTCACCGAGGAACTTCTGCACCAGTTGCATTGGCTGGCGACTGTCTTCGAACCAGGCGACCGGGGTCAGAAAATCACGTGCGTTGGCCAGCCCGTTGCTGCCGATCGGACCCAGTTCCGGGAGGCGCAGGGCGCAGCCGTGATTCTCGCAGAGGTATCCGCGGGCGCTGCTATCGAGCAGGTGCACGCTGAACTTCAAACCTCGCGGCAGGACGGCGATTTCCAGGGGTTCGATGTCCAGCAGGCCCAATTCGGTGACGACTCTGAGCCGGCCCTGCTGGGGCACCACCAGCCATTCGCCATCCGCGCTAAAGAAAGCTCGCTGCATGGAGATGTTGGCGGTGTACAGGTAAACGCTGACGCCCTCGGCCTGCTCCGCCGCCGAGGTGCTGGCGAGAGGGATGAGGCCGTCGATGAAATCGGTCGGCTCTGTCGGGATATCGAAGGCATTCCAGCGCAACCGGTTGGGGTTGATCGGCCCCTGCTCCCGACCGGCGATCTGCAGATCCATGCGCTGGTAACGCGGATGGGCTGCCGATGGGCTGATCCGATACAGCCAGGTACGTCGGGCTTCGCTGCGCGCAACCGTGAAAGCGGTGCCCGAGAACTGCTCGGCATACAGGCCCAGCGGATGCTTCTGCGGCGAGTTCTGACCAATCGGCAAGGCACCAGGCAGCGCCTCGCTGCTGAACTGGTTGCCAAAGCCCGACTGATAAAGCAGTGCGTCGGAACTGGAGTGGATAGCCATCTGGACCTCTTGTTATTGTGGGGTCGGACACAGACACGAGGAAATATAATTTAACGTAAACAGATTACGCATAACGTAATTTGAGTTTGCCAGCCGGTCAAGCTATAAAGCTGCCTTTCCCGATCGGCGCACAGCATCCCATGACCCAGCAAACCGAAAGCCCCGCAGGCGGACGCCAGCAGAAGGTTCAGGCCGCCGAAGTCGGGCTGGGCGTGCTCAAGGCGCTCGCCGAACTCTCCCCTGCCACGTCCCTGTCGAGACTGGCCGAACACCTGGGCATGCCCGCCAGCAAGGTCCATCGTTATTTGCAGGCGCTGATTGCCAGTGGCTTTGCCGAACAGGATGCCGTCAACAATCACTATGGGCTGGGACGCGAGGCGTTGCAGGT
>Ga0182233_1000290_pt1 | contig 10603 bp, 3 predicted proteins | sample G6R1MG_31_FD_129664 | JGI IMG/M metagenome (GOLD analysis project Ga0182233, IMG submission 129664) | Miscanthus phyllosphere microbial communities from Michigan, USA - G6R4_NF_07NOV2016_LD1 MG | ecosystem: Host-associated > Plants > Phyllosphere > Phylloplane/Leaf | place: USA: Michigan... | reverse complement strand
TGCGTGAAGCCTCTCTCCCGGCTTTCCGACTGGCCTTGCGCTCAGCCTGGGCTGCTCGCTTGGACGGGGTGCTTCGGAGTGAGGTGCGCCGCTCGACGCTGGCGCTCTTGGTCTTGGCCAGGTCCTACCCAGGGCCCTTATCTGCTGCATCAGCGGCAGTGCCATCCCCACCACGAGCTTCTTCAGTAGCACCTTCTGCTACGTGTTCCTCTTGTTCTCCTTCGGCCATGTCCACGTCTGCTTCCACTCCGGCTTCTTCACTGGCCTCGGCTTCAGCGTCTTCCTCGACTTCCTCAACGGCTTCAGCATCGCTGGCTGACTCGTCTTCCTTGGCGGCACGCCTCTTGTCCCCACTACCCTTGGCCGAGGTAGCCTTGGTGGACGAAGTCTTGCGCTTCTTGGCAGAGGAGCCCGACCTGGAGGCGCGAGGAGGCATGGTGAGTGCGTGAGGAAAGGGGGCGGTGCGTGAGTGGGAGCAGTGGCTGAGGTAGCAGAGGATGGGAGGCTTAACGGTGGCTAAGGAGGCTTCGAGTGCCGCGGAGGCTCTTGAAGAGTGAGGCTGGCGTTTGCGGTGGCGAGCGCTAGCTGCTGCTGCACTAGCCGTTGCACAGACTAGCCGTTTGTTTGCAAAAGATCAACAGGTTGACGGGCGGTCGGTTGCATGACTGCGTTCAGCACAGATCGGCATTTTCACGCTTTGATGAAGGTTGGCGAGAGCAGGAAGCTGCGGAGCGCGGGCGGATGACACAGATCACATTCACGATGTTGCACAGAAGACGTCAGAGCAACAGGCGGTCAACAGGGTGTCGGGTGCGTGCGTGCGAGCGCCGCTGAGCGAATCAGAGCCAGCCTGGATCAGGGTGCCGCATTAAAGTGCGTGGCTTCACTCGGACCTGGAAGTCGCACAAGTGTGTGTGTGTTTGTTTGTGTTTGGTCGCCGGCCATTGCTGGACGCGGTTCCTCGTTGTGTGTGTTGGGTCTAGTGCCGTCGCACTATCCTCGTGGTGCTTTGTTGTGGCTTGCTGCGGCGAGCGTGAAGGCTCAGACACGCGGGGTGGCGAGCCCCTCGCTGATCCGTCCCGTCACTGACCGCTGTGTCCGCGCTGAGCGCTGCGAGACACAATGACCAGTGCGTACGTGTCACAGCATGTTTTTCGGGTAGATGTGTATATGGCTCGGGTGCGTGCTGCTGCGAACAGATGCGCGCGGGGGCGAGCGCGGAGATCACGCGAAGTCGGAGATTGCGTGCTCGTTGCCGCTGCCACGGGCGACTGCATCTCCTGCTAGGGACCACCAAAACTGTTGTGCAGCTAAGCGTAGCATGAGACGGAATAGGCAAGCGTATATAGAAGCGAATAGCGATGTAAGGAAGCAAGCGCAGCGGCTGGCGTGACAGACTGACAAGCGTGCGAGCGGCACGGTCGGTAAGGCAGGACAGGTTGGTGACTGATGGCGGAGATCGGAGACTGGCGAGTGGCTTAGAATGGTCATGGAGAGCGGTCATAAGAGTAGTTACTATCTTACATATACATATAGCTATGTTACCATTGGAGTGATGTGGGTCGGGAACACCATGACCGAAAAGGCGGCATAACAGTACTCCCCCCTCTCCCTCAGGGCTGTGAGATCAGAGCCCGCAGCGACACCGGTGGGGGCCAGGTCGCAACGTCGGTGTGTCGGTGGGGCAAGCTACAAGCCAAGGCAGAATAGTCCACCTCATCACGAGTGAGTGCAGTCTCGCTGTAGTTCTTACGGTCCTGACGACGAAGGCGGCCGTCCGCTCGCGAAACACTGGCGGGAGGCAGAGGGCGAGCAGCTTTCTTAGGCTTCGGCGGGGCAGACGCAACAGCGCGCTCGGGAGTGGGCGTGCGGTTGTAGAGGTCACGATTCTCTTGACGACGGCGCCTAGCCACAGGTGAAGCCTCGTCCACATTGCAATCAACAGTGCTCTGCGAATCAGAAGTCGAAGGAACAGGAGCAGGCTGCGAGGTCGGTGGCATGGTCTCGGCAACGACTTCATCAGAGCTCAGGCGCGGCATCGGCGTGTCGAGGTTGTGAGGACGAATGGTCGACTGGTCGGATGGCTGAGCTCCACAAGGCTGCAAACGCGCGACGTGGACCAGAAACTCAGCGCCAATCACTTTCTTCTGCTCACGATCGTAAGGCGCGATGCGGTAGTTGGACGTCGCCACACGACTGCGTACGATGTACGGCCCAGCGTAATGAAGGTGGATCGTGCGTCCCTTACTCTTAGCGGGTCGGCCCTTGTCGGCGTTGCGCAAATACACCAAATCACCAGGCTGGAAAGCAGGCCAGGGGGCGACTCGTCGGTTGTTAACAGCATCGTTGGCCACTTTGGCCTCGCGATTACGCGCTCGAATGTGCTCGTGCACCTTGGTGAGGCGTCGCACCAACTCCGGTCCCATGGAAGTCGGATCGATATCAGCATCAGACAACATTGCGTCCGTCCCCGTGTCCCACTCGGCGGGCAACACTGCGATGCGGCCATACAATGCCTCAAACGGGGTAATGCCGGTGGACGAATGCGGTCCAGTGTTGTACGCAAACACCACGGGATCAACATAGTACGACCAGGCGGATTCGCCCAGTGCGATGAATGTCTCGAGAGACGACTTGATGGAGCCCACGCCTCGTTCAGCCACACTGTTGCCACGCGGGTTGTTGGTCGACGAGAAGTAGTGGCGCGAGCAGGCGAGGAAAGTCAGTCCACGGATCACTCGAGAGCGGAAGCCGGTGCCATTATCGGAGATGATCACCCGCGGACATCCGTGCTGGCAGATCACATAGCGCCAGAGGACTCGTGCAGTCGTCTCGGCGTCCGCTCTTATAACAGGTACTGCGATCACCCAGTGAGTGAACAGATCAACGATGATCAGCAGATGCTCGAAGTCTCCGCTGCGCGGAAAGGTCGCATAATCAATGGCGATGGTGTGAAACGGATATGGCGGATGAGGCAGCTGGCCACGACGGTGCGCCAACTCGCGCTGTGACTTGAAGTAACAGCAGTGCTCACAGTTGCGCACGTAGGTCGCGACATCTTCGTACATGCGCGGCCACCAGTAGCGTTCCACCAAGCGGCCCAAAGTGCGCTTCACTCCATAGTGCCCGCTCTGCGGTGTCGCATGAAACAGCGCGAGAGTGTCGGTACGGTACTGCACCGGCAGTGCGAGGGCCAACAACAGGTCGCGTGGAGGGTGACGAGCCGACTGCGTCGGGTTGTACACATAGTAGAGCAGCGGCGATTGGCCGGACACGGTCTCCAGAAGTACGAAGTGCGCGCTGTGTGATAACAGCTGGTGGCGCGCAGAGTCCGCAAGGTGAGCCGGGAACTCATGTCGCTCGAGATAGTGGATCACATCGGCAAAGTCGCGATCCTCTCGCTGCAGTTTCGCCATCGTTGCAAGCACCTCAGGACTGAATGTCATGGCAGCATCAGCAAAACTTGAACTTGCTGTTGGAGACGTAGTAGTACCCCCTTCTCCCTCCGGCGGCGAGGTCATCACAACATGATCTGCCTCGGTTTCCTTCGACTCCTCCATTGGCGCGTTCATAGCAGAAACTCTCCGAAGTGGGGCGGCACGATGACTGCAGACACTGATGATACAGGGCAGATGGTTACCTTGCGGAACCGTCGGGTTGTGCTTGGCGCGAGCCTCGCGCAGCGTCTCATCGGCCTCGCCCACGAAGATGGAAGTCGGAAGCTGCTTTCGGCGTGGCGGAAGCGGGTCTGCAAATGTCTTGGTATCGGCGGGTGCGGGTAGAGGCGCACGAGAAAGCGCGTCAGCATTGGCGTTAGCAGAGCCCTTGCGATGATACACGGTGAAGTGGTACGACGACAGCTGGATGGCCCAGCGCTGCACTCGCGCATTGGTCGACGTCATCCGCGGCATCCACACCAGTGCACTGTGATCCGTCACCACGTCAAAGGAGCAGTCTGCCAGGTAGTGGCGCAACTCATGAATCGCCCACACGATAGCCAGCGCCTCTTTCTCCGTTGCCGCGTAGTGCGTCTCCGCTTCCAGGTACTGCCGACTCAGATAGGCGACAGGGTGCTCTCCGTCTTCATAGTCTTGCTTCAACACGGCACCTATGCCAACATCGCTTGCGTCGGTCTGGAGACAGAAACGTCGGCGGAAGTCCGGCGGATACAGGCAGGGAGCCGTCAACAGCTTTTGCTTCAGCTCACCGAAAGCCGACTCCTGAGCGCGTTGCCACATGAACGGTTGACCCTTCTTGAGCAGTACATACAGTGGCCGTGCAAGGTAGGCGAAGTGCTCGATGAACCTGCGGTAGTAGTTGGACAGGCCTAGGAACGTACGCAGCGATCGGATGTTACGGGGTGGCGGAAACTTACGAACCGCATCAGTCTTCGCGGGGTCGGGAAGGATGGTGCCCTTCCGTAGCAAGTGACCCAGAAACTTCAGCTCGTTCTTGGCGAAGTGACACTTCTTCAGCTTCAGCGTCAGACCGTTGGCGCGCAGACGACCGAGCACCTTGCGCAGGTCCACCAGATGATCCTCGAACGAGCCGTCCGTGCAAGCGTTGATGTCGTCAAAGAATGCCACCGCACAGGTCAAGCCCGCCATACACGAGTCGATGTAGCGCTGAAAGGTCGACGGCCCGTTGGTTGGTCCGAAAGGCATGCGCTTCCACTGCCACAGTCCGTCCTCAGTCACGAAGGCAGTGAACGGCCGGCTCTCTGACTCGATCGGAATGTGGAAAAATGCTGACACCAAGTCGAGACTGGTCATCCACTTTGCGCCACGACAGCGGTTGAGACAGTCCTCCGTGCGCGGAATCGGGTACGAGTCCTTGATCGTGTGCGCGTTCAGCTGTCGATAGTCCATGCACATGCGCCCGTCCGGATCGTCTTTCTTGAACACGACAATGACCGGGGACGCCCAAGGTGAGGTGGAAACCTCGATCAGATCTTGGCCCAGCAAGTTGTCCACGGTCTTGTTGATGATCGCGCGCTTGGACGGCGGGTGGCGGTACGGCTTCTGCTTGATCGGCGCATGGCCGTCGGTTTTGATGACAAACTTGACATCCTTGGCGGTTGGCAACGTGGTTCGGTGACGACTCGACTCGCCAAACACATCGAAGTACTCTTCTAGCAGCGCGAACAGATCATTGCGCTGCGCCTTGGTCAGGATCTCTCCTACGTCGCATTTTTCAAGTTCTTCACGGAAGTGTACCCTCTCCTCCGGTGACAGCGGTACGGGAGATTCATCCGGCACATCAGTCGAAACAGGTGGTGGTTTTTCAAGCGCTCCTAACGCCTGAACCGATGAAACAGTGAGATCTGACGTTGGCTCAGACTTGGGCACTCTAACAGTGGTGGTAGACATCGTGCTGACCATACGATGCGGTTCCGCGCGAACTCGAGAGCGGCCCACGACTATTCCAGCGCGGAGATGATACGCAGCACAGGTCGGATTCACTATCGTAGCTAGGTACACTCCGGGGAGTTCCGCCGAGTTGGCGGTCATTGGCATCAGATGAGGCGGCATGTAAGCAGGGAGATGCTCGCCATTGACATCGCTTCGCGACAGTGGTATGGTGTCTGCAAACAACACCGCACCGGGTTGCTGTAAGGCGCGCGCACGCTGAGGCAGGTCGGATCGGACACGAACCACATTTACGCTGTACGGACGCAACGTTGTTCCACGTGCTAGTAGTAGTGGCTCGGTCTCCTGCTCCATGGTGAGCTGACGGATCTTGTTGACTAGCAGCTCCACTGTGCCGTCTAACAATTGGCCCCGTCTGTAGGTGCACTGTCCCGTTGAGTTGCTCAGGCTGTCACAAAAAGCAAAGAAGCCGCCGCGACCCAAGATCAACTCGTGGCCGAGGTTGGAGATGACCAGGTAGGGAACGAGTTCAGTGCGCGACGCGAGATCGGGTGTATAGACGGTGGTGGAGAGATGCACCTCGCCCAAGACGTTCAGAGTGGGACCAGCGCTGTCGGCGGTAGATATAGTAGTGAGGTGAACTGGCGGTTTGAGCAGAACCGGAGGTGTCGCGAGCGATTCGAGCAGTTGCAAAAAGAAGGCGTGGCTCATGGCGTTGACGTCGCTCCCGGTGTCAATGAGAGCCGGCACGCCGCATGAGTCCGCGGTAAAGTGGAGTGGCAAATAGAAGGCAGGTAGCCAGTGGGAGACCAGATGAGCAGGCTCCGTAGCGTCTGATGAAGCGGTGATGGTACACACGTGAGCCTGCTGTCCCTGTCAATTCTGCCTGCGCGTCCCGAGAGGTGTCGAGTTGGTCGACGACGCCGGTCCTCCTCCTTCCGTCTTTCTGCCGGGCCCGCTCGTCGTCCCATACGGCAGTCGAGGCCCTGGCTTGCGGAAACGAGTGTGGTCAAAACCCACAGGCGGCGCTCGCCTTCCTTCGTAGTAGTCGCGCAACACGTTCGGATGAGGCCCCTTGCCTCGATAGAAGGACCACGCCTCCAGACTGTTATCATGCCCTGGAAACCGCGGGCAGCGATCGGTGTTGTGGGAAGTCAGATGGCACTCCTCACAGAACGGCAGACCGGGCTGTTGCTGGAACGGCACTCCCTGTGGGTTCGACAGCGGCGCTCCAGGCTGGTGCTGGAACTGCACTCCCTGTTGGTGGGGCGCGAAATGAGGTGGACCAGGTGGTGAGCCCACAGGCGGCTGAGGGTAAGCATGGTACACGGGAGGCATGGGTGTATAAGGAGCAGGAAACGAATGCGCAGGCGGAGAGTGTTGCGGCGCTCCTTCTCGCTGATCCGCAGGCTGGCCAGCACGACGAATGTCCATGCGCCCACCGGTTGCAGACCCAGACTGAACAGCGCTGATGTTACCCTTGGCGCGCTTGCGGTCCTCGCGACGAGTTTTGCGGCGCGGTAGAGGACCCTCGTCGTCATCGCTGCTGCTCTCGTCACTCGTGGTGTGCTTGTTCGTGGAAGTTGCTGCAGTAGGTGCGCCCGGTCGGTGCTCAGGATTGAAGTTCTCCGGCTTGCCCTTGTAGTTGGGATTGGTTACCCCCTTCCGTCCCCCTTCGCCTGCCGGCTTGCGTGAAGGCGTAGTTCCGCCCGATGTCTTACCTTCCAGCATGCGTAGTGTATACGGTGACGGCGCCGGTGTGACGAATGAGTCCAGCATAGACCCTCCACCAACTCGATTCCTCCGGTGTGGCACGCTGCCGTCGGAATCGTCACTCGAGCTGTGAGTGCGCTTGCGGCCTTTCTTATCCTTCCTGTCGCTTCCTGAGGCGGTGCCGCGGTTCAGCGCATGCATGCCACCGCTCGGACGATGAGGGTCGTCGGGCAGGTAGGTCACTGCGTGGTTTCGCATCACATCATCGCGCGCGCGTGACTCAGCCAGGCGCAGTTTGGCGTCGAGCGTGGCGCTGACAGGGTCACGATGCTGATGGATGCGCAGGATGGCTTCGGTAAAGTCTTCCCACGTGCCGTTTTGCGCGGGCTGCTGCATGTACGCATTGCGAGTGCTCCGTTCGATGGACGACAAGAACGTCTGCTTCTTACGCTCGAGCTCGACATCGGAGATCTCGCCGTCCCTCGACTGCGTCGGAATCTTCGCCCACAAATCGTCGAAGCGAACGATGTAGTCGGCCATGGTCTCGTCGATGCCTTTGCTGACTTGGCCGATCATGAGCTGAGCCTGGCGAAGATGGTCCTTACTCGGCTGGTAGGCAGCGAGAAAAGCAGCATAGAGCGTGTTGAGGAAGTTGTTGCCCGACTGGTGGGGCGCTCGCTCCATCTTCAGAATGCGCTTGGCGCGAACGTCCTTGGCCTTGATGCTCATCTTGAAAGCCTGGGCGCTTTTATCGAAGGGCACATCGTTGTAGTCGGTCCACTGCCTGAAGCGGTACAAGTGCGCGTTGGGGTCGTCCTTCTCGCGAAACGCAATGTCGCGAGGCAGAGGTGCGGGCTTGAACGCTGCGCGATTCGAGTTGGTCATGGAAGGCATGTCTCTCGGCACTGGAATGTCTGCAAGGGAGGCGTAGCCCGATGCGTTGTAATTATCACGCAGACGACTGGTACCGGCGCCGTTCATAGCCGAAGTTCTTCTGCCACCCGTCACAACTCTGTAGGCGACTTCCGCTGAGTCCGTTGGTGGTGCGGCCACGAACTCACCAATGTCCGGCAGCGTTGGTAACACGGTCCTCGGGCTGTTCTGCACCATGCGGGTGAAGTTGCCGAGCTCCTTTCGCTGCTCGATACTCATCTTCATGACCCCCTTGGTCGGATAGGCAGGCCACCGGCGGTTGGTTCGCCCTCCTCTCACACAGTAGTAGCCTGGAGGCGGAACGTAGTATCCCCTCTCATCCCGCACGGCCCACAGCTTCTTGTACGTATGGTCAGGTTGAAGTAGCGCCCAGCATGCCTTCTTGCCAGGGTTGTGGTTGGTCGAGGTGATTCGACGCAAGCTGTGGCGCAGCAACTGCTTCTGATCGGCGCTGAGGTCGCTGACGTTCTTGCCCACGTTCTTCTTGATGGACTCGTGATCGATGCCGTCGAGTACATCTTCTTCGCTCGAGTTTCCACCGTTGCCTTCGTCGTCATACTCGTACATTGGCTGACCATACAGCTTGCCGTCGTCGTCGTCCATGTCGTCGTCCGTATACAACACATCACTGCGTGTTTCCGGGTAGACGTTCACCTCGTCCACAGTGTCGCCAGTCCACTTGCCGAACACCTCACCATCGGCAGCTTCCTTGAGAAGGTCCCCATTGTAGTAGCTGATGCGGCTCGGAGAGTCCTTGTCCTTCGCAAAGAGCGCCATACGGGTCTTGAAGGAGCGATGATTGTTGTCGTTGGTGTATCCCAATGCTCTAGCTTTCCTGGACTGTTCTTCGAGCAGAGCACGAGCTTCCGGAGGCGGTGGGCTATCCTCGACGTCGGACTTCGTAGCTTCGTCATAAAGGTCATCCGCGAGAGCATCCTGCTCTTCCTCATCGTAAGCCTCATACTCTCGGCGTCGCGACTTGGCGAGCGTCACATGGCGCTGCTTTTTGCTTCTCTCTCTTCCGTGATCCTCCTTGCTGGTAACATTGACAGGAGCTGATGATGATGTGTTGGCCGGTGGAGGTGCTCCGGTTGTGGGAGTAGGAACCGCGACGGTTGCTGCTGCGACCACTGGAGCAGCAACAGCGGATGGGATTTTGACAGGATAAGCAGCCTTGTAGCGCTGGAGGAACTCAGGGTCGTTTGGCAGCAGAGAGTGTTGACTCCATCTCACTCCGGCGTAGTCGCCTCCGCCATTGACCGGATGAGTTGACTCGTAGAGGTCACCAAGTCGCGCAGTGGCCGAAGGGTCGGTCGCTTGTCGTTCTCTGTGCGCATGGTAGGCGGCTCTTGCGTCTCTGGAGGGATAGCCAGGATAGTGTGCCGGGTCCAAGGAGTTGCCGCGCAGGTACAGCACGCCGGCAGGATGTGTCCACGGATTGACGTGATACGAGACAGCAGCGTTGCTTGTCTTGGCTTTCCAGCCCGGTTGTCCATTGGCGTGCTGGTACCGCTCCATGGCGCTGGACGGGTACGCATGGTACATCCACGCCACTCCCTTGCCGTGAGTGAGTTTCTTCTGCGCTGCCACCCAGTCGACTCCCGTGGCGGTCCAAAGGTACAGATGCGCATCGGGGTGGTCCGGTCCGACGACGACGTTCACGTCATCCAGCACGTATCCATCCGTGACATGCGGTGCCGAGAACAGCAGGTTGCACGCCCACTGGTAGCTGTAGTCTTCAATGTTGGTTGCGTGACCGTCCGCGTCGGCTGGCTCGTGAATCAGAGAAGGCTGAGCGATGGGAAGTCTACCGAAGAGGTTGCGAGAGATGTGCTTGGATGCAGCCGCGGCGTTGGTCTTGGCCGCGTGTGTGGAGTGAGACTCACGAAGTGCTTGCCATTGTGCCTCGTTGTCGCCATCCGGCTTCTCGGCATGCATCCTGGCCTTGGCCGCAGTAACGGCAGCATCCTTGGCCTCGAACTCCTTGCGCATGGCTTCGAGCTCGGCGAGTTCCTTCTCGTAGGTGGCCCTGGCATCTCGCCTCTTCTCAGACGAGGTCTTGCGCTTCTTGGGCGAGGAAGTTTGCTTGCTTCCCGATGACTCAGAGTCCTCCACAGCAACGGGTTCCTTGGACTTGGTCACGCGGCGAGTCTTGCTAGCCTTGGCAGACCTGGTCTTGGCTGCGGTGCGTGAAGCTTCTCTCCCGGCTTCCCGACTGGCCTTGCGCTCAGCCTGGGCTGCTCGCTTGGACGGGGTGCTTCGGAGTGAGGTGCGGCGCTCGACGCTGGCGCTCTTGGTCTTGGCCACGTCCTCGCCAGGGCCCTTGTCTGCTGCATCAGCGGCGGTGCCATCTCCACCACGAGCTTCTTCAGTAGCACTCTCTGCTACGTGCTCCTCTTGTTCTTCTTCGGCCATGTCCACGTCTGCTTCCACTCCGGCTTCTTCATTGGCCTCGGCTTCAGCGTCTTCCTCGACTTCCTCAACAGCTTCAGCATCGCTGGCTGACTCGTCTTCCTTGGCGGCACGCCTCTTGTCCCCACTACCCTTGGCCGAGGTAGCCTTGGTGGACGAAGTCTTGCGCTTCTTGG
>Ga0182233_1000285_pt1 | contig 10668 bp, 10 predicted proteins | sample G6R1MG_31_FD_129664 | JGI IMG/M metagenome (GOLD analysis project Ga0182233, IMG submission 129664) | Miscanthus phyllosphere microbial communities from Michigan, USA - G6R4_NF_07NOV2016_LD1 MG | ecosystem: Host-associated > Plants > Phyllosphere > Phylloplane/Leaf | place: USA: Michigan... | reverse complement strand
CCGCAGGGTGGGTCGGCGACGTGTGATGACGCACATGGATAACGTATTTTGCAGTTTAGCCTCGTTCCAGAACGCGAGCCAGGAGCACGACCCATGGTGAAGCTGACCGTCAACGGCGTCGCTTACAGCATCGAGGCCGATCCCGAGACGCCGCTCCTGTGGGTGTTGCGTGATCATCTCGACAAGACCGGCACCAAGTACGGCTGCGGCATCGCACAATGCGGGGCCTGTACAGTCCACCTCGACGGCCAGCCCGTGCGCGCCTGCCAGACACGGATCGGCGACATCGGCGAGGCCAAGGTCACCACCATCGAGGGCGTGTCGGGGCGCGTCGCCGACGCCGTGCGGTCGGCTTGGCGCGGTCTCGACGTGGTTCAGTGCGGCTACTGCCAGTCCGGCCAGATGATGTCGGCCATCGGTCTCCTGTCCGACAAGGCCAAGCCGACGGATGCCGAGATCGACGGGGCCATGGACGGCAACGTCTGCCGCTGCGGCACCTACCAGCGCATCCGCGCGGCGATCCACGAGGCGGCCCGCAGCCTCGCCTGATTGTCCGCCGGCCCGAACCAAGACCCGCCTGATACGACCCGTCCGAATTGGAGCCCGCCATGCCGAAGGTCCGCCAGGCCCTCGAGACCGTCCCGTCCCGCCGCGCCTTCCTGGGGGGCGCCGCCGCCACGACGGGCGCGCTCCTCATCGGCTTCAACCTCGGCGGCCCGCGCCAGGCCCGCGCGGCCGGCGGGCCCGATCTCACCGGCGGCCGGCCCCAGCCCAACGCCTTCGTACGGATCGCCGCCGACGATTCCGTCACGGTGATGATCAAGCACCTCGACATGGGCCAGGGCAACACCACGGGTCTCGCCACGATCCTGGCCGACGAACTCGACGCCGACTGGGCGACCGTCCGCACCGCCTTCGCCCCGGCGGATGCGGCGCTCTACAACAACCTGCTCATGGGACCCGTCCAGGGGACGGGCGGCTCCACGGCCATCGCCAATTCCTGGCTGCAGCTGCGCCGGGCCGGCGCCGCCGCCCGCGCTATGCTGGTGGCCTCCGCCGCCGAGCGCTGGACGGTTCCGGCCGGCGAGATCACCGTCTCGAACGGCACGGTGCGCCACGCCGCCTCGAACCGGCAGGCGCGCTTCGGCGAGCTGGCCGAGGCCGCGGCGGCACAACCGGTGCCGCAGGAGCCCACCCTCAAGCAGCCCGGCCAGTGGACGCTCATCGGCACCAAGGTGCCGCGCCTCGATTCGACGGCCAAGACCGACGGCAGCGCCACCTATGCCATGGACATCCGGCGTCCCGGCCAGGTCACGGCCGTGGTGCTGCACGCGCCCCGCTTCGGCGGCGTGGTGGCGGCCGTGAACAGCAAGGCCGCCCGCGCCATGCCGGGCGTCCTCGACGTGGTGACGATCCCCACGGGCGTGGCGGTCATCGCCAAGGACACGTGGTCGGCCATGAAGGGCCGCGAGGTCCTGGAGGTGACCTGGGACGATTCGGGCGCCGAGACCCGCTCCTCCGACGCGATCCTCGCCGAGTATCGCGAGCGCCTGAAGAGTCCCGGCCTCGTGGCGTCCCGGCGCGGCGACGCAGGCGGCGCCATCGCGGGCGCCGCCAAGGTGCTGGAGGCGGAATTCACCTTCCCCTACCTCGCGCACGCCGCCCTGGAGCCCCTCAACGCCACCATCGAGCGGGCGCCCGACGGTACCTACGACGTCTTCGCCGGCTGTCAGATCCAGACCATCGAGCAAGCCGTCGTTGCGGCCACCCTCGGGGTGACCACCGACAAGGTTCGCCTGCACACCCAATGGGCCGGCGGATCGTTCGGACGGCGCGCGACGCCGGGCGCCGATTACTTCGCCGAGACGGCCGCCATCGTGAAGGCCACGGGGGGCAAGGCCCCGGTCCACCTCGTCTGGACCCGCGAGGACGACATGGCCGGGGGCTATTACCGTCCCATGGTCGTGCACAAGCTTCGGGCCGGTCTCGACGCCGCCGGCGCCGTGGTCGGCTGGGAGCATCGCATGATCGGCAAGTCGATCATGATCGGTTCGCCCTTCGAGGCAATGCTGGTGAAGGACGGCATCGATTCGACCTCCATCGAAGGCGCGTCCGACACCCCCTATGCCCTGCCGGCCTACCGGTTCGAGGTGCACAACGCCCGCGAGGGCGTGCCGGTGTTGTGGTGGCGCTCCGTCGGCCACACCCACACGGCCCAGGCCATGGAGGTGTTCGTCGACGAGCTCGCCCACGCGGCGGGCGCCGACCCCGTCGCCTATCGCCTCGGCATGCTGAAGAGCGCCCCGCGCCTGTCGGGCGTCCTGTCGCTCGCCGCCGAGAAGGCCGGCTGGGCAGCCCGGTCGCCGGGCAAGGCGGACGGCGGCAAGGGCCACGGCTTCGGCGTCGCTGCCCACGAATCCTTCGGCTCCTACGTCGCCATGGTGGCCGAGGTGACGACGGAGGGGGCGAAGGTGAAGGTGAACCGCATCGTCGCCGCCGTCGACGTCGGCATCGCGGTCAATCCGGACATCATCCGGGCCCAGGTCGAGGGGGCCGTGGGCTTTGCCCTCTCGTCGGTCCTGCGCAACCGGATCACCCTCAAGGACGGCGTGGTGCAGGAGCGGAACTTCGACACCTACGAGCCGACCCGCATGAGCGAGATGCCGGTGGTCGAAGTCCACATCATGCCCTCCACCGCGGCCCCCACGGGCATCGGCGAACCGGGCGTGCCGGTGATCGCCCCGGCCATCTCGAACGCCGTTTTTGCCGCCACCGGCCGGCGTCTTCGCTCCCTACCCCTCGATCTCGACGGCCTCAAGGGCGTGTAATCGAACGGCCCCGCGTCTCACGCGGGGTCGATGGAGAACGCCATGCCGAGGCCCGTTCCCTGATCGGCGTAATCCAGAAGGACGTAACCCCCCTCCGAAAGGGCGGCGTCCAGAATGTCGCGATGCTTGCGAAACATCTGGCCTATGGCGAGCGGCGTCAGGCGCGGGTTGCCGCGTCGCAATTCGTCGACGCCGATCCGGAGCGGTGCGCCCTCCCGGTCGGCGATCCGGACGAGGGCGCCGGCGAGGTCCGCCGCCTTGGTCTCCGACGCCGACTTCGCCTTGAACGCCATTCCGCTTTCCTTCACCCGCCGTCGCCGTGACGGCAACGATCCTGGACCGGATGCGATCCCGGTCCAGGCTTCCTGCGCAGCACCGTCCCGTGCGCTTAGTTCGGGTGGAACACCACCTTGACGCAGCCGTCTTTCTTGTCGCGGAACGTCTTGTAGAGGTCGGGGCCGTCGGCGAGGTCCGTCGAGCGGTGGGTGATCATCGACGTCATGTCGAACCGCCCCGCCTGGATCAGCTTCGTCAGGGTCTCGAGGTAGCGTTTCACGTGGGTCTGACCACTCTTGAGGGTCAGGCCCTTCTGGACGATCGATCCCATGTTGATGGGCAGCGGGCCACCATAGACGCCCGGGATCGAGACGATGCCGCAGGGACGCACGGCCTTGATCGCCTCCATGAGAACGTAGGGCCGCTCCGTCGAGGTGAGCTTCTCCGGCAGGGTGCTGATGATCCCGGCGACGCCGTGGCCGGCGGTGGCCTCCATCCCGACACAGTCGATGACGGCGTCGGCGCCCTCGCCCTTGGTGATCTCCTTGATCCGCTCGAACACGTCTTCCTTCATGAAGTCGATGATGTCGGTGGCGCCGGATTTGCGCGCCAGCGCGATGCGCTCGGGCACCGTCTCGATGACGATGATGCGCTCGGCCCCCATGATCTTCGCCGACTGGATCGTGAATAGGCCGACGGGCCCCGCGCCCCAGATGGCGATGCTCTCGCCGCCCCGAATCTCGCAATGCTCGGCCCCCTGCCAGCCCGTGGGCAGGATGTCGGTGAGGAAGAGGAGGTGCTCGTCATCCATGCCCTCGGGCGCCAGCATGGGGGCGACATCGGCCATGGGCACCCGTACGTACTCGGCCTGACCGCCGGCATAGCCGCCGGTGAGGTGCGAGTATCCGAACAGGCCGGCCGTGGTGTAGCCGAACTGTGCCGCCGCCATGGCGCCGTTGCGGTTGGAACGCTGACAGACGGAATAGTTGCCGAGCTTGCACTGGCGGCATTCGCCGCAATTGATGTTGAAGGGCACGACGATCCGGTCGCCCTTCTTGAACTTGGTGAAGCCGGTCCCGACCTCGACCACCTCACCCATGAACTCGTGGCCGAGAACGTCGCCGCTCTCCATGGTCGGCATCTGACCGTCCATGAGGTGGAGGTCGGAGCCGCAGATGGCGCACGACGTCACCTTGATGATGACGTCGCGGGCATCTTCGATTTTCGGGTCCGGTACCGTATCGCACCGGATGTCGCCCTTGCCGTGCCAGCACAATGCCTTCATCCGGTTCATCCTTTTTATGATGTCCGGCAGGACGTTCCGGTCCGGGTCAAGAATTCCGCATCGGGAAAACCAACCTATGTCGTCGATCGTCTGCCGCTGATCGGGTCGATATCGGATCAAGACGATGCGCGGGCATAGGTTCCGGGCGGCTACGCCTTGAGAAATGCCACCAGATCGTTCGTAAGTCGCTCTGCATGTGTGAAGGGCAGGGCATGGGAGGCGCCCTCGTAGACGACAAGGGTCGAACCCGGGATCGCCGCGGCCGCCGCCCGGCCCGACGCATCGATGGGTACGGTCTGGTCGTCGTCGCCATGGACGATCAGGGTCGGTACCCGGATATGCGCCATGTCGGGGCGGAAATCCGTCTCGCCGAAGGCCCGGACGCAGGCGGTGGTGGCCTTCGGCGAGGCGCGCATGGCGAGGTCGCCCGTCCAGCCCATCAGCTCGCTGGAGGCCGGTGCGGTGAAGACGCCGGCCCCGAAGAAGGTCTTGGCGAAGTTCGCGAGGAAATGCGGGCGGTCGGCTTTCAAACCCTCGATCATGCCCTCGAACACGCCGGCCTCGACGCCTTGCGGGTGGTCGGGGGTCTTTAGCATCATCGGCGTCACTGCCGAGACGAGGGCCACGCGGGACACTCGTGCGCCGCCGTGGCGCGACATGTACCGCGCGATCTCGCCGCCGCCCATGGAGAAGCCGACCAGGGCGACGTCCTGGATGTCGAGCCCGTCCAGCACCGCCTTCAGATCGTCCGCGAAGGTGTCATAATCGTAGCCGCCCCAGGGCTGGTCCGAGCGGCCGAAGCCGCGCCGGTCATAGGCGACGGTGCGAAACCCCGCCTCGGTGACGGCGGGCATCTGATACTCCCACATGTCGGCGTCCAGGGGCCAGCCGTGGATGAACACGACGGGGCGGCCGGTGCCCCAGTCCTTGTAGTACAGTCGGGTGCCGTCCGGGGTGTCGAGGAAGGGCATGGGAACTCCGTCGCCTTGGGAAGCCGGTCGATCCGGCGGGATGACAAACCAAGAGCCGCGGGGCGCCCGCGTTCCCGCATCCCCTGTGCCGGAACGGGCCGGCTTCCTATGTCCCCGTCAGCATGCACTCCGCCCCCGATTTCAGCGCCACCGCCGCGTCCCTACGCGCCTGCCGCCTCTGTCGCGATGCGCCAGTCTACGGACCGCCCCTGCCTCAGGAGCCGCGCCCCATCGTCCAGGGAAGTTCCAGCGCGCGCCTGTGCATCGCCAGTCAGGCGCCCGGCAACAAGGCCGACAAGAGCGGCATCCCGTTCATGGACCCCTCCGGCATCCGCCTGCGTGACTGGCTCGGCCTCGACGAGGCGGCCTTCTACGACGCCTCGCGCCTCGCCATCGTCCCCATGGGGGCCTGCTTTCCCGGCTACGATTCCAAGGGTGGGGACCGGCCGCCCCGGCGCGAGTGCGCCGAGCGCTGGCGGGAGGAGCTGTTCGCCGGCTTGCCGCAGCTCGAACTCATCCTCGTCATCGGGCAGTACGCGCAGGCTTGGCACCTCGGCCGGGCCAAGGGGGGCCTCACCGAGACCGTCCGGGGGTGGCGCACCGTGCTCGATGCGCCGCGCCGGCCGCGCGTGCTGCCCCTGCCGCACCCATCCTGGCGCAACAGCGGCTGGCTCAAGGCCAATCCATGGTTCGAGGCCGAGCTGCTGCCGGTGCTGCGGGCCGAGGTCGCGCACGCCATGCGCCCGCACGCCTCACCCTCGCGTTGACAGCGCGGGCCGGACGCGGGATGGCCGGCCCGACGCAGCGCAACGGCCAGGATTTGCCCATGTCCACCATCACCGATCCGCGCGACCGCCTCATCGTCGCCCTCGACGTCGCGACGGTCTCGGAGGCGGAAAGCCTGGTGGAGCGCATCGGTGATGCGGCGACCTTCTACAAGATCGGCTACCGCCTCGCCTATGCGGGCGGCCTCGCCCTCGTGCCGCGCCTCGCCGCCGCCGGCCTCAAGGTGTTCCTCGATCTCAAACTGCACGACATCGGCAACACCGTGGAAGAGGGGGTGCGGGCGCTCGTCGACCTCGGTCCGACCTTTCTCACGGTGCACGCCTACCCGCAGACCATGCGGGCGGCCGTGCGCGGGCGCGGCACGGGCGATCTTCAAATCCTGGCCGTGACGGTGCTGACCTCCTACGATGAGGCCGACGCGCGCGAGGCCGGCTACGCGCTGCCGGTCTCCGAACTCGTGGCGCAACGGTCCCGCCAGGCGGCGGAGGCCGGCATTGACGGCATCGTCTGCAGCGCCGTCGAGGCGGCGTCCGTGCGGAGTATGATCGGGCCGGAACGCCTCATCGTCACCCCCGGGATCCGACCGGCCGGCAGCGCGCTCGGTGACCAGAAGCGGGTGATGACCCCCGGTGCGGCGCGGCGCGCCGGCATCGACCATGTGGTGGTCGGCCGCCCGATCACCGGAGCCGCCGATCCTGCTGCCGTAGCGCGGGCGATCGTGGCCGAGATGGCTTGAGGGGAGTTAGGGAATTCGGCGCAAGCCTCTGATCAGGAACATGATCATGGCCTCCAGCGGCGGAATGCCGACGTTCGGATATTGGCTCACCAGGGTCGGATGGCAGTAGCGCAACACGGCCGTATGCAGGCAGGCGGCGGCGAGGGCCGGGTCGTCGACGGCGAATTCCCCCGCGGCGACGCCACTCCTTACCAGGGTCTCGAATATCGCGGCGGTCCGCTCGATGTGCTGGGCGCAGACGTCCCAGCTCTCGGCTACGGCAGCCGCCACCATTTCCTGCATCCGGGGATTGGCGTCGCAGCGCTCGGCACAGGTTTGGTGTAGAACGCGGATCACCGCACCGAGCCGATCCGCAGCGCTCGCATTACCGCTCTGCGCCGCAACCGTCACGCGCCGCTCAGTCTCATCCATGAGACGCTGGATGACGGCTTCGTGGATCGCCTTCTTCGAATCAAAGAACCGATATACGTTGGCCGGGCTCATCCGCAGGGTGCGGGCGATGTCGGCGACGGTGGTCTTCTGGTAGCCGATGTCCCGAAATGCCGCTTCAGCGGTTTCGAGAATACGGCAGCGTGTCGTGGGCGCTGCCTCTTCCGGAAGGGTATCCGTCTCCGGAAGGAAGGGCGTTGGGGCCGCGGCGCTCGTCATGGTCGTTACGCTAGGCGGCGGCGCACGCGAGGTCAAAGGCCAACACGATCTGTGGCGCGCGGTATATCTGAGTTGTGTCTTACGAGCCGAATTGTGAGCCGAGCTGCTCCAAGTATTCCGCCAGATCCACGCCGCCGATGCGTTTGCCGTAATCGAAACGCATGCCCTCGCGGATGTCGACGCTGCTCGATTTCGTGGTCAGCGTGAACGGCTTCACGCAGATCCATGCGCCGTCACGACGATGCTCGAAGAAGTTCAGGATCTCGTGCTTGGCCATAAACGCCTCCCGCGTTGTCTGACCTGTCAACGACGATCAGCCCCAACGGTTCACGCCGCGCCTGAATTTCACCACTTCCTGAATGAGCTTGACCGTAAGGAACAAAGATCCTGATTCAACGGGGTGGGGATATCCCCACCCCGGCGTTTCGGCTCAGGCCGCGCTCTTCAGCGGCCCGATCTTCTCGTGGAAATCCGGACCGTTGACCGTCTTCGTCACGTACCCGTCCCGGATCAGGTAATCGCCGAAGCGCTCGCCCGCCTGCTTGTTCTTCGCATAGGCGGCGAACAGCGGATCGAGCACCGTCTTGATCTCGGAGGCCGTCACGTCCTCAGCGTAGAGCTTGCCCAGGCGCGAACCATCGAAGGCCGCGCCGAGATAGAGGTGATAGCGCTCGGGTCCCCGACCGACGAGGCCGATCTCGGCGAGGAAGGGCCGGGCGCAGCCGTTGGGGCAACCGGTCATCCGGATCGTGATCTCGTCGTCGGCCAGACCGTGCGACGCGAGGCTCGCTTCCAGCTCGGTCATCAGGTCGGGCAGGTAGCGCTCGCTCTCGGCCAGCGCCAGGCCGCAGGTCGGCAGCGCCACACAGGCCATGGAGTTGCGCCGCAGGGCGCTCGCACCCTTCAGCAGGCCGTACTGATCGACCAGCGCCTCGATCTCGGCGCGCTTCTCCGACGGAACGTTGGCGATGATGACGTTCTGGTTGCCCGTCAGGCGGAAATCGCCCTCGTGGATCTCGGCGATTCGGCGCAGGCCCGTGAGGAGCTGGGCGCCGCCGTCGTAATCCTTGATCCGACCCGACGCGATGTAGAGCGTGAGGTGGTGGCGGCCATCGTCGCCCTCGGTCCAGCCGTAGCGGTCACCGTTGTTCGTGAAGGCGAACGGCTTCGGATCGGCCAGCGGCTTGCCGACGCGCTTCTCGACCTCGGCCCGGAAGGCGGCGAGGCCGTAGCGCTCGATGGTGTATTTCAGGCGCGCGTTCTTGCGGACCTTGCGGTTGCCCCAGTCGCGCTGCACCGTCATCACGGCTTCCGCCGCCTTCAGGGCATCCTCGGGTTCGACGAAGCACATGACGTCGGCCGTACGCGGGAAGGTGTCGGTCTCGCCGTGGGTCATGCCCATGCCGCCGCCGACCGTGACGTTCCAGCCTGTGACCTCGTTCTTCTCGTCCAGGATGGCGATGAAGCCGAGGTCGTGGGCGAAGATGTCGACCTCGTTCGAGGGCGGCACGGCGATCACGGTCTTGAACTTCCGCGGCAGGTAGGTCTTGCCGTAGACGGGCTCGATCTCGGCCACGTCCTCGCCGCCGGCCACGCGCTCGCCGTCGAGCCAGATCTCGCGCCAGGCGCTGGTCTTCGGCAGGAGCGAATCGGAGATGTCCTTGCCGAGCTTGTAGGCCGCCTTGTGCGCGCCGGATTGCGCCGGGTTCGTCGCCGCCATCACGTTGCGGTTGACGTCGCCGCAGGCCGCGATGGTGTCGAGCAGGGTCGCATCGATGGCCGCCATCGTGCGCTTGAGGTTCGACTTGATGACGCCGTGATACTGGAAGGTCTGACGCGTGGTCGCCCGCAGGGCGCCGCCCGCATAGGTCGTGGCGATCTCGTCCAGCGCCAGCCACTGCTTCGGGGTGACGACGCCGCCGGCGATGCGCAGGCGGATCATGAAGCTGTACGCCTTCTCGAGCTTCTTCTTCGTGCGTTCCGCGCGGATGTCGCGGTCGTCCTGCATGTACATGCCGTGGAACTTCACGAGCTGGCCGTCATCCTCCGAGATGGCGCCCGTGGCGTGCTTGAGGAGCCCGTCGGCCAGGGTCCCGCGCAGGTAGCCCGAGGCGATCTTCAGGTGCTCGTTGTGCGCGAGTCCTGCCGACCGGGCGGCTTCCGCCTCGGTGATCGGGCGCTCCGTCGGCGGGGTCTCGTAGGTGCGGGGCGGGGTCTGCTCGGCCATGGCGGGATTCCGGTCTTTTCGAGTTTGTCTGGTGCCTTGGGTGCGCGTCCCTCTCCCCTCTGCGGGAGAGGGTGGCCCGCGTCGCGGGTCGGGTGAGGGAGCGCCGGTTCCGGATAGGGCTTCCCCTCTCCCGCCTGCTCCGCAGGCACCCTCCCCCGCAGAGGGGGGAGGGTTCAGTTCGCTCCTAGTACACGTCCTGCTGATAGCGATGGGCGCGCTCCAGTGCCGCGACCGCCGCCTCGGCGTCGGCGTCGGTCAGGGATTTCACGGTGGCGTAGGCGCGTACCACGGCGTTGCGCACGTCCTTGGCCATCCGGTTGGCGTCGCCGCAGACATAGAAGCTGGCGCCGCCGTCGAGCCATTCCACGAGTTCGCGGGCGTGCTGGGCGATCCGGTCCTGCACGTAGACCTTCTCGGGCTGGTCGCGGGAGAAGGCGACGTCGATCTTCGTGAGTGAGCCATCTTCCAGGGCCTCCTGCCACTCGAGCTGGTACAGGAAGTCGTGGGTGAAGTGGCGGTCGCCGAAGAAGAGCCACGACCGTCCGGGCGCCTCGACGGCACGGCGCTCCTGCACGAAGGCGCGGAACGGCGCGACGCCCGTGCCGGGCCCGACCATGATGATGTCCGTGGATGGGTCCTGCGGCAGGCGGAAGTGGCGGTTAGGCTTCAGCTTGACCCGCAGCTTGGCGCCGTTCTTCACGCGGTCGGCGACATGGGTCGAGGCGACGCCGGCCCGGGCCCGGCCATGGGTCTCGTAGCGCACGGCCGCGATGACGAGGTGGACCTCGTCGCCCACTTCCTTACGCGACGACGCGATGGAGTAGGCCCGCGGCGGCAGGGGCCGGGTGATGGTGGTGAGGTGGTCGGCCGTGACGGTGGCCGGGAAGCTCTGGATCAGGTCGATGAGATGG
>Ga0182233_1000284_pt1 | contig 10713 bp, 25 predicted proteins | sample G6R1MG_31_FD_129664 | JGI IMG/M metagenome (GOLD analysis project Ga0182233, IMG submission 129664) | Miscanthus phyllosphere microbial communities from Michigan, USA - G6R4_NF_07NOV2016_LD1 MG | ecosystem: Host-associated > Plants > Phyllosphere > Phylloplane/Leaf | place: USA: Michigan... | reverse complement strand
GTCTTGGTGTTGACCAGCTCGATGTTGCCGTTGAAGACGTTGAAGCTGGGTCGACTAGCAGCCGGGCCGTGATCCCACGTCACGTTGGTTGCGTGACCGATGGTGTCGTCGTCGACGGTGCCAAGCCGCCCCACCGCATTTTTGGGAGCGAGGTCAGGGTCATAGGCTCCCGTATAGCAAATGCGGTCGCCCTTCTTGAAGCGCTGCGAGTTGTCGGTCATTTGAACATCTCCTTGGGGTCGACCACGCGGGCGACCTGTGGCGGGGGCGGGGGCGGGGCGATCTGTCGAACCACGTCGACGCCGGGGTTCCGTTGCGCCAGCAGCGCAAGGAACCCTCCGATGTCGCGGCTCACCCCGGAAACTCGATCATGGCGACCGCGTGGGTCATGACGATCGTGGCGGTGTGCGTCATGCCGACGCGGGTGCCGACGATGCCGCCCTCGATCACGTCGGCGATGTTGAAGCCGAAGCGCTCGCCGGAGAGGAGCGTGATGGTGGCGCTGGTCTTGCCGCGCTTGACGGCGGCGGCGATCGCACCGTCAAGGGTGCGGGCGATGATGGGATTACCGGGCATGGATTTTGGCCTCCGTGGGCACGTTGTCCGTCGAGATAATCTCGACGAAATAGGTGTTGTGAGGGTACTCGCTCTTGGCGAGCGAGAGGCTGATGAGACCGCGTGCTCCCGTCGTGCTGTTGGTGCGATCGAGCGGGAAGAAGCCGCTGCTCACGACCGGCGTGTTGACGAACGAAAGGGCACGACCGATCGAGCCGACGACGCGACCATTGAGATCGATCTCGATTTCGCAGGTTGGGTTGGGAAGGGACGGCGTCGGCAGCTCGATCAGCAGCGTCTTGACGCCGGCGGTGCGCTCCAGCACGCCGATGGTGCGGCAGACTCGCGGCTCGCACTCGGTGGTCTGGACGGGACGATGGGGGTCGATCACAGTCAGATACTCCAGTTGGTTGGATTTGATGCCGTGGCCTCGAATGCCCGTGGTCGGCGCACCGAACAGCGCGCTGGTCCACTCCCGGTCGAACCTGACCTCAATGAACCGATTGTTCTCGCTGATGTTCACGATGGTGGCGGGAATATCGTGCCAGTCGGGGCGTGCAGCCCCGATATAGCGAACGCGATCACCGATCTTCATTGGTCTTGCCCTGGTGGTGCTTGGCGATGCCGGGCTTGGCCCGGCCGTTATGCAAGGAAGGCTGCGGGTCGCGCTTGCCTTCCATCATCGCTTGGGTGACGGAGGTGCGGTACGGGGATGCGATCACGGGTGTTCTCCTTGGTGGAAACGCAGATATAGAACTGCGAAAGGGCTACGGCAAGAGTTCTTCTGCCGCTTTCAGCGCGTGGGCACGAATTTGGTAGAAGGTGCCCTCCTCGCGCGGCGGCAGCTTCAACTCCTCCAGCAGGGCCACGGCCTTGTTGCGGTACGAGCCAATGTGCGCGGGGTTCTCCGCCGACGCCGACAGCACGAAGTCCAGCAGCTTGGCCTCCCGAGCGCGAGCGGCGCGGATCGCCTTGTTGAGCGCACGCACCTCGCCGACCGTGATGCCGATCACCTTGGCATCGGCGTCGGTGGCGTAGATGCCGCGCATCAGGCCGGTGCGATAGTCGAGGAAGCGCTTCATGGCTTGATGAACTCGGCCGCGTTGCGCAGGGCGAACTGGACCGCCAGCGCCTCGCTCTCGAAATACGCCGTGACGCTGCGATACGCGCCACCGACATAGCACCACAGGTGGGCCTTGAACTGGCCCTTGCGGTATTGCGAGGTCGCCGGCTTGACGTAGGCCATCTCCAGCTGATTGGGCTGGGTCTGCTCGTACGGCATACCGGGATAGCTCACGACACCGGCGTCAGGGTTGGGGCGCAACAGCGTCGGCGTCCAGACCTTGCCCCGCCCCTTGGTGCCGCGCTGCGCGTCGCACAGAAAGATGCCGTCGCCCACGGCTTGGGCGTTGCGAATAAAGGGGCCGTTGCGATGCAGCGGGCCGTCCTTGGGTTTATCCATACCACTTCTCCAGAAGATGCTCCATGACCTCGCGCAGCTCGGTCTGCGAGTGCATGTGGATGGTCGCCCGCTGCGTGGGCTGGGGGTTGAACGAGCGGTGGGCGGCCAGCTTGAAGCCGTAGGGGCTGGCGCTGATGACACCGACCATGAACCAGCCGGGGCGGAGGCCAGTGTAGGCCGGGTTGGTCGGCGGCGGGCAATAGAGCGCCGCCGGCCGCCACGCGGTTTGCCGCCCGCTCGTGCCGGCCGCGATCTCGCAATAGGCGAGGCCCGAGCGGGCGCTGACGGCAACGCCACGGATGGTGCGGTTGGGCGTGAGGACGCCGTCAATCGCGAGGACGCGCGGTGGGATGTTCATGACTCGATCACTCCCAGCTTGGGATGGACGATCGGCTTGGGCGCGGCACGCCAATAGTCGAGCGTCAGCACATTGTAGGGGCCGCGCCGTGTTACCGCGTCGACGTAGCGGCTATAGGCGACGAACTCCAAGAACTCGTCGTCTATGACCAGCGTGATCGGGTAGCCCAAGCGCCGCGACGAGATCGAGAACGCGCCGTTGCCGACGCACTTGATCTTGACAAGGCTGTCACCCTTGCCCTGCCGAAATTCGGTCACGCCGCCGACTCCACGGCGACGGGCTTGTTGCCGTCCATCGTGACGACCACCGGCTTGCCGTCGAGGACGACGCGGTGGCGCACGATCTTCGCACCGTTGATGATGGTGCAGTTGAACACGCCGGACGAAAGCGTGGGGTCACCGCGCAGGCTGACGTCGAGCGGCTTGCCGTATTCGTCATAAATGACGGGCGCGGCGGCGGTGTCCCAGTGGCGCAGCATGACGATGAAGCGGGGCTTGCCGTCCGTATTAAGGTAGCTGCCGACGAGCCGTGGCGTGTAGTGCGCGTGGTTGTCGCCCTGCACCTTGAGGAAACGCAGCGGTGCGGCCCAGTCAATCTTAGCGGGAGTAGGTTGGGACACGGAAAACCTCCAGATCGGGCTTGCCGAAGAACATGGTGTCGTGGCTGACCACGAGGCGGTGGACGGGGACGAGGCGGGCGAGCTGTTCGAGCGCCTCGTCAGCGGTGGCCCCCATTGCGGTGCGGCCACGCGCGGTAGCCGTGTGGATGATCTGCATCAGATGATCTCCTCGTCGTTCGCGATCTTGCGCAGGATGTTGACGCCGGCCATGCCGGCGAGGTGGACCTCGCCCTCGAACTCGTCGAGGATGGGGCGAGTCTCGTTGCGCTTGTCCTCGTCGTTGGCCTCATAGACCAGTTCGAGGCGCTCGCGGATGTCGTCATTCTGCTTGGCTTTACCGAGCGGATCGGCCAGCCGGCTGTAAACCTCACCGTTCGTGGGAACGTTGATGCTCAGCTCTTTGGCAAGGCGGCCGAGTGCGCAGAAACAGTCGGCCTTGGGGTCGGCGGGCGGCACGATGTGGCCGTCGGTGGTGAGCGCCAGCTGGCCGGTGATGTGCTTGTCGCGGTTGGCTTCGAGCCAGTCGGCGGCGCGGCCGGCGGCGACGCGGACGGTGTCGGTGTAGATCGCCACGATCAATACTCCTGATAGAGGGCGACGAAGTAATCACTCGCGTCCGCGTAAGCGTCCTCGAAGTCGTCGGGCACGCCGTTTTCGAGGAAGTAATAGATGCGCTTGGCAGCACCTTGGTGGGTGTTGTCGTAGTTCGACCAGCCGCCGCCGAACATCCACTCGAAAGCATTGTCAGCGCGAGGTTCAAGGAAGAACGTATCAGCGTAGGCGAACCAGTTGATAGTCCTGAGTTCGATATCACCGCCGATCGCTGAGCCTTTCATGTGTTCAGGCAGCGCGTGGATGCCGGCGGTCGGCCCGTGCCCGATGGCGCACGCCACCGCACCACACTGGGCAACACCGCCGTTGTTGAGCGCGTACTCGCGCTCGGCCTTGCGAAAGTCGTCGTTCATCTTGTCGACGATCTGCCGACTCACCGGCTGGAGAAAGTCTTCCATCTCGAACGCGGCATAGTCGGTGGGAAGCGCGGCGAGATAGTCGGCGAGCTTCTTGAGGTTGGCGCGCTTGTCGATGACGGGGGTCTCGGTCATGATACGTCTCCACTTGTTGCTAGACCTGTGCGTGTCCACGCACAGGTCAGGTAACAGGCGGTTACAGGAAGAAATGCCAGAGCCAGCCGAACAGCCATGCGAGCAGCGAGAGGACGATGCTGCCGGTGAGAGTAGTGACCGGCGGTTCCCACCATTCTTGGCCCGGCTTCTTGTCGAACCGGGTGGGGAGGTGGCCGATGAACAGCATGACGATGAAGCTGAACCCCACCGCCTGCACGACGCTGATCGTGTAGGGCGTGAACCAGTCGACTAGATCGACCAGCACCACGCCGCGCAGCAGGGCGACCGGGATGCCGATCAAGATAATCAACAACAAACCGAGGAACTTCAACATTTTACTTCTCCCGAAGGGCGGGGCACCACTCCCGCTCTAGGTGCAGCGATAGACTCGCGAATACTGTACCATTGCTGGCGGGACTTACACGACAACTTGGTCGATGCCCAGTTTTGTTTGGGTATCGGTTGCTAACCGGGGTGTGTTTGGAAGTAGTCGATCATCGAAACAGGTTCCCGATGGAGTTGATGATGAAGCCGAGCGCGCCGAACAACACCGTGCCGAAAAACACGATGATGATAGCGGCGGCGAGGCTTACCACGATCTCGAACAGCCACCGCCCGGCCCGTTTCAAGGGCACGGACCATGAGGTGCGCAAGCCGAGGCGGATGCCGAGGACGATCAGCACCACGCCCAGCACCGCCGAGAAGGCAACGAAGCCCGTCTCGATGTGGTGGATCACTTGAGCCACTCCACGGCGGTGACAACGCCGTCGGTTGCGGTCAGGCGAACCGTGGCGGCGTATTTGCTCGCCATGACGATCGCGTCGTGGGTCTCGATGACGGGACCGTTGACGAAGCGCAGGCCGGCACCAGTCAGGCCGCCAGTGACGCGGCCCGTCGAGGCGAAAACCTCCAGCGTGGCACCGGCGTTGTTCTCGCCCTTGCTACGCTTGACGACGTAGCGCGGCTCGCTGCCGTCGGCGGGCGTGATCGTCGCGTCCAGCTCATAGCGATAGATCGAGCCACCGTGGTCACTCACCGCGTGGAACGGCTTGAGCGGGTCGAGGGCAGGGGCCGGCGTGGGGCGGGGGACGACCGGGCCGTAGTTGCTGCCGCCCGAGGCCCACGTGCCGTCCGAGTTGTGTGCGAGCGTCTGTTCATAGACGCTGTCGCTGGTCCGGAACCGAACATAGAGCTGGCCCGGCCGGCTGCACACGACCTCGGGTCGCTCCCTGAAGCCCGCGATCACGATGTCCGGACGATTCTCGAACATGACCTTGGCGGGGTCGGTGTCCTTGGTCAGCACGAAGCGGGGGACGATGCGGCCCCACTTGGACTGGCCGTCGAAGGTGCAGAACACGCTGGCATAGACCAACATGCCCGGTTCGACGTCGTAGCCATTGTTCTGCGCGGCATAGGTGCCACCATCCCACTCGTCGCCGTCGCCGTCGAAGTGCTTGGCATAGACGTACAGGCCCTTCGGACGCGGGTAGTCCTTGGTGTAGTCCTCGCCTTCGCCGATCGCGACGATCTCGACGTCGGGACGGCCCTCCAACGTGATCGATTTGGGATCGGTGGTGCGGTCGAGCTTGAAATCAGCCATGACGATGGCTCCTCTTCTGGCGTTTGCGATCGGGGCGGGAATAACCCCAGCCGCCCCACTTCCGGGTCTTGAAGAACAACTTGGTGCGGGTCAAGCGTTCTTCAAGGTCATCGAGCAGCGTGGCCGCGCCCGAATAGCGCATGAGCGCGTAGCGGTGATCGGGTTCGATGTCCTGCGCGTCGAAGTAGCCTTGGCGGCGGTCGAAGATGAAGGCCCTAGCCACGGTCGATCTCCCATGTGGTAGCGATGCCGGCGACGGGTACGCCGGCCAGCGTGCGCGGAAGCCACCAGTACCAGTGGCCCCCCGGGCGGTCGTATTCGTAGTCGCTCCACATGCGATCGAACTTGACCTGCGGGGTGCGGTCCTCGCCGTGCATCCGCACGGGAATGTCCACGCACACGAAGGGCGGTGCCGCGCCGAGCTGCAACACCGCCGAAGTGAGTTTCTTCTTCATATGGTGTACTTCTCCTTGAGTTCGGCCAGCACGAGGTCGAACTCGGGCACGGACCGATCAAACGCGCGCTGGAGGCCTTGAAAATCGCGCAGCTGGCCAGCGGGCACGCTGACGAAGCCCTCGGCGACCAGCGTGCCGATCTCACGGGTGTCCCGCTGGACCTCGACCAGTTGTGCGCGCTGATCGTAGGTCATCATCGCGCCGATGGCGCACGGTGCGCTGTAGCGACAGGCGGTGCGCGAGCCGAGCTTCTCGGGGATGACCTTGATGAGGTCGGTGCGCAGGTCGAGCTTGATCGGGGTCATGCCATTTCCTCTGGGGTAGCGAGACGCACGCTGGTCGCGTGGTCGGGGTTGAAGCACACCTGCAACATGCCCTTCTTCACGAGGTTGTCGGGCACGTCGTACACGCGCATGTGATGCGTGCCGGACTCGTAGAGCGCGGCACGCACGGCCGGCGTGACGAACCATGTGTGGTAGGCGGAGAGGTGGGGCAGGCCACACACCTCTGAACCGCTAATGTAGAGTCCCTCATCATGCGGGCAGGGGTGGCAATATGGGTCCAGCACGCCGGTTTTGTGCGCCACGATGCGCGCACGGCGGGCGGGGGAGTCGGGGCCTTGGAAACAGCCCTCGCGGGGGTCGTTCTTCGCTTCGATGCGGAAGATCATCATATTGCGAACTCCCTCGTCAGGTGGACGATCTGGACCCGCACCAAGCGCACGTCGAGGCGACGCATCGGGCGCTCGGCGTAACGGGGGTCGTATTCGTGCGCCCATCGACCGTGGTCGCGCAGGCGACGGGCGTATTCGCGGGCGACCTCGAAGTGGTCGAGGTCGAACGCGATCTCGTCATTGAGCAGCTTGGCGCGCCAGCTGGGCCAAGGGCGCTCCGGCTCCATGAGTGCTTGGCTCACGAGGTCGGCGTTGAAGGTGTTGAACTCACCGATCTGGCGATCGTAGGAGCCAACGCGGGGGCGAACGTCGCGCACGTCATGGAACGTGTCGAAGTTCCAGCCGTGCGTCCAGCGGCCGTCGGCGTAAACCTGCACGAGGATGTGGTCGGTGTGGTGGGTCTGGTCACGGCACTGGCCGATCGTGTGCGGCAGGCGGGGGCGAGCCATAGTCGTTCTCCGATGGAGTTGGGGAACCAGCGCTTGTCGTAGCCACGCTGGTTGCCGAACGCCTCGGTCATACCGATGCTTCACTTTCCATTTTTACCGGGTAGTTTCCTATTCGGAGGGCTGTCAGTTCATTCCTATAGCCTCTCAATTTTCCATTTTTACCCAGTAACAATTCTATATCTCTTATATAAAATTCTTTTAGAGTTCTATTTTCAAGTTGCAGTCATGAGAATTAAATAGGGAAGAATTATGACTAGGTAAAAATGGAAAATTTGACTGCCTATAGAATGACCGGATCACGCCGTAATCGCGCCGATGCGACCCGACACGACTGGCCCAGCGCCGTGCCTACGACGCAGCCCCGCCATGCGACGAAGCTGGTCCACGGTCAGGCCCGTGACCCCGGCAATCTGGGGCCACGTCATCCCGCAATCCCTCATGTCGAGAAGCGCGAGGCGCACGATTGGTGGAACGCTTCCCCAGTGCCACCCACCGCGCATCATGGCCCCCAGCACGGCCAAGCCATCGGCCCGCTCGATCGCGTCGTTGTTCTCCGAGAGCCGGGCATCATGGTCCGGCCCCAGCGCGCGGAAATGCTCGACGAGCCGCATGGCCTCGGCCATGTCGGGCGGATACCAGTTGAAAATCCAGCGCGCGTGGTCAACGCCCACCATGTCCACGAACACGGCCAGTTCGGCCGCCTCCGCGAAGTCGAGAAGGGACAGCTTGAGCCGCCCCTTCGCACGCTTGAACTTGGGCGTCTCAGCCGGCCGTAGTACGTCCATATTCCACGGGATTGCCATGTCCCGTGCGATACCACCGCACCACGCCGGTTTCCAGCTCTTGCGGATACCAGCCGGTGGACTCCCACACCCCGTAGGCGTGGGCGTTCCACGCGTCGCGGGCGCGCTCCTCCGCATTGGTCAGCTGCTTGGCCGCGAAGTCGCGGGTCTCCTGAACCACGAGAACCACGCCAATGGCCACAACGACCAAGGCATAGGCCGCGACATAGCCCCAGACCTCGCTCACGCGGGCACCACGGCGTGATGCTCGCCCGACCGCACCTCCAGAGCCTCCGCGATCGAAACGGCCCTCACGAGGCTCCGGAGAGCCTTGCCGGGCACGTCCGTCCCCTTGTCCACGTTCCACACCTTCCACTTGGTCACTTTCATCATGATCGTTGCTCCAATAAACTGTTTATTACTTGATCCGGTCGGCGGCGGCGCACAGGTCCGCGACAGCGCGACCCTGCTGGATGCGCTGGTTGACGTTGTGGCGTGCGCCGTTGGTGTCGATGCCGACCTCGCGCAACGGTTCGGCCGGAAAGACCTCGGGCCGGAACCGGCGCAAGCGCCGGAGGTGGCCACGGCTGGGCGGCTGAAACTCGCGATCCTCGCGAAGCCCCCAAACGTCGGCGGGCGTCAGCGGCCCGGCCCGGTCACGGTGCGCTTCCCAAAAATCCGCGTAGCCGCTGCATTGCGTGGCAATGTCACTCATGTTGTTTCCCGATAAACTGTTTATTGAGAAGGGCTAGGGCAACCGTGCGGACACGGTTCTCCTAGCCCCCGCTGCCGTAGCAGCGAGGGGAGGCGATAAACTGTTTATTGGCCGTTAGGCGGCGACCGCTTCGGCAACGCCCGCGTCGGTCAGCTTGTTGACGCGGCTGTCATAGGCGGCGACCATTTCGTCAAAGGCGCTGCTTGCATCGATGAACGCATCGTCGCTGCAATGGTTGATATGGTGCAGCAAGGCCGCGATGGTGTCGGCCAGCGACGGCGGGGTGGCATCGGCCACGGCCGGCGGAGTGGCATCGATAGCAGCGGCCAGCGTCTCTGCCGCATTGGCGGCATCGGCCAGCGCACGCTCTGCCGCCGCCTTGGCGGCATCGGCCTCGCGCTTGGCTTTCTTTTCGTCGTCGATGATTTGCTTGTAGACGGTGATGAACGACCGCGTGCCGCCCAACAATTCGTTGCGGGTCGCTTCCTCCAGCGTATCGAACGCACCCGACACCTTGCCGATGTTCGAGCGCCACGTATTGAACCGGGTTTTCACCTTCGACCCGGCATCGCCGCGAAGGTCCGCCCATCCCAGCGCCGTGCGGCACCGCTCTGCCAGCGTGTCGCCGTCGATGCCGTGGAGCTTCACGAGATTGAGGAAATTGCACCCCCATGCCTTGGCGCTTTCGCCGATGGCATTCTCTGCCACGCCGATGGCCTTGCCCATGTCGGTCGCGTTGGCTTCCATCGCGGTCAACAGCGTAACGGTATCGGTCGGGGTGAGGACAGCGGCGGCACCGTCATTGAGGACAGTGGCGAGGGCGATCAGGGGGGAAACGGTCGACATTGGATATTCCTTTCGATTCAGACCGGCCAATAAACTGTTTATCGGCTTCGGCAGATGGTAGGCATACCTTCCCCCTCACCCCCAACAGCCATCGCTGCTAGGGGTGTGCGGGGCACGCACCTATATATAGGGCATGGCTCCCGCCGGGGACCGATCGGCCAGTGCCTCAAAGGCATGTCCTCAATACAAGGATATAAGAGTGGGCAAAGGTGTGTTGTTCGATTGTGTGGCCTAGGGCCAAGGCCAGGCGGCTCGCTCCCTCTAAGGGTAACACCATTTTAATACCTATAATTTCTTCTATCCAACCAATAGTCCCCCCGCCGGTCCGCGCATATTTTTCGCCATTTTTGGAGATATAGAACAGTATTTGCGCCAAATCTGCAGCATAATCCACGAGAAGCTGCAGATTTGGCGCAAAAGCCTGTTATCGGGGCGGCATCGGCAGCAAAGTCTGGATCAGCTGCAGGCCGTTGACCTCATGCCGCATCTGACCCGTGCCGTCGGTGTACTGATGGGTATCGAACCCGAGTTCGTCCATCATTTGCATAAAGCGCTCGTAACCGACGCTATACCCACGCGAAATCTCTTTCATGAAGTGGATATACTGGTCGAACACCGCCGAAAGGTCGGCTGTGCTACCCTTTTTCGGCTTCACCTTGTCCGAAGACTGGAGGAAAGCCGCGACCGAGTTGTTCGACCGGGTCACCTGATTGAGACGGGTGACGTGGCTGGCCGGCTGGGTGTAGTCGCCCTGTGCCAGCAGCCGGTGCAGCCCCTGCACCGCCCACGCCGCGATCGCCTCGCGCTCTTCCGCGATCAGGATTTTGTAGAAATCCACGATCTTCTCGCCGTCCGGCACCGCGCGCGGGAAGTCGAAGATCAGCCAGCGCCGCACGAAGCCCCGCGACGTGTCCTTGCTGCGCGGCAGATGGTTCGATCCGAACCACTGCGCGGCGCGCGGCTTGAACGGGAAGATGGCTCCACCCTTGAACTCGGTGTTCTGCTCGGTGCCCTCAACGATTTCCTTGAAGGCACGACCGCTGATGGTCGATTCTTCGGGCAACTCGCCGCATAC
>Ga0182233_1000282_pt1 | contig 10744 bp, 7 predicted proteins | sample G6R1MG_31_FD_129664 | JGI IMG/M metagenome (GOLD analysis project Ga0182233, IMG submission 129664) | Miscanthus phyllosphere microbial communities from Michigan, USA - G6R4_NF_07NOV2016_LD1 MG | ecosystem: Host-associated > Plants > Phyllosphere > Phylloplane/Leaf | place: USA: Michigan... | reverse complement strand
TGGCGTCTGCCTAGACTGGCAGTCATCCCGGAACAGGACTCGATCATGCTCAAGAATCAGTTGAAAGACCCCAGCCTGCTGGTAGACCGCGCCTACGTCGATGGGCAATGGATCAGCGCTGACGATGGTGCAACCCTGACCATCAGCGACCCGGCCACCGGCGAGACGCTGGCGCAGGTACCGGCCCTGCAGGGCGTCGAAACCCGACGTGCAATCGAAGCGGCCGATCGCGCCTGGCCGGCCTGGCGCGCGCGTCCCGCGGCCGAACGCGCGGCGCTGCTGGAGCGCTGGCATCAGGCAATGCTCGACAACGTCGAAGACCTGGCGCTGATCATGACCTTTGAGCAGGGCAAGCCGCTGAACGAGTCGCGCGGCGAGATCCGCTACGGTGCCAGCTTCGTCAAATGGTTCGCCGAGGAGGCGCGCCGCTCGTACGGTGAAACCATTCCCGCCCCCAGCGCAGACCGTCGCTTGATGACCCTCAAGCAGCCGGTGGGTGTCTGCGCCGCGATCACGCCGTGGAATTTCCCCAACGCCATGATCACCCGCAAGTGTGCGCCAGCCTTGGCCGCTGGGTGCCCGATCATCGTCAAGCCATCAGACCTCACGCCCTTGTCAGCCCTGGCGCTGGCGGTGCTGGCCGAACGCGTGGGCATTCCTGCCGGGGTGTTCAATGTCATCACTGGCATGCCCACCGGGATTGGCGAAGAACTGACCGGCAACCCGGTGGTGCGCAAGATTTCCTTCACCGGCTCGACGCCGGTCGGCCGTCTGCTGATGCGCCAGAGCGCCGAACATATCAAGCGTCTGAGCCTTGAACTGGGCGGCAACGCGCCCTTCATCGTGTTTGACGACGCGGACCTGGAACAGGCGGTGACGGGCATCATGCTCAGCAAATTCCGCAACGCCGGGCAGACCTGCGTGTGCGCCAACCGGATTCTGGTGCAAAACGGCATCTACGACCGTTTCGCTGCACGGCTGGTGGAAGAGGTCGCCAAGCTCAAGGTCGGCAACGGCCTGGAAGAGGGCGTGACCATCGGCCCGCTGATCAACCCGGCAGCGGTCAGCAAAGTCGCCCGGCATATCGACGATGCGCTGAGCCAGGGGGCGAAACTGCTGCACGGCGGCTCTCCCGACGGCACCAGCCAGCTCGTCCAGCCCACGGTATTGGGCGATACTCACGCGGGCATGCTGCTGGCCAACGAAGAAACCTTCGGCCCGGTCGCGCCGCTGATGCGCTTCACAAATGAAGCCGAAGCGTTGGCACTGGCCAACGCCACGCCTTATGGCCTGGGCGCGTATTACTTCACCCAGGACCTGCGTCGCTCATGGCGTTTCGGCGAGGCGCTGGAGTTCGGCATGGTCGGCCTCAACACCGGCATCATCTCCATGGAAGTCGCCCCGTTCGGCGGCATCAAACAATCCGGCCTGGGCCGCGAAGGCTCCAGCTACGGACTGGATGAATACCTGGAAGTGAAGGCGTTTCATGTGGGCGGGTTGTAGCGTTCAGAACGGCGTACCAACGCGGAGCGTCGGCACGATAGTTGAGATTATCGTTCCTCACGCTCCAGCGTGGGGCACGATAATCCAACGCATCAGTAACCCTGGCCGCGATCCACCTGCCCCTGCATCGCTTCACCACGCTCAAAACGGCGAATGTTATCGAGCAGGCCAGGAAAGGCGCTTTCCGGCTGGGTCATGGCCGCCACATGCGGGGTCAGCAGGATCTTCGGGTGGGTCCAGAACGGATGGTCGGCTGCCGCCGGTTCCTGCTGCAGCACATCCAGTACCGCAGCGCTGAGTTGGCCGCTGTCCAGCGCTTCCAGCAAGTCCGCTTCCACCAGATGCCCGCCACGACCCATATTGATCAGCGCGGCACCCTTGGGCAATTGTTCGAAAAGCTGACGATTGAGGATGCCTTCGGTCTGCCCGGTCAGCGGCAGTACACACAGCAAAATGTCGCACTGCCCCAGAAAGGCTTGCAGTTGCCCTTCCCCGGCATAGCACTCGACAGCGTCGATTCGATGCTCGCTGCGCGCCCAGCCCGACAGTTGGAAACCGAACGGTTTGAGGCTCGACAGAATATGCTGCGCCTGCAACCCAAGCCCCATCACGCCCACTCGACGTTGCCTTGCCGGTATCAGCGGGTGGGCTTTCCAGACGCCTTCAACCTGCTGCTGCCGATAACGCAGCATTTCCCGGTGCAGGCTCAGCACGGCAAAGGTTGCGTACTCACACATCCCGTGACTGATGCCGGGGTCCAGCAGACGCACCACCGGCAGCGATTTCGGAATACGGCTCAGGTCCAGCTGGTCCACGCCTGCCGAGAGGGCGAACAGCACTTTCAGGTTGGGCAGCAGCTCCTGCAGATCATCGGGCGCCAGCCAGGCACCCAGATAGTGGATGTCGGCCGGGTCGCCGATGTCCGGCCATACCCTCCATTCAATGTCCGGCGCGTGCTCGGCAAACAGGACGCGCCATCGTTCGGCACGTGCGGGATCGGCTTTGTAGAGCAGGGCGGGCATGGGCATTTCCTGAGCATGAAAGGGGAGCCCCATCATGCCGCAAATGCAAAGCAGGATCTGTCGAAACGCCTGCTTCCTGGCCTCTCCAATGTCCGAAAAGCGCCGCTGCCCGGCAGATTGCATGGCGATTTGCGGGCATGAAGGAATCTGCCGTTTGCAAGGCGAAAAACAGTCGATATGGACATCTGAGGGGGCAAGTTCGGCGTAGATCATTTCGCTGAACGCTTAACCTGAACAGCATCGCAGCCACCCCGCCGGCTGCCTGGCCCACGACAGGTATAACCATGAACAGCAAAGTCGACGAAACCCCTCATCTGCTCCGCCAGCGCGATCAGTTCGTGCCGCGCGGGATTGTCACGGCCCACCCGCTGGTCATCGACCGGGCACAGGGTTCTGAATTGTGGGACGTCGATGGCAAGCGCTATCTGGATTTCGTCGGCGGTATCGGCGTGTTGAACATCGGCCACAACCACCCGAACGTGGTCGCGGCGATTCAGGCGCAACTGACCAAAGTCACCCACGCCTGCTTTCAGGTGGCGTCCTATCAGCCCTATCTGGACCTGGCCAAACGCCTGAGCCATCTCATCGCGGGTCAGAGCGGCATCGATCACAAGGCCGTGCTTTTCACCTCCGGTGCCGAAGCGGTCGAAAACGCGGTGAAAATCGCCCGCGCCCACACCAATCGCCCGGCAATCATCTCGTTCCGCGGCGGTTTTCATGGCCGTACGCTGCTTGGCACCACGCTGACCGGCATGAGCCAGCCGTACAAACAGAATTTCGGCCCGATGGCCCCCGAAGTGTTCCACACGCCGTACCCGAACGAGTATCGCGGCGTGACCAGCGAAGTCGCGCTGGCGGCGTTGCACGAGCTGTTGGCCACCCAGGTCGCACCGGAGCGTGTGGCGGCGATTCTGATCGAGCCGATGCAGGGCGATGGCGGCTTCCTGACTGCGCCGGTGGAGTTCATGAAGGCCTTGCGTGCGCTGACCGAGCAACACGGCATCGTGCTGATTGTCGATGAAATCCAGTCCGGTTTCGGGCGGACCGGCAAATGGTTCGGTTTCGAGCATTCGGGTATCCAGCCTGATCTTGTGACCGTGGCCAAGAGCCTCGCGGGCGGCATGCCGCTGTCGGGCGTGGTCGGGCGTGCCGAGATCATGGACGCACCGCTTCCGGGCGGCCTGGGCGGCACCTACGGCGGTAATGCGCTGTCGTGCGCCGCTGCGCTGGCGGTGATCGACACGTACGAGCAGGAAAACCTGCTGGCACGCGGCGAGCAGTTGGGCGAACGTCTGCGTGCGGGTCTGCTTGCGCTCAAAGAACGTTACGCGTGTATTGGCGACGTGCGCGGCACGGGTTTCATGCTCGCCATGGAGCTGGTCAAGAATGACGCGGCACGCAGTCCGGACGCCGATCTTAACCAGAAGGTCATCGATCAGGCGCGCATCGGCGGCCTGCTGGTGATCAAGTGCGGCGTGTACCGCAACGTCCTGCGTTTCCTGGCCCCACTGGTGACCACCGAGCAGCAGATCGATGAAGCACTGGGCATTCTCGACGCTGCCTTGGCACGAGTATTGAAGTCCAGCTGAGCGCAAGCGTGGTCGCGGCCGTCGCGAGACGCTGCGACCACCCGCGCTGGGGATCATTGTTGAATGGAGACGTTGCCTGCCATGGGGCTTATTGATTACCGCGCACTGCTGATCGATTGTGATGAAGTACTGGTGGACCGTGATTCAGGTGTCTGGGCGGCGTTGCAGCCGTTGCTGGAAAACGGCCTGAATACGCCGGAGAAAGATCAGGTGCTGACCGAGTTCAATGACGTGGTCCGCACCTTGTACCCGCGCTTCGACGAACTGGGTTTCAGCGGGCTGCTGTGCTTTGCGCATCGACAGCTGGCCGAACGACTGGGGATCAAGGCGAGTTGGGAAGAGGGCATGACCTTCGCCCGCTCGGTGCCGAACTGGACGCTGTTCGAGGATGCGCCCGGCGCGATGCTCTACCTGCGCAAGTTCTATCGATTGCTGGTGTACGCCGACCGCGACCTGCAGGATCGCGGTGTGCTGTGCGAACGACTGGGGCTCGAGCCCGACAGCCTGCTGTCACTGACCACCCACCCGTTGGGCGACACGGCGTGGCTTGCCGACATGGATCTGGAGCCGCGTGACACCCTGATAGTGTCACGCCCTCCGGCCTCGGCGCTGAGCACTGGCGGGCTGTGCCTGATCCGCCGCAGCCGTGAGCAACACCGTCAGCCATGCACCGCCGACCTGTGCATCAACAGCATGGCCGATCTGGTCGCTCAGCATCAGCTGTCTTTACGGCGCTGATTTTGCTAGAAGGTAGGCACCGTGAATGGCAATACAAGAGGTAGGTAATGGAAGGCTTGGTCAAACTGGATCGGATTGATATCAATATTTTGGTAGAACTCCAGAAAGACGGGCGCATGACCAACGTCAGCCTGGCCGATGCCGTCGGACTTTCCGCGAGCCCTTGCCTGCAACGCGTCAAACGTCTGGAGTCGGCAGGTTATATTTCCAGCTACAAGGCGCACCTTAATCTGGCCAAGATCACCGAATCGGTCACCGTGTTCACGGAAATCTCCCTCAGCGACCACAAGCGCGAAGACTTCGCCAAATTCGAAGCCAACATCCGTCACGTCGACGAAGTGCTGGAATGCCACCTGATCAGCGGCGGCTACGATTACCTGGTGCGCTTCATGACCCGCAGCATTCAGCATTATCAGGAAGTGATCGAAGAGCTGCTGGACAAGAACATCGGCATCTCCAAGTACTTCAGCTACATCGTCATCAAATCCCCGGTCATGAAAGACGGCGTACCGCTGCGCAAACTGTTGCGCCACTGAAGCTCCAGCCAAGAGGGCGCGGAGCGTCCGGAACGGCATACCCACTTCAGAGCATGGGCACGAGGGCCATGTGGATTGTGGGAGTGACCGGGACGGCGATCTGCATTGCTTCGAAGGCGGTGGTCAAAGCGACCTGATTTCAAGGCTGACTGGCCTCTTCGCGAGCAAGCTCGCTCCCACAGGATGTGTGTATCGCGCTGAGCCACGATGGTGTTTGCCCGGACACCTCGCGCGCCACCCGCTCTGCGATATCCCTGACACCTATCGTTCCTCACGCTCCAGCGTGGGAATGCCTTGCGTGACGCTCCGCGTCACAGATCTGCGCAGCACCGCATACGCAGCCGTGAATACCGGGCAAAGAATATGTATTTCTGAAATTCTGGCATAGGGCTACTATCCGGACGGCACTTTGGCCGGGCTTTTGCTCATGCAGATTTGAAAACCGGCAGGAGCCCCTGTCGCCATGGATTTCAAAAGGATGTGTTCGATGCCCGTAGCCCCTCGTTTCCTTGACCATTACCGCAAGGCCGACCGGATCATGCTGGGTCTGATCTGGCTGTTGTTCATCTACGCGCTCGGGTTGGCGTTCTGGTTCGACACCTTCACCCAGGCAGTCGTCGTCGGTGGCGGCACCGCGGTGGTGCTGACCGGGCTGTATCGGGCCATCGGCGGCACCCGATTGATGCGTTGCTGTTTCGGTGTGGGCCTGATGGTCATGACCGCGCTGCACATCAATCAGACCCACGGGCAGGTCGAGATACATTTCGGCATCTTCGTCCTGCTGGCAGTGCTGACCTTCTACCGCGACTGGCTGCCGATTCTGGTCGCTGCCGTCACCATCGCTTTCCACCACATCGTTTTCCATGCCTTGCAGCATTCCGGCTTCCCGGTGTACGTCATGCACCACGGCTTCGGCTGGAGCATGGTGCTTGTGCATGCGGTGTATGTAGTCGTTGAAAGCGCGATTCTGGTTTACCTGGCCGTGCAGAATCAGGCCGAGGCGGTCGAGAATCAGGACATGCTGGACCGGATGCTGGCCACCACCAACCAGTTCTCTACCGATAGCCAGTCCAGCGAGCGCTCGGGCAAACATGTCTCGCTGGCGCAACGTTTCGAGCAGTTTCTGGCGCAGATCACCAGCCTGGTCGACGGTGTGGTACGTGACACTCGCGGGCTGGGCGAACTGGGTCATGACCTCGCCAAGGCCAGTGGTACGCTGGAAACCGGTGCGCAGCATCAGCTCAGTGAAATCGCCCGCATGACCAGCGCCATGCAGCGCATGGGCGAAGCCATGAACGATATCTCCAGCCACGTCGCGCAAGCTGTGCAGCGGGCCGGTGACGCCAGCGATCAGGTCGCCCACGGGCGCGACAGTGTCGACCGTGCGCAGAGCGAAATCACCCAGCTTGCCGCACGCATCACGACCACCGATGAAACCGTACAGGCCCTGGCCAACCAGTCAGAACAGATCGGCAAAGTGCTGGACGTGATCGGCAGCATTGCCGAGCAGACCAACCTGCTGGCCCTCAATGCTGCAATCGAAGCCGCACGCGCCGGTGAGCAGGGCCGAGGCTTTGCGGTGGTGGCGGACGAGGTGCGCAACCTCGCGCAGCGCACAGCGTCGTCGACCAAGGAAATCCAGACCATCATCGAAGACCTGCAAAAAGGCAGTCGTCAGGCCGCTACGGCCATGAACGACAGCCTGCAGGGCGTCGGGCGTTGTGTCGAGGACAGCCAGCGCGCTTCGGAATCCTTGCGCGCGGTCGGCGAAGGCATCGGCCATATCACCCAGCTCAACGGCCTGATTGCCACGACGACCGAACAACAGTCCGCCGTCAGCCGGGAAATTGCCGATCAGCTGCGCTCGGTACAGACCATCGCCGAGCACACCGCTGCCAATATCGGTGTGTTGGCGACCAGCAGCCAGAGCCTGTCGCCGCTGGCCATTCGCCTGGAAGCGCTGGGCCAGAGCTTTCACGCGTAGCTTTCGGGCTCAGGCAAACACCAGCCCCGACGAGCGCAGCAGTTCCTGAGTGTAGGCCTGCTGCGGTGCGGCGAAGATCTCGCGGGACGGGCCCTGCTCGACCACCTTGCCGTCCTTGATCACGATCAGATCATGGGCCAGGGCGTGAACCACCGCCAGGTCATGGCTGATGAACAGGTACGTCAGACCGCGACGGATTTGCAGGTCACGCAGCAGGGCGACGATTTGCTTTTGCACGGTCCGGTCGAGCGCCGAGGTCGGCTCGTCGAGCAGGATCAGATCCGGTTCAAGCACCAACGCCCGTGCGATGGAAATACGCTGACGCTGACCGCCGGAAAACTCGTGCGGGTAACGATGCCGGGTGGCCGGGTCCAGACCGACTTCCTGCAACACGCGGATCACCGTCTGTTCCCGCTCTTTCGGCGTACCGATGTTGTGCGTCACCAGGCCCTCGGCAATGATCTGTTCCACGGTCATGCGCGGGCTGAGGCTGCCGAACGGGTCCTGAAACACCACCTGCAACTGGCGGCGCAACGGGCGCATCAGGTGCTGACTGTGCAGGCTCAGTTCCTTGGTGCCGAAGCGTATGCTGCCCTCTGAATCGACCAGGCGCAAAATCGCCTGACCCAAAGTCGATTTACCCGAACCCGACTCGCCGACAATGCCCAGCGTCTTGCCCTTGAGCAGCTCGAAACTCACCCCGTCCACCGCCTTCACATACTGCGGCTCACGTTTGAACCAGGCCTTGCCCAGCGGGAACCAGACCTTCAGGTCCTGCACCGACAGCAGCGTGTTGCTGTGCGTGGACGGCACCGGTTCGCCATCCGGCTCGGCATTGATCAGCAGGCGGCTGTAAGAGTGCTGCGGACTGTCGAACAGGGTCTGGCAATCGGCCTGCTCGACAATCTCGCCCTCACGCATCACGCAGACCCGCTGGGCGATGCGCCGCACCAGATTGAGGTCGTGGCTGATCAGCAGCAGCGACATGTTCAGCCGCTGTTGCAGGGACTTGAGCAATTCCAGGATCTTCACCTGCACGGTCACGTCCAGCGCGGTGGTCGGCTCGTCGGCGATCAGCAGATCCGGCTCGTTGGCCAGCGCCATGGCAATCATGATGCGCTGCCGCTGCCCGCCCGACAGTTGATGCGGATACGCCTTGAGACGTGACAGCGGGTCACGAATGCCGACCAGTTCCAGCAGCTCCAGGGTGCGGCTCAGCGCGGCCTTGCCCTTGAGGCCCTTGTGGGTCACGAGGATTTCGCCGATCTGTTTTTCGACCGTGTGCAGCGGGTTCAGCGAACTCATGGGCTCCTGAAAAATCATCGCCACGCGATTGCCGCGCAGGCTGCGCAACTGCTTGTCGCTGGCGCTGACCAGATCCAGCCCGTCGTAACGAATCGAGCCCTGGGTGCTGACGGTTTTCGCCGGCAACAGACGCAGAATCGAATGCGCCGTGACCGACTTGCCCGAGCCGGATTCGCCCACCAGCGCCAGGCACTCGCCACGACGGATGTCGAGGCTGACGCCATGCACCACTTCGCGGCCGTTGAAAGCGACCCGCAGGTCGCGAATTTCAATCAGGTTGTCTTGCATGTCAGCTCCGAGGATCGAACGCGTCGCGGCAGGCTTCGCCGATGAACACCAGCAGAGAAAGAATCAGGGCCAGCACCACGAACGCGGTCAGCCCCAACCAGGGCGCTTGCAGGTTGCGCTTGGCCTCGCCGATCAGCTCGCCCAGCGACGCACTGCCCGCCGGCATGCCGAAGCCGAGAAAATCCAGCGCAGTGAGGGTGGCGATGGCGCCGGTGATAATGAACGGCAGGTAGGTCAGGGTGCTGGTCATCGCGTTGGGCAGGATGTGCCGCCACATCAGCGCAGCGTCGGTCAGGCCCAGTGCGCGGGCGGCTTTGACGTATTCCAGATTGCGCCCGCGCAGGAACTCGGCACGCACCACGTCAACCAGCGACAGCCAGGAGAACAGCGCCATGATCCCCAGCAGCCACCAGAAACTGGGGGACACGAAGCCGGACAGAATGATCAGCAGGTACAGCACCGGCAGCCCCGACCAGATCTCCTGAATGCGCTGGCCGATCAGGTCGGTCATGCCGCCGTAGTACCCCTGAATCGCCCCGGCACACACGCCGATCACCGTGCTGATCGCGGTCAGCAGCAGCGCGAACAGAATGGAAATCCGCGCGCCGAACAACACCCGCGCCAGCACATCACGGGCCTGTTCATCCGTGCCCAGCCAGTTGATGTGGTCCGGCGGGCTGGGCGATGGCGCGTCCAGGTCGTAGTTGATGGTGTCGTAGCTGAACGGGATCGGCGCGAACAGCATCCAGCCGTTTTTTGCCGCGATCAGCTTGCGCACATAATCGCTGGCATAGTCCGGCTCGAAAGGCAGCTCGCCGCCGAAATCGGTTTCCATGTAGGTGTGCAACACCGGGTAATACATCTGCCCGTCGTAGCTGACCAGCAGCGGCTTGTCGTTGGCGATCAGTTCGCCGCACAGGCACACCAGCATCAGGCCGATGAAGATCCACAGCGACCACCAACCGCGACGGTTGGCCTTGAACAGGTCGAAGCGACGCCGGGTCTGGGGAGAGAACTCGAACATCAGGCGCTCCTCGCGGAAAAGTCGATGCGTGGGTCGACCAGCGTGTAACACAGGTCACCGATCAGTTTGATCAGCAGGCCGAACAGCGTGAACAGAAACAGCGTGCCGAATACGATGGGGTAGTCGCGCGAGACGGCTGCTTCGTAACTCATGCGCCCCAAACCATCGAGGCCGAAGATGGTTTCGATCAGCAGCGAGCCGGCGAAGAACACCTCGATCAAGGCCTGCGGAATACCGGCGATCACCAGCAACATGGCGTTGCGAAACACGTGGCCGTACAGCACGCGATGCTCGGTCAGGCCCTTGGCGCGCGCCGTGACCACGTACTGGCGGCTGATCTCGTTGAGAAAGCTGTTCTTGGTGAGGATGGTCAGCGTGGCGAAGCCGCCGATTACCAGCGAGCTGACTGGCAACACCAGGTGCCACAGATAGTCCTTCACCTTGCCCCAGGTGCTCAGGCTGTCGAAGTTGTCCGAGAACAGCCCTTGCGCCGGAAACCAGCTCAGGTAACTGCCTCCGGCAAACACCACGATCAGCAGAATGGCGAACAGAAACGCGGGCGTGGCGTAACCGATGATCACCAGCGTGCTGCTCCAGACATCAAACGCGCTGCCATGCCGCACCGCCTTGCGAATGCCCAGCGGGATGGAAATCAGGTAGGTGATCAGCGTCGCCCAAAGCCCGAGGGACAGCGACACCGGGAGCTTTTGTGCAATCAGTTCGGTGACCGGCGCGCCACGGAAGAAGCTGGTGCC
>Ga0182233_1000279_pt1 | contig 10838 bp, 9 predicted proteins | sample G6R1MG_31_FD_129664 | JGI IMG/M metagenome (GOLD analysis project Ga0182233, IMG submission 129664) | Miscanthus phyllosphere microbial communities from Michigan, USA - G6R4_NF_07NOV2016_LD1 MG | ecosystem: Host-associated > Plants > Phyllosphere > Phylloplane/Leaf | place: USA: Michigan... | reverse complement strand
CCGTCGCGGCCGTCGCCCGCCAGGAACGCGTGGATCCGGCCGGCCGTCACTCGGCCTCCCCCCTCAGGGGACGCGCCAAGAGGGCGGCGATGACGCTCTCGACGCTCGCCTCCCCCGCCACGATGGCGGCCACGGCCTCGGCGACGGGCATCTCAACACTGCGCGCCCGTGCGAGGGCGATCAGGGCGGCGGCGGTGTAGGCGCCTTCCGCGAGCTTGCCGCCGGCGGCCGCCTCGGGCGAGGCGCCGGCCCCGAGGGCGAGGCCGAAGGCGAAGTTGCGCGACTGCGGCGAGGAGGCGGTGAGGACGAGATCGCCGAGGCCCGACAGGCCCATGAGGGTCTCCGCCCGGCCGCCATAGGCCCGCGCGAAGCGCATGAGTTCGGCGAAGGCCCGCGCGATGAGGGCGGCGCGGGCCGACTCGCCGAGGCCTCGCCCGGCGACGATGCCCGACGCGATGGCGAGCACGTTCTTGCCCGCCCCGCCGACCTCGACCCCCCGCACGTCATCCGTATGGTAGACGCGCAGGGTCGGCCCAGACAGGGTCGCCGCGAGGGTCGCCGCGAGGGTCGCATCGGCCGCCGCCAGGGTGACGGCCGTGGGCAGGTTGCGGGCGACATCCGCCGCGAAGCTCGGGCCGGACAGGACGGCGACCGGGGCGGCGGGGCCGAGGACGCTCGCTGCGACGGCGCTCATGAAACTGTCGCTCCCGCGCTCGATCCCCTTGGCGCAGAGCACGATGGCGGCACCCGGCGCGAAGGTGCCCCCGAGGTCGGCCAGAACGCTCCGCACGGTCTGGGCCGGGACCACGACGAGGACGGTCGCGGCCGCCCCGAGGGTGTCCGCTTCGGCCGTCGCGGCGATCTGGCGGTGGAGCGGCACGCCGGGGAGGTAGCGGGTATTTTCGCGGGTTTCCTCCAGGCGCCGGGCCGCGTCCCGGTCGCGCAGCCATAGGGTCACTTCGTGGCCGGCGGCCGCCGCCGCGTTGGCAAGCGCCGTGCCCCAGGCGCCGCCACCGACGACGCCGATCCGCGTGGCGGAATTCTGTGTGGTGCTCACGCGCCAAGCCTTCCGGATTCGAACGATGCCGCCGTGAGACGATACAGCAGATGGGCTGCGAGGGGATGCCCCGGCGGCAGGGCCGGATGAGCGAACCCGCCGTCCGGGCTCATCCCGAGGCGCTCCATCACCCGGCGGGACGGATCGTTGCTCTCCGCCGTGAAGGCGACGGCGGCGGCCACGCCGCAACGGCCGAACAGATCGCCGAGGGCGAGGCGGGCCGCCCGGGTGGCGATGCCCCGCCCCCAGGCCGAACGGGCGAGACGCCAGCACAACTCGACAGTCTCGCCCGGCCGATCGCCTCCGGGAAACGGCATCACCCGCATGACACGGGCGCCCCCGACGAGGCCGACGAGGCCCTCGCCCACCAGCGTCACCGCCCAGGGGCCGAAGCCGTCGACCCGGAAACGATGCTCGAAACCGCGCAATTCGGCCCGGCTCTGTGCCGCGTCGTGGAGCCCGGGGAAATGGCGCATCACTTCGGGATCGGCGCCGAGCGCCGCGAAGGCAGCTTCGTCGCCCGCCTGCCAGCGTCGCAGCACGAGGTCACCGTCGCGAAGGCCGTCGGGTGGGGGCGTGACGCTCTCCGGCTTCCGCAGCTTGCCGCGCAGAGCCAGGGAGCGGCGGTTCAGCCCGTCGAGGTCGGCGCGCCCGGCGAGCACCGCTTCGCCGAGACCGATCGCGGCGGCGCATTGATCCGCCGAGAGGTTCGCCCAGGCGGGCGCCCGGACGCTCTCGCGCCAGGGGCCGCCGCAGGTGTTGTCGAGGAGGATGCGCGCGAAGCAATGGTCGCGGTGGACGGGCCAATCCGGCCGCGCGGCCCGCGGCAGGCGCCGCTCGACGAGATCGCGCCAGCGCCCGCGCGCGGCGTCAGGCAACCGCCTTCGGCTCCGCGAACGGCCAGCGGGCCCGGGCAGGAGCGGTGAGATCGTCGACGAGGCCCAGACGCAGGCGCTCGATACCGGCCCAGGCGATCATCGCGCCGTTGTCGCCGCACAGGGCGAGGGGCGGCGCCACGAAGGCGAGGCCCGCCTCGCCGGCCTGGGCGCTGAGCGCCCGCCGGATGGCGCCGTTGGCCGCCACGCCCCCGGCGGCCACGAGGGCGGTGGGATGGCCGGCGACCTCGGCGAAGTCGCGCATGGCGACGCGCAGGCGGTCGACGACGACGTCGACCACAGCGGCCTGGAAACTCGCGCAGAGGTCGGCAACGTCGGCGCCGGACAGGGGCGCGAGCTTCTCCGCCTCGATCCGCAGGGCGGTCTTCAGGCCCGACAGAGAGAAGTTGGCCTCGCGCCGCCCGAGCATGGGGCGCGGCAGGGCGAAGCGTTCGGGGTCGCCGGTCTCGGCCATCCGCTCGACCTCGGGCCCGCCGGGGTAGCCGAGGCCGAGGAGCTTGGCGACCTTGTCGAAGGCTTCGCCGATGGCGTCGTCGATGGTGGTGCCGAGGCGCACGTAGTCGCCCACCCCCTTCACCGCCACGAGTTGCGTGTGACCACCGGAAGCGAGGAGCAGGAGATAGGGAAAGCCGATCCCGTCCGTGAGCCGCGCCGTGAGGGCGTGGGCCTCGAGGTGGTTGACGGCAATGAGGGGCTTCCGCGCCACGAGGGACAGGGTCTTGGCGGTGACGAGACCGATGAGCACGCCGCCGATGAGGCCGGGACCGGCCGCCACGGCGATGCCGTCGAGTTCGGCCAGTCGCAGGCCGGCATTGTCGAGGGCGCGCTGGATGAGCCGGTCAAGAACCTCCACATGGGCGCGGGCGGCGATCTCGGGCACGACACCGCCATAGGCGGCGTGCTCGGCGATCTGGCTCAGGACCTCGTTGGAGACGATGCGCCCACGCCCCCCCTCACCCGGCGCGACCACGGCGGCGGCGGTCTCGTCACAGGTGGTTTCGATGCCGAGGACGTTCATGGGGCAAAAGCATTCATGCGGGAGCGGGCGATCCGGGACGGGGGCGGACGAAGACTGCGCCCATCGCGTGAAGAAAAGCCCAAGGCCCTCGCGACCGTGGGTGAATTTGACCGATGCATCCTAGCCGCCCCGGCGGTATCAGGGCAACGACCGGACGGAATGGAGCGGCATGCGGATCTGGGTGGCACGGCCGGAGCCGGGGGCGACGCGGACGGGGCAGCGCCTCGTGGCGATGGGCCTGACGCCCCTCGTCGCGCCCGTGCTGACGGTCCGCCCGACCGGAAGCGTCCTGCCCGAGGGCGCCTTCGCCGGCCTGCTGCTCACGAGCGCCAACGGCGTCGCGGCCCTGAACGCGGCGGACCGGATGCGGTTCGCGACCATTCCGGTCTTCGCCGTGGGCGGACGCACGGCAACTCTCGCCCGCCGGGCCGGTCTCGCGGACGTGCGGGAGGCCGGTGGCGATGCGGTTCGCCTCGCGGCCCTCGTGTGCGCGAGCCTGCCGGCGGGCAGCGCGCTCCTGCACGTCACGGGTGCGGAGGGGAAAACCGAGCCGGCCCTTTCCTTGAGGGCGGCGGGACATCCCGTCACCGCCGTGGTCGCCTACGCGGCCGAGGCCCAGCCCGTGCTGCCCCCGGCCGTGGCGGACGCCCTCGCGGCGCGCCCCCCCAGCCTCGACGCAGTGCTGCATTACTCGCGGCGCAGCGCCGAAACCGCCCTGGCGCTGACACGGCAGGCCGGACGAAGCGGAGCTTTCGGCGTGCTCAGGCATTACTGCTTGTCTGGCGACGTGGCCGCCCCCCTGGTGGAGGCCGGGCTCGGCACGTGTTTCGTGGCGGCGCGTCCGGATGAGGAGACCCTTCTCGCAGGTTTGATGGCGGGAACCTGACGGAAGGGCCTCGCTCAGGCGCGGGCCGTGGTGCTAGGACGATTTCAACAAGCTGGGCCGCGATCGCCGAACCCGTGGGCTCCGACCCGGTGCAGGCGACATCGGCAGCATCCGGAAGGGAGCAACGAGCCGTGAAACCACCCAACAGCGACGCCAACCGACCGGGCAGCACGCCCGGCTCGCGCGCGCCCGAGGCCGCGAAGCCGTCCGTGCCGTCGCCGGCCAACCCGTCGACCGTGCCGGGCGCAAAATCCGATCCTGTCACGGGCAAGCCGGACGTGTCCGGACCGAAGCCCGATGCGTCGAAGGCGAATCCCTCCGGTGAGGGTGCCAAGCCGGCGTCCCCGGTGACGGCCCAGCCGGGCGCCGCGAAGGCTCCGGAGCCGCTTAAGGCGTCCGACGCGGCAAAGCCTGCTGAAGCCTCCAAGTCGTTCGAGGCACCGAAGACCCCGGGCGCCATCAAGCCGGGCGAAGGCCCGAAGGTGGTCGAGATCGGAAAGCCGGTGGAGGCGAAGTCCGCTCAACCCGAGCCGTCGAAGGACACGGGCAAGGTCGAGCAGGGCAAGGTCGAGCCGGGCAAGGCCGAAGCGATCAAGGGCGGCCCGAACGCCGGGGAGGCCACGAAGGCCGAGCCCGTCAAGGAGGCGCCGAAGACGGCGACGTTCCCCGGCGGCTCCGCCACCCCGGTGCGTCCGGCCGGCGCGGCCACTGATGGTCCGATCATCGACCTGAAGGCCAAGCGCCTTCCGGATCCGCCGCCGGCCCAGAAGACCGCCGCGACGGGCACGGGCGCGATGGGCGCCGGCTCGGGGCCGGGTATCGGCGCGACGCCGGGCGCCGCAAAGCCGGGCGACAAGGCCTCCGATCCGAAGACAACGTCCGGCGCCTCGACACCCGAGGCGGCCAAGACTTCGGGGACGACCGGCGGCACGACGCCGAAGATTCCCTCGGCACCCGCCGCCGCGGCAGCCGCCCCGCGCGGTCCGGGCTTCGGCTCCGTGGCCACGGCCGGCCTCCTCGGCGGCGTGATCGGCGCCGGCCTGCTGTTCGGCATCGAGCGGGCCGGCGTACTGCCGCCCGCCGACGATGGGCGTCTGGCCGCCCTCGATCAGCGCATCGCGGCCCTGGCCCCCAAGGATGAGGTCGCGCGCCTGTCCCAGCGCATCGCCTCCAACGAGACCGCCCTGAAGGCGGTGCCGGAGGCCGTATCCACGGCCCGCGAAGCCCTTCAGAAGGCCAGCGCGGTCCCGGCGCCCGCCGCCGACGGCGCCGCACCGTCGGCCGCCACCCTGCCGGCGGAGATCACCGCGCGCCTCGACAGCCTCGACCAGCGCATCTCCGCCCTTCAGGAGGAGCCCGGCCAGCAGGGCGGCGAACCGCGCATGACGGTGGCGCCTTCGAACGGCGAGGCCCAGCAGGTGACGGCCCTGGCCGACCGGGTGAAGACCCTGGAAGGCCAGATCGCCGCCGTGCAGAAGCCCGCCGAGCAGCCCGACCTCGCGCCGAAGCTCGCCGCCCTTCAGACCGCCGTCGAGGCTCGCGTGAAGGCCAATACGGAGGCGACCCAGAGCCTCGACCAGAAGCTGACCGAAGTGCAGCAGAACCTCGACGCCAAGGTGCAGGCCGCGACGCAGGCGAGCCAGCAGGCGGCCGAGACCGCGAAGGCGCAGGCCTCGGAAGCGGCCAAGGGCATCGAGAGGCAGGTCGAGACCCAGATCCAGGCGCAGGGAGAGAAGATCGCCGGCATCGACAAGGCCCTGTCGGCCCGCGCTGAAACCGCAACCGTCCAGGCGGCCCTGAGGGTTGTGGCCGCCGACCGGATCGTCACCGCCCTCAACGCCGGCACCCCCTACGCCGATGCCCTGGCGGCCCTGCGCAACTACGAGCCCGGCGATCCGGCCAAGCTCACCGCCGTGGCGGTCTTCGCCGATCGCGGCGCGCCGACGGCCCGGACCCTGGCGGCGGAGTTCCGTACCGTGGCGGACAAGATCGCCGCGAGCCGCCGGGCCGCCCAGGTCCGCTCCGTGGCAGAGACCGGCGATCTCGGTCAGAAGCTCATGAGCATGGCCGAGTCCATCGTTCAGGTCCGCAAGGTTGATACTCCCGCCCCCGCGGCGCAGGGTATTGCCGCCGCCGACCCGCTGCCGAAGGTGCAGGACGCCCTCGATCGTGGGGCCGTCGGCGAGGCGGCTCAGGCCTTCGCCGCTCTCCCGGAGAACGTCCGCGCCGAAGCCGGCGATTTCGGCACCCGGCTGAAATCCCGGGCAGCGGCGGGCGAGGCGGCCCAGGGCCTTCTGGCGGAAGCCTTCAAGGGGCTGCCCGGTGCAGGCGCCCAACGGTGAGCAAATCTCTCCTGGGCGCGGACCGCGCGCCCGACGCTCACCGACCCTCACATCGACGGGCGCGCCGGCCGCTCCCGTTCCCGGATTACGGCGCCGCCGGTTCGACCGGCGCCACGCCCAGGAGTTTCTGATCCCATGTGGCGCGCTCTCGCCTTCCTGGCCCTCCTCGCCGTCGCCGCCTACGGCGCGACGTGGATCGCCGACCATCCCGGAACCGTCACCATCGTGTGGAGCGGTTACGAGGTGGTCATCAGCCTCGCCATCGCCCTCATCGGCGTCCTGATCGCGGCCATCGTCGTCGGCTTCATCTGGGCCGTCGTGCGCGGCCTCATCACCCTGCCCGAGACCCTGGTGCGGGGCTCGCGCGACCGGCGCCGGGCCAAGGGCTACTCCGCCCTGTCGCGGGGCATGGTCGCCGTGGGCTCGGGCGACCCCATGGCCGCACGGCGCCATGCCAACGACGCCGAGCGCCTCCTCGGGGCCGAACCCCTCGCCCTGCTCCTGAAGGCGCAGGCGGCGCAGATTTCTGGCGACCGCGAGGCCGCGGAAACGGCGTTCCAGCGGATGGTCGACGATCCCGAGACGCGGGTGCTCGGCCTGCGCGGCCTGTTCGTCGAGGCCCGCCGCCGCGAGGACGACGTTTCCGCCCGCGCCTACGCCGCGGAGGCCGCCCGTCTGGCCCCAAGCGTCACCTGGGCCAACGAGGCGGTCCTCGAAGCGCAATGTGCCGATGGCGACTGGACCGGCGCGACGGAGACCGTCGAGCGCCGCGCCTCCCTGGGTCTCATCGAGAAGAGCCTCGCCCGGCGCCAGCGCGCCGTGCTGCTCACCGCCGCCGCGCAGGAGCGCGAGGCCGGCGAGCCTGAAGCCGCCACCGACCGGGTGATGCGGGCCGTCAAGCTCGCCCCCGATCTCGTGCCGGCGGCGGCGCTGGCCGGGCGGCTCCTCGCCCGCCGGGGCGACCTGCGCCGGGCCGGCAAGGTCCTCGAGGCCGCCTGGCGCGCCGGACCGCATCCGGACCTCGCCAAGACATACCTGACCCTGCGCACGGGCGATTCCGTCCGCGACCGCCTCGCCCGGGCCGAGACCCTGGCGCGGATCTCGTCATGGCACCCCGAGGCCCGCCTCGCCATGGCGCAGGCGGCCTACGAGGCACGCGAATTCACCAAGGCCCGCGAGGCTCTGGCACCGCTTCTGGCCGACCGGCCGAGCGTGCGCACCTGCCTCGCCATGGCGCGCCTGGAGGAGACCGAGCACGGGTCCGGCTCGGCCCGCGCCCGCGAGTGGCTCTCCCGTGCGGCCCACGCTCCGCGCGACGCCATGTGGATCGCCGACGGCGTGGCCTCCGAAACCTGGGCGCCGATCTCCCCGGTCACCGGCCGCCTCGACGCCTTCGTGTGGAAGACGCCGACGGAGGTGCTGGCGGGTCCGTCGGAGCCCCGCCCCGAGGACACCGCCGCGCCCGAAGCCGCGCCGTTGCCCCTCGATGCGAAGACGCCCGTCGTACAGCCGGCGATCCCCGGCCTGAACGGCGCCGCACCGCACGATTCCGGGGCCGCTCCCACGACACCGGGCGCCGTTCCGACAAACCCGATGCCGGCCGGCACGGCGTCGCCCGTGGTCATGCCGATGCCCAAGGCTGTGGAAAAAACCGGCGCAGCCGGAGATGGAAAGGCGCGGCAAGCCCTCTAAGACTCCTGGCAGAAGCACCCGAGGCCCATCGTCTCCCGCCCAGGGGACCGGTGGGCCTTTTTCGTTTGCGACATGTTCCGCATGGCGAGTGGTGAGACGCATCGTTCCCGCGGCGTCGACCCTGTGATTTGCGGGGATGGCGCAAGACGAAACGATCCGGCTCCGGGGGCCTTAAAGGCTGATTCACGCAAATTCGCTAAGTCTTACACCAGCGAGTTCTGCGTAATCGAAGTGCCATGCACCCATCTGTCGACGATGCGCCGGACCTCTCCGGCCTGATCGAACTGTCGCGCCTCGACACGCTCGATCTGAAACCCGTGATCCTGCGGGTGCAGACGGACCTGTTTCTGTCCGCGCCGTTCCGCGACCGCAAGACCCTGGAGGCGTTCGAGGCCCTGGCCGGCGGGCTGATCCCCATCGTCGACGACGAGACCGCCGAGATCGTCGCCCGCAAGCTCGCCGCTTTCCCGGAGACGCCGCCCGGCGTGCTGGCGATTCTCGCCGCGCGCGGCGGCAAGATCCGGGACGCCGTGGTGGCTCAGGCCCCGCGTCTCACCCCCTCCATCATCGAGGCCGCCCTGGCGGATGGCACCGACCTCGGTGCCGCCATCGCCGGACGGGCAGACCTCGATCGGAGCACCGCCAACGCCCTGTCGGCCCGCGACGTGGCCGATGTCGACATGGCGCTCGCGCACAACACCCACATCACCTTCGGGGCCGAGACCCTGGCCCGCCTCGTCGGGCGCGGTCGCCGGTCAGCTGCGCTGGGCCAGGCGCTCCTCGCCCGCGCCGATCTGGCGCCGGCGGACCTCTCCCCCCTGTTCCTCTACGCCGACGAGGCGCATCGGGACGCCATCGGCGAAGCTGTCGCCGCACAGGCGGCCCTGCGCCCATGCCCGCCGCCACCGCGCGAAGCCGGCGCCGTTCTCACCGGGTTCTCGGGGCGCGGCGACATCGCCGGCTTCATCGGCGCCCTGGCGGAGATGCTCGGTCTGCGCCGGGATTTCCTCGCGACGACGCCGGACCCGCACCTGCGCTACGATCTCCTCACCCTGGCCCTACGCGCCGTCGGCCTGCACGAGGAAGAGGCGGTCTACGTCTTCCTCACCCTGAACGAGACCGTGTCGCGCTCCGTCGACCGGGTGTTCGAACTCGTGAGGCTGTTCCGCAAGGTTCAGCGCCCGGCCGCCCGCAGCCTGCTCGCCGCCATCGTCGACACGGCCCTCCCCGAGCGCGCGGGCGATGCGCGCACGCACCAGCCCTACAATGCCCCCGACGCCGCGCGCCCGCGCGTCTCCCCGGCGGCAGTCGAGCGGACGCCCCTGCGCCCCGCCCTGCCCGGCCGCGTGCGCCAGACGTCCTGACGGACGCTTCGATCGATCGGGGCCGCGCCGCTTTGGATACATCGTCTCCGGACACCCGGAGGCTGTCGGATGGGACGATGCTCTATTCGGCGAGATCGAGGAGGTGGCGGCCGGCGCGGTCGTCGATCTCGACGATCCAGAGGTCGCCGTCGAAGCGCAGTTCCTTGCCGATGCGGGTTTCGACATCGGCGGGTTCGGCCTCCTGCAGTAAGGCGACGAAGCGCCGGTCGTCATCGCCTTCGGTGTCGACGAGGGATTGGGGTGCCGGCCCATAGAGGTCGGCCCGGCCGTCGAGACGGTCGACCTTCACGAAGATCGCCCCCGCCTCCGCCGCGCCGCGCCGCCGCTGCACGGCGGCGATGCCTTCGACGCCGAGGCGGCGCAGATGGGCCGAGACCCAGAAATCCGAACGCAAGCGTGCCATCGCGCGCCTATAGCCGACTTTTTCGCGAAGCGAGATGGCAGCGCTGCCGTCTTCGCGGGCCCGCCCGTTCGACCCGGCGCGAACGGTGACGGTCAGCCCGGAGAGGCGGCCGCGCGCGCGGCGAGTTCGCGTAAGGTGCGGCCCGTGGGCTCGCCCTTGACCGGGAGCTTGCGGTCACGTTCGAACCGCTCGATGGCCGCGCGCGTGCCCGTTCCCAGAACCCCGTCCGCCTTGAGGGGACCGTAACCGAGCTTGACCAGGGCGCGTTGGGCCTTGGCCACCGCCGGATCCACCTTCGGCGTCACCGAGGACGTGGTCTCGCCCTCGCGGATGATGTCGCCGATGGTCTCCCGCGAGACCGGGCGAGGCGCCGGCTGGATCAGGGCGATGCGGGGCGCCTCGGCCTTGGGTGCGTCCGGTTTGGGCGCTTCGGCCTTGTCGGTCTCGGTCCGGACTGTCTCGACCTTGGCAGCCTCGGCCTTCGGCGTCGCGGCTTTCACGGCCTGCCCCGCCTCCGCCTTCGCCGTCTCGATCCGACGCACGGGAGGCCGGTCGGCGGTGACGCGCGGCGCGACCTTCGGGAAGATCGGCGCGGGATGGCGACCGATCTGGTAGCCGAGGGCATTCAATGAGATGTAGGACGCGGCTCCCACCACCACGAGAAAACCGACGACGTCGCCGGGCCGGCTCAGGCAGAGGCGCCCGGCCCAGCGGCCGACGGCCCCGAAATCGGCAAGCCAGCCGCTCGGCCGCGCGTCCGTGGCGGCGCGCTGGCGCCGGGTGGCGGCATCCGCCCGGGGGCCTCGCGGCTGGGGCGGAACGATGATCTCGCGCTGATCGCGCATGGCGGCTCCCTCAGGACGGTTGCGCACAGGTCGCCACCGGCCGCGCCGCGAACCGGCGACGCACGGATGATTCGAGCGAGCCGAGGTTTCGGCTCGCCAAGACGAAACCGCTCGAAACGCGGTCGCCCCATCCATGAGGATGGGGCCGACCGGAACGATCGGTGGTCGGCCGTTCGGGCAGGCGGGCCGGACTCATCCGGCGCGTCGCAGGGGTGAAACCACGCCGGGCACGTAGCTCTCGCGGACGGGATCGGAGGCCGCGTCGAACAGCCCGATGGGCCGGCGGCTCGGCGCAGGCGGGTGGAACGCGTCGG
>Ga0182233_1000277_pt1 | contig 10937 bp, 13 predicted proteins | sample G6R1MG_31_FD_129664 | JGI IMG/M metagenome (GOLD analysis project Ga0182233, IMG submission 129664) | Miscanthus phyllosphere microbial communities from Michigan, USA - G6R4_NF_07NOV2016_LD1 MG | ecosystem: Host-associated > Plants > Phyllosphere > Phylloplane/Leaf | place: USA: Michigan... | reverse complement strand
CTCGTACTTCAGATAGAGGTACAGCGCCTCGTGGTACTTGGCCCGACCGTCCCGGCGAAGCTTCTCGCCTTCCATGATGAGATCGATCAGCTTCGTGCCCTCGACCCGGTCATAATGGAAGTCGACCATGGTCCGGTCCAGGTCGGCCATGTCCCAGGCGTCGACCGGCGGCTGCGCGAGGCGCAACTTGGCGCCCGGCCAAGGCAGCCCGTCGCACACGATGCCGACGGTCCTGGTCGCTGGCTCGAAAACCACCATTGCTCGGGGCGCGAGTTCCAGGTCCCGCAGCGCGTCCTCATGCGCCGCGGCGGTCATCAGCCCGGTCCTGACGACCCTGACCTTGCCGCAGGGGTCGGCGGAGAGATGCATGCCGCCGGACAACGGCCCGACCAAGCCGACGTGGCGGTCCGGACCGAGGTCCGCGACCCGGATCTCCTGATTGAAGTCGAAGCGCACGAACGACAGCGCGCCGGCGGGCGGCGTCGGCGTCGCCGCGAGCCATCCCGCCAGCGCCTGAAGGGATTGCTCGACGAACCCGGCGTCGCCGACGAGCGGCCGCTCTGTGCTCGACCGGACGCTCGCCCGCGCGGCGCGTCGCGCGGTCTCATCCTCCCCGTTCATGCGGCCATCCGTGCCTGGAGGTAGGTGAAATACAGGAGGACGCTGTCGCGCTCGTTGTGCGGGGACTCGTCCTCGTCCTCCGCGACCCATCTCAGCGTCGCGACGGCCTCGTTGCCCGGGGTCACTGTCTTGACCTCGTCCACGTCCATCCGACCGTCCCGGAAGAACGCGTCCTGCTGGACGATGGCATCGGCCATTTCCGGGTCCAGCCGCGCGAAACCCTGGACGAGATCATGGGAGAACCGGCTTACGCGGCGCCCCCAGGCGGTCGTGGCCAGGAGCCCGGCCGTCGCGAGGCCCGCCTCCGAGATGCGATAGGCGTCCCATGCCGAGCCGTCGTCCCGGACGCTTTCCCGACCGGCGTTGATCACGTGCCGGCTGACGACCAGGCGTTCGAGCGCGAATTGCGCCTCGGGATAGAACGGCACCGTACGATGCTTGAGGATCTTCAGCACCGGCGTCTCCAGCCGGTATACGGGGGACAGGACCGCCGCGAAGTAAAGGAGGAGATGCAAGCGGTCCTGGGCGACGGGCGCGAGCCCGTACCGGCCGAACCCTTCGAGAACGAAGAGAAGCCAGCCGCGAAGTCGATGCTCCGCGCCGCCGAAATCCAAGTCCCTGGCCGATGGGGAATGGCTCACGCCATGGCCTCCCGCGCGTCGTCCGGGCCAGATGCGGGGGCCGCATCAGGGATCCCGACGGCCTTCCGGAACGCGGCCTCGTATTCCTCGCCGTTGGAGAGCAGGGCCTTCGTCGGGCGTGCGAGTCGCAACAGGTTGATGACGCGTCGCATCCTGGCGTCGAGATCCTCGCCGCCTTCGAGGCCGACCCCGAGGAGGCGCGGGATCATGCTCTCGCCGGTGAGGTTGCACGAGACGACCAGGATATTCCCGGGGTTGGCGCTCCCGAACTCGCGCAGCAGCCTGCCCGCCCTCGACATGAAGACGGCGTCGAGGCTGGCCTCCGGCGTCTCGACTGCTAGCATGGCCGGCGTGGCGTCCGACGCAGCCTTCAGCAACGCCATCCTGAACGCGAGGTCGACGAACTCCTTCTGGGACTCCGAGACTTCCTCGTGTCCCATGCGTTTCGTCGCGCCGTTGCCTTGGCCGGACGACATTTCGACCTCGAAGGCGGGCCAGTCGATCAGCCGGTCGGCCTGGGCGACCTTGCCGCGCCTGTTGTCGATGTACCGAAGACGGCAGTCATCGACCATGAAATCCTTTGCATAACCATTGAAGGCCGCGACGATGGCGTCGCTGAAGCGCTCGACGTCGTTCCTGGCATTCCTGATGAGGACCTCGTGCTCCCTCTGGGCGACCTCAAGGTCGACCTCCAACTGGATGACGTCGGCCTCAAGGAACGTGAGTTGGGCCTGCAGGCCTTCCACCTCCTCCCGGACCTGGGCGAGCCCCTCGGCGGACGCCAGCGCGAGGCGCAGCTCGCGATGGCGTTTCCGGGTGGCCGAGAGTTCGTCCAGGGTGGTATCGTAGTCGAGGCGCGCGTTCTCGACGGCCTTGCCCAGCCGACCGTAGCGACGCTGGAGCGTCGCCACGCGGTCCTCGGCCTCCGCGAGCTTCCCCTTCCGGGTCTCGGAATAGCTAACCGCGCCCTCGTGCTCCGCGACCTGGCTGTCGCAGACCGGGCAGCAATGCCGGTCCAGCCTGGCTCGGGCCAGTCGATGGGTGTCCTCGGAACGATTGCCGCATACGAGGCAACCCTGGCGGCTGGCCAACGCCTGCACGATCAGGTCGGCGGGTGGCTTGGCGGTCGCGAATGCCGAGTGGAAGAAAACAGCCTCCTCCTCCCTCAGGACCATCTCGCCATCGAAGAGCTCGGCCCTCGTGCGAAGCAGTTCGGTGTCCACGCCCTCGATGTCCCGTTGAAGCCGGGTCAAGGCGCCTTCGAGATCCTCCCGCCGGGCCTCGACGCCCCCGAGCTCGCTCATGAGCAGATCCCGCTGCTCGACCGCGACACCCTCCTTCCGGAGCCGGTCGAGCGTCTTCTTGATCGTGTCGGCGACCGAGTTCCTCGTCCAGACCCTGTTCCTGTAAAGGCTGTCGATGCGCAGCAGCTCGTTGCGCGCCTCGGCGATGGCCTTGGACAGGGCTTCCCCGACGAGCAGGATGCGCAGGACGACGAACTGGCCCTCCGGGTTCCAGATCAGCGGGACCTTGTCTTCCAGGAAGAAGACGAGGTTCCGGATGAGAAAGTCGAAATCGTACCGGTAGGCTGGGAGTTCCCGGGCGGCCGGGTTTTCCGGAGCCTCCTCCAGATCCTTCGGGTCGGAGGTCGTATCGAGGCCGGCCAGCCGGCAGACAAGCTCCATGAGCACGTCGTCGAGATCGCGCGCCGGAACGCCGGCCTCATGGCATTCATCCCCGAACCGATATGAGACGAGGCTCAGGTCATCCAGGTTGCGCGTGATCTCCACCTCGGCGTCGCCGAACGCGAACACCGCGGTGGCGGTGGCGTCGACGGCATCGTCCCGGACCCGCTTCCTGAAGAAATCGATGTTCGCATGCTTCAGGGACGCCTGCTTCCGCCCAGGCCGGATCCGGTCCCCCTTCGACGGATCGTAGGGGCCGACCAGTAGGCGAAAAATCATGTTCAACAGCGTCGTCTTGCCGAGGCCGTTGATGCCGAGGATCACGTTCACCCCGGGGACGAACTCGTGTTCGAGTTCGCCGAGCTCGGGGTGGGGCGGGTAGAGCTCGTAGTTGTCAACCCGGAGACGCTTCAGGCACGGGATGACGACCTTCGGCATGGGATCCAGTGGTTGAGGAAGGCTGTCGGCGTATGAACTTGAGGTATGAGTACCAGGGGGGGCGGCGATGTTCAAACTTCCGCGGACCCATCGCGACGTCGGACCGCACGAAGTGTTCCGAATATCGCGAAGGGCGCCAGAAACGCCGAGTTCAGGGGTTCGCCGAGCTGCAACGGTACGAAACCTCACATCCGCCTGTCCCTCGTCGGTGACGCTCAAGAGCACGAAGCTCGCTTGCTGCGCAGTCCTGATGGAGGGACGAACGTTTTCCGGCCCTCAGCCGACCCTACGGACGAAGCCGCCATCATCGCCCTCGGCGACGTACTTCCGGTGGTAAGTCCGCACCTTCAACTTCTTCCGTAGCGTCGCGGCATCGAGCGGCTCCTTGTGCAGCCGCGCCCCCCGGTGCACCGACGGCTTCAGCCGCGGCAGGATCTCCTCAACCTTCATCTCCCCGTCTGGCGGCCGCAGGTCATGCACCTCCTGCATCACCCGGTCCCAGAAGTCCTCCGCCCGGACGTGGTCCAGCCGCTTGCGCAGGCGCTTCACTTCCTTCCGCAGCCCGTCCGCCTCGGACGTCAGCCTGGCGTTCAGCGCCTCCGTGGCGTCCAGGCGCGCCGCCATCTCGTTCATCACCTCGTCGGTCGCCTTGACCTTCGCTTTCATCCGGTCGCGGGCCTCGGCCATGTCCCTGCCGACATCCGCTCGGGCCGCCTCCCAGACAGCGCGAACGAAATCCACGACGCGGGCCTGAACCGCCTCCGGCATCTGCCTCGTCTCCAGGCGCACCTTGTAGGCCCGATCGACCTTCCAGTCCCGCATGGCCGGACCTACCTCGCGGTTCGACCCACCGATTGAACGTTGGGGCCGGGTCCGGCCGTGCTCCGAGGTGTGGAAGAAGACCGTCACGTGGTCGTTCCCAAGCCACTCACGTCGGAGCTTTTACCGAGCCGGGTCGCATGGGCGGCGACCGCCATCTCTAGCTCGGTGAGGGGCCGCCCGCATGGTCCGGGCCGGCTTCCCCGAGCAGCTGGCAGGGGCCCTCGCGGCGGCCCCCCGCGAGACGATCGCCCGGGCCGCCGAGCGGACACCGAGCCTCCGACGGTACCCTGTCGGCATGGCGAGCCCGAAGGTCCGGACCGCGCTGCGCAGTGGGGACATCGCCGGGTGGGACCTCGACCGCCAAGGCGCGGTCGCCGCGTCCTTGGACCACCGCGTCGAGATGATCCTGGTGCCCCCGGGAAAGCGGGCCGTCGTGACGTTCGAGCCTGCCTGATCGACCTGCGGCGGGCCGACGTGCGCCCCTGTGCGCCCGACGTGCGCCCGACGTGCGCCCGACGTGCGCCACCTGTGCGCCCTTCAAAATGAACAAATATTCAGGAAGCCGTCACTTGTGACGCTTTCATGCCGGCATGGCATCATCCGGGCATGCGCGAGACAGCCCCCACCCCAGCCCAGCACTACCGCGAGACCGGCGCCAGGAGCCTCGCCCGTGTCCGCCGGCAGGGCGCCGACAGGATGCGCCGGCAGCGCGAGCGGTGGCGCGACGAGGGACGGCCGGATCCCGCCACGCTCGACCGGGCCATCGTCGACGCCCTTCGGGCCGCCATCGCCGAAACCGTGAGCGACGGCGTGGCGACCGGGTCCGTCGATACGCAGGCGATCATGCGCGGGGTGGCGCGCGGGCTCGTCGAGCGGACGGAAGCGGCGCGCGACGCCGGCCGGGATTGCACTGTCTACCGGCGCGAGGCCGTCGCCGACGCGTTGTGGCGGCGGCTGCTGCAACCCGAGTAGAGCCGCGTCATGGCGTAACGGAAGTCGGCGTTGCTTTGGCATGAAGTAATGGGGGCGTGTTCACCGGGTGGAAACCATCGCCTGAACGCGTAACCCTCCAAAGCCCAGGGATAACCCGACCGGCCGGTTGCCCAGGCCCCTCCGACGACTCATCCTTGAGGGACTAGATCGCCCCGACTGGAGAGACGCCATGAGCCGCCACGTCACCGCCGAAGTCAGCTCGGATGTCGCTGGGAGCCTGGCGATGGGCATGGGCGTGATGATGGCCGCCGTCGACGGCGTCTGCGAGGGCATCGAGCAGGCTCGGGAGGAGCAGATGGACGCCGTGTCAGCACTCACTGCCGAGCTCGCCCGCGTCCACCGGATCGCGGCGGCCGCGCAGGCCGAGGCCGCCTCCGCCCGCGCCGAGACCGCCCGGGCCCGGCAGGACCTGCGCAGCTGCGCCGGCGCCCTCGTCCACGAGCGGGCCCGGGCCGATCGGGCCGAGGCGGCCGTGAGGCAGGTTGTCGACGCCGTTCGGGCCCGGCGCATCGCGGCATGAAAAAACCCGCCGGGGTGACCGGCGGGCCTGGGGCTGCGCGGGGCGGGGCGGGTCAGCGGCGGGGGCCGTAAGACGGGGTCCCGAATTCGAGGCCCAGCTCGGCCAGCAACGCCTCGACGTCCTGCCCACGCTTCTGCGTCGTCCCGCCCGTCGAGCCCTTCTGCGCCGTCGCCTTAGCGAGGGCCGCCTCCGGGAGGACCGGCGGGAGGCGGTAGGGGCCCGGCGCGGTCGATCCGCCCAACCCGGCGTTGATGTGCGCCTGCAACTTTTCGGCGTCGACCCAGCAGGCGTTCTGGTGCTCGTAGTCCGTCAGGCTCGACAGCCACACCTCCAGCGGGCGCGGCAGCGGCGGCAGCGGTGCGTGCTGCTCGTGGTTGAAGAGCCGCGCCTTGGAGTGCGCCTGGACCAGGTCGGCCACGGGCGTCGGTTCCGGCTTCCGCTGCGGGACCGGCGGGATCTCCATGACCGTCGCGGCGCGGGACGCGCGGATCGCGTCGGCGGCGACGTCGCCCGGGCGGGCGCGGGGCGTCCAGCCGAGCAGCTGCAGGGGGAGCGTCAGGAAGCCGACGAGGGCCCTCAGCAGGGCCGCGATGAAGCGCATGAGATGAACCTTTCTGTTGATGGGCGGCCCCGGGATCGGGGCCGCCTCTGCGTGGAGTGTGCCTCGCCGGGCTGAAAGTCAGAGCGCGAGGGTCGGGGCGTCTGTCGCGGCGGGGCGGCCCCGGCGGGTGGGTGCGGACCCGAAGAGCACGGCGTTGAGCTCGTCGGGGAGCTGGCGGCGGTGCTGGTGCAGCAGGCCCAGCGCGTGGGCCGCCTCGGCCTGATCGAGGACGTCGCGCTCGGAGAGGGTGTGCCCGGTCCAGCACGTCGTCTGCGACCAGCCGCGCCCGTTCTTGATGGCAGCCCAATCGCTGTCCAAGGCGGACAAGATCCTGGTGGCCGACAGAGCGGCCGCCCGGACGTCGGCATCCTCGGCGCGGGCGAACCAGGTCGCGGGGGCAGGCCGTCCGAGCCGCTCGGCCGCCCGCGCGATGTTGCCCTTGGCGTTGCCGAGCAGGCGCTCGCCCTGCCAGAGAGCCGGCCGCGTCCAGTCTCCCTGCGCGACGAGTTCGCGTGCCTCGACCAGCTGGCGGCCGAGAGCCCATGGCCGGCTCTCGATCATGGCGGCCAGCTCCGCACGAATCGGGGCCGCCTTGGGGGCGACCTCCGCGACCTCGCGCGCATGGTGTTCCTCGGCGGCACGGGCCCTCTCGGCGCGGGCGTCGGCGGCCGTCCGGATTGCGAGGTCGGCCGCGTTCGCCAGGTCACACAGATGGATGGGCTGCCCGAGGTCCCACCAGCAGACACGCAGGCCGGGGCCGTCGTGCCCCTTATCGGTCCAGCTGTAGCCTGCGGTGACGAGGGCTTCCTTGGCCCCGCGGTAGGCGTCGAGGAATGCCTGAGTGGGCTCGTCGGCGAGCCAGAGGTCGAGAGTGTGCCCGTAGCGCCGGTGCGTGCCGACGTAGTGCCAGACAGTGCCGAATGCGATCGGCGGGCGGGTCGTCATGATGTGCTCGGAGAAACCATTGCTGCGGGCCAACGCCCGGCCAGCGAATACGCTAGCACGCGTAATGTCCCACCCGAGCTGCCCTATTTCAAGGGCATGTTTCACCAACAAAAACGACGGCATCCCCAACAACCAAGATGAACGGCTGTTGGTGAAACCCTACTGAACGTTGTTCAGAAAAGTAATCTTCCAAATACAGCATGCCAAGATGACGCAGGTCATGGACTTCCTATGGGAGGAGCGCTTTACTCTCCGCATGGCTGATTGGCGGATGCGTCAATAGTCGAATGCGGAGGTGGTTAATCATGGCCCGGAGACCGATGAGGCGGCCGATGGGGGAGGCCCTGCGCCGGCTGGATGAGTGCGTCGAGAAGGCCGGCTCGGCGCGGGCGTGGGCCCGGTCGGTCGGGCTGTCCGAGGCCTACGTGTGCGACGTCCGCTCCGGGCGGAAGGCGCCGGGGGCCGGGATGCTGCTGGCCCTCGGGCTCGTCCGGGTCGTCTCCTACGCCCCGGCCCCCTCGCAGCGGGAAGCCCGCTGATGCCGTGGGATCCCGTCCATCGCGAGCTCGCCCTCACGCTCTGGAAGACTGGGTGCGGGAGCGCCCGCATCATCGAGGCCCTCGCTGCCGCCGGTAAGCCGACGACAAAAAATGCCGTCGTGTGCGTCGCCTACCGCGCCGGCCTCGCCTTCCAGGGTGCCCGGCAGGTCACCCGCCCGCAGGTCGCTAAGCCGGCCCGGGTCCCCCTGACGCCGGAGGAGCGCGCCGAGCGCGAGCGTGCACGGGCTGCCCGGCGCCGGGAGCGGGACGCCGCTGCCGCGGGCCGGCCGGTGACCCCGCCGAGGCCGCGGGTCCAGCCGGCTGGCGTGCCCGTGTCGCTGGCGGTCCTGCTGACGGACGTCCGCGATGGGCAGTGCCGCTACATCGCGGACGATCCGCGCGCCGGGCCGGCCACCTGCTGCGGGCACCAGGTCATGCCGGGGTCGAGCTGGTGCCCGGGGCACCGGGCGATCTGCGCGGCGCCGGCGCAGAGGCCCGCTTCGACATTCGTCAGGTTCAGGAGGGTGGCATGAGGGCCCGGTTGTTCGCCGCGGCTGAGCGGTACCTCCACTGCGACCTGTCCGCCCTCACGGACCGCGACATGCCCACGCCGGTGGAGGGCGTGCCCGTCATGTCCACGGACCGCCTCGACCTCGCGGCCGTCTGGCAGGCGCTCCCCGAAGAGCGGCGCGGCCGCATCGGAGAGATGGCGCTCGGCATCATGGCTGGAGGCTACATCTCCGCGCTCGCGGAGGAGACGGCACTCTCGGCGTCCCGCGCCGCCTTCCGTGTCTACGAGGATAGCCTGGAAGATCTGTGCAGCGAGGAGGAGATGCCAGAGGCCCTCCTCGCCGCGCTGAAGGGGCCTTCGTGGCGGATCCCGTCGCGCATCGGTCCGGTCTGCCTGAGCTGTGGCTGCAGCGACGGCGACGCCTGCGTCCACGGCTGCAGCTGGACGGACCGGACGCAGATCATCTGCACGGCCTGCGAGGAGGATCGGCCCCTGGTGCCACCACCGCCCGGGCCGTCCCTCGACGAAGACGTCCCCTATTAGGAGGCCTCGATGCCAGTCTTGCCGCTGACGGAAGAGCAGGAACGGTGGGTGATCGAGCGTACGCTTGAGCGCAACGTCCGGGCCTTCGAGCCTGCCTATGCGAACGGGGGCTTCGGGCCCGACACGTATCCTTGCTGGTCCGCATACGTGAACCGGGACGTGCTCAGCATGTTTGGGACGGACGACTGGATCGGCATCGAAGATGTAGGTCCGCGCTACAAAGACTACTGCGCCCGCCAGTACGAGCCCTTCGAGGAAGCGACGTGGCGCAAGGCGGGCAATTTGCTCCACTATGGCCGCGTCCTCGGGCTCATCGCAGAGGAGCACGATCCGGAGCGCGGTCGGGGCTGGAGGCTCGTCCACGGAGAACTCCGGTGGATCGTGGAGGGAACCGGCTACGGCAAGCGGGCCGTTCAGGTCCGCGGTCTGCCCCCGGCAGAGCAAGAGGCCCGGGACCGGTACGAGGCGAGGATGCGCCGCCTCCACGCCACCCTCGACCGCAAGGCGCGCCTGAAGGCTGACGTCCATATCTCTGACATGGTGGACGCGAGCCTTTAGCAGGATCCCGAGACGGGCGTCCCTGACTACTGGAGGGGGCGCGGCTTCGTCCCTGAATGGCTGCTGGGCAAGTCTTTGGCCGGGTCAGCGACTGTCGTGCGCGAGACGCACCACGCCCTGGAGATGGATCGCCGGCAACTCCACGAGTGGCTCCGCTGGCTCAGCAGCCTCAGGGATGCGGCGGGCTACAAATTTTTCAGTAGGCAGCGTGAGCGTGCCGCGCTGCCCGAGCACGCCGCCATCCCCGATGCAGACGCCGATGCTCTGGGAGGACTGCTGTGATGCGCCCGATCGAACCGAATGCTGTCCTCTGCAAGGATGGCCGCATGTTCTCCGTTCGCCGCGGAGGGAGGGGCATTATCCTCGATGCCGACTTCCGCGATCCCGCGGTCGTGAGCTCCGGCCTCGGCCGGTTCACAGTCTTCCATGAGCCTGGCGATGGGAGCGCAGAGCATGGCGGCATGCCCGTCGAGATCGTGCGTGCCTACGCCCGCGCGCACGGCGGGGTGGCCGAGGCCGGTGAGCAGGCTCTCTCGCTGCTCAAGGAGCTCGCTGGCGAGACGCCCATCACCGATTCGCGCGCTCCCATCTCCGAGGACGCCGATCCGGACGTGGACTTCCTCGGCCGGCCGCTCCCGCCGCCTCACCTCCGCCTGGACTGCCTCACGGACGCGGTGATCGAGGCCCGGCGTGGGCTCGCTGAAGTCCACGGCCCCCTCGTGCTCGGCCTCGGCCATGCCGATGCGAGCCCGCGCCGCGCCGCCCTGGAGCGCCGGGTGGAGATCGCGTCCCTGTCTGCCAGCAGGCTCTCCCTCGTGGATCGCCCGCGCTACGCGGCGCACCCGCTCCGCGAGGAGGCGGTCAAGCTGCGAAAGAGGCTGGCAGAGGTGCAGAGGCAGGCCCTGGCGGAGATCGCCCGCGAGGCTTGAAGTTCACCAAGCTAGCCCTCATAATGAGGACATGAGACGGCCATGCCGCTCATCACCGACCCAATGGGAATGCACGCATGACGATCAGGATCACCGCCTACTGTGCCACCGGCCTGCCGGTCGACGAGACCGACCCGCTGGCCGCCCGCTTCGTCGTCTCCGACCGCCGCGGCCGCAGCCGCGAGTACGTCAGCCACAGCGATGCCTGCGAGGCCGCCGACACCTTCCGGGCGCTCGGGGGCGTCCTCCTCGACGAGCCTGACCCCGTCGACCGGGAGGTCGAGGCGCAGACTGCGGCCGCCGGTCGGCAGGAGCACTACGAGCAGGTGCTAGGCATCCTCGAAGAGCTCATCGAGGACAACACCGCTGCGATCGCCCACATGCTGTCCGTGCGCTTCCCGAACGACGAGGCGGAGATCCGCGCGATCGGGCCGCTCTCCGGCGACCGCTACCTCATCCCGGCCGAGACCGGCTTCGACGTCATGCTGGAGGACGACACCTCAAAGAACCCGAGGCCGATCCTGACGCTCCCCCGTGGACTGTCCCCCGAGGTCAACCGGATGCTGCTCTCGTTCTGGGATGCCGGGTACG
>Ga0182233_1000276_pt1 | contig 10953 bp, 11 predicted proteins | sample G6R1MG_31_FD_129664 | JGI IMG/M metagenome (GOLD analysis project Ga0182233, IMG submission 129664) | Miscanthus phyllosphere microbial communities from Michigan, USA - G6R4_NF_07NOV2016_LD1 MG | ecosystem: Host-associated > Plants > Phyllosphere > Phylloplane/Leaf | place: USA: Michigan... | reverse complement strand
CAAGATAAGGCGGAAACAGCGTCGTCTGATCGCGCTCAGCGCCGACAACAAACCGTCCCATGCCCGCCTCCGGTCAACCCGGAGAGGAATACCATCTTTGGGGTTTTGACACAGCCAGGGTCGCAAGCAGACCCGAGACGTGGGTTTCACCGTCGGATTTTGCCCACTAGCCGACCAGCACGACGGCCTTGCGCTCGTAGATCTTCCGGTCGATCTCACCGACGATGAAGTGTGCCACGTCGGCCCGGGAGATCAGCCCGTTGCGCCATGAGGACGGTTCGGAAAGGATCTTGTAGCGGCCGGTCGCCGATCCGGGCGTGAGTACGCCCGGTCTAACGAATGTCCAGTCGAGATCGCTCTTGCGGATGCGCATCTCCTGAACGTCTTTGTCGTCGTAGGCACGCCCGAAGACGATGCGGAACGGGATACGCTGGAGTAGGCCGAGGGCGTCGCGGCTGTCGCCCGTTCCGAAGCCGGTGACGGAAATGACCCGGCGGACGCCCGCCTTCTCCATCGCTGGGACCAGCACGTTCGTCGCGTCTGAGAACAGGGTCACCGGCCCGAGCAGGTTCCTCATCGGCACCCCGAGCGCCTGCACAACGACGTCGATACCGTCGAGGGCCGAGGCGACGTCGCCGGAGTTGAGGGCATCCCCGGAAAACCGTTCCAGGCCCGCCCCCGAGAGGGTCATGCCCGAAGCGGATCTGGCGAACGCCCGCACGCGATGTCCGGCGGCGAGGGCCGCCTTGGTGGTCTCAAGGCCGATGCCCTTGCTGGCACCGATGACGAGGACGTGGGCCATGTGTTTCCTGCGTGACGAGAATGACGACCTAATGGACCAGTGAAGCTGGTCGGGCTTTCGGAGACGGCATCAATCCATCGGAGACGGCGTCACGAGCGGACGTAGGAGGGCGGGGAGGTCGTCGAGGCCTACCTGAACCTTTCGAAGGACCCGGTCGGCTTGGCCTGCTAATCGGCGCCGGTCGTTGCCGTCGACGTCCTTGGCGGTCAGCACCACCACCGGGATCGAACCCCAAGCCGGCTTGGCCCGCAGGGAGTCCAGGAAGGCGAACCCGTCCATCTCCGGCATCATCAGGTCGAGGAGGATCAGGGAGGGCCGCTCGGCCGCCACCGCCGCTAGTCCAGCCTTGCCGTTCTCCGCCGTGGTGACCCGCCAGCCTTCCTTGGACAACCGCGCCGATATCCGCTCCCGGGTGTCGGCGTCGTCGTCGATGACGAGCAGGGGTCCCTCGTGGACCTGGGGGCGGAAGCGATCCATCACCCCGTGGAGCTCGTCCCAATCCACCGGCTTCTGCAGGTAGTCCGTGGCACCGAGGGAGAAGGCGAGGTTCTGCTCGTCCAAGACCGTCACCATGATCACGGGCGTGTCGCCGAGCTCCGCGTCGCCCCGCAGCGTCCGCAGCACCGACCAGCCGTCCATCTGCGGCATGGTCACGTCGAGCAGGATGACCCTTGGCCGTAAAACCCGGGCGCGTTCGAGGCCTTCCCTGCCGTCGACGGCCGTGGCGACCTTGAACCCGTCGCGCTCCAGGAAGCGGGCGACGAGGTCCCGCGTAGCCGGATCGTCGTCCACGACGAGGACGATACCGGGCCCGGCGGTCCCGTCATCGGAGGCCGTCCCCCCGGCGGGGTCCACGGCCGGGTCCTCGTCCTGGGTCCCGACGATGCGGGCGGGCATCGAGACGGTGAAGGTGGTGCCGCTGCCTTCCTGGCTCTCGACCGAGATGTCCCCGCCCAGCATGGTCGCGAAGGCCCGGGTGATCGAGAGACCGAGGCCGGTGCCGCCGAACTTGCGTGTCGTCGAGGCATCCGCCTGGGTGAACCGCTCGAACAGCCGGGCCTGCTGGTCCGGACTCATGCCGATGCCGGTGTCGCCGACCCGGAAGGTGAGCCAATCGACGCCGTCGCGCTCGGTCCGCTTGGCCGTGAGGGTGATCCGCCCCCCTTCTGTGAACTTGGCGGCGTTGCTTAGGAGGTTGATCAGGCACTGGCGCAGCTTGGTCACGTCGGTGCGGGCCTCGCCGAGTCCGGGGGCGAGGTCCAGTGTCAGGGCGTTGCCCTTCGCGGCGATCAGGGCCTCGACGGTCGAGGCGACGTCGCGGACGACCGTATCGACGGCGAAGTTCTCGACGTAGGTCTCCATCCGTTCGGCCTCGATCTTGGACAGGTCGAGGACGTCGTTGATGAGCCCGAGGAGATGGCGCGCGTTCGCCTCGATCTTGCGCATGTCGGGGAGCAGGCTCTCGTGCCCGAGATCCTCCATCTCCTCCTGCAGCATCTCGGAGTAGCCGATCACCGCCGAGAGCGGGGTGCGCAGCTCGTGGCTCATGTTGGCGAGGAACTCGCTTTTCGCCCGGTTGGCCTCCTCGGCGGCGTGCTTGGCGGCTTCGAGCAGGAGTTCCGCCCGTTTGCGCTCGTCGATATCGGTGACCACCACGACGCTCCCCACCACGACGCCGTCGGCATCGTGCATCGGGGCGCCGGTGAACCCGACCCAGGCGCGCCGGCCGTCGCCACGCTGGTAATCGACCTCAAGCTCGGCTTCGCCATTGCCGTGCCGTGCAAGCTTCAGCAGGGGCCACTCGTCGGCTTCGACCCGTCGTCCGTCGGCGTGGAAGCCGACCCAGCGGTCTTGTCCCCCGTCCGCTTCAGTCGGCATCACGCCATGGCCGAGGATGGCGGCGACGCGGTCATTGTGGCCGACGATGCGCCCGGACGGGGCCTCGGCGATCATCACGCCGACGGGCAGGGTCTCCATCACGGTCCTGAGGGTCGCCTCGCTGGCACGCATGCCGCGACGGGCCTCGGCCTCCCCCGCCTCGGCCAGGCCGGCCGGAATGGTGGCGGCGAACAGGGTCGCGGCGCGCAGGTCGCTTCCCGAGAACGCATCCGGCTGGCTCGATTGCAGCTTGAGTACGCCGACGTTGGCGTCTCCTCGCGAGACGGGAACGTAGATGGCGGCGCGGACGCCCAGGGGTTCGATGAGGTCGCGCTTGGCCCGGGGGTCCCGAAGTACGTCGGGACACAGCACCGGCTTGCCCGAGGTCAGGCAGTGGCCCGACAGGCTGCCACTGAGCGGCAGGCGCAGCCCGTCATGCGGGGCGAGCGATCCGTGTCCGGAGCGATGGACGAGTTCGTCCCCGTCGCGCAATTCGATGACGCCACCCTCGGCCTGGGGAACGGCTTTCATGACGCCGGCGACGAGGGCGTCGAGGATGGCCTCGCGGCTTCCGGCCGCCCGGGTGACCGCGGCCTGGGCGGCGATCAAGGCGTCCTGTTGCGCGATGAGCACCGCCTGGCCCGACAGGATGCGCTCACGTTCGACGACCGACCGCCGCAGGTCCATCTGTGTCATCACCTGCCCTGCAAGCGCCCGTAGCGCCGAGGTTTGGCGCTCGGTGAGCCCTTCCGGCCGGGGGACGGTGTCGATCGCGCAGAGGCTTCCCAGCCGCTCGCCGCCGGCGGCCTGCAGCGGAGCACCGGCATAGAAGCGGATGTGCGGTTCGCCCGTGACGAGGGGATTTTCGCGGGTGCGGGGGTCCAGCGTCAGGTCGGGAATGACGAGCAGGTCGGGCTCGGCCAAGGCATGGGCGCAGACCGACTTGTCGAGTGACGTCTCGCGGGGCGCGAAGCCGGACTGCGCCTTGAACCATTGCCGGTCTCCCGCGACCAGGCTGACGAGGGCGACCGGCGCGGCGCAGGTCATGCGAGCCAGCTCGACGATGTCGTCGAAGCCCTTCTCGGGAGGCGTGTCGAGGATGTCGTAGTACCGGAGGGCATCGAGGCGCCGGGTGTCTGCGACCTCGGAAGGAGGCGTCGTCGGATCGGTCATGCTGCGGCTCGCTGGCGGGGGCTGGTGCGCTCGCCGACGCCGGGCCGCGGACCGCTGGGTGCCATCGACAACACGGTGGCCGTACGGTGGTTGCCGGTCTCATTGGCCGCGTGCCGGATCGGCATCACGGGGCGAGGGCACCACGGACTCGCGGAGGGACCCGGCCCAGGCGCCGTGCGTCACTCCTTCTCGATGATGGAGACCTTACCGTCGCGCTCGACCACCGCGACCGCGACCTGGTCCATGTCTTCGAGCCCCTGCTGGCGGGCGGCGGTGCGGACGTCGGCCTGCTGCATTCGTAGGCGCCGCATCTGGATACCGTCCCAATCGCCATCGCGAAAAACCACGATGGGCGTGCCGTCGCAGATGCGCTCGAACCAGACGTAGCGCAGCTTCAGCCAGGACACGGCGACGTGCATCAGGCCGACCGTGAAGATCGCGCTCATCGCGCCGACGAACGACTTGTCGTCGCCGAGCACGGCGCTGACGCTCATGCCGCCGAAGAGAAATAGGACCACCATGTCGATGGGGGCCTGCTGGCTCGCGGTCCGGCGCCCGATGAGGCGAATGACGAAGAGGACGACGAGGTAGGCCGCCGCGGCCTTGAAGACGGTGCTCATGGCTACGGGACCGAATACTGCGACCAGGACAGGGTCTCGCCCGCGTCCAGGCGTGCCCAGAGCTCGACGCCGCCGCGGAAGCCGGGCGAGCCCGCGAACAGGATGGTGACCCGCTCCTGGCCCTTCACCACGGGGAACTCCATGCGGATGCTGTCGGCGCCGGCCTCCCAGACCGATGGGCGCGGGATGATGCTTTCCAGCCCGAAATGGTCCGCCAGCCCCTTGGCCATGGTCACGGCGACCTTGTCGCCGCCCGGCGGGACGCGGGTGTCGAATTGAACCTTGGTGGGTGCTCCGAACCGAACCACCGGCTCGTAGCGGAGCTTGATCGATGCATCGGCGTTGGCGGCCTCGCGCTCGCTCAAAAGCCCCTGGCCGAACGCGCCGAGGACGTTGGCGGCGACGAAGGCGACCATGGCCCATCGGCCGATCACCTCGGCCCTTCGCCACTTGCCCTCGAACGCCGGGTAGAAGCCGCGCGCGATCTCCTCGCGCATCGGCGGGTCGGGATGGATTACTTGCAAGACGTTCGTCCTCGGCACGGGCAGGTCGGCTCGACCCTGAAAGACAGGAGCCGCCGTGTCAGGGGACCCAACCGACGGGAAAGGCTTGGGCTCCCTTCGTATGCGGACTTTTCTGAGTCTGCGAAGTGGATGGCTGGATCCAACCTACTCCGAGCCCGGAGCAAGACTGCCCAGGCCCGGTCTTCATCCAGGTCGCCCATCAGGCGGCGAGCGGCTTGGCCTTCCGGATATTGCCATCGAGCTCGACGTGGATCTCGTGGCGGACGCCGTCCTTCGCCCCGACGATCTCGAAGTGCTTCGGCTTGCGCGCTGGCTCACCCTCGGCGGCGTAGCCATCGGCCTTGACCGCCGCGAGGGCCGCAGCCGGATCGGCCGGGGCATGGTCCGCCTTTTCCTCATGAGGCTTCTTCGGCCATGCGATCTCGCGGACGATGCCGTCCTTGAGGGTGATGGACGTCACCTTGGTCTCCGAGGGCTTGCGCTCTCCCGTGATCGTGACCGTGTCGCCATCGGCGATTGCGATGCCCTCGGCGCCCTTCGGTCCGAGGTCCGCAAGGACACGTACGTCCTTGGCCTCGATGGCGAAGCGGTGCCCGAAGACGGCCCAGACGGTGCCGGTGATGGTCTGCGTATCGTTCATGTGGATCTTCCTGGGGTGGCGTTTGCCGACCCGAGCCGCGAGATGCTCGGCGTGCCCGGACGGGGCCGGTTACTGGCGATGCCGGTGGGGTGTGGCATCGCCCCTTGTCGGGGTGACGGCGTTCTATGTTCGCGCTTCGAACCCATGCTGAACCGCGCCGTTCAGCCCCCGTTAGGCGACCACGAGGTGGTGGAAGCGCGCGACCGTGAACGTATTCGGGACGCTTCGCGGGACTCCAGCAACCATCACGGTCGGGTGGCGGACGGGTTTATGTACCCTCCGATGGACGTCGGAGCGGAAGGGACTGGTAGTTGGAACCTAACGGTTGGTACCGTCCGCATCCGCCCCCTCGCAGACCCTCGGATGGTCCGCTTCGCGGCGGCTCGGTGGGGATGAGCTACGTCCGGGTAGGGTGGTTTCCTGTCCGTCCGCTTCTGGATGCCGGTTGTATCAAGCAGACGTAGCCGTTGGGACCGCTCCCGACTCTTCTCAGACCCTTGGAAGGTCCGCTTCTCGGCAGCTTCGTCGAGGATGACCCACGTCCAGGGTGGTGGATTTCCGACGGTCCGCTTTGGGAAGTGAGGGCTGAGAAAGTGGCCCTCACTCGATCGAGCAACCGCAGTGATCAGCCTTCATCCACGTTCTCGAAGAGCGGTGTCCTGATCTGGGCCCATGAGGCGTCAGGCGATGCAAATACCGGGAACCTCGACCTTACGGAACAGATGGGGGCTCGCCCTCGCGCTCTCTGGATACTCCGAGAGTTTCGCCCGAAACTCGGGGTTGGCGAAGGCGGCCCGGAAATGGGCGACGGACTGCCAAACCGCATAGTTCAGAAAGGCACCGCTTCCCGCGATGCCGCGATGAAGCTGTGTCGAGATGAAGCCCGGCTGCCGTTTCATGATCGCCGCATCGCGGCTCCAGACCTCCAGAAGCGCGTCCGCGTCCTCTGGCGGGACGACGAAGGTGTTGATCAAGACGACCGGACCGGCCTCCTCGTCGGCCAACTGGTCGGCGAGCGTCACGGTGCTGTCCATTTCGATGAAAGTCGACATCGGGTACTCCCTGGGCATGCAGGCCAATGAGTTGCCCGCGTGATGCCTACATGGCATCATGGTGTCATATTCAGCGAAATGGCATCATGATGTCAATAGGGCGGTGATCTCTGCGATGTCCGAAGTTTCTCCCTCTGCTGAAGCGCTGACCGATCTCGTTCTCACGCTCTTCCGGGTCAACAACGCGACGCTGATCTGGGGCGACCGCCTGGTCGAGCCCTTCGGGCTCACCAGCGCGCGCTGGCAGATCATGGGGGCCATCGCCTATGCAGATCGGCCGCAGCCAGTGGCTTGGCTGGCCCGGGACCTCGGCGCGAACCGGCAGAACGTGCAGCGCATCGTCAACGAACTCGCCAAGGACGGCTTGGTGGCCTTCGAGACCAACCCACACCACAAGCGCGCACAACTCGTAGTTTGGACGGCGGCAGGTCGGCAGGCCTACGAAGCCGCCGTTCGGGCTTGGTTTCCGGCGGCCGGCGACTTGGCCAAAGAAATCCCTTCCGACGATCTCGCTACGGCGCTGCGTGTTCTTCGAACGCTGCGTAACAGGCTCGCGGAGAGCGGCGCCGATGCCGAGGACCGGAGCGCGTAGCTCACGGTCGGCTGACGCCCCCGACGCCCCGGGTATCGTCCACAACGACGGCTGCTTTCGGGGATCGCTGGCGGAACGTCAGCTTGAGGGCGAAGGGTCGGGATCTGCCTGTCCGTTTTACGACTGGACCGTACGGAGATCAGTCCGGCCGGATGCGATCTCGCGAGGGCTTCAGGCGGCTCTGGTTCTCAGCGGCAGAGAACAATCGTTGGTTTGACGACGTCATGCCGACCATGATCCCGGAGTCGTGCCGCTACGTTCGTAAGCGAAGCGAAGCTCAGTCCGGGATATCGGTCTGCTTGCCTGCGACCACGGCGAAAAGGTCCGTAAGTGCGGCCAGGCTTGCTGCCTGAAGCTGCGCAGCCGGGACAATTGAACCATCCGGCGCAGGCAGGTCGCGGGTTGCCGTGGTCGAGGCGACCACTGTAGGCCGGAACCCAAGGCTGAAGGCGCCGCGCGCCGTCGAGTTGATGCACATGTGAGTCATGAACCCTGCCAGGACGATGTCCTTGACTCCCGCCGCCTCCAATTGCGCCTGAAGATTGGTTCCTACGAACGCGTTCGGATAAGCCTTGGTGATTACCGGCTCGCTGCCCTGGGGGGCCACCTCGCCGCTGATCTGACCGATAAATGCCGTAATGTCGTAGGGCGAGCCGGGCCCGGCATCGTGCTGGATGTGGATGATCGGTATGCCGGCGTCCCGGGCCCGCGCGAGCAGGACAGCAGCTTCCTTAAGAGCCGGCTCGACGCCGTCGAGGCGCATCACACCCTGTCGATAAGTCTCCTGCAGGTCGATCATCACGAGGGCCGAGCCCTTGAGAGATGGAGGCTCCGTACCAAGACCGGACAGGCAGCGCAGGGTCGCGAGATCCGACATTTTGTTTCTCCTCCGGCACCGCTTGCTCTTCGCGGTGACATTCACGCATGGTGCGGACCCTAGCACTGACAGATCGAAAGGCATCTTGGCGGAAGGTCGAGTGTAATCACCGCGGCACACGAGAGCTCCGGTTTCCACGTCGACCTATCCGGACCGAAGGGGTAGCGATCAAGTGATCGTCCCCCGCTTCCACGGTTCTCCCGCAGTTTGCGTGGATCACGCAGCGAGGAGGACACGCCGTCGGAGCAGGGGGGAAGCCTGCGCGTCCGTACATGGTCCGCTTGAGCAACTTCAGGCGGCTGATCTGACCTTCCGCCTGACCGTTGCTCCATGACGTCGTCAATGCGGCACGCACCGCCGCTCCGTCCCGCTCCAGGCCAACAGCGAACGTCTCGAGGGCCGGTATGCCACTGTGGCGCGCCGCGTCGAGCCAGAGGTCGAGTTCGCCGGCAGGATCCGAGGGCCGGCTGTCATCATCACAGCAGGTCCGCACCAGAACTGCGAACCGCTGCGCCAGGTCACCAGAACGGGCCGCCTCCGGGTCCTGCTCGATCCGGCCGATAGCGGCGGTCGCATGGGGCAGGCGGCCTTCGACGGGCTGGGTCAGGAACCAAGCCAGTTGCTTGGGAGACGGAAGAGGGATCGCATCGGTGACCGGCGGGGACGTCCGGGCGAGCCATTTGCGGGCGGTGCGCCGCGCTGGTCTCGTGCGACGCTCGGCAACGAAGCGGTGAACCTGCCGGTGCGTACCGTTGAAGCCACGCTCGCGTAGCGCGCGCCAGAGTTCCATCGCATTCTCGCACCCCTCGGTCATACGCTGCTCCAGATGCGCAAGGTAGGGATCGAGGCGGCTGGGGCTCGGGCGACGCTTTGCGCGCTCCGGAAAGCACTCGGCCTGTGCATACTTGCGCACCGTCCCGCGTGCGAGGCCCATCTGCCGAGCGATCGCCAGCAGGGTCTCACCGCCCTGAAAGCGCCGACGCACGTCCTCGTAAGCGGCCAGACGCCGGGCACGGCTGTCGAGGCCCACGACGATCTCGGCTTGGCTTCGGCGGTAGGCTCGCAGACGTTGTCCGGGCCGTCGCGCCTCTTCGGCGGCAAGGCTTGGCAGATGTCGTAAGCGTCCGTGGACGCGGCCGAGCCAGCGCTCCACGGCTTGGCGCAGGTTGAGGAGCAGACGCCAGCGGTCGGCGACCTGGAGAGCCGCGGGGGCGCCCATGGTGGCTGCGCGCGCGTATTCGGACGAGCGGTCGCGCGTGATGACCGCAATCCCGGGATGTCGACGCAGCCACGCGGCGACGGTTGTGCTGGAGCGATCTGGTAACAGGTCGATGGGACGTCGCCGGTCGAGATCGACGAGTAGCGTGCCGTAGGTCTGCCCCTTGCGGATGGCCCAGTCGTCGATCCCCACCGCTCTCAGCGGACCGATCGGCGGGAGCGTCATACCGTGGACGAAACGCAGCACCGTATCCAGACTCGTGGCCATGCCCAGATGCCCGGAGAGGCGAGCGCCGGCCTCGCCACCCAATGCAAGGCCTACATGGGCCTGAGCTCGAGCGAGCCGGCCGGTGCGTCGAGCGCGTGGCGGGAGAAGCCGCGGCAGCGGTTCGACGAACGTGCGCCGCCGACAGGCGGGATGGTGGCAGTAGAAGCGGCGGACCGTGAGCCGCAGCGTTACGGCTTCGCCGAAGCTTGGAAGATCGGCAGGATGCCGGACGTATCAAGTATGAACGGCAGAGCTTGGCGCGCCGCAGTCGGGACAGCGTCCACGATCCCGTCGAACGTGGGCGGCAATGATGAGATGACCGGAGTGCCGGACAACGCGGTCAACGATGCAGCCTGGCAGGGATGAAGATAGGATCATCCCCGAGCTGAATCAGCCTATCCACGCTGCGTCGCCGCGACCCTTCCACGCAAACTGCGGGAGAACCGCCCCAAATGGCTCCGGCGACTGACCGTCCAGGACCATCCCTCGGACAACCCGATCCAGGCCGGCGATTACAAGCTGTACCCGGCCGACGTGACCGCCCAGACCGCCGATCCGGCCAAGGGCCACACCATCGATACGATGCCGCTGAACGCCGCGATCTGCGAGCCCGGGTCTGCGGCCGCCCTCAAGTCGGGGAGCAACAGGATCCGCGGCTACGCGGTAAGCGGGGATCGGGCCGTCGTACGCGTCGACGTCTCCGGGAACGGGGGGCGATCCTGGGTGCAGGCCGAACTGGAGCACGAGACCGACGCTCCGTTCGCCTGGACGTTCTGGAGCGCGGACCTCGACCTGCCTGCGGGCGAGCATGAGCTTGCCGTGCGCGCCTGGGACGAAGCGGGCCAGACGCAGCCGGCATTGCCGGACGAAATCTGGAACCACAAGGGCTACCTCTGCACCTGCTGGCATCGGGTGCGGGTGAACGTCACCTAGGGACGGACGACCCGGCAGTCGGCTACCTACGGCCTCGTAAACGACGTCTTCGCCAACGTGGGCAGGCACCGTGCCACGATCCACCGTCGTGCCTGGCGTTCATTAAGACCCTGTCGTGCGCGGCATCGGCAACGTCGGACCGTGGCGGGAGTTTCCCGTTCGTGAAAATAGCCGGTGCCGTGTCGCCGCCCTCGAAACCAAGGAACACCATGTCCCGCGAGACCAGCATCCAAGCGACCGAAAAGTTCGGCGAACTCGTTAACAGCGGCCAGTTCGACGCCTTCCCCGAGGTCGTCGCACCGGACTGCCACGATCACGACCCGGCGCCGGGCCAGCACATGGGTCCCGAGGGATACCAGGCTTTCTTCACGCAGCT
>Ga0182233_1000270_pt1 | contig 11112 bp, 8 predicted proteins | sample G6R1MG_31_FD_129664 | JGI IMG/M metagenome (GOLD analysis project Ga0182233, IMG submission 129664) | Miscanthus phyllosphere microbial communities from Michigan, USA - G6R4_NF_07NOV2016_LD1 MG | ecosystem: Host-associated > Plants > Phyllosphere > Phylloplane/Leaf | place: USA: Michigan... | reverse complement strand
GCCCTGGTGCGATACCTGGCCACCTATTCTGGCACGCACATCCCCGTGCCCGCCGACGTGCTGGTACTGGTGAGCCGCCGCCTTGAAGAGCTGCGCTGGAAAATAGCCGACTACTACCCGGGGCTGCTGTAGCGACCGCAACGAGCTGCTCGTGTACACTGGCGGCAGCCTGCGCGTCGAAAAAGGCGCTACGCTAGTGGTGAAGGCGGGCGGCGAGCTCACCACCATCGGCGGGGGCTTTGTGCAGCTCGACGGCACGCTGGTGGTGAAGGCGGGTGGCTTTATCTGCGGCGACTGGGGCACCCCCATTCGGGTGGGGCCCAGCGGGCGCATTCAGTACGATGCCGGCGCCAACCTGCACGCCGACCCGCTCCGCTACCCCGACAACGAGCGCAACTGCCAAGGCACGCCGCCCGCCCCGCCGGCGGCCCGCCGATTATAGCTCGGCCGTAGCCCCTGGGCGGCCCTAGGGTAGCTTTGCCGCGTTACTAGCGCGCCCGCTCCCGGCCAGAAGGGCCGGGAGCGGGCGCGCTGACGGCTCTTTTATTCTTTCCGCATTTATGAAATTTATTGTCTCAACTGCCCGGCGGGCGGGCCTGGTGCTGGGGGCGGTTGCCGCCCTGCTGGCCGCGCCGGCTGCCGCCCAATCTTTTGCCAAAGGTGCCGACGTAGGCTGGCTCCAGCAGATGGAAGCCACCGGCTACGTGTTCTACAACGAAAAGGGCGTGGCCCAGGACTGCTTTGCCATTCTGAAAGCGCAGGGTATCAACTCGATTCGCCTGCGCGTATTCGTTAATCCCTCCGACGACAAGGCCAGCGGGCATTGCAGCCCCGCTGAGGTGGTGACCATGGCCAAGCGCGCCCACGACCTAGGGTTTCGGGTGATGATAGACTTTCACTATAGCGACACCTGGGCCGACCCCGGCAAGCAGGCTAAGCCCGCCGCCTGGGCCAGCCACTCCTTCGCGCAGCTGCTCACCGACGTGTACGACCACACCTTCGGCACCATGACGGCCCTCAAGGCCGCCGGCGTAACGCCCGAGTGGGTGCAGGTGGGCAACGAGATACCCGGTGGCATGCTGTGGCCCGAAGGCAGCACCAAAAACTTCGCCCAGCTCGCCCAGCTCATCACCAAAGGCTACGATGCCGTGAAGGCGGTGAGCCCGACGTCCAAGGTAATTGTGCACCTCGACCGCGGCAACGACAACGCCATGTACCGGTCGTTTTTTGATAGCCTGACCAGCAACGGCGGTAAGTTCGACATCATCGGCATGTCGTACTATCCCTACTGGCTCAAGCAGGATTACACGGCCTCCATCGCCAACCTGCGGGCCAACCTGCTCGACATGGTGAGCCGCTACCCTGGCAAGGAGGTAGTGGTGGCCGAGGTGGGCGGCGACTACACCGCCGTGCAAAACACCTACGATATGCTGGTGGCCACCCAGCAGGCCGTGCGCGCCGTGCCCCAAAACAAGGGCCTAGGGGTATTTTACTGGGAGCCGGAAGGCGCCAAAAGCTGGAGCGGCTACCAGCTCAGCGCCTGGGGCGACAACGGCCGGCCGTCGCCGGCCTTGAAAGCATTTTTGGTAGATAAACCCCAAGCCAAACCCGCCAGGCCGCAGCCCGCCAAAAAAGCTAAGTAGGTGCTCGGGCTCCTAGGCAAGCCGCGCCGACCCTGGCCACTGGCTAGGGCCGGCGCGGCTTGCCTAGGAGCCCGAGCACCTTCGGGGAAGGCGGCGCCTACAGTGCGGGCTTGACCTCGAAGGTGGCGGTGGCGCTGCCCGCCTGGCCATTAGCTGCGAGGCCTTGCACCACCACGCGGTAGCGGCCGGCCTGGTCGGAGGTAAAAAAGGTAAGCTCCCGTGGGGTGCCCGCTGCGAGGGCCAGGTCGGGCTCCCAGTGCAGCAGGTTGCGCAGGTCGGGCAGCGTGCTGGGCGCCGCGTCGTAGCGCGGGGCGAAGAAGTCGCGCTGGCCCTGCAAGCCGTCGTAGGCTTCGAGCAAAGCGCGCGGGTCGAGCGGAAAATCCTGCAAGTCGCCGCGGTAGGTGCTGAAGCTCAGCAGGCCCGCGTAGTCCTGGGCGCCGTAGTAATAGCGGTTGGTAAACACCGCCACCCGCTGCAAGCGCAGCGGGTCGAAGGCCAGCAGCTGTGGGATGTTGAACAGCGGCACCCCATCCAGCACCACCAGCGGGTCTTCCTCAAATAGCGCATGGTGCAGCCCGTCGGCCAGCCGGATGTGCAGGCCGTCGGGGCGGGGCCGCAGGTACACGCCCTGCACGTATTCGCGCAGCACCTCATCCAGCACCTTAAAGCGGGTAAAATCGTCGAGGCGGTACTGAGCTGGGGGCGTGCCGTAGAAGGCTACCGTATCGGCGGGCGGCAGCCGATACTGCTGGTAGCGGCCGTAGTAAATAGCCGGCAGCTGCGCCTGCACGTGCCGGCGCGCCAAGTCGGCCGCGAGGGCCGGGCCGAGCCCTAGGGGCGCCAGCGGGCGGCTCGCGTAGCGGGCCGAGTAGGGCGAAAGCAGCGCCAGCCGGTAGGTGCTGTCGCGCCGCCAGTCGGTTTGCAAGACGTAGGTGCGCGGGCCATAGGCATTCTTGGGCTCGAACTGCACGGTGCCATCGGGGCCGCTGGTGGCGGCGTAGAAGCGGGCGGTTCGGCTAGGGGCGGCCAGGTAGGCCGTGATGCCGGGCGCGGGGGCGCCGGCGGCCGTCAGCACCTGACCGCGCCCCAGCGGGCCGGCTAGCTCGGGCGGGTAGGGCAGGGCCGGGGGGCGCCCAGCCAGCACATCGGGCCACCGAAAGCGACTCCAGCCGTGGGTGAGCAGCAGGTTGTCGAGGGCCTGCTGGCCGGCCCGGCTAGAGTCGCGCAGGTAGTAGTCGGGCTGCTCTACGGTGCCCCGCAGGTCGGAGGTCAAACTCAGCACACTGCTGATGCCGGCCGGCGCCGCATCAGCCGCCAGCGAGTCGAGCTGGTACACGGCCACCGAAACCCTGGCCGGCGCCGAAGCCGCGGGTAGGGCCAGGCGCAGCGTCACTTTGCTGCGCGGGCCGTAGCGGGGCTGGTCGGGCGCCACGGCCAGCGGCAGGGGCTGGGGCCGCCGAAAGTACAGCCGCTCGCCCACCGGCTGCCGGCGGGCATTGAATATGGTGAAGTGCGAAATGCCCGGCAGCAGCGCCGACTTATCAATCAAAAACTCGGCTTCGCCCCGGCTGTTGGGCGTGGCCACCTGCGCCGTGGCCACGCGCTGGCCCGAGTGCCCCACCAGGGCCAGGTGGGCGGCGTCGGGGCCCACGCCCTGGGCCACCACGCGCAGCCGCAGTTGCGCCGGCCCCGCCTCGCTGAGGCGGAGCGCGTAGCCCTGCGGCGCGGCGGCGGGTAGCTTTTGCGTCACCGTTTGGCCACTAGCTAGCTGTAGCACAGCGGTGTAGGCGCCCGCGGCGGCCGGCGTAAGCTCAAAGCTGCCCAGGCCCGGCCGCAGCGTGCGCAGCGTGGCCACGGTGCGGCCCTGGGCATCGTGCACGGTGCCGGTAGCTGCTTGGCCCTGGCCGGTCGCATTGGCCACGCGGAAGGCCACGCGGCTGGGCACGCCCTGCACCAGTTGGCCGCCCTCCGGAAAAAACTGCACGTCGAGGAGTTGGGCGGCCGTGGGCGCGGGCGCCCAGCCCCCCGACGCGGCAAATGTGTTGAGGATGCTGACGGGCGTTTGGAAGTAAAACTCGGGGTCGAAGTTTTTCATCCAGCTCGTGTAGGCGCGCACGAGGTAGCGGCCGGTGGGCAGGGTAGCGGGCAGGTCGAGCGCGCCCTGGCCGGTGGCCCCGCGCAGCGTCACCTGGGCTTGCAGCACCGGCTGGTGCAGGCCGTTGAGCACTTCCACGTATGCCACCTTGCTCAGGTCGAGCGGCTGGTGCAGGGTGCCATCAGCGGCGTAGAGCTTAAACCACATGGTTTCGCGGGCCGCGTATGCGGGGCGGTCGAGGTGCACGTAGAGCTTTTCTACTACCGCCTGCTGCTCCTGCCGCTGTAGCTGCCGCCCAATGGCGGCCAGCGAGTCGGGCGCGGGGGCCTGGGCCTGCGCCGGGCCGGCCAGCCCACCTAGGGCCCCGGCCAGCAGGCCCACCGTGCGCAGGCCCCAGCCCGTGGGGAGGCGCTTGGCTGTAGCTACTACGTTTGGCATAAAGAAGGGAAGGAGCAATGTGAAGGCAAGCCCACCTAGGGCCAGTAGCTGGGCTTGATGTTGGTGCCCCGCAGGCGGCAGTCTACGCAGTCGGGGCTGCTAAACGTAGCTCCCACTGTGTCGCCGTCCGCGTTGAGGCCGGGCTTAATCGGCACCACCAACCCCTGCTTAAACTGCGGCAATGCCAGCGCCAGCCGTAGTTGGTCGGGGCTGAGGCAGGTGGCATAGGCGGGGTCGAAGAGTACGCTGCCCGGCCGAGGCGTCGGAAACTTGGCCCCATCAATGAACAAGCGCTTTTCGACCACTGAATGCACGCCCACGTAGCCGAGCACGGGCTCGGTCGCATCGGCCAGCGCGTGCACGTTGCCGGTGATGCGGCCAGGCAGCGGGTCGTTGACGGTGCCTAGGTTCTCGGTGCTCTTGCGCAGGCGCTCCCAGTAGGCATACTCAGCCTGGGTTTGGGCGTACTGCCGCACCAGCAGGCTGTAGCCCAGGCGCAGCTTCATGCTGGGCAATACCGTCAGCAGCGGAAAATCAACCAGTGCATTCTGGCTGAGCTGCGCGCTGTTGCCCTGGATGATGGCTGTCGAAGGCTCGGTGCGCCAGCACCGGAAAATAGAGGCACGGCGCGGGCGCACAAAATTGCGGCGGGCATCGTACTCTATCGTCGACTCAAAGGCGGAGGTAAACTGATACGTTTCCTCATACTCCCAGCGGTAGTAGCGGGCGGCCGTGGCGGGCGCGTGCGTGCTCAGAAAAAGCTGAATGCCCTCGACTGGCGTCAATTGCCACGTAATAGTATCTACGGGCGATGTAAGCACCACCGGCAGCTTGTCGGAGGCATACTCGCGGCCCTGGGCCGTGGTGATGAGCAGCTGATACTGCTGGTTGGGGTCGAGCGTGAGCGCGGCCGAGGTGTAGGTGCCGGCCGGGTTTTCGGCCAGGGTATAGCGCTGGCCGGCGTCATCCCGGATGGCCACCCGCGCCCGGGCCTCGGTGGGGCCCGCCTGCGCGGTGCTCACGCTGAAAGTGCGCGCGAGCTTGATAACGGTGCGGCCCAGCGGATTTATGTAGCCATCGACCACGAGGTTGCTTTGCGCGGCGGCGGGCACGTCGGGCGTGTAGCGGTCTACGCAGCTACCTAGGGCCAGCCCCACGCCCACCAGCCAGTAGCACAAGAGAAGGCGGCGCATATTAGAAGCGGAAATTATAGGTGACGGTAGGAATGGCCTGGCCGAAGATGGAGAGCTGGTAGCCATAGAGTTGTCCCTGCTGCGCCTGAAAATAAATAGAATACGGGTTGCGCCGCGCCAGCACGTTGTAGATGGCCAGCGTCCAGGAGCCGTGGGCCAGTTTCTTGATTTTGTGGTTGCCCTCCAGGTTAACGGCCAGGTCGACGCGGTAGTAGTCGGGCACGCGGTAGGCGTTGCGCTCCGAATAAAACACGCGCCGCACGCTGTTGAGGTAGTATTGGCTCAGGGGCAGGGTGAGGGGGCGGCCGGTGCTGTAGTTAAAGTTCAGCGACGCGCTGACGCGGCGGTTGAAGCGAAAATTGCCCACCAGCGTCGCGTCGTGGGGCTTGTCGTAGTTGCTGGGGTACCAGCGGCCCTCGTTTACCTGGTCGGTGGCCGTGCTCACCTGCACCAGCGAGCGGGCGTAGGTATAGCCCACCCAGCCGGTGAGCTTGCCGGTGGTTTTGCGCACCAGCAGCTCGGCCCCATAGGCCCGGCCGCGGGCGTTCACCACGTCGGTTTCGAGGTGGGGGTTTAGCAGCAGCGTGGCCCCATCCTTGTAGTCCAAGAAGTTATACAGTTTCTTGTAGTACGCCTCTACCGATACTTCCACTGAGTTGGAGCGCAGGTTGCGGTAGGCCCCTAGCGAGAGCTGGTCGGCCACCTGCGGCAAGATGTAGCCGTCGCTCAGCTTCCAGCTGTCGGTCGGCGACACGACCGTCGTGTTGGTAAGCTGGTGAATGTACTGGCGCGTGCGGTTGTAGCTGGCCTTCACCGACAGGTTGTCCGTGAGCATGTACTTGGCCGCCACCCGCCACTCGGGGCCGTGGTAGGTGGCCAGCGCTTGGCCGCGGCCATAGCTGCGGCGGCCCGTCACGGTGTTGTCGCTGCGCGAAAGGTCGGGCTGGTAAAGCAGCACCTCGCGGGGACCTAGGGCGGTGAAAAATGAGTAACGTAAGCCGGCGTCCAGGCTCAAGCGGGGCGTCAGGTCGAAGCGGTCGGCCACGTACAGGGCGCTTTCCAGCGCCCGCTCCGGCGCCAGCGAGGCCGCCACCACCAGCGACTTATCGCCCAGGGGCGTAAGCTGGCCGGGGTTGATGTAATACAGCAGCGAGCTGCCCCCAAACTCCAGCGTGTGCCGCGCGGCCCCGCCCCCGTAGCGCGTTACATCAACCTGCACGCCGCCCTGGTTTAAGTCGTAGTGCAGCGCCGACGCCGTGGTGGGGGTGCGCTCGCTGCGCAGCCCGTATTGGTAGCGGCTAAACGTACCCGTGAGCACCCCGTAAAACGCGCCGCCTAGGCTGTGCTTCCACTTCAGGCTGCCGGCCAGGTTCTGGTAGGTATACACGGTATCGCTGGCCAGCCGAAACCGGTCGCGACTGTAGTAGGCAGTGGCGTACAGGCTATTGCGGTCGTTGAGGTCGTAGGCAAGGTGCCCGCTGAGGTCCGAAATCCCGGCCGCGCTGTTTTGCAGGTTGCGGCTGGGCAGCTGCCGCAGCAGCCAGTCGGAGTAGGTGGTGCGCCCGCCCACCAGCCACGAGCCCCGGCCGTGCCCGAGGGGGCCTTCCAGCATCAGGCGGCTCGTGAGCAGCCCAATGCCGCCCGCGCCCGCCAGCTGCTTGCGGTTGCCGTCGCGCGTCACCACGTCGAGCACCGACGACAGCCGCCCGCCGTAGCGCGCCGGCACGGTGCTCTTGTATAGCTCCGCCGACTTGAGCATGTCGGTATTGAAGGCCGAAAAAAAGCCGAACAGGTGCGACGGGTTATAAATAACGGCGTCGTTGTAGAGCACCAGGTTTTGGTCGGCCCCGCCGCCGCGCACGCTAAAGCCCGTGTTGCCCTCGCCAATCGACTTCACGCCCGGCAGCAGCAGCAGCACGCGCAGGATGTCGGCTTCGCCAAACACGGTGGGGATGAGCTTGATGTCCTTCACTTCTAGCTTGGCCACGCCCATGCGCAGGCTGGTCACGTTCTTGGCCTTTTCGCCTTCCACCACCACCTCCTTGAGGGCCGTGATGTCCGTTTCGAGGTCCACATCGAGCCGGCCGCTGCCGTATAGCTGTAGCAGCCGCGTCGTGTTTTTGAACCCTAGGGCGCGTATTTGCAGCCGCTGCCGGCCCACGGGCAGCGTAAGAACGTAGGCGCCAAACTGGTCGGTGGCCACCCCGTTGGCAGGCTGCTCGCCATACACCAGCGCCCCCACCACCGGCTCGCCCTTGGCGTCGCGCACGCGGCCGCTCAGCGTGGCCTTGCCATTGGCCGCGGCCTGCCCCAAGCCAATGGTATGCACCAGGCCCAGCGCGGGAGCCGCCGGCCGCGGCCCAGCCGCGAGGCGGCCGGGGCTAGGGCTAGGGCTGGCCGGTGCGGCCGCCACTTGGGCCGGGCTCGGCGCCTGAAAAAAGTTGGGGGGCAGCTGGGTCTGCACCGGCTCGCCCGCCGCGATAAAAACCCGGTAGTCGGCATCGATGGCGAAGTGCAGCCGGGTGGGCGCCAGCACCTGGCCCAGCACCTCCGGCACGGGCTGGCCCGTGGCCGTGAGCGTCACGCGCAAGCTATCGGTATCGGCTGGGTCGAAGTATAGCCGGTAGGGCGTGGTGGCCGCCACCTGCCGGGCAAACTCAGCAAACGGCACCCCCGCAAAGGTGCCCACCAGCGCCGGGGCGGGGGCTGCCTGCTGCCCATAGCTGGCCAGGCGGCTGCCTAGCAGCGCCAGCACAAGTGCGGCACGGTAGAAGTGAGGCATAGGGGGTGGGGTGGGAGGGCCTAAAGTAGGCTCTGCCGCCCCGCATTTCCTAGCCCCCCGGGCGCTCGCAACTACGGCTTAGCCAGCGCATTGTACTGCCGCACCAGCGCCGCGAGCGCCGCCTCTTTGCTATCAAATCGATTGCCCCGCGCGTAGGCCTGCATTTGCGATTTCTGGTCGGCCAGCAGCGCCGCGGCTTGCTTGGGCGTGGTGACTTCGTAAAAATGCCCGCGCCACTGCACAAAAAAGCGCGTCACCTCCTCATACTCCCCCTTGAGGCCATAGCCGCCGGTGGTGGCTTCGAGCTTCTTGGCTCGTTTCACGAGCAGCTGCGCCGGGCCGGCTACCACTAGGTCGTAAAAACCCTCGGCGAGCACGCCGGCCGAGTCGGCGGGCAGCCGCACGAAGCGGTGGCCCGCCAGCTCGAAGCGCTGCACCTGCTGCCGCACCAGCTGCACCGGGGCGGCCTGCGCCGGCCCATACAGCAGCACCTGGTCGAGCACCTGCTCGTAGAGCAGCGCCACGGCATCGTAGTGCTGCCCATCATAGTCTAGGGTGCCAAGCTGGGGGTCGCTGCTCAAAAAATACGGCCGGCCCGTGACGTAAGCCGGCTGGTTATTGGCGTAAGCTACCCCATTAACCAGGCGTGGTGCTGGTGCGGTGGCCTGGTAGCGCTGGTGGGCTACCCGCACCGCGCTCGCCAGCGCGGCTGTGTCGCGGCCGGCCGGGTACTGCGCGTGCGCGCAGCAGTGGCATAGCAGCGCTCCCGCGCTCAACAGTAAACTCTTCATAGCCAAAGATAAGCGCGTGGGTAAAGGGCAGTGCAAGCTAACGAGCTGCCGGCCGCCTAGGTAGCACCGGCAGCCAAATCGGCCAGCTGGCCGCGCCGGAGGGCGTGGTGCGGTCCCTGCCATTCGGGCATGGCCTGCCCCAGCAGGTGCCAGAAGCGGGCATTGTGCAGGCGCTCGTGCAGGTGGGTGAGCTCGTGCACCACTACGTATTCGAGGCAGGCAACCGGCCACTGGCTCAGTTCCAGGCTCAGCCAGATGCGCCGGGCGCGGATGCTGCACGTGCCCCAGCGCGTTTTCATTTGCTTGATGCCCCAGGCGGCGGCCTGCGCGCCCACCACGGGTTCCCACTTGGCTAGCAGGGCCGGCACCTGGGCTTGCAGCTGCGCCCGGCGCCACCGGGCCAGCACCAGCGCCCGCTGCTCGGCGGTGGCGCCGAGGGGCACGTGCAGGTGCAGCTCGCCGGCCAGCAGGTGCACCTGCGCCCGCCCGGCCTGCTCGTGCACGCACAGGCGTAGGGCCTGGCCTTGGTAGTAGTGCGTTTCGCCGGTTTGGTAGTGCAGGGCCGGGGCCGGGGTGCGCTGCCGAAAGGCGGCCTGGTGCTTGCGAATCCAGCTTTGTTTGCGCAGCACTACCTCGCGGATGGTGTCTTCCGTAGTGCGCAGGGGCACCGTAATGCGCAGGCTGCCCTGCGGCGGCCGGATGGAAAGCCGCAGCTGGCGCACGGGCTTGCGCACCACCTCCGCAAGAATATCATCAATGAGCAACTGGCGCATGGCCGACGGGCAAGGGCAACGTAAAAAACCTAGCAGCTGAGCTAGGCTAGGCAAAAATAGTGACAGTGCCACCCGCTGGCTGCCCCCTTGCCCATTGTTCCGGTTGCCACTGAGGCAGCACCACCGGACCCTAGCACCATAAACTAGGGCCCGGTAGCGCTGCCCGAGCGGTCGGAAGTAAGCTAATAAAGCGAGTCGCTTACCTAATCGGTGTGGGGAGATTGTTGGGCTTGCTCTCCCTAATCATCTTATCGCCCAAGGCTTTGGTATCCTTCACCACTTTGGGGCCTTTATATGCCGCAGCCCGTTGACTAGGAGTTTTAGGAGTGGGCCTGGGCGGAGCCTGGCTAGCAGGCGCTGTAGAAGGCATGGCGGCAGGCGTTTGGGCCTGAGCCGAGAGCAAGGCAGCCAGCGCAAGGCTGCTGGCGAGCGCAAGAAGCGTTTTCATAAGCGTAGGCAACAAAGTGAAAAAAAAACGGGTTGGCTTACTCAGTTTTTACGGGGCGCGGCTGCACTCTGATTGGGTGCGTGTCGGGTTTACTTTTCTCGATAAACTTCTGCCCCACTGCTCGGCTGGCGGCTGCCCCCGGCGCAGACTTGTGCTTGGTGGCAGACCTAGGGTGCGGCGTGGCGGGGGTGGGGTTGTCGTGGGTGGTCGCGGGCGTTTGGGCCAGGGCGGGCAGCAGGGCAGCGAAGGCCAGGCTGCCGGCAGTAGCAGCGAGCGTTTTCATGCGCATAGTAAGAAACAAAAGTAGGATGCCAACCATCGCCGCTGGATAGCCTAGGTAGTAAAACCTTGACCGGCAGCAGCTACGGGCACAAAGGAAGCATAACCCCGCGAAAAGTTGCAGCGCGTCCTCGCTCCGCCAGACCATTCACGCCTCGAGCAATGCCCAGGCCCGGCGCCACCCGCACCTAGGCGGAAAAGCAAAAAGCCCCTTCTTGCGTGCAAGAAGGGGCTTTCGAACGGCTGCGGTCTGGACGGGACTCGAACCCGCGACCTCCGCCGTGACAGGGCGGCATTCTAACCAACTGAACTACCAAACCGTTTTACCGAGCCAGAAAACGCTGCCGTTTTCCGCTTTGGTGGTGCAAAGGTAAAGCGATAAAATTTGCTTTTACAAGTAGAAAGTAAAAAATAAATAACAGTAAAGGCTAACGCTGTGCCACTGAGCAGGTTTAAAATGGAGACCCGTGAACTGAGGCCACCCTAGGGGAGCTGGGCCTGGGCGGAAAAGCAAAAAGCCCCTTCTTGCGTGCAAGAAGGGGCTTTCGAACGGTTGCGGTCTGGACGGGACTCGAACCCGCGACCTCCGCCGTGACAGGGCGGCATTCTAACCAACTGAACTACCAAACCGTTTTACCGAGCCAGAAAACGCTGCCGTTTTCCGCTTTGG
>Ga0182233_1000266_pt1 | contig 11140 bp, 9 predicted proteins | sample G6R1MG_31_FD_129664 | JGI IMG/M metagenome (GOLD analysis project Ga0182233, IMG submission 129664) | Miscanthus phyllosphere microbial communities from Michigan, USA - G6R4_NF_07NOV2016_LD1 MG | ecosystem: Host-associated > Plants > Phyllosphere > Phylloplane/Leaf | place: USA: Michigan... | reverse complement strand
ATCGGCAGCCTGTTCCGCAACCGCTGGTGCGGGCAGCTGCTCGCCATCGACGAGTTCAACGCCCGCGCCGCGGTGCCGCGCAAGATCGATATCCTGCGCACCCTGCGCTACCGCCGTCCGTTCGCGGACGAGCCATGGCTCGAACAGATGTACGCTCTCCACGTTCTCGACCATCCCCTGCGCCAGCCCGGCGCCGTCCGCCCTGCCCTGAGCATCGGCGGCCATGCGGCCGAGGACCGGATGACTTGGCCACTGTAGAGCGCTGCGCCGTCCACGGCTGGATCGCTGTGATAGGCCGTTGAGAAGGTTCATGAGCGATGAATGCGGCCCTGGACTGGATCAACGAGCGGGGCGTGCTGTGTCAGATGCTGCCGTCGATCCAGCCTCATTTCGATTACGAGAAGCCGATTCGATTCTTCGGGCAGGTCTATCTTAGGCGCTCGTCGCTCGGTGCCTACTCGTACACGGCTGGTGACACGACGCTGCTTGACACGCGGGTCGGACGCTATTGCAGCATCGGCGACCGCTGCACGATCGGTATGACGAAACACCCGATCGGCCGGTTCACTCTCAGCCCGATCACGTACCAGAACGTCTTCGAAGCCCCGGGCCCGTATCACGTTCAGGACGATTTCCCCCAGACCGATCCCATCACCATCAACAACGACGTGTGGATCGGGGCGGGCGTGAGGATTGTCGGGGGCGTCTCCATCGGGACCGGCGCCATCGTGGGGGCCGGCAGCGTAGTGACGAAGGATGTCCCTTCCTATGCGATCGTGGCGGGAAGCCCGGCCCGCATTCGCAGGATGCGTTTTCCCGATGCCATGATCGAGCGGCTGCTCCGCTCGTCGTGGTGGTCCTACGATCTAATTCCACTCATGACGCGCGGACTCGTTTCGAACTGGGACGATCCGCTCAGGACGCTTTCGGAGATCGAGGCCTTGGTTGAGACGGGAAAGGTCCGCGCACTGCCGACCGCCCGGTACAGAATAACAGCGCTCCATGGGTCGCTGAGTTTCGACGCCCTTGGCAGCGACGTGCCGCTTGGGCCCGATGCCGACCATGGTGCCCCATCTGATCGAAATTCCTAGCTAAAGTCTCGTGTCCATTCGCCGATGGCCCTTTCAAGGTCACCAAGGTCCTGTATGAGCCACGGGCTATGCACCCAATGCTCGTCATAGGACGGATGCGATGTAGCGACCTCACCAATATAGGTTCGTAGATCACATTGCCGGCCAACTTGTAATAGCGAGTCGGTGATGTGAATCAGCGCCGGTGACGTGATGATAAATATTGATTTAAGTTTCTGCTGGAAGGCAAGAGTAAAGAGGTTGCTTCCGCTGGTGCCTGCAACTATTTCGGAGCGTATTATTGTATTGATTTGTTCAGAAACTGAAAGCTCTTCCGGATAAACGATTTCAAATCCCTCTGCTCGAAACAGTTGCTCGACGTCACTTTCATTGAGCAGCATGCGTTGGGGATGGCGCGCGCGAGATAGATACACTCTTTTAGCGCCAATAAGACTTGTTGTTGCGCGAAAGCCAATCGTCCTCCATGTTTCTTGTAGGACCGGGGCTACATAATCTTGAAGTTGAAGCGCTTTCGTTGCGACAAAAAGATCTTCGACCATCACGGGGTGGTCGATCTCGTAAATGTCATCTTTTGTGAAGCCAAAAAACTTTAAAAGCTCGTGGATGAACGGTTCCGATTTTCTGGTCAGAAGAATTTTAAGATCAACGATATTGAGATAGTCGCGAGCGTAGGAATATGCCCACAGTCTTGGAAGCACATCTGCAATAAAGTGACCATAGTGAGAAATGTGTTGAAAGTCGAGATAGAGATATCTCCCGGATAAGGCTTTTGCGGCGTTGGGAGCCTCCTTAAATTTATAGCCCTTGGGAGATCTAATAAGGGCATGATGGAAGCGCCGGTCCCAGTAGCAAGTAAATGTTTCCGCGATGATGGATCTGTCTTGCGAGATTGCCACGCCTCCCGGAATGCATAAGACATTGGCCATTCGAGAAATGGTCAGATCCGGATAAGCGCTTTCATTTGGAAAGCTAGGCAATTTTTTAGGCAGACCGTCAGGCTCCTGGATTTTGTAATCGGGAATGACTCCATTCATTACCCTAGGGACATTCAAAGTTACGCGGCCTGCTGGGCAAACAAGAATATGGCAGTTGGTGCCGCGCAAAAACGCATTTATATCGACCCGTGGAACAATTTCATCAGCGCGAGCGCATTTTTCAATAAACGATATATCAGTAGAGGTGGTAGCCCTCTCTGAATGCGTTGTTGTTTTTGCAAGAAGCCTTCTCTGTAGCTTGCGAAGAAAATTGATCATGGAGATAGGGTCCGTATAAAGTTGTAAATCAACAATCAATTCGAGGTCTGACGTGGGCGCTTCTGGTTGGAGTATCTGCGTTAATTGAGCTTGAGGTCGAGCTGTGTTCCGCGCATGGAGCCCTGGGAAAATCTATCACCGCACTAGCGCTCGATTTCACCGCCCAAAAGGGTCGGCCGCCACCAACTATCGCGCGTTTCGAGCGAACGCTGGGTGCGATGAGGTTCGTCTATGTCTGGATTCCCATGGGCATGCCGCTTGCAAACAGATCTTCTGACGTCAGAAATAGGCAGTGAACTGAACGGTATTGACGCTTCCTTAACCATGCTTTGGTGTGAGCGCGAAACGGCCACGAATAACAGCATCAGAGCCCTTGTCGATGCTCCACCCGAGGCGCATCTTGCTCGCATCGGGACACGCAAACCCCGGTGTCAGACCCCGTCCTTGCCTGGATGCGGACGATTGCCGCGACCGAGCCCTTTGCCGAGGGCGACCGTCGGTGCAATTGCCGCTGCATCGACGGTCTGGCCATGCACCCTCTGGTATGAGCAGAGAGCACGATGGTTACCACCTCTTACGGCGAGGCTTCCTCGCCGCGCAACCGGTCCGCGCGCGTTTTCCCGGTCGCCGGCTCCGTCCGCGATCCCGGCCGCTTGGACAGCGTTGTCCCGCGCCCCCGTGACACCCGCCACATCCTGCTTCGTGCCCTTGCCGGCGGGACGCGTGTCGCCATCGGTGACCTCGTGGGCCTGCTGCCGGATCATCCCCAGCCCCTCTCCGCCGTCCTCGACCTCGTCGATGCGGGCGATGCCGTGATCGACCTCGACAGTGCGTTCGACGCGTCGAGCCGTGTCTGGCTGACCCCGGCGCCGCGGGTCTGATTCACAAGCGCGGCTCTAAAGCGAGTGCCGCTCGGCGTTTCCTCGGCATTCAGCTCCCAAAGGCAGGAGCGATGCCGGGTCCGGCCGAGCCCTGCGACGTACCCTCCCCTTTGGGGCTCTGACCGTCGCGCCACCGCTTAGGACGTCCATCAAGGACCCCGGATTGAGCCGAGCATCGTGCTCGGCCAGTGACGCCCGCGCCGTCGTGACATTGAACGCCCGAGATGACGGGGGACGGCCGCCCGAGCCAGAGCCCAAGCCATCCGCGATCAGTCCTAGCCCCGAGGCATCCTCCCCGGGGCCCCCAGCCCGCCATCGCCAATCCCATTCCTCGCGCCACCGGTCCTGCCGGGGTGCGCTCGCAGGAGCTTGTCCGCATGATCCGTCATTTCCAAGACACCACGGCGTTCACGCAAGGGGTTGCCCCCGATGCGTCCCGGTACGGCGGGGCCGGGGGGCACGCCCACGGTACGGCGCCGTTGGCCGGGGCGGAGCCCCTCGCCTGCCGTCTCGACTTTCTCATCGGCGCCCTGCCCGTCGAGCGCTTGGAGCTCGACCCCACCCTTCTGCGTGCCATGCGCCGCCTCGACCCGCGCCGGCGCCTGGTTCTGCGCCGCATTCGCATCGCGCACGGAGCCAGCGTCGATCTCATCGCCCTGCCCTACGGCTTCGAGAATGACCCCGCTCGCCTGGCTGCCCTGCGGAACCTGCGCAGCCGGCGTCAGCGCCTCGGGTTTCCGTTGCGCATCATCCGCGAGGCCGTGGTCGACCGTGAGCCGCGTCTCTCCAATGCCCGGCTGATCCACGAATCAGCCGGGTTCCACCCCTCGCGTCCGGCCACCGAGCGCCTGCTGCGCCATCTCTTCATCGCCGGGGGATGCGACAGCCTGCGGTCCTGTCTCGTGCCCCTGCGGGGCGAGGTCGATCCGGCCTGCGCCGTCCTCGCCCTCGTCGGATCGAACCGCCTCGCCGTCGATCTCGACCAGCCCCTCGGACCGGCGAGCCCGGTGCGCCGACTGCCGAACCGCGTGACCCAGGGCTGATTCGCACCGGCCGCTCCACCGCGAATCCACCGCGACGCGGCCGGTCCCAGGCGCCTGCTCCCCTTCCCGATCCCCGTCCCTCCTTAAAAGGCCGTGCCCGATGCCGAAGACGACCGTGACCTCCCATTCCGACGCGTCCGAAGACGCCGGCCAAGATGCTGCCGCCGCCACCCCGTCTCATGCGTCCGACACCCTGGCGACCGATACCGAAACAGCCGAGCCAGCCCAGGCAGCTGTGGCGTGCGAAACCGACATCGACGACTTCTTTGGATTCAGCGACGCCGACACGGCGCGTGACGGGTCGGGTCATTTGGCCCGCGCCAATGGGGGCATGGCTTGCGGGCAGGCCAGCCACCCCTGGCCCGATCCGGCAAATCTCCTGGCCGAACTCGCCCTCGCCCGGGCGCTGGGGCGCCCCGCCCTCAGCCGGTTGCGCCGCGGCCGAAACGAGCTCGTGATCATTCAGGTGCCGAATGCCGGCTGGCTTGCGCCGGTCGGGGCCGTGATCCACCGCGACGTCCAGAACGCCAGCGTCGTGCGGTTGCAGACCGAGCGCCAGCGTGGGCGGGACAACGCGACGGCCGAGGTGAGCTTGTGCCTGTTGCGGGGGCGATTCGTGGCGGCCCTGACCACGAACCTCGATGCCGTCCCGGTCGCCCTCGCCTCGGCCGCCGACCACGTGGTGAGGCTCGCCCTGCCCGATGCAGGCCTCATGACCCGGGCCATTCGGGTCCTCACCCGTCGGCGTTCGGGCTTCCGAATCGCGGCCGCCGACATCGCGGGGCTTGGTCTCGACGATTTCGTGGCGGCGATGCGACCGGGATCGAGCCCCGCCGTGATCGCAGGGCGCCTGCGCCGCGCCACCGCGCGATTGGCCCGGGGGGATGATCGACACGGTGCACCGGATCTCGCGACGCTTGCGGGCTACGGGGCGGCGAAGGATTGGGCGCTCGGCCTCGTCGCGGATATCGGCCGTTTCCTCGCGAATGAACTCGACGGCAATGAGTTGGAGAGTGCGATTCTGGCCGGCCCACCCGGCACGGGGAAGACCGAATTCGTCCGGGCCGTGGCGCGCGCCGCGCGCGTGCCCCTCATCGAGACGAGCGTCGGCGAATGGATGAACGGGTCGAGCTACCTCGATCAGGTTCTAGCCAAGCAGAACGCCTTCTTCGATTCCGTCCTGGCGAAGGCGCCTTGCGTGGGATTCGTCGACGAGCTCGATGCCCTCCCGGGCCGCGGCCACGTCACGTCGCGCAACGCTGACTACTGGAATGTTGTGTCGGCTAACCAACTCCTGCGTTGCGCCGAACTGCGTTCCTCCGGCAAGGGCGCGGTCTTGCTCGCCGCCACGAACTATCTCGATCGGATCGACCCGGCCCTCAGGCGTCCGGGTCGGTTCGACCGGATCTTCACCATCGCGCGCCCCGACGCCACGGCCCTCATGGCGATCCTGCGCCAGCATCTCGGGACGGATTTGCCCGGCGCCGATCTCAGCGAGGTTTCCCGCCTCGGCGAGGGCGGCACCGGTGCCGACGCCCTCGGCTGGATTCGCATCGCCCGTCAGGTGGCGCGGCGGGCGGATCGTCCCCTTCGTCTCGACGATCTCCTGAAGGTTGTGCGGCCGGTGGACGATCGTCCCGATGAGTTCGTCCGCGCCGTCGCCCTGCATGAAGCGGGGCATTGCATCGCCGCTTTTCGCCTCGGAATCGCGATTGAGCGCGTCTCCGTCGCGCCGCGCGGCGTCGCCGCGGGCTGGACCCAACTCGGAGTGGTCCACGACGTGCCGACGCGGGCCCGCATCGAAGCCGAGGTGATTGAGATCCTCGGGGGACGCGCCGCCGACATCGTGCTCGGATCCGGCCCCCAGGCGGGAGCCAGTCACGATCTGCACATGGCCACCGTCCGGCTCACCGCCTTCCATACCACCCAGGGTCTGGGAGAGGCGCTGATCTATCGGGGCACGCCGGAGGGCGCACCCAATCTCGGGGCCCTGGAGCCCCGCCTCGTTCAGTGCGTCGAGGAGCATCTCCAACGGCTGATGGCCGCAAGCCTCGCGCTGATCACAGCCAACCGTGGGGCGGTGGCCGCCCTCGCCGAAACCCTGGTGCGGCGCCGGGTGATGACCGGCGCGGAGGTGGCCGGCATCGCCGCGGCCCATCCGGGCAGGGGTGACACCCCCATGCGCCCGCGCCGGCCCGCCGCAGGGCAATCAATCCGCTCCGCCTGAGCTCGGCGGGACGACCCGTTCGCCCCCCATCCCTCACGCCGATCAGTCCTGTCCCCCGGCCTTTGCCGGCCAACCCCTCCGCGCCGTGGACGCCGCGTCCCCGGCATTCGCCCGAGCGCCCGCCCCGGCCCCAACCCCGAAAGGACGTCCATACCATGCGCCACCATTCCGATCTGCAGCTTCTCCTCGCCGTCGATGACGCCGTGCGGCTGGAAGCAGGGCTCGCAGCCTTCGACCGCCTCACCGCCGGGACGGCGCCCGATCTCTACGAGCTCGCCGATGCACCGGTCCTGTCCGACTGGCGCCGCAGCCTCATCCCCATCGTCGAACCGATCCTGATCGGAACCGTCGAGGACCATCCTCGCCTGTCGGGCCGGCGGCGTGTGGCCACTTCCCGCCTCATCGCCCTCGACCCGACCGCCGGCTGGGCCAGAACCATGAGCCGCTGGTACCGCCTCGCCGCCCCGGCCGAGTGAGGTTCAGCGTCACCGCCCTCCCCGCGCGAACACCTGGAGCCATCAAACCCGATGCCCGATAGTCCAAACCACTCTCGCCGACCCCACCCGCAGCGCCGCAACGCCGGTTCGGACGAGTGCTGCGTCATGGTGTTCGACCTCGAAACCGTCCCAGACCTCGACGCCCTGACCCGGCTCTACGGCCTCGCCCCAACCGAGACGGCGCAAGCCGAAGCGCGCCTCAACGGCAAGTTTGCAAAGCTGCCGTTCCATCGCATCGTTTGCATCGGCGCCCTCGTGGCGCGCTTGCGGGGCGGGGCCTGGTCCGTCGAGACCCTGGACGCCCCCCATTGCGGCGCGCACGACGAAGCCACCCTCATCGGCGACTTCGCCCGCCGGGTCGAGGTGTTGCGACCCCAACTCGTGACCTACAACGGCAATGCCTTCGACCTGCCGGTGCTTCGGTACCGCGCCCTCGTCAACCGGGTCCAGGCGCCCGGATTGACCGGCCGCCCTTATTTTCATCGCTACGCGGACGCCGCCCTCGACCTCTGCGACGTGCTGTCGAACTTCCAGCCGGGCGGCAAGGTCGGCCTCGATGCCCTGTGCCGAGCCCTCGACCTTCCGGGCAAGCCCGACGGGATCGACGGATCCCGTGTCTACGAATTCCTGCGGGCGGGACGGATCGCCGAGATCGCCGCGTATTGCCGGGCCGATGTCGCCGCCACCTACCGCCTGTGGCTCGTCCTGCAGCACACCAGCGGCAACCTTGACAGCAAGGCCTATCGCCAGAGTCAGGCCGACCTCGACCGGCACCTCACGGAGGGGATCGTGCCGTCGACGCCGATCGTGACTGCAGCGGCATGAGCGCTCCCTCGCGGCCCCGAACAGGCTCCCCTGCCCCGCGCCGATCCCGCGTCCTCCCGGCGTCGTCTCCGGTCGCGGAGGGGGAGGCCCGAACCCTTCGGCCCGGGGTCGATCGGTTCGGCCAGGCCTGCGCACCCCCCAAACCCGTCCCGTCCGCGAACTCCCGTGGTTGCCCGCGATCCCCGCAGGGTGACCGGGACCGGTGCCGTGGTCCGCCTGCATCAAGCTCGGGCCCGCGACCTCTTCCCAAGTCCCAAACCTTCTTCAGGAGAACCCGCATGAGCCAAGTTCTGCCATCGATCCTCCACGAGTTCCGCCTCGCGACGCTGATGTCGTGCCCGACCCCGAACACGAGCCTGCGCCTCGTCACCGACCGCCTGTCCGGTCAGCAAGTTCTCGCCGCCGATTGGAGGGATCTCGGCCACGTCTGCGCCTGGCTCAATCGCAATCGGCGCAGCGGCGCCTACCTCCTGGTCGGTCACCAGAACGGACGACGTCGGGTGCGGGTCGGCGAGGGAGTGAAGCTCTGGCGCCGCCTGCCGGACCACCGGGCGGATGCCAGTCTCGGTTTCGTGGACGAGATCTACCTTCTCGTCTCGTCGGGCTACAACAAGAGCGCGACGGTCTACCTCCAGGAGCAACTCTCGGAGATCGTCGCGGGTGACGCCGAGATCGACTGGCACAAGGGCTGCAAGCACTTGCAGGATTTTCCCTTGAGCGACGCGGATCGTAAGATGCTCGATCTGGCCTTGCTCCTCGGCCTGAACCTGCTGAATGCCGCGGGCTTGCGCCTCATGCGGCCGGAGCAGAGCCGTCTCGCCGGACAGGTGCTCGCCATCCTGACCCAGGGGGGCGTCGGCTCGGTCCGGGTCTGATACCCGATCCGTCGCGTTCGGTGGGACGCGGGCGCTCGGCCGGGAATGCTCCGGCCGGGTGCTGGCGCCCCCCAGTTCGCGCGGCTCCCCAGTCTTGCGCGTAAGGCTGTCCACTTGCGAGACGGGCTGCGCCGCCCTCATGCGGCGCAGCCGCGTATCCGGGTCGGCCGCCAGGTCCGGCGACAAGGGCTCGGAACCGGCGCGCCTCGCAGAGGCCGTCATTCACCGACGCAGTGGTGCCGTCCCCGCGAGACTTCATTCCTGGGTAAGGTTGCAGGGGCTGCCAGGATGCCGTCCTCGTGATGCCTGAACACGGGGGTGGGCGGTATGCCGGCCTATGGTCGTGAATCGAGATCGGAGGACGCAGAGTGACGAACCGAGCCCCCATCGCACTGGCAATCGTGCTTGTCTGTGGTCCGGCCCTGGCGGCGCAGATCAACGGGCCCGGACCGAACGAGGACCCCTCGCTGCGGGAGGCCGGCAACGTCAATGCCTTGAGCTTCGTCGCCCTCTCGGATGTCCTGGCCGGGATCGACGTCTCGGTGAAGCTGCAAGCCGCCCTTGACGCGGCGCGCACGGCGCGCAAGGCCCTGTATCTGCAGAATGTGGGTCCCTGCTACATCGTCAACACAACCATCGATCCGTCGGACGTCGAACTCTTCGGCACCGGGACGTGCATCACCACGACGGCGAACGTCGATACGATCCGCACGGACAAGTTCGGGACGAACGTCCACGACCTGAAATTCACCCATTCGGGCGCGGCGGGGCGGGTCGCCAATTTCATCCAGGGCGAGGGAAACCAGTTCTGGCGCAATCGGGTGGTCGCGACCAATCCGGACAATGTCGACCCGATCGTGTTTTTCGCCCTGTCGAACAACCGCATCAAGGACAACAGCTTCACCAACTTCCGCGCGAAATCGTCCTACACCTGGCAGCAGCAGACCACTCATCCCAAGAGCATCTCGATCAACAATCAGGTGGTGGGCAACTACATGGGCGGCACCGGGCGGGGCGGCCTCATCGGCGACAACGGCACGGTGGCGCGACCGGAGGGAACCCTCATTGCCCACAACGACAGCGTGCTTCTCGGCGGGCCGTTCATCACCCTGAATTCCGTGCTGTCCGTGCGCCTGATCGGCAACATGATGGACCAGAACAACGACGAGGGCGCCATCCGCATCGAGCCGAAGGGCTTCTCCGGATACGGCGTCGACGGCATCCTGGTGTCGGCGAACTACATCTCGGCCGTGGGCAACAAGGCCGATGCGCCGGCGATCCAGTCGATCAAGACGGGCGGACACGCCGACGGATTCACCTTCACGGGCAACGAGATCGCCTTCGGTTCCATGGCTGCGCGCTTCGCGGACGGCATCACGAACGTTCAGTTCACCGGCAACGTCATGCACGGTTTCTCGAAGCCGTACTGTATCGAGCTCGGCGCGCCGTCCCTCCTGCAGCAGGTCACGGTCGACGACACGAAGCAGTGCCAGGGTGGGGGAGCGCTGTTCGTTCCGGGGCACGGGAATGCCGGCTCGGCCAAATCGACCCGCACCGTCACGTATCACTCAGGGACGGGGGGCAACTACATCAACGTGCCGCACGGTCTCGCCGGCATCCCGACGCAGTTCACCACGGGGGCCTCGACGGCCCATGGCGGCACCCTGCAGGCGGTTGCCGTCAGGGTTATGGTCGTCCGGGCCGACGCCACGAACGCCGTTCTCCAGGTTCAGCCGGACGGCGTGGTGAAGAACGGCACCGTCACCATCACGCTGACGTCCGAAATCGCCCGGTAAGCAGTTTTCCCGCCGCCGACACCGATCCGGAGCCGATGGGATCGGCGCGAAACGGAACCGGATGTGACGGGTTCCGCCCGCGCCGCCCGCCGGCGCGGGCTCGTCTGCGCGTTCACGCCGCCCGAACGGTGGCGAGGAAGCCACCGACCTCCGCGCGCAAGTCCGCCGCCTGGCGGGCAAGGTCGGTTGCGGCGGTGAGGACCTGATTCGAGCCGGCCCGGGCGGAGTCCGCCGCCGTGCTCACGCCGGCGATATGGATCGAGACCTGACGCGTTCCCTCCGAGGTGTGGACGGTGGTGCGGGCGATCTCGCGGGTGGCGGCGTCCTGCTGCTGCACGGCCGCCGCGATGTCCTGCGACAGGGTGCTGAGGCGCTGGATCACCTGCGCGATACCCCCGATGGTCTCGACGGAGGCCGCCGTCGATGCGGTGATCTGTCCGACCTTGGCGGCGATCTCGTCCGTCGCCCGCGTGGTCTGGTTGGCGAGTTCCTTCACCTCCGCCGCCACCACGGCAAAGCCCCGGCCTGCCTCACCGGCTCGGGCCGCCTCGATGGTGGCGTTCAGCGCCAGGAGGTTGGTCTGGCCGGCGATGTTGGAGATCAGCCCGACAATCTCGCCGATGCTGCCGGCGGCGGTGGCGAGCCGGCGGAT
>Ga0182233_1000263_pt1 | contig 11230 bp, 22 predicted proteins | sample G6R1MG_31_FD_129664 | JGI IMG/M metagenome (GOLD analysis project Ga0182233, IMG submission 129664) | Miscanthus phyllosphere microbial communities from Michigan, USA - G6R4_NF_07NOV2016_LD1 MG | ecosystem: Host-associated > Plants > Phyllosphere > Phylloplane/Leaf | place: USA: Michigan... | reverse complement strand
GTGCGGAAGCGCTCGGAGTACCCACCCAGGGTCTGCTTCCCACCCGAGCGCTGCCGTCCTTCCGACTGCTGGCGCGTTGTGGCATAAGGTCGATGGAGAAAGCATCATGGCATCCATCAAGATATCCCTGCCCGATTCAGTGCACGACTATGTGCAGGCGCGGGTCGATCGTGGACAATACGCCAGCGCCAGCGAATATGTTCGGGATCTGATCAGTCGTGATCAGGGGGGCGTCGAGAATGAACAGCGCTGGTTACGTGAGTTAGACCTGTCGGTAGCCGATACGCTTGCGGAGATGAAGGCGGGCGGGGGCGTCGACCTGGATACGGCGTGTGATGCTGCATGGGCCGACATCGATGGGCTGGCCAGGTCGTCTCGCGCTTGAAGGTCGTTCTGTCGTCGCGTGCCGCGGACGATCTCAAGCAAATCTCCGGCTTCATCGCTTGCGACAACCCGGTCCGTGCCGTCTCTTTCGTTGGCGAACTGCGCGAGGTCGCATTGCGACTCGCTGACATTCCTCTCGGCTACCCCTTGGTCCCTCGCTACGAAGCGCACGGTATCCGCCGACGATCATGGAAAGGGTACGGGATACTGTACTCTGCCTTACCTGACCGTGTGTTCGTCCATCGCCTCCTCGGCCCCGGTCAGGATCATGACCGCGCGTTGAGCTTGATTTGATTTGCTTGGGGTGGGGAGGGGCGGGCACTATCTGCGCGCGTATGTCGCACCCGGTCTGCGAAAACCCGCAACCCCGGTTGCATTTCGCCCGACTCTCCCGTAATGGCCCGCCTTCGGTTTAAACATCAACCAGCAAGAGCCCGGAAACGGGCCCGCTCTTTCGCATCGGTAGGGACTATGGACAGCAATATCCGCATTCGTCTGAAGGCGTTCGATCACCGTGTGCTCGATCAGGCCACTGGCGACATCGCCGACACCGCACGCCGCACCGGCGCGCTCATCCGCGGTCCGATTCCCCTTCCGACGCGCATCGAAAAATTCACCGTGAACCGCGGCCCGCACATCGACAAGAAGTCGCGCGAGCAGTTCGAGGTGCGCACGTACAAGCGTATGCTGGATATCGTCCAGCCGACGCCGCAGACGGTCGATGCGCTGATGAAGCTGGACCTCGCCGCTGGCGTTGACGTCGAGATCAAGCTCGCTTAAGGGCGAGCGCGGCGCGGTCGACCGGTAACGGTCCCGCGCCGTTCGACATTGGGATACCGCCGTCGGTGCAAACCGACGGGGCAGCGTCCCCCGTCACGCTCCGGCATTAGCAGGAGCACCAGCCCGGGACGGGGCGCGTTTCGTATTTACCGGGTTGATCCGACTCCATTCAGGGCTTTGGCCGGGGATGGGGTCAGGTGGATGCATCATGGAGCTTGCTCCGGACATGGTCCGCAAGCCCCCGAGGAATAGTCCGACGGGGCCTCTGTCTAGGAAGGGACAAGATCATGCGTACTGGCGTGATCGCGAAGAAGATGGGGATGACCCGCCTGTTCCAGGAAGATGGTCGGCACGTGCCGGTCACCGTTCTGGCACTCGAAGGCAATCAGGTCGTTTCCGTTCGCGAAATGGATCGTGACGGCTACACCGCCGTCCAGCTTGGTGCAGGCGTTGCCAAGTCGAAGAATGTCGCAAAGCCGCAGCGCGGCCATTTCGGCAAGGCCGAAGTGGAGCCCAAGGCTGTCGTCCATGAGTTCCGTGTGAACGCAGACGGCCTGCTCGACGTTGGCGCCGAGATCTCGGCCGACCATTACGTCGCAGGCCAGATCGTCGATATCCAGGGCAAGACCCAGGGTAAGGGCTTCCAGGGCGGCATGAAGCGTTGGGGCTTCGGCGGTCTGCGGGCAACCCACGGCGTGTCGGTCTCGCACCGTTCGCTCGGTTCGACCGGTCAGCGCCAGGATCCGGGCAAGGTCTTCAAGAACAAGAAGATGGCCGGCCACATGGGCGACAAGTATCGCACCCAGCAGAACCTCGAGATCGTATCGACGGACGTCGAGCGTGGTCTCCTGTTCGTCAAGGGTTCGGTTCCTGGCTCCAAGGGCGGCTGGCTCTTCGTCAAGGACTCGGTGAAGGTCGCGCGCCACGCCGACGCACCGTTCCCCGCCGGTCTCAAGACCACCAACAGCAACACTGCAGCAGACACGCCGGCCGAAACGACCGACGCACCTGCAGCCGACGGCCAGGAGGGTTGAGCGTGAAGATCAAGGTTTCATCTTTCGCCGGTACCGACGCTGCGGACATCGAGCTCAACGACGAGGTCTTCGGCCTCGATCCGCGCGCCGACATCCTGCACCGTGTCGTCACCTGGCAGCTCGAGAAGCGTCGCGAGACGGCTCGCGGCACCCGTGAGCGCGCAGACGTCGCCCGCACCGGCAAGAAGTTCGGTCGCCAGAAGGGCGGCGGTACGGCGCGTCACGGCGATCGTCGCGCCCCTGTGTTCATCGGTGGTGGTAAGGCTCACGGCGCTCGCGTCCGTGACTTCAACCCGTCTCTGAACAAGAAGGTTCGCTCGCTCGGTCTGCGCATGGCGCTCAGCAGCCACGCCAAGGCGGGTTCGCTGGTCATCATGGACAGCCTGGCTGTCGAGGGTGGCAAGACCAAGACGCTGCTCGGCGATCTCGCCAAGCTCGGCTTCGGCAAGCGTGCGCTCGTCATCGACGGCGACATGGTCGACACCAGCTTCGCATTCGCTGCGGGCAACCTGTACGAAGTGAACGTGATGCCGGCTGCCGGCGCGAACGTTTACGACATCCTGAAGCATGACACGCTGGTGCTGACGCGCGCCGCTGTCGAAAAGCTGGAGGCGCGCTTCCATGGCTAAGAAGCAGAAGGCGGGCATCGATAATCGTCATTACGACGTTATCCTGGCCCCGCACATCACCGAGAAGACGACGACTCTGTCGGAGCACAACGCGGTGGTGTTCAAGGTGTCCAACGACGCCACGAAGCCCGAGATCAAGGCGGCCGTTGAGGCGCTGTTCGACGTGAACGTCGTCGGCGTGAACACGCTCGTCCAGAAGGGCAAGACCAAGAAGTGGAAGGGCACGAACTATTCGCGCTCGGACATGAAAAAGGCAATCGTGACGTTGAAGGACGGTCAGTCCATCGACGTGACGACGGGGATCTGAGGCCATGGCACTCAAGCATTATAATCCGACATCGCCGGCACGCCGCGGTCTCATCCTGGTCGACAAGTCGTCGCTCTGGAAGGGTCGCCCCGTCAAGGCGCTGACCGAAGGCAAGCACAAGACCGGCGGTCGTAACAACAAGGGCCATGTGACCTCGCGCGGCATCGCCGGCGGTCACAAGCAGAAGTACCGCTACATCGACTTCAAGCGTCGCAAGTGGGACGTCGAAGGCACCGTCGAGCGGATCGAGTATGATCCCAACCGCACCGCGTTCATCGCCCTGGTCAAGTACCCGGACGAAGAGCTCGCCTATATCCTGGCGCCGCAGCGTCTGGCGATCGGCGACAAGGTGATCGCGGCCAAGAAGACCGACGTGAAGCCAGGCAATGCCATGGAACTCGGTCAGATGCCGGTCGGCACCATCGTCCACAATGTGGAGATGAAGCCGATGAAGGGTGGCCAGATCGCCCGTTCGGCCGGCACGTATGTGCAGGTCGTCGGTCGCGACAAGGGTATGGTGATGGTCCGCCTGAACTCGGGCGAGCAGCGCTACATCCGCAGCGATTGCATGGCGACGGTTGGCGCGGTCTCGAACCCCGACAACCAGAACCAGAACCTGGGCAAGGCCGGTCGTTCGCGCTGGATGGGTATCCGTCCGCTGACGCGCGGCGTCGCCAAGAACCCGGTCGACCATCCGCACGGCGGTGGTGAAGGCCGTACCTCGGGTGGCCGTCATCCGGTTACGCCGTGGGGCAAGCCGACGAAGGGTGCGCGTACGCGTCACAACAAATCGACCGACAAGATGATCATCCGGTCGCGTCATTCGACGAAGAGGAAGGGCTAACATGGCTCGTTCAGTCTGGAAGGGCCCCTTCGTGGACCTTCATCTGCTCAAGAAGGCAGAAACCGCCCAGGACACCAACGCGCGTTCGCCGATCAAGACCTGGTCGCGTCGCTCGACGATCCTGCCGTCGTTCGTGGGCCTCACGTTCAACGTGTATAACGGCCGCAAGTTCGTGCCGGTCTCGGTCAACGAGGACATGGTCGGGATGAAGCTGGGCGAGTTCGCGCCCACGCGCTACTTCCCCGGCCACTCCGCCGACAAGAAGGGCAAGCGCTGATGTCTAAGCAAGTCAGCCCGCGCAAGGTCGCGGACAACGAGGCGCTTTCGGTCGGTACGCAGATCCGTGGTTCCGCGCAGAAGCTCGGCCTCGTGGCTGCGCTGATCCGTGGCAAGAAGGTCGGCGATGCGATGAACATCCTCGCCTTCTCGACCAAGGGCATGGCGATCGAAGCGCGCAAGGTGCTGGCCTCGGCCATCGCCAATGCGGAGAACAACCACAACCTCGACGTCGACTCGCTGGTCGTCGCCGAGGCCTCGGTTGGCAAGTCGATCACGATGAAGCGCTTCGCTACCCGCGGCCGCGGCAAGTCGACCCGCATCCTCAAGCCATTCAGCCGTCTGCGCATCGTCGTGCGCGAGCAGGAAGAAGCATAATGGGTCAGAAGAGCAACCCCATCGGTCTGCGTCTGCAGATCAACCGTACCTGGGATAGCCGCTGGTACGCCGAAGGCGCCGACTATGGTCGGCTCCTGCTCGAGGATCTCAAGATCCGCGCATTCATCATGAAGACGCTGCCGCAGGCCGCGATCTCCAAGGTGGTCATCGAGCGTCCGGCCAAGCTGGCCCGCATCTCCATCTTCGCTGCACGCCCCGGCGTGATCATCGGCAAGAAGGGTGCGGACATCGAGAAGCTGCGTTCGACGATCGGCAAGATGACGTCGTCGACCGTGTCGCTGAACATCGTCGAGATCCGCAAGCCGGAAGTCGATGCGCGTCTCGTCGCGCAGGGCATCGCCGATCAGCTCGAGCGTCGTATCGCCTTCCGTCGCGCCATGAAGCGTGCGGTTCAGTCGGCGATGCGTCTCGGTGCCGAAGGCATCCGCGTGAACTGCGGCGGCCGTCTTGGCGGCGCCGAGATCGCACGGTCGGAGAGCTATCGTGAGGGTCGGGTTCCGTTGCACACGCTGCGCGCGAACATCGATTATGCCGAGGCTACGGCGCACACGTCTTACGGCGTTTGCGGCGTGAAGGTCTGGGTCTTCAAGGGCGAGATTCTCGGCAACGATCCGACGTCGTACGACCGCATCATGATGGAGGCTCAGACCTCCGGCGTGCGGCCGCAGCGCGACGATCGTCGCTAAGGGGCAGGAACAGACATGCTGCAACCAAAAAAGACCAAGTTCCGGAAGGCCTTCAAGGGCAAGATTTCGGGCGACGCCAAGAGTGGCTTCTCGCTCAATTTCGGTTCCTACGGCCTGAAGGCCATGGAGCCCGACCGGATCACCGCACGCCAGATCGAGGCGGCACGCCGCGCGATCACGCGTCACATGAAGCGCCAGGGGCGTTTGTGGATCCGCATTTTCCCAGACCTTCCGGTCTCGGGAAAGCCAGCCGAAGTCCGCATGGGTAAGGGCAAGGGCGCGCCGGAATATTGGGCCGCTCGCGTCAAGCCGGGTCGGATCCTGTTCGAGCTCGACGGCGTCGACGGCAAGATCGCCGCCGAGGCGTTCGAGCGGGCGGCCATGAAGCTGCCGATCAAGGTAAAGGTCGTTGCCCGCCTGGGCGACACCTCGCATCTGGGAGGCGAGTAAGATCATGGCTCGTATCGACGACATGAAGACCAAGAGCGACGACCAGCTGTCGGAGTCGCTCGGCGAACTGAAGCGCGAGCAGTTCAACCTGCGCTTCCAGGCCGCCACGAACCAGCTCGAAAAGCCGAGCCGCGTTCGTGAGGTCCGCCGCGACATCGCTCGCATCAAGACCCTGCAGGCTCAGCGCACCAGCGCTGAAGCCGCGAAGTAAGGAACACATCATGCCGAAGCGCGTGCTGACCGGTCTGGTCGTGTCCGACAAGGGCGACAAGACGGTGGTCGTGAACGTCGAGCGTAAGGTGAAGCACCCGCTCTACGGGAAGATCATCCGTCGCTCGAAGAAGTATCATGCTCATGACGAGAGCAACGAGTTCAAGCAGGGCGAGACCGTGCGGATCGAAGAGACCGCACCGATCTCCAAGCTGAAGACCTGGAAGGTGATCGAGCGGGTCAACACCCACGCGACGCCGGAACGGGCTTCGGCCGAGGGCTGAATCAAACATGAGGGCAGGGGGGCAACTCCCTGCGCTCTTGTTTTCGTAAACGGGAACGGCTAAGCGGCCGCTCCTCCCCGCTGCGGATTCGTCCGCGGCGGGGTGATTTTTTAGGCGGGGTTCGGTCGGTATCGACCCCAGAGACAGAGAAGGGATACGGATCCATGATCCAGATGCAGTCCAATCTCGACGTCGCTGACAACAGCGGCGCGAAGCGGGTGCAGTGCATCAAGGTGCTTGGGGGTTCCAAGCGTCGTGTTGCAGGCGTTGGCGACATCATCGTCGTCAGCATCAAGGAAGCGCAGCCACGGGGCCGTGTGAAGAAGGGCGACGTTCACCGCGCGGTGATCGTGCGTACCGCCAAGGATATCCGCCGTGCAGACGGTACGGTCATCCGCTTCGACGGCAACGCCGCGGTGCTGGTCAACAAGAACGAGGAGCCGATCGGCACCCGTATCTTTGGCCCAGTCGTTCGCGAGCTGCGCGGCAAGAAGCACATGAAGATCATCAGCCTCGCGCCGGAGGTGCTGTAATGGCGTCGCAGCGTATCAAGAAGGGTGACAAGGTCATCGTCCTGTCCGGCAAGGACAAGGGCAAGACCGGCGAAGTCACCATGTCGATGCCGAAGGCCGACAAGGTCGTCGTCGCGGGCGTCAACATCGCCGTGCGCCACACCAAGCCGACTCAGGGTGACCCGCAGGGTGGCCTGATCCGCAAGGAAGCACCGATGCACGTTTCGAAGGTCGCGCACGTGACCGCCGACGGCAAGCCGACCCGCGTCCGCTTCGAGGAGCAGGACGGCAAGAAGGTCCGCGTGGCCGTCAAGACCGGGGAGAAGATCAATGGTTGATCAGAACACTGGCGCTGAGAACACCGGCACCGAGGTCGCCTACACGCCGCGCATGCGGAAGATGTACGACGAGACGATCATCAAGGCGATGGTCGACAAGTTCGGCTACAAGAACGTCATGGAGATCCCGCGGATCGACAAGATCGTGCTGAACATGGGCGTCGGCGAGGCCACGCAGGACAAGAAGAAGGTCGACCAGGCTGCTTCCGAAATGGAGCTGATCGCCGGCCAGAAGCCTGTCGTGACGAAGGCCAAGAAGTCGATCGCACAGTTCAAGCTGCGTGAAGGCATGCCGATCGGCGTGAAGGTCACCCTTCGCCGCGAGCGCATGTACGAGTTTCTCGACCGTTTCATCACGATCGCTCTTCCCCGCGTCCGCGATTTCCGCGGGCTCAACCCGAAGAGCTTCGATGGCCGTGGCAACTATGCCTGCGGTATCAAGGAGCAGATCGTGTTCCCAGAAATCAGCTATGACCGGGTCGACAAGGTCCGCGGCATGGATGTGATCGTGACGACGACCGCAAAGACCGACGACGAGGCTCGCGAGCTTCTGCGTCTGTTCGGTTTCCCGTTCCCGATCGAAGACGACGCTGCCGACGAGAAGAAGGCAGCTTAACTACCAACCGCCGCCCCTGACCTCGTGTCACGGGCGGCGCTTCAGGAAAGAAAGAACTTAAGTCGATGGCGAAACTGAGTTCAGTCAACAAGAACGAGCGCCGCAAGCGCATGGTCAAGCAGTATGCCCCGAAGTACGCGGCACTGAAGGCAATCGCAGCGGACAAGACGCTCGACGATGGTGAGCGTCTGATCGCTCGCCTCAAGATGGCGGCACTGCCGCGCAACGCGAACCCGACCCGCATCCGTAACCGGTGCGAGCTGACCGGTCGCCCGCGCGCTTATTACCGCAAGTTCCGGCTCTGCCGTATTCAGCTGCGCGATCTGGCCAACAAGGGCCTGATCCCCGGCGTCACGAAGTCGAGCTGGTAAGGACTAAATCATGGCAGTGACCGATCCCCTGGGTGATTTGCTCACCCGCATCCGTAATGGCCAGCGCGCGAAGAAGGACTCCGTCCTGACTCCGGCGTCGAAGCTGCGCGTCCGCGTGCTCGACGTTCTGCAGCGCGAAGGCTATATCCGTGGCTATAGCGAAGAGCAGATGGGCCCCGCGGCCGGCCTTCGCATCGAGCTGAAGTATTTCGAGGGCCAGCCTGCGATCAAGCATGTCGCGCGCGTCTCGAAGCCCGGCCGTCGCGTCTATTCCGGCTCGCAGGAACTCCCGCGCGTCCGTAACGGCCTCGGCATCACCATCGTCTCGACGCCCCGCGGCGTGCTTTCGGATTCCGAAGCACGCGAGCAGAACGTCGGCGGCGAAGTCCTCGCGGAGGTGTTCTGATGAGCCGTATTGGTAAGAAGCCGGTTTCGGTACCGGCCGGCATCACGCCGAGCATCGCGAACAAGCAGCTGACCGTGAAGGGCCCCAAGGGCACGCTCACGATGCCGCTGCGCGAAGAGATCAGCTACACGATCGAAGACGGCGGCATCTCGGTGCAGCCGGCCAACGATACCAAGCGCGCGCGCGCGTTCTGGGGCATGCAGCGTACGATGGTGCAGAACCTGATTACGGGCGTGTCGGAAGGCTTCACCAAGAAGCTGCTGATCACCGGCGTCGGCTACCGTGCCGCTGCCCAGGGTCGTAACCTCAAGCTGCAGCTCGGCTACAGCCATGACGTGAACATCGACGTGCCGGAAGGCATCGAGGTGAAGACCCCGGACAACACCACGGTCGAGATCTCGGGTTCCGACAAGCAGAAGGTCGGCCAGCTGGCCGCCGAAATCCGTCAGTGGCGCAAGCCCGAGCCTTACAAGGGCAAGGGTATCAAGTACGACGGCGAGTTCATCTTCCGTAAGGAAGGGAAGAAGAAGTAATGACCAAGGGTCTCTCTCTTTTCGCAAAGCGGCGTCGCCGCAATCGTACCGCGCTCCGCGCACGTGCAGGCACCCGTCCGCGGTTGTCGGTGCATCGCTCGGGCAAGCACATCTATGCCCAGGTGATCGACGATGCCGCCGGCACGACGGTCGCTTCGGCCTCGACGCTGGAGAAGGACGTGCGCGGCACGTCCGGCGCCAACATCGACGCGGCGACTTCGGTCGGCAAGCGCGTCGCCGAGGCTGCCAAGGCAGCGGGCGTGACTCAGGTCGTGTTCGATCGCGGCGGCTTCCTCTACCACGGTCGCGTGAAGGCTCTTGCCGACGCCGCGCGCGAAGCCGGATTGGAGTTCTAAGACATGGCTGACGAAAACAACACGCCAGCGGTAATCGCACCCGAGACGACCGCACAGGACGTCACGGCTCAGAACGTGCCGCAGAGCACCGGGTACCAGGGCAACAGCGGCGGTGGCCGTGGTCGTCCCGGTGGCGGCGGCGGTGGCGGTCGTGGTGGCCCCGGTGGCGGTCGCAGCGGTGGCCCGGGCGGCAACCGCGGTGGTCGTGACGGCGGTCGCGGTGGTCGTGACAATCGTGGCGGTCGTCCTGGTCAGGACGATGGCGGCGAAGAGCTGATCGAGAAGCTGGTGCACATCAACCGCGTCTCGAAGACGGTCAAGGGCGGCAAGCGCTTCGGCTTTGCAGCACTCGTCGTCGTCGGCGACGGCAAGGGCCGTGCAGGCTTCGGTCATGGCAAGGCGCGCGAAGTGCCGGAAGCCATCTCGAAGGCGACGGCTGCCGCCAAGAAGAAGATGGTTCGCGTTCCGCTCAAGGACGGTCGCACGCTGCATCATGACGGCAACGGTCACTTCGGTGCCGGCAAGGTCACGCTGCGGTCGGCCCCTCAGGGTACGGGCATCATCGCCGGTGGCCCGATGCGCGCCGTCTTCGAGTCGCTGGGCGTTGCAGACGTCGTGACCAAGTCGGTCGGCACGTCGAACCCCTACAACATGATCCGCGCAACGTTCGAAGCCCTTGGCGAGCAGACCTCGCCCAAGGCCGTCGCACAGCGTCGCGGCAAGAAGATCGCCGACCTGCTCGGCCACGGTGGGTCGAAGACCCCCGAGGCAGACGCAGCTGCGATCACGGAGTAAGCGATCATGGCTACCATCAAGATCACGCAGACCGGTTCGCCGATCCGCCGCGAGAAGGACCAGCGCGCAACGCTGGTCGGTCTCGGCCTCAACAAGATGCACAAGACCCGCGAGCTGGAAGACAGCCCAGAGGTCCGCGGCATGATCCGCAAGGTGCAGCACATGGTGTCGGTCGAAGGCTGAGCCTTCACGACCCACGTGACAAATACGGGAAAGGGGGCTAACGGCCCCCTTTCTTATTCCAGAATCCATTTCCACAGCGCGTAACAAGCGAAAGCGAGTGCATACCATGAAGCTCAACGAACTCCGCGATAACGAAGGTGCCCGTAAGTCCAAGATGCGCGTCGGACGCGGCATCGGCTCGGGCAAGGGCAAGACCGGCGGCCGCGGCCAGAAGGGCCAGAAGAGCCGCGAGGGCGTGTCCATCGCCGGCTTCGAAGGCGGCCAGATGCCGCTCCACATGCGTCTGCCTAAGCGCGGCTTCAACAACATCTTCCGCAAGGACTTCGCAGAGGTCAACCTCGGCGCGATCCAGCTCGCGGTCGATGCCGGCAAGATCGAGGCGAACGCCACGCTCGACCACAACGCGCTGAAGGCCGCTGGCCTGGCACGCGGCGGCAAGGACGGCGTCCGCCTCCTCGCCAAGGGCGAGCTGACCACGGTTCTCTCGTTCACCGTCGACGGCGCGTCGAAGGGCGCGATCGAAGCGGTCGAGAAGATCGGCGGCAAGGTCGAGGTGATCCACTTCGTCCCCGCAGCCGAGAAGGCTGCCGCCAAGAAGGGCGTGAAGTACAAGGAGCGTGCGGCGCACAAGGCGTCGTTCAAGGCCTGACCTTGATGGGGGAGGGGGCGCCGGGTGCGCTTCCTCCCTATTTTCGTTCGTGCTGCCTAGAATTCCGCCCGCCCCATACCGTTCGTCCCGAGTAGACGTCGAGCTTGTCGAGACGGCGTATCGAGGGATTGGCCCACTCGGGTCTAGTACCTCGATACGAGTTCTCGGCTACGCTCGACCTCTACTCG
>Ga0182233_1000262_pt1 | contig 11232 bp, 13 predicted proteins | sample G6R1MG_31_FD_129664 | JGI IMG/M metagenome (GOLD analysis project Ga0182233, IMG submission 129664) | Miscanthus phyllosphere microbial communities from Michigan, USA - G6R4_NF_07NOV2016_LD1 MG | ecosystem: Host-associated > Plants > Phyllosphere > Phylloplane/Leaf | place: USA: Michigan... | reverse complement strand
CAACGTGCACATGCTGGCGCCCTACCTGATCAATCTGCATTGCGAGTCGTTGCTGACCGCCAGTGAGGTCGCTGACATCGTGCATATCAGCGATGACGTGACCCGCAAGGGCAGCAGCAAGCATATCGCCTACTGCGCAACCAAGGCCGGCCTGGAAAGCCTGACGCTGTCCTTCGCCGCCAGGTTCGCCCCACTTGTCAAAGTCAACGGCATAGCACCGGCGCTGTTGATGTTTCAACCCAAGGATGATGCGGCCTACCGCGCCAACGCCCTGGCCAAGTCGGCCCTGGGCATAGAGCCTGGTGCAGAAGTGATCTACCAGAGCCTGCGTTACCTTCTGGACAGCACCTATGTCACCGGCACAACACTGACCGTAAACGGCGGACGGCACGTCAAGTAAGCCGCCCCGAGGATCATTCTGATGAGTTCGTCCCTGCCCCAGCACTATCGAGACATTCTGCTCGGCCTTGGTGAAGATCCAGACCGCGAAGGTCTCCTGGATACGCCGAAACGCGCCTCCAAAGCCATGCAGTATCTGTGTCATGGCTACACCCAGAGCGTCGAAGAGATCGTCAATGGCGCCCTGTTCGCCTCCGACAACGATGAAATGGTCATCGTCCAGAACATCGAGTTGTACTCGCTTTGCGAGCACCACCTGCTGCCGTTCATAGGCAAGGCGCATGTGGCGTATATTCCGACCGGCAAGGTACTGGGCCTGTCGAAGATCGCACGCATCGTCGACATGTTTGCCCGCCGTCTGCAGATTCAGGAAAACCTGACCAAACAGATTGCTGATGCGATTCAGAAAGTCACCGGAGCCGCCGGTGTGGCTGTGGTCATCGAAGCCCAGCACATGTGCATGATGATGCGCGGCGTCGAAAAGCAGAATTCAACCATGAACACGTCAGTGATGCTGGGGGCCTTCCGTGACTCGAGCAACACACGCATGGAGTTTCTGCAATTGATCGGACGGAGCAGACAATAATGGCAAGACTCGAACCTGGCACCGCGCGCATCCGGGTCAAGGACCTGCGCCTGCGTACCTTCATCGGCATCAATGAGGACGAAATCCTCAACAAACAGGACGTGCTGATCAACCTGACGATTCTCTATGCCGCTCAGGAAGCGGTCCGGGATAACGACATCGAGCATGCCCTCAACTATCGCACCATCACCAAGGCCATCATCCAGCACGTCGAGGGCAATCGCTTTGCCCTGCTGGAAAGACTGACCCAGGAAGTGCTGGATCTGGTGATGAGCCACGAGGCGGTGACCTACGCTGAAGTGGAAGTCGACAAGCCGCATGCCCTGCGCTTTGCCGAGTCGGTATCGATCACGCTCGCCGGTCAACGCTGAAACTCTTATCATGACGTCAACCGTCCACTGAAAAGAGCCCGTCATGACCGAGCAAGAACGCCTCGAACTCGAAGCCGCAGCCTTCCGCCGACTGGTCGCGCATCTGGACAGCCGCAAGGATGTCCAGAACATCGACCTGATGAACCTGTCCGGCTTTTGCCGTAATTGCCTGTCCAAGTGGTACAAGGCCGCCGCTGACGAAAAGCACATCGACCTCAGCCTCGATGATGCGCGCGAAGTGGTTTATGGCATGCCATACAGCGAGTGGAAAGCCCGCTATCAGAAAGAAGCGAACGCCGAACAACAGGCGGCGTTCGTCAAGGAAACCAAACAACATGACTGATCTGAATTCCCTGCGCACCCGCCTGCGCAGCGGCGAGCATGCGTTTGCCGACACCCTGGCGTTCATCACCGAAGGCTACGACTACCAGCCTCAGGCCTTCAGAAACGGCGACGTCGACAATGCTGCCGGGCAAAACGAAGGGTCGTGCAAGACGCTGGGCCTGGCGCTACTGGAAGGCTTGACTGACGAGGAGGCACTGCTGGCGTTCGGCGAGCATTACCGCTCGGTACAAGCCACACCTGAAGGCAGCGACCACGGCAATATCCGTGCGCTGATCGCGAATGGTCTGGCGGGTGTGAAGTTTGAAGGCGAGCCGCTCAAGCGCAAGGCTTGATCGGCTGGGTTGAAATCACATCGTTCTAGTGCCCATACCTGGGCACTCCACGCTATACACGCGTCCTGGTAAACCCGGAAAACGGGGTTAAACACAGCATGAGGCAGAGTACAGCCCACTGTGGGAGTGAGCTTGCTCACGAAGGCATCGGTTCAAACACCCTGTTTCTGGGGAATGTGCTGACCTCCTCGCGAGCAATGCGGATCGCTCCGCTCCCATAAGATTTGTGTATAGCGATGAGCGCTTGGGCACGAGAGCAAATCAGAACGATACGTCAGCCAGCCCGTCCAGGTAGCGCTCGACGTCCAGTGCCGCCATGCAGCCGGCACCGGCCGAGGTAATGGCCTGGCGATACACGTGGTCAGCCACGTCGCCGGCAGCGAATACGCCTTCGACGCTGGTCGCCGTGGCGTTGCCTTCACGGCCACCCTGCACAACCATGTAACCGTCTTTCAACGCCAACTGACCGTCGAACAACGAGGTGTTTGGTGTGTGGCCGATCGCGATGAACACACCGTCGACTTTCAGCTCGCTGCTGCTGCCGTCGTTGTTCTTCAGGCGCGCACCGGTCACACCCATGTTGTCACCCAGAACTTCGTCCAGTGTGGCGTTGAGCTTGAGTTCGATCTTGCCCTCGGCGACACGTGCGTGCAGCTTGTCGATCAGGATTTTCTCGGCACGGAAGGTTTCGCGACGGTGAACCAGGGTCACCTTGCTGGCGATGTTGGCCAGATACAGCGCCTCTTCAACCGCCGTGTTACCACCACCCACCACTGCGACTTCACGGTTGCGATAGAAGAAGCCATCGCAGGTGGCGCAGGCAGACACACCCTTGCCCATGAACGCTTCTTCCGATGGCAGGCCCAGGTAGCGGGCGCTGGCGCCGGTGGCAATGATCAGAGCATCGCAGGTGTAGGTTGCGCTATCGCCCTGCAGGCTGAACGGCTTGCCAGCCAGGTCAACGGAATTGATGTGGTCGAAGACAATTTCAGTCTCGAAACGCTCGGCATGCTCGCGCATGCGTTCCATCAGCGCAGGACCGGTCAGACCGTGCGGGTCGCCTGGCCAGTTATCAACTTCTGTAGTCGTGGTCAATTGGCCGCCAGCCTGCATGCCAGTGATCAGCAGAGGCTTGAGGTTGGCGCGAGCGGCGTAGACCGCAGCGCTGTAACCGGCAGGGCCGGAACCGAGAATGATCACTCGGGAATGACGTACGTCTGACATGACACACTCCTATCGACCGACCGTTTACGCCGCGGTCGGGACGGCTGGATAAAAAGGACCACCGAAACGCTTGGGGAAGCGTCGTTTGGTTCGGCAGGTCCTGAAAATTCTGACCTGAAGGACAGGTCCTAGATTGCCGAACAGCCTATCGGGGCCGCAGAGGTTAAGGAAATATCGTTTCACAATCCACCCTATAGGTCACTTCTATAGCGCGGGCGCTTGAAAGCGGCGCCATCCGGATATTCTTCGTCGAAGGATACGCCACAAGTCTGACATGCTCAAAAACCGTCGGCGCTCCGCTCTTTCATGGCCATCACAAAGCCGGTAAGGTCACGCCTTTCAAGCACTCGGAGACTCCCATGCCCGCTCCCGCCCTTACCGGCCCGCAATACCTGAGAGAGGGCCTGAAACTGGTCCTCAGCCCTGGCTTGCGCTTGTTCGTTCTACTGCCATTGAGCATCAACGTGGTGTTGTTCTGCGGCCTGATCTATCTGGCGGTGCACCAGTTCGAGCTGTGGGTCGACACCTTCATGCCGACCCTGCCCCACTGGCTGAGCTTTCTCAGTTATATCCTCTGGCCACTGTTCGTGGCGCTGGTGCTGCTGATGGTGTTTTTCACTTTCACCATGGTCGCCAACATCATTGCCGCACCGTTCAACGGGTTTCTGTCCGAAAAGGTCGAAGCCGTGGTTCGTGGCGTAGACGAATCGCCCGATTTCAGCTGGGCCGAACTGGTTGCCATGGTGCCCCGCACCCTGGCCCGCGAAGCACGCAAGCTGGGCTACATGCTGCCACGCATGCTCGGCCTGTTCATCCTGTCGTTCATCCCGGTCGCCAACATCATCGCCGCCCCGCTGTGGCTGTTGTTCGGGGTGTGGATGATGGCGATCCAGTACATCGACTACCCCGCCGACAACCACAAGCTGGGCTGGAACGAAATGCTCGGCTGGCTGAAAAGCAAGCGCTGGCAAAGCCTGAGCTTCGGCGGCATTGTCTACGTCGCCTTGCTGATCCCGGTGGTCAACCTGCTGATGATGCCCGCGGCAGTGGCGGGTGCGACATTGTTCTGGGTGCGCGAGCGCGGCGCGGATGCGTTGCCGGTGACGCAGGCACGGGGCTGAATGCCGACCTGCCGGGCCGCGCCATGCGGTTCGGCACACCCGAAGAAAAATCACACGCATATAAATATGCACCGCAACTCACCCCGCCAACCAAGGCTAAATGGGGCCTCAATCAATCCGTTCATGTGAAGCCAGCTTCCATGAAACTCAGCGACACATGAACTTAACAAGGAAGTTAAATCATGAATGCTCAAGTAAATCCTGCTGCACTGACCACCGACAACGCAACCGCTCAGGAAAAGATCCGCGCCTTTCTGGTCAGTGAACTGGCCGAATGGTCGATCAATCCGGACAACGTATACATCAACGGTGTGAACGCCCCTGAAGAAGGCGTGGTCATCAGCTCCAATTCGCTGACAGCCGAAGCCGCGAACCGTGTTTTCGAGAAAGATGCCCCTGCCTATTCCACCCGTACCGCCGGCCTGTTCACCGTTGCCTATTCGTATGCCGATGAACATCGTCTGGATGCACCGGACCTGGCCAAAGTGGGCGAAGTGATCGGCCAACTGGTTCGCGATCTGGGCTGATCGCCCTGCTTGACCGGCTAAGTGACGACGACGCCTGAGAGCGTGCCGAACAGATAGTGAGTTATCTGTTCGGCACTCCAGCATTAAAAGGGAAACTTCTTACAGCTATATATCAGCACTCTTACAAGCAGCTTATAGAACTCCATTCCGTGTAACGGCAACGACTTGCCGCAACCCGACACTCCTTGCCGAGATATGAAAAAACATTACACGTAGGAATATTGCGTAGGACATATCTTCCCGACCTCTAATACAAGACCGCAACGACGTAGGAACAACCAATACATTAAATATGGCATTACCCTTGCTTTCCTGATTAAAAAACAGGAGTAATCGCTATGGAAATAAAAACAGAATCTGCCGCAGAACAACTCTCCTCCTACCGACCCGCATGCCTCGAAAGACTACCGGAAAACCGTTCAGGTCAGTTTGCAAGCCTGTTGAACGCTGCCATCACACAGACGGAGAAAAAACCTCCAGCCGCATTACCCGCAACACTCGGCAGTTCGGCAATGTCCCGCTCAACTCGCTTCATGGATAGCATGACGATCGAACAACGCAGATCCATTGTGGAGGATAAAGAATTCGTGCCTATGCCTGCAGCAATGGAACGTGCGCGAGGGATTTTCAAATGACCCACACCGACAATGTTTCGCCATTCCTGAACGTTACACCGTTAGGTGTACGGTACAAAACAACACCACGCCCCCCGGCATCAACACCTGAAAGCTTCGCTAGCGTACTTCAAGAAGCCGTCCGCGAAAAAGAAACACCTCATTGCGCAAGGACAATCCTGCGAGGAGGAGAGCTCAGGCCCAAGCTGATGGCACAAGCTCAAAGCAGTCCGGTCGAAGCGAGCTTCCTGGCCAGACACTATGCGTACAATTCATTGACTGGCGAGGGAGTGGATCTATCTGATTACCCCGTGATTCGTTACTGCGCCACGGGCAAGATAGTCACACCCGAGTCGAGCGCTTACTTTCAGAAAATCGGGGGGTGTATGCAAAAAGAGCGAACCGCCCTTTATGAAGAAGAATATTTGAAAGGTACGCCTGCGGCCAGGATACTTGAAAAGATACTAAACTTTAACGACGCTCTTCCTCTCGCATTTCGTGACATGGCAAATTGGTAGCCTGAGCGCCCTCCCTGTCTGGGGGAGGGCGCTTGTGAGATTACCAATCGACAGTTATTCGCCCTTGCTGTCCAGCGACTGGCACCCTTCCCGCCTCTCAAACCTTCATCGTGTAATAGAACTTGCGACGTGCAGACTGATTACCGAAAAACGTTGTGGACCCCGTTCGCTGACGTGATACGTTCAGGCATACGCTGACACCTTGGCACAAGTAGACCTCAAGCCCCTGAGGCCAGCCCAACACGCTCCAGTTCCAACTGACACTTTTGATCGTCGCTGTCACAGGCGCATGCCTGCTTACTGGCAGCTCAGCGGTGTGAACATAGCCTTTTGAATGAATAACCGGCAGAGCAACCGACGATTGATAGTTTCCAGCCAGTGCAAGGTTCGAAAAGACTAAAAGTGCCAAAGCAATTCCTGAAGCCGAACGAGCCCATTTCAATTTATTGTCGTTAAATTTCATTTCACTTCCCTAGTATATTGATAAGCAGGAACAACTAAAAATCCAGTCATTCCAAACCAACGTTAACGAACCACACGATTCGATAACCCGACATTACTAGGCAAACAGATAATATCAACACGTATCAGAACGGACTACACGCTTTTAGGAAACGATGTGAACACCTGTAGGAAGCCAATGAACTTTATCGTGAGTTTTATTGAAATCATTGTACAGCTTATGCGTTTACCTATTAACTATCCCGCGCAGCCTCACACCAACCTCCTCACCTTACCGACGCCCTATCACCAATCCATCACACAACCGCCACATAACCGAAATGTAACCCGCCGAAACTGCTCCCATGAGCCAAATTCTTAATGTCACCCTGATTACTGAAACCTTCACTCCCGAGATCAACGGCGTTGCCAATACCCTGGGGCGTCTTTGTGAAGGGTTGCGGTTGCGCGGGCACCGGGTCGAGCTGGTGCGGCCACGTCAGAACGACGAGATCGGCGCGGGCGCTGCAGAGGACCTGCTGCTCTGCCGGGGCTGGCCGATACCGGGTTACCCGGGGTTGCAGTGGGGTCAGTCTTCTATGCACAAGCTGTTGCGCCGCTGGCAGCGGCGTCGACCGGATGTGTTGTACATCGCCACTGAAGGCCCGCTGGGTTTGTCGGCGCTACGGGCAGCTCGGCGCTTGGGAATAGCGGTGATCAGCGGCTTTCACACCAACTTTCCACAGTACACGCAGCAATACGGCATGGGGTTTATCACTCGGCTGCTGACCCACTACCTACGCTGGTTCCACAACCGCTCGCGCATGACGCTGGTGCCGAGCATCAGCCAGAAGGTGGAACTGGAGCGGCGCGGCTTTGAAAGGATCGAGTTGTTGTCTCGTGGTGTCGACAGCCAGATGTTCAACCCGTCCAGGCGTTCGCAGGCTCTGCGCGAAAGCTGGGGCCTGCAAGCAGGTGATATCGGCGTCATACACGTCGGCCGCCTGGCACCCGAGAAAAACCTGGGCTTGCTCAAAGCCAGCTTCGAAACCCTAAAGGACAGTTACCCGCAACGTAATATCAAACTGATTGTTGTCGGCGATGGACCGCAGCGCCAGCAGCTTGAGGAGCAGATCCCGGATGCGATCTTCTGCGGCACTCAGCGCGGTGAAGTGCTGGCCATGCACTATGCCTCGGCAGATATGTTTCTGTTCCCCAGCCTGACCGAAACGTTCGGCAACGTGGTCCTTGAAGCGCTGGCCTCAGGGCTGGGTGTGGTCGCTTACGACGAAGCCGCTGCCGGGCAGCATATTCGTCATGGCCACAATGGGGCCTTGGCCATGCCGGGTGACGAGGCGGCATTCATCGACGCGGCGCGCTGGTTGCTGGAAGACAGCGAAACATTGCGCCGGGTGCGCCTCAATGCTCGTCAACACGCCAGTCGCCAGGGCTGGACGGCGATAATCGATCAGTTCGAACGGCAATTGCGTGAGGCCTGCCCGGGCGAAAAACCTGTAAATGCCAAAGAGATCAGGCCGGTAGCCAGCAAGAAGATCAGACCAGTGTCATCAGTGCGTCTCGACTGAAAGGCAGGATGTCCTGCTCGCGGCCCTCGCGCACTTTCAATGCCCAATCCGGATCGACCAGCAGCGCACGTCCCACCGCCACCAGATCGAACTCGTCGTTGCCCAGCCGCTTCATTAGATTTTCCAGGCTGGCCGGCTGAGCGACCTTGTCGGTGTTGACCATGAACTGCAGGAACTCGCCGTCCAGTCCGACGCTGCCGACAGTAATGGTCGGTTTGCCGGTCAGCTTGCGCGTCCAGCCCGCCAGGTTCAGGTCGGAGCCTTCGAACTCAGGCTCCCAGAAACGCCGGGTAGAGCAATGAAAGATATCCACACCAGCATCGGCCAGAGGCTGCAGAAACTCGCCCAGCGCCTCGGGCGTTTGTACCAGACGCGCGGCGTAATCCTGCTGCTTCCATTGTGAGAAACGGAAGATGATCGGGTAGTCCGGGCCCACTGCGGCGCGCACGGCCTTGATCAGTTCGAGGGCAAAACGTGAGCGGTTGGCGAGGCTGCCGCCGTACTCGTCGCTGCGCTGATTGCTGCCTTCCCAGAAGAACTGATCGACCAGGTAACCGTGAGCCCCATGAATTTCGACACCGTCCATGCCAATTGCCTTGGCATCGGCGGCAGCCTGGGCGAAGGCCGCCACGACTTCGTCGATGTCCTGCTTGCTCATGCCATGCACCAGCACCTGACCGTCCTTGACCTTCTCCATCGGCCCGTAGGCAGGCACGCTGCCATCCGGCTCGGTGCCAGGACGGCGAACTGCGCCGACGTGCCAGAGTTGCGGAACGATGCTGCCGCCCTCCGCATGTACTGCCTCGACCACCTTGCGCCAGCCGGCCAGTGGCGCGTCACCGAAAAATTGCGGGACATTCGGATAACCGTTGGATGCCTTGTGATCGACCGTCGTACCTTCGGTGATAATCAGCCCGACACCTGCCGCCGCGCGCCGCCGGTAGTACTCGACGACCTTCGAGTTGGGCACGTGCCCTGGCGAAAACGAACGGGTCATGGGGGCCATGACCACACGCGATGACAGCTCCAGGCTGCCCAGACGGAAAGGCGTGAACAAGGCTTCTGCCGACATGCGCAACTCCTGTGAAATGGTCGATTGTCATCAGGCGCGCAGAGTATCGCCGGGCGTCTGCGGTGGCCCAGTACTATTGATCTGGCTGATTTGAGTTCAGAAGCGACGAGCGCGCAAGAAAGCCGGGCGAATGCGAAATGCTACCCCGGCTATACGATCAGCCTTGCGCCAGGGCCTTTTCAATGGCCTGGATCACGGCAGGATCATCCGGAGTGGTACGCGGAGAAAAACGTGCGCTGACACCACCGTTCTTGCCGACCAGAAACTTTTCGAAGTTCCAGGTGATATCCCCGGGAAACTCGGCACCCTCGCCCGCCAGCAAACGGTAAAGCGAGTGACGATCAGGGCCGTTGACGTCGAGTTTTTCACCCAGCGTAAACGTCACGCCATAGTTGAGCTGGCAAAACTCGGCGATCTCTTGCTCGGTACCTGGTTCCTGCCCGGCAAACTGGTTGCACGGCAGACCCAGTATCTCCAGGCCTTGGTCCTTGTACTGCTGATAGAGGTTTTCAAGTGCCGCGTACTGCGGTGTCAGCCCGCATTTGGACGCGACGTTGACCACCAGAACCACTTTGTTCCTGAAATTCGCCAGCGGCAGTTCCTGGCCACCCAGCGCTTTCAATTTGATGTCGTGAAAAGCACTCATGAGAACCCCTTTTGAAACAAGTCGCCCCAGGCTACAACCCGAAAAAAGGCACCGTGACCGCACGCGTAACGAAAGTCGTCATCGCAGAACAGCCAGGGCGCCTTTTCAGTGCCTGAGCTTAGCAGCACAAATCAGTGTTGATGGCCGCCTTCACCATGAACATGGCCGTGCGCCATTTCTTCTTCACTGGCATCACGGATAGCCACAACCTTCACGTCGAAGTTCAGACGCTGACCCGCGAGCGGATGGTTGCCGTCAACGGTGACATCGTCGCCTTCCAGATCACGGATAGTCACGATCTGCATGCCGCCATCCGGGCCGGATGCGTGAAACTGCATGCCGACTTCGAGCTTGTCGACGCCTTCGAACATGCTGCTGCTCAGGGTGCTGACCAGTTCGGCCGAGTACTCACCGTAGGCGTCTTCGGGCTCGACGGCAACGTTCAGCTGGTCGCCTACTTCCTTGCCTTCCAGTGCCTTTTCCAGGCCCGGGATGATGTTGCCTGCACCGTGCAGGTAAACCAGCGGCGCACCACCGGTAGAACTGTCGATGACCTCACCAGCGTCGTTGGTCAGGGTATAGTCAATGGAGACAGCCTTATTGGCGGCGATCGGCATGGGGACAAGACCTTTTGCTTAAGATTGAAGAACGGGCAAGTTTAACCAAGCAATCGCCCGAAAGCGAACGCAACTCTGACGGACGGCCCGCTTTGAAAGGTTCAATCGTTATCGATCTGAGACAGGACGAGCACGGGCACTGGTTCGCGCTGCTGTCGTGCGGCCACACCCAGCACCTGCGTCATGATCCTCCGTGGCAGTCACGCCCTTGGGTACTCGACCCTGCACAGCGTCAACAGATGACCGGTAAAGCCTTTCGTTGCGGCTGGTGTGCGAACGCCGCAGATAACGATAGTCTTGCCGCAGAGAAATCGCGTTAGACGGTTTCCGGACTTTTTCGGTCGGCAGCGCTTCCCTATGTGCTGCGACCCCTTGCACTGCTCAATCGAGAAGCCAGTATGCAGACTTTTTTTATCGCCCCCACTGACTTTGGCGTGGGGTTGACCTCCATCAGCCTGGGACTGGTGCGCACGCTGGAGCGCGCCGGCTTGAAAGTAGGCTTTTTCAAACCGATCGCTCAGCCACACCCCGGCGATCTGGGCCCCGAGCGCTCGACCGAACTGATGGCTCGCACCCACGGCCTCAAGCCACCCAAGCCTCTGGGGCTGGCGCATGTCGAACGCATGCTCGGTGATGGTCAACTGGATGAACTGCTCGAAGAGATCATCAATCTTTATCAGCAGGCAGCGGTCGGCAAGGATGTGCTGGTGGTCGAAGGCATGGTCCCGACCCGCAGCGCGAGCTATGCCGCGCGGGTCAATCTGCATTTGGCCAAGAGCCTGGATGCCGAAGTCATTCTGGTCTCCGCCCCGGAAAATGAAGTGCTCGCCGAT
>Ga0182233_1000261_pt1 | contig 11233 bp, 9 predicted proteins | sample G6R1MG_31_FD_129664 | JGI IMG/M metagenome (GOLD analysis project Ga0182233, IMG submission 129664) | Miscanthus phyllosphere microbial communities from Michigan, USA - G6R4_NF_07NOV2016_LD1 MG | ecosystem: Host-associated > Plants > Phyllosphere > Phylloplane/Leaf | place: USA: Michigan... | reverse complement strand
TTCAGGATCCCCAGCAAGCCCACCACCATCTCAACACTGCGTTCCACACAGATCGCCACGCGGTCGTCCAGAGCAATGCCCAGTGACAGCAAGGCATGAGCCACCTGATTACTGCGTTCGTTGAGTTCAGCGTAGGTCACGCGCTCGTCGCCGCAGACCAGTGCAAGCGCTTGGGGCTGCTGCTGCGCTTGCTGTTCGAAAAGCTGATGGACCAATAGATCCTGTTGCAAGGCCTGATGTGTTGCGTTGAACTCGACCAGCACTTGCCGGCGTTCCGCTTCCCCCATAAGCGCAAGCTGGCCAATCGGCGTCGATTCATGAGCGGCAACCGACTCCAGGAGCAGCGTAATGCGGTCCCGAATCCGCTCAACTTCGTCCGGGCGAAAGCAGGCCAGATTGAAGTTGAAGTCAACGACTACGTCTTCATCCGAATAGTAATCACAGATAGCGATTGAGAGCGGCGTCTGATCGAAGCCGCTGTACATCCTGATCGCCTTCGAAGGGGCGCCGCCAAAGAAAAAGTCTGCGTCAAATTTTTCGAATGAAAGCGTGATATCGAAGATCTGCTTGCGCCTGGAATGGCCAATATTCAGGGCGCGATTCAGTTCCGCAATCGGGAAGTGCTCGTGGCGGTAGCAGCGTCGCAATTCGGCGGCCACATCGCCCATCAATTCGAGCAGGGAGCGATTGGGGTCAACCCGTACGCCGATCGGGATGACGGAAGAAAACATCCCGATCGTCTGTTTCTGGCGGGCCGTCGTGCGGTTATGCAGGGGCATGCCAATGATGACTTCTTCTGCACCACCGACGCGTGAAAAATAGGCACTGACGACTGCAAAGAATACCGTGACAGGAGAAAGGCCATGCTCGGTGGCAACCGCGGCCACAGCATTGAACAGGTCACGCTTGATCGTCGAGCGAATATGACCGCTCTTGCACATCGAACCCACGGCATGGTCGCCGGACCACTGCAGCAGGGATGGCGGTATTTGTGCGTAGCGTTCGCGCCAAAACGACCGGTCACGCTCCAGGCGCGGCGAATTCAGATAGGCCTGGTCTTTGACCAGGAAGTCTCTGTAGGAAGGGCCTTCCTCGAGCTCGTCGATGCCCACCAGTAAATTGTTGTAGGCCTTCGCGACTGCATGGCAAAACAGCGTCGCCCCTGAGCCGTCCATGACCAAATGATGGTAGCGACCCAGCCAGTAGTGACGGGATGCACTGCACCGTACGAGCTGCGCCTCCCAAAGAATGCCTTCCAATGGATTGAAAGGTCGGGAAAATGCGTGTTGAAGGTATTCCTGCGCTCGCTCGACGCTGTCAACGTAGTCTGAAAAGTCGACGAGTTCGAGTGTGATATCGACAGATGGCAACACTCTCTGCCGGGCTATATCACCCTCTTGGAACAAGGCAAGTCGTAGCGCATCATTATGCCTGACAACGAGATTGATAGCCTTCTCGAACATTGGAATATCGAGATCACCCTTGATCTCCAGCTTCATGCCAATGTTGTACAGCGGTATGTCCGGATTCGCTATCTGACCGAGCCAGATACCCTGCTGTACAGAAGATAGTTCATACGAGACATTGGAGTTGTTCGATACGTGTTGATGCGACGACGTCATGCGTAAACATCCCTGATTTTAATATCCTTTCGGGAGCCGAGTGACGATGTCCGCGGCCCTGCCGAATTCCTGGCGTGCTGGCCAAGTTCCATACAGAACTCGGCAGTTACAGCACAAGTTTGTCGCAGATAAACCGGATGTCAGAACCTGGCTTGCCCTGTCTGCATGACTGCGATAGGGACCTGGGAGAATGTCATTGATGTGCCGACAGTACCGGCTAGTAGCACCTTGATACTTCCGGACTGCGGGTTTCTCTATTTTCCCCTAAGTCGTGAACGGTTCGAACCGACGAAAAAAAAGACCCTGACCCCGGATAAGCTGCTAGACCTGCAATAATAGCGTTGACACTTACAAAGAGAAAAACAGAAATGAGGGCTTGTCCCGTATTACCAGTGCACCCTCCCACATTCAATAAACCGTTTTCGCTTCATTTGCCAAGGCAAAACGCGGCATATCACATTATCTGGAGGCGCGGGACTGATCGATAGACGCGGGGTTTGAACTTTGCTCAAGGCGCTGCTCAATTGGCTGGCCAGTCAACAATTAGCATGGAACAAAGGAGATAGTAGACTAATGACTCCTGCCCCTCTGTCAGAGGCAGGATTTAAACATCAATCCCTTAATTTGGAAGCGTTCTCCACGCTTGCCGGGCTCCCACAGCTCATGACGCTTTAGGCAGGCTTGACCAAGGCAGCATACGTCTCAAAACACTGTCGCGGCGTACCAGGTGATGGAAGAGCGCAGCTAACACATGCAGGCTCACCACGACCCAGGCAACCCACTTCCCAAGGAAATGATGAACAGTATCTATCGGAGCCTCAAACGCTTCATAGCTTAAACTGAATGTGACACTGAACCAGGCGAATAGCTTGGTTTCATTGAAGCCTGTCATGCTGAACAGTCCGAAGTCAGTAGGTGCCCCCGTGCCCAAGTAGCCCGTTAGCGGCATCGCAATCATCAGACCATAGAGTCCCCCGTGTGCAACGTGCGCGAGTATGTGTTCCAACGCCGAACCGGGCGGGTTATCCGGCTGCATGTCCAGCAATCGCCATAGCAACCTGGGCAACACTAGAAAACCGACTAGCAGGCCAAGCACCCAATGAATATTGAGCACTGGCAAAGACTCCGGCGAGGTGTCATCCATGAACCAGATAACGCAATAGACGACGATGTAAGCCGCGATAAATGAAGCCGCGCTCGTCCAGTGAAAAAATTTGGCAAGGCCACCAAAACAGGTCGCGCTATTGCGCCATTGCATAGTAGGTATTCCTGAAAAGTGAGGTGGCAGCGGTTAGCTATTAAGCAGACCGCTTAGTAGCCGTTCCAAGCCTTCAAGTGCTTGGGCCAAACGTGCCTCAATGTCGCCATCAGGTTCTGCGATCCAGAACGATGCTTCGGTGACAGCGCCATAGATCATTCGGGCTGTCACGGTTGTGTGCAGCGGTGCCACGACACCTTCGGCAATCAGTCCGTCGAGCGCGGCTTGCAGTGCGGCAATGCCCAATGACTGAGCGGCTTGCGGAACATCACCGAAGATGGCTCGTGCATCCTGCAAGATAATCCGGCGGATTTCCGGCTCCAGTGCCAGTTCAAGATAGGCGCGACAACGTCGACGGAATGCTTCCCACGGAGAAGGTGCCGCATCCGAAATTGCCTGAAGGCGTTCGCCCACTTCGGTCTCGATCTGCTCGATGACTGCGAGTAGCAATCCTTCCTTATTGCCAAAATGGTGATAGATCGCCCCCCTCGTCAGACTGACTTCGGCGGTGAAATCATCCATTGAAGTATGAGCGAAGCCCTGGCTGGCAAATGCCTGCCGGGCGGCTGCTACCAGCTTGGCGCGAGTTTGCTCAATCATTCCGGCGCGCGTACGGCGTTGTTGCTGCATAAAAACATCCTTTTTAGCTCACATACGCCGCGTACGCTAATTGACATACCTCTCGAATGTCAATACGATTTGATTTTGCATGCGTAGCGTATGTGAATTCTCTTTGATGCGTTGCAAGTGCATCCTGAAGGTACGAGTCGGTCAAATTATGGATACCCCACAGCACACCGTCGGCTTCAAGGCAGCAGCCTCTCTGGCCTTGATCACAATACTTGGGCCCTCGGCCATCGATATGTACTTGGCGGCCATGCCCCAGATGACCAAGGACCTGAATACTGACTACGCCACCATGCAGCTGACGTTGACGGTGTTTTTATTGGCAATGGGCGCGGGACAGCTCGTGTTCGGGCCGGTTATCGACGCGCTAGGCCGCCGACGCCCTTTGCTGGCGGGCCTGGCGGCGTTCATCCTGGCTTCGTTATGGGCATCCTTAAGCGAGTCGATGGGCGCCATGCTGCTCGCTCGATTCTTTCAGGGGCTGTCTGTTGCGCTGGTGCTCGTTATCGCCATGAGCTCGGTGCGCGACCTCTCCAGCGGCATTCGTGCCACGCAGCTCTTCGCTCTGCTCGTGACCATACAGGGTGCCGCCCCGATACTCGCACCGGCATTCGGCGGCATCATCAATGTGCACTTCGGATGGCGAGCCGTGATGCTGGCGCTGGCCATTGTCGGTGTGTTGGCTTTGTTAAACTCCAGTGTTTGCCTACCGGAAACCTTAGCCAGAGAAAAGCGCACGCCGTTCAGGCCTGCCAGTGTGTTCGGCACCTATCGGCGTCTTGTTGCGGATAAGCGATTTATCCTTCCTGCTCTGGCCCTTTCATCCGTGTTTTTCTTTTTGTTTGGCTACGTCGGTGGTGCATCTTTTGTTTACCAAAGTGGCTACGCCTTGCGTTCAGACATCTTCGGCTTTGTATTCGGCGGCACGGGCGTGGCTATGATGTTGGGTGCAATGACCGGTAGCCGTTTGGCCAGCAGATGCTCGGCGAGCCTGATGGCACTGCTTGGAGTTGCCATGATGAGCGGCGGTTCAGCGCTGGCACTGCTCGCCGTGTACGTAGGTGCAGATCTTTATGGCATCGTCCCAGCGCTATTCATCGCTGTTTTCGGTTTTGGGATCGCCGAACCATCACTCATGTCCATTGCGATGGCCTCACAAGAACGAGCTTTAGGTGCCACTGCCGCTTTATTAGGTGCCAGCACGCACATTCTAGGTTCGCTTGCTACACCGTTGGCCGGCTCTCTCGCACAGATCGGCGCGCATGCATGGTTGGCTTTGCTGCTTGCGGCTGCGTTGGTGAGCCTTGCTCTTGTTTTCATTAGTGTCCGTAGCGTGAGCGAAAAAGTCATACCCGTACAGTGACGATGTGCGCTCATTTGCAGGGTGACCTGTTGTCGGCATTTACAAGAGCGAATGTTTAGCAGTTCTTTTGTATAGCAAACTCGCCCTTTATAAAGGCTGCTGTAGTTTACAGTCGGCGCGAGGGCGCTGAACGACAGGAATAATCGTATACGTCTGTATTTTTTTGTGATTTTTAGTCGCTCTTAATACTGGGTTAATCGAGGTGCATTAAATTATAGCTCATCCAAGCAGACGGATTAGCTCTGCAAACCTGCCCCGAGAGGAATGTATTAATGAAAACGCCGACGCTGGTTTTGGCTTCGTTTCTTAGTCTGTGTTGCTGCGCCGCTTTTGCTCAAGACGGCGCTGATATGTTGCAAAAACGCCAAGAAGCTAGAGCGCTTGAGCGTCAGCAAGCACGTGAGAAACTTGCGGAGCCTGAAGACAAAAAGCACAACGAGAAATCGGCTGTCACCTCATCAATCAAACATAAATATGTGTCAAAATCTGAAGAAAAGCCAATCCATTGAAAAATGTTTTCCACTGCCTAAGCCAACGCACTGACGTTGATGAGGGCTCGAATATTTAAAGTGATTGAAGATAACGCTCAGCCTGTTTTTTTGGGGCGGATGATATGAACATAGCTGTATCAATCATCTGCCTGTTGAGAAATAAACGTTCAGTCAGACAGGCAATCTGCAACATCAGGCATAGTTATTTTTCGTGAACGCAGACCGTAGCGGCTCCGATGCGTTCTATGTGTAATTCTTTCCTCCATTAGGGTCCACCAATGCACGTTCTGCTTTGTGAAGATGACGAGCTTATTGCCAGTGGCATCGTCGCTGGTTTGCATGCTCAAGGCCTTAACCTTGACCGTGTTGGCTCAGCCTCTGCGGCTCATGCGATCTTAGATGCGGCGCAGTTTGACGTGATGATTCTTGATCTGGGGTTGCCCGATGAAGACGGTATCAGCCTTTTGAGATCCTTAAGAAGTCGAGGGCATAACATCCCGGTGTTGATTTTGACCGCACGTGATGACGTGGATGATCGGGTCAAGGGGCTCCACGCTGGAGCTGATGACTACATGGTAAAGCCATTCGACCTTAGGGAACTCTTTGCTCGATTACATACGTTGGTTCGTCGCGTTGCAGGACGAACGGTAAACCACATCGAACATGGCATTCTCACTTACGACCCCAGTACGCGGGAAACCTGGCTATCTGGCACTGCCATAGACCTTTCGCGTCGTGAACAAGCAGTGCTTTTGGCCCTCCTGAACAATCCAGGGCGTGTTCTCTCGCTTGAGCAACTAAAAGATAGCGTGTACGGGTTCACTGATGAGGTCGAGAGCAATGCACTTAATGTCCATATTTTTCATCTAAGGCGCAAATTGGGAGGGCAAATCATCGAGACGGTTAGAGGCTCAGGGTATCGACTAGGCGTTGCTTCTTCACTCCAGAGTTGCTGTTCGTGAGCCTGCGTTTACGCTTAAGTCTGATACTGGGTGTTGCTTTTGTCGCGGTCTGGACACTCGCTGCGACCTGGATGTTCCAAGATGTACGTAGCCAAATGATGTACTCACTGGATCAGCGACTTGTGGCATCAGCACGAATGGTTGCGGGTTTGGTCGCCCAGTTGCCTCAACCTTTGTCCAGCAAAGATCACGGGGCTCATTTCAGCGCCGATCAGTTGGGCATCCCCGATGGCATGGCGTGTGAGGTCAGTTCGTTGCGCGGGGAAATTTTGGCAAGTAACCGCAGCAATACTGGCACTGTCATCGCCAGTCCCAGCGGTGGTTTTTATGACCAAGTGATTGATGGAGAGCATTGGAGAAGTTTCACGCTTGTGCAGGACGACGTTCGCATCACGACGGCTGACCGCGAGCAAGAGCGTGAGCAACTGAATCACTCTGTCCTGCTATCAGCGTCAATGCCAGTATTGGTAGCGCTTTTGTCCTGCGTCGCAACGCTTTGGTTGGGAATAGGTAAGGGCCTGGCGCCACTCAATCGTATGCGCGACGAATTGAGAAAGCGCAACATCGACTCCCTTGAACCACTGCACCTTCAGATGCTTCCTTGTGAGTTAAAGCCTTTGCTGGAAACTCAAAATCACTTGTTGATGCGTATCAGCCGGGCAATCGAGCGTGAACGCCGCCTGACGGGTGATGCAGCACATGAATTACGTAGTCCATTGACGGCCATTAAGACCCATTTGCAGGTTGCGCAAATGACTTCAGGGGACGCGCAGTGCTTGGCGTTGAGCCGAGCCGAGCAAGGTACTGATCGTCTGCATAGCACGCTTGAGCAATTGCTTCTGTTGGCCAGGGTTGAAGGCAGTCTGTCATTTGATGATGGAAGTCAATGCGGTGTCGAACAGGTCGTTTCGTTAGCTGTTCAGGATGCAACGTCCAGCACAGAGCGGATAGTTCAGACCTTTCAGTTTGTAAGACCCTTGGCGTGCCTGGATATGCCGGCCGTACTTGCCGTGGCTGCGCTTCGCAACCTACTTGATAATGCGCTGCGCCACAGCCCAGCAAATACGCAGGTGGTCGTTAGTGTGACCGACGATAGCGGGTTCGCGTTGGTGACGGTTAAGAACGTGAGCGTTGAGATGTCACAAGATAATATTCATCTCCTGACCGAGCGATTTTGGCGCGGTAGCTCAAGTACTGGCTGCGGTCTTGGCCTCGCCATCGTGCAAGCTATAGTCGAGAGATGCGGGTGCACAATAAAATTCACAACCACCAGTCAGTATTTCGAGGTGGCGCTAGGCATGCCTTTGGTGCCCGCCAAAGGGGAAAGTTACGAAAAGACCTATAAATGCAGCACGCCTGATATCAAACATCCTGTCTCGATATCAAACGGTACCACCCACAACCGCAGCCCCTCCGAAAACTCAAAAACCGGCAACGCCTCCTGAAACGAAGCACGTTTCGGGTAAATCAGCACCAGATCCCCCTGCCCGTTCAAATACTTCTGCCCATACGCAAACAACTGATAAAAATCAGTCTGGCTCAGGCCATAATTTTTGCCACCCAGCTCGCTGTCCAGCCGCTTCCATTTGGTGTCCAGAACCCAGCTCTTCTCCCCCTGAGTAATCATCAGATCGGGCCGTAGCTGAAAGACCTTCTTGCCCTGATGAGTGCACAAGTACTCACCGCTACGCTGCGTATATAGCGTAGCGTCTGGCGGCAGTGAATCTCTAAGGCAAGCAGCCACGTAGCGCTCGAACAGCTTCTCCATCGGGAACAGTAAGCTCATGCCCTGCCATTCGCCTGCAACCGCCAGCGGTGTTTGCTGTTGGATGATGAGTTCGCACCACGGTTTTACAGGCTGGTAATGGGCCATGAGCCGGTCGTGACGCCACTGCTTGAAATCTTGAGTGGTGTCTCGGCTGTTTGGGATCTCTAGCAACAGTGAGCGCAGTTCGTGGGAAAGACGCCAGTTACTGGGGTCTTGAGTGGTTTTACAAACGGTATCTAACGCTGTTTTGAGAAGGCGGTTCTCGGCCCGATCGGGCAGGAATACGTCGTGACGAATTTGAAAGTGGTGCTGTCGGCCAGGAGGTTGGCGCATTTGGCGGGCAGTATTGAGCTGGCCACGCAGATAACGCTGCTCCTCTTCGACACGTTGGTAGTCGAAGCGAAGGCCGCGCTTGATGAGGTGGTCGAGCGCTTCCAGAAAGCTGCTCATTACCCATTCGGTCAACGGCGCATCGAAACGCTGTAATGCGGTTGCGCCGACCTTACGTGTAGGTAGGTCTAGTGACTTCTGAATCATGCGCCTGAGCAGCGCACGGCTTTGCTGGATGCAGTCGCCTTGTTCAAAATGCTTAGGCAGGATTTCGATACGCGTACCGCAGGGTGTCTCCAGCGCGCCAACGTAATTATCGAGCTTAAGCCAGCGGCGGCCTTCAACTTGAACCAGTGCCGCACCCGCTTTGCTAAAGCGAGAACTGATTTCACAGAGCCAGTCGAAAGCTGAAGGCGATACCTGGGCTACGTCGAGCGTCGGGCTAAGAACATTGCTGGTTGTCAGCCGAGCATATTCCCGGACCGTTACGGTGGTTTTCACCTTTGCTGTTCGCTAAGGAACTTGATGATCTTACGCCCGAGGCTCCGCGTGTTCAGCTTGATGCCCGACGCTGATGTAATAGATAGGCCATGTTTGCTGGCAATCTCTCGCAAATGTGGCTTGGCAGGTTTGACCTGCTGACCTCCACGATAGACCTCAATACTGCCATTAGCGGCTTGTCGTATGTCTACGCCTTCCGTTCTGACGCTCTTCGCTTCCAGCGGCGCACTGACGCTCAGGTTGTGATCGATTACACCCAGATATGACTCGATATTCTTGAATGCAGGCAGATTCAATTCCCAACGTTCGTTGTTCTGCCCCAAAGTGACAGCATCTCCAAACAGCACGCTGAGGTCTTGGCTCGGCTGGATCAAGAACCTATTTTCTGGAGCTTTGCGTTGGTCGTTGAGGACCCACTGGATACGCTGCCAATCTTCGAAGAAATACTCCTGAAGTAGCGGCAGGATTTGCTCTTGAAAAATGCCTGCCAGCCGCTCCAATGTCGGATCGCTCTCAAGAGGCATGAAGTACGCGTGCCCCAGGCAATGATCTTGATCAAGCAGGACGGCTATGCGCTGGTTCATCACACTGAGCAATTCATCAATGGCGATGCCATCAACCTCTATATCTTCAAGCAACTCCGGGTTAGGAGGCACCTCAATGAACGTGAAGCGACGACGCAGGGCAATATCAAGTGCGGCCAATGATCGGTCAGATGTGTTCATGGTGCCGATCAAGTGAATGTTGCTGGGGATGCTGAAGCGCTCTTTCGAGTAAGGCAGCGTAACTTCGAGAGCCTCTGATGCGCCCGCACGCTTGGAAGGTTCAATGAGGGTGATCAGCTCGCCGAAGATGCGCGAGACGTTGCCTCGGTTGATCTCATCAATGATCAGCACTTTGGCATCGCTATGCTGAATAGGGGCAGGCTCAAATAAGCCCTCCTCGCTTTTACCCAGCATGTGTTCGACCATCGACGGCAGAAAGTTCTTGTAGCCATTCACCAAGAACGGATCAAGGATGGAACCCGGCACTTTCTTGTCCCAGCGACCATTGCCCAGTTCTTCGATAGTGAAGGTGCCTGCGTCCACATAAGAAGCGAGCGTATTTAGCAAACTCATACCTATGGGAAGGTGCTTACCTTGAGGCTTCTCTATCTCAACGACGTCAGGTGTGGCGCGGGTCACTTTGTAGCCTGTGCCGTAGCGATCACCGACTTTGAATGCTCGGTATTTTCCGCTCAGTTCACTCGCAATTGACTCGCAGAGGCTTTTGAAAACGCCTGAGACCACTTCGTAACGGATCTGGCCTTGCTCATCAGTCGTAGCGCGAAGCCCTTCAACAAAGTCTTCGTAGCTGAAGCTCTGATGAAAGGTCACAAAGCGCACATCACCTGCTGCAAGCAGCTCGTCAAATCGAGCTTTCAGCGTTGATCGGTTATCAAGGTTTCTAGCAAGAAAAGGCTGGTCAAGTATCTGCAATGTCGCTTCGACTGTGGCGTAGGTTTTCCCCGTACCGGGCGGACCGAAGAAAATCTGATTGAGCGAAGGCATTGCCGAACGTCCCTGTAGGAAAAGTCCGACAACAGTATCTAGATTGCCAGCATGGGTAAAGCGAAGCCTCGGTGATGTTGTGTTTATGTAGCAGCCCTGAGAATGCGACGCAGAGCGTCGCGAACTGCATTCCTACGCGGAGCGTTGGAACGATATGGGTTGCTGAGCCCGATACCTCGCCTGAAGATCGGAAACCCCTGACAGCCTCTCCCTCCCCGCTCCGATATCGACACGTTGCCAGGGCCAGTATCGTATGCGCCGGTGCCTAAGAAACACCCAACGTAGATGCAGTGAGTTCACGCATAGCTTCAGATTCCAATCGTTCTAATTGAACGGGGAATCTCGGCTTTGCTGATCCGCTCAGTTGGGTTTTCTTACGCCCGCTCTACGTTGGTCTTTAACGTCATTTCAGCTCATACGTAGAGGTCAGCATGTTAAGCAATTTATTTCGGGCAAGTGCCCGTCAGCGGCGCGAGGTGCGTATCGGTTTAATCCCAACCCCCTTCCACCGCCACAACCGCCAACTCCTCGCCCTCCTCCTCGAAAACCAACCCTGGTTCAGCGCCCGCGATCTGGGTCGCATGATCGGCTGGCCATTGAACGAGCGGACGCTGCGCAAGCTGGACGCTGACCAGCACCGGATGATCACGCTCGACCTGCACGGCGAAGCACAGTCAGAGCTGATCGTCAGTGAGTCGGGGGCGTACGCGATGATGGTGCATCACTATCACGCGGAGAATCGTGGGTTACGACAGTGGCTT
>Ga0182233_1000259_pt1 | contig 11260 bp, 5 predicted proteins | sample G6R1MG_31_FD_129664 | JGI IMG/M metagenome (GOLD analysis project Ga0182233, IMG submission 129664) | Miscanthus phyllosphere microbial communities from Michigan, USA - G6R4_NF_07NOV2016_LD1 MG | ecosystem: Host-associated > Plants > Phyllosphere > Phylloplane/Leaf | place: USA: Michigan... | reverse complement strand
CCGTTGTAGAGCTGCATGCTCTCGATTTTGCGGATGGCCTCCTGCACGTGGTGATTGGGGTTGTAGCGCTGGGGCCGGCCGGACTGCTGGTTGAGCGTGGCGGCGAGGTCGCCGAAATACAGCTGCGGAAATGCCGCCGACACGGTTTGCTCCAGGCAGCCGTAGGGGTATTGCAGCAGGTAATCGAGATTCTTCGAGAATTGCGTGAGCGGCGAGCGGCTCAGCAGCATCTTGCTCCGCAGCGAGCTAGGTAGGAAATCGGTGCGCAAGTCGAGCGTGGCCGGCGTGCCGGCCGTCACGTCGCCGCTGCCGGTGCGCTTTTCGAGCGGCGTGGCGGGGCGCACGGGCATTTCAATAATTTCGGAATAGGTTTCTGCGCCCGTAACGGTCACCTTCACCGTCTCATTACCAATCTTATTTTGTGCAACCAGCTTGAAATTAGCTCGATTCTCCGCGTTAGGCTTAAGCGTTAAAGGGTAAGAAACGTTGGCTCTATTAGCCGGGTAAGGGCGCAGTAGGTCGCTGGCTACGTTGAGGCTAACCCCTACTTGCAAAGGCTTATCCGTTGTGTTCGTCAGCGTTACTGGTACATCAATCGTGTCGCCGGGCGACATAAATCGCGGCAGCGCGGTGCTGATAACCACCGGGTCGGCCACCTTCATCGTCTGCTCGGCGTTGCCGAAGGCGTCGTCTTTGTAGGCCACGGCCATCACGCGTAGCGCCCCGCTAAACTGCGGCAGGCGCACCTTGTACTGCACCAGGCCGGCGTCGTCGGCGGTGAGCACGCCGCTCCACTTGGCCAGCAGGCGCACGCGGCGGTTGGGCACGGGCGTGGTGCGGCGGGCCATGTCGGCGGCGTCGCCGCCGCTGCTACTGCTACCTAGCTCGGGCAGCAGGAAGGGGTAGATGTCAAAGGCGTTGACTTCGAGCGCCCGCTTCTGGTAGAAGTAGGCGTAGGGGTCGGGTGTGCGGTAGCCGGTGCGCTGTAAAATGCCCTCATCGACCACCGCCAGCGTAACCTGGGCCCTAGGTGCGGTACGTACCTGAATGGTCTGGAAAACCTGCGAGCGGCTCTGCGCCGCCAGCGTGAGCTGCACCGGCAAGTGCGTGCTGGGCTTCTCAACCGCCAGCGGCATAAAGCCCCGTGCTACGGTGAGGGGCAGCGAGTTATCGACAATAGGCCGGATGGCCGTGGCCGTGACGTAAATAGTTGGCACGTGCTCGCCCCGAATGGGAATGTTCACCCGCGCCGATTTTTGGTCGGTATCAACGTAGAAGTGGTCAAGCACGCGGTCGCGCTCCACGGTTACCAGAATGCGGCCGGCGAAGGGCGACTTCAGCAGCAGGCTAGCCGTTTGGCCGGGCTCATACTTAGGCTTGTCGGCCTCGATGATAATTTCGCCTTCGTTGTTGACCTCGAAGGAGTTATTGGCCGTGTCGCCGCTGCCGTAGGCGTAGAAGGGCGCGGCCACGTAGCTCGTGGCATCTGGCCGCCGAATGCGCACCTCGTACTCGCCCGAGTACTGCGGGCGGAACAAAAATTTGTCGGTGCCCTTCAGCGTCAGGCGCTTGCTGTATACTACCTCGTCGCGCTGCTGCGAGTTGTAGAAATAGCGGTCGCCCTGGCGCTGCAGCACGGTTTCCCAGAGCTTGCGCACCACCGTTACCTGGGCCTCGGCGCGGGTGGGCTGGCCGGCCGGCGTGAGGGCGATAACCTGAATGGGCTGGGTCTGGTGCGTGCCCACCAGCGAGGGTAGGCGGCCAATGCCAAACATGGTGGTCTGGGTTTGCATCTCGAAGGTGGCCACGCGGTTGACGGGCCGGCCGGTTTCGTCGAATACCGTGGCGAAGGCCGTGCCTTCGAGCGTGCCTAGGTCGTGCACATCGGGCAGCACGTAGGTAGCCGTGCCGTGCCCGGCGGCGTCGGTCTCGCCCTCGCGCTGCTCTTTCTGAAACTGCTGGCCCGAGGTCTCGGAGGTGCCCTGCTGAATATCAAACGTATACTCGGCGTAGTCTTTCGGATAAAACGGCTTCGCCTTCAGCGAAAACTCTACCTCAAACTTGCGCCCCGCCGCGGGCGGCCCAAATAGGTTTTGGGCCGTGATGTTGGCCGCTAGCGGCTGGGCCGGGCGCCCCACGGCGGGCGCGGCCACCACGCTCACCTTCAGGCGGTCGGGGATAAATTCTTCCACGCTCACCTGCCGCGAAGTCAACAGCACGTCGTTGCCAGTCAGCACCTCCTGGGTGTAGAGCCCGGTCATGGCCGTGGCGGGTAAGATGAAGCGCGACGTCACCGAGCCCGCCGCACTCAGGCGCTCGCCTAGGCTGGCGTATTCCTTGCCGGTGGGCAGCAGCAGGCGCACCTTCACGGGCAGGCCGGCTGGGGGCGTGCCCCAGGTTTCGTTGCGCACGATGGTGTTGGTATACAGCGTGTCGCCGGGGCGGTACAGGTCGCGGTCGCCGTACAAAAAGGCTTGGTAGCGGGCCGCGTTGCGGGTGAGGCCGCCCACGTCGTAGCGCGAGGTTTCGACCTGCATCCTGGGTAGGCTCAGGAAGGAAAAGTCGGCGTCCTTGCCCACCGTCACCATGCCCAGCTTGAAGCGCGAGCCGGCCACGCTGTCGTAGCGGGCCACGCCGTCGCCGTTGGTGGTGGCGGTACCCATCACTTGGTTGTTGGTGCTGATGAAGCGCACCGTGGCCCCGCTCACCGGCCGCGCCGTGCGCAGCGAGTTCAGGAACACTACCGTGCCGCCGTCGAGGTTTTGGCGCGCTATCATGCCTAGGTCGGTGAGCACTACCAGCTTCTCTTCGCGCAGCCACAGGTGCTCATTGTCCTGCACCCGCACCACGTACACGCCCTTGAGCGGGGCGTTAAATTCTAGGTCTTGCAGGCTAAGGTTGAGCAGGTGCAGGCCGTTTTTCTTGGCCAGCCCGCTCGTGTTGTAGGTGCGCGTGAAGAGCACGTCGCCCCGGTTTTCGAGGTCGTAGTACTGGTAGCCGCCGCTGCCTTCGTCGCCCTCTTCGTTGGTGTCGTCGCCGTCGCCGCTGCTATGGCTTTCGCCGTCGTACTCGTCGTATTCGCCGTTGCTGTACTGCTTGTTGCTGCGCAAAAATTCCTGCACGTTGCTGGCGTACACTTTGGCCACCGTCACCTTCACTTTGTCTACCTTATTGAGGCGCAGCCCGAGGTTGCGGCTGCCTAGCGCGTTGAGGTACATGGCCTTTTCGGCGCTGGCAAAGCTGATGCTCGGCGCGATGTTGCCGAAGCTCACCGTCTGCTCAAACTTCTCCTGAAGCTTGCCCCCGAGGGCGCCGCGCAGGCCGGCCTTGATGGTAATCTGGTAGTTCTTGCCCACCTCGAAGCCGCCGCGCAGCAGCAGGCCGCTTTCCTGGGTTTCTATCGAAAACTGCACCCTAGGCGACACTTGCAGCAGCGGCTGCACATCGGCCACGGCCACCGGCTGGTTGGTGAGGATGGTTACGATGGCTTCGCCGTCCACCACCTCGCCGGTCAGCTCCCGCACTTCGAGGGCCAGCTGCTCGGGCACGGTGGCGGTGGCCGCCAGCGGCGCGGCGGTGCCTTCGGTACCCTCCACGGCCAGCAGCCCCGGCGCTATCGTGAACTGCATGGGCTCGCCGGGCTTCACGGCCTGCGTGATGAGCAAGCTCATTTCGCGGTCGGGCTCGGTGCTGGTGAGCGTGTAAGCCACCGGCCGGCCGTGCTGGGTCAGGGTTAGCCTAGGGTGCACGTCGGCGGGCCGCACGGGGTAGTTGAAGAGGATTTTGGCCCGTAGCTCGGTGGTGCCGCTGGCCTCCTCGCTGCGCCCGTAGTACACCTGTGTGGTGGTGATGCTCACCAGCGGCGTATGAAACTTGGTGCGGTCCAGCGTCACCCACTGCTTGGTGGTGGGCAGCGCGGCCTTGCGCAGGCTGGCCTTGAACACCGTGCTCGGCCGCAGCGGCTCGAAGGGCGAAAACACCAGCTCGCGCCCCTCGCTCACCCACCGAAACTTGCCCTTGATGGCGGGCTCAAACTGCACGTAGCGGGTGCTGTCCCAGGCGCCGGCCTGGGTAGGTGGCGCTACCGGCTCGTCGAAGGCAAACGTGATGTTTTCGTAGGGGTTTACTTCCTCGCCGTTAGGCGAGCTAGCGTACTCGCGGCCGGTTTTTTTAGAGCAGGAAAAGGTGGTGAATAGGATTAAAAATAGGGGCAGCAGCAGGCGGCAGAGGCGCATAAAAAGGCCGGGAAAAACGGCCCCGAAAGGTAGGATGTGCAGGGGCAGAAATTCATCGTTCGCTATACATTTTTGTTCGCTTATAGTCGGCTCTTTTTACGTGGACCTCACCACCCTATAGCCCCCCGGCTCGCTTAAAGCGCGAAGCTTTGGGGAGAGGGGGCTAGGAGGGGAGGTCCACGTAAAAAGAGCCAACTTTGCCCCAAAACCAGCCGCATGCTCTCGCACCCCCACGAAGTATTCCTCGAAGTAGCCCAGCGCCTGAGCTTCACCAAAGCCGGGCAGGCGCTGTTCATCAGCCAGTCGGCGGTGAGCAAGCAGGTGAAGGCGCTGGAAGAATACTACCAAACGGGCTTGTTTGAGCGCCTAGGAGGCAGTGTGCAGCTTACGCCGGCCGGCCAGAAACTCTACCAAAAGCTGTTGCAGGCTAAGCAGTTGCAGCAGGAGCTGCGGCAGGAGATGAGCGAGCTTAGCCCCGGCTTTGCGCCGGCCGTGCACCTGCTCATCGGGGCCAGCACCACTATCTCGCTCTACGTGCTGCCGCCGGTGGTGGCGGCCTACTTGCAGCAGCATCCGCAGCACCAGCTCAGCCTCAAAAACCGCAACAGCGACAACATCCTGCGGGCGCTGCTCGAGCACGAGATTGAGCTGGGCATTATTGAGGGTATTCACAAGGTCAGCCACGTGACCTACACCCCGCTGCTCACCGATGAAGTAGTGGCCGTGTGCGCCGCCGCCAACCCCCTGGGTGGCCGCGAGCTGGCTGCGGCCGACCTGCTCGGCATTCCGCTGGCGCTGCGCGAGGCGGGCTCGGGCACGCTGGCCGTGCTCGAAGAGGCGCTGGCCACGCAGGGCATTAAGCTGGCTGCCCTGCCCGTGCGGGTGCGCCTGGGGGGTACCGAGGCCCTCAAAAACTTCGTGCGCATCGAGGCCACCTGCCTGGCCTTTCTGCCCCGCCAGGCCGTGCTGAAAGAGCTGGCTACGGGCGAGCTGAAAGAAGTAAAAATCAAAGATTTGTCTCTGCTCCGGCAGTTCAATTTTATTCAGCGCAAAGGCACCGAGAATAACGGCCCGTACCGCGACTTTCTTCGCTTTACGCAACGCTACTATTCCCATAAGGAATAGGCTATGCGAAAACTCCATTTCGGCGGGGCATAGCGACGCGTATAGAGCGCTCAGAACTTTGCCCCATGAACTTGACCGTTGCCCCGTCGCTTTCGCGCATCCATAGCCTGCACTGCGCCCGCTGCCACACGCCCTACTCGCCTTTCGAGCTGCAAAGCGTGTCGGCCTGCTGCCAGCAGCCGCTGGTGGCCGACTACGACCTGCACTACGCGCCCACGCCCGCCGAGGCCATCGACCAGGCCGATAGCTCGATGTGGCGCTACGGGGCATTGCTGCCTTTGCTGGCCGAGGCCAATAAAGTGACCCTAGGCGAGGGCCTGACGCCGCTGCTGGCGCTGCCGCGCCTAGGTGCCAAGTATGGCTTTAGCGCACTCACGCTCAAGGATGAGGGCCAAAACCCCACCGGCTCGTTCAAAGCGCGGGGCCTGAGCATGGCTATCTCCAAGGCTAAGGAACTGGGCGCGCAGGGCTGCATCATCCCGACGGCCGGCAACGCGGGCGTGGCCATGGCCGCCTACTGCGCCCGCGGCGGCCTCACGGCCACCGTGGTGATGCCGCGCCACACGCCCGAGGCCTTCAAGGAAGAATGCTACTGGTACGGCGCCCACGTGGAGCTGGTCGATGGCCTCATCAACGACTGCGCGGCTCGCGTGCGCCAGCTCAATGCTGGGGGTGAGCTGCTCGACATTTCGACCCTCAAGGAGCCCTACCGCCTCGAAGGCAAAAAAACCATGGGCTACGAAATAGCCGAGCAGCTGAATTGGCAGCTGCCCGAGGTGCTGCTTTACCCCGCTGGCGGCGGCACGGGCCTCATTGGCATCTGGAAAGCGTTTCAGGAAATGAAAGCCATGGGCTGGCTGGCGCCCGAAACTTCGCTGCCGCGCATGGTGGCCGTGCAAGCCGAGAACTGCCGCCCGCTTTACGACACGTACTTCGGCCACCAGGCCAACTGCCTCAACTACAACGGCCGCCCCACGCTGGCCAACGGCCTGGCCGTGCCCCGCCCCCTCGGCGAGCCCCTGATGCTGGACGTACTCCGTGAGTCGCAGGGCACCGTAGTGAGCGTCAGCGAAGAAGCCATGCTGGAAGGCATGCGCGAGCTGGGCCAGCAAGAAGGCCTGTTCGTGGCCCCCGAAGGCGCCGCCGTGTGGATGGCCGCCCGCCAGCTGCTGGCCACCGGCTGGCTGCGCGCCGACGAGCGCATCTTGCTCCTCAATACCGGCAGCGGCCAGAAGTATATGAGCAACGTGGCTGGCCGCGCCTGGGCCTAGGGCGTCGTAGCGCGGACTTGTAGTCCACGAGTCAGTAGCAGCCAGTGGCAACTATCGGCTTGCGGACTGCAAGTGCGCGCTACTGCCCGGTACCTTTGCCAGCCCATGCGCATCCTGCACGTCCTTTCTGCTAATTTCTTTGCCGGCTCGGTGGCCTACGCCGTGGCGCTGGCCGAGGCGCACCGCCAGCAGGGCCACCAGGTGTGGCTGGCTTCGGATGCGGCCCACCTGCCCACGGCCGCCACGGTGGTGCAGCTACCCATTAGCCAGCGTAAGTACCGGCAGCGCTGGCACAACATCCAGGAGCTGCGCCAGCTCATTAAAGCGCACGCCATCGACGTGGTGCACGCGCACTCGCGGGCGGCCAGCTGGGTCAGCTACTTCGCGGTGCGCGGGCTGCCGGTGCCGCTGGTGAGCACCGTGCACGGGCGCCAGCACCTGCACGCTTCTACTTCCCTATTTGATATTTACGGCGATAAAGTAATTGCCATTTGCGGAAACCTGGCCGCGCACCTGCGCACCGAGGTGAAGATGGCGCCCGGCAAAATCGCCGTGGTGCCCAACGGTGTGGCGTTTGCCGCCCTAGGCTCGCCGCCGCCCGCCGAAGTAGCCCAGGCACCGCGAATGGCCTTCATCGGCCGCTTCAACGGGCCCAAGGGCGAGCGGGCCGCGGCCCTGTTTGCGCACGTGTTTCCGGCGCTGCTGCGCGAGCACGCGGCCCTGCGGGTAGCCCTCATCGGGGGCGAGCTCGACCACCTGCCGGCTGCTGGCAAAGCCGCACTCGGGGCGCTGCAAGCCGAGTTTGGCGAACGCATCGAGGTGGTGGGCTTCACCGACGATGTGCCCGGCTGGCTCGCGCAAACCGACCTCGTAATTGGGGCCGGCCGGGTAGCCATCGAAGCCCTGGGCGCCGGCCGGGCGGTGCTGGCCCTAGGCGAAGCCTGCTACGCCGGCCCCGTCACCGAAGCCACCTACGCCGCGGCGGCAGCCTCTAACTTTGGCGACATCCTGGCGCACCAGGGCGCGGCCGCAGTTGACTGGCAAGTGGTGCTGGGCGACGCGCGCACGTTTTGGGCGCAGCCCGGCCAAGTGGCGCCCACCTTGCAGCAGCGCGTGCGCACCGACTACGACCTAGGTACCATCGCGGCGCGGGTGCTGGCCGTGTACGAGTCGGCGCGGATGAAAAAGGCGGTGCCAGGCTTTATGCCGGTGCTCATGTACCACAAAATCCCGGACGCGCCGCTGGCGTCCAAGCACCAGATTTTTGTGACGAAAGACAACTTTGCCCAGCACCTGGCTTATTTCCAGCGGCAAGAATTCACGCCCATTACCTTTCTTGATTACCAGGCGTTTGCCAGCGGCCAGCGCCCGCTGGCCGAGTTTCCGCGCCGGCCCATCGTGCTCACATTCGACGATGGCTACGTCGATAACTATACCAACCTGCTGCCGCTGATGCAGCAGGCTGGCTACCGCGGCGTGCTCTACCTGCTGGGCGATTTTGGGGTGCGCTACAACTTCTGGGACGTGGATACCGACCCCACCGAGCCCCGCGCCGACATCATGGACGCCGCCCAGAAGCAGGCCTTCGTAGCGGCGGGCTGGGAAATCGGGGCGCACACCATGCGCCACCCGCAACTGCCCGCCCTGCCCGCCGCCGAAGCCGCTGCCGAAATACAGCGCAGCAAAGCCGCGCTTGAACAAGCCCTAGGTGCCGAAATCATCTCCTTCGCCTACCCCTACGGCGCTCTAAGTGAAGACGTGAAAGCCCAGGTGCAGCAGGCTGGCTTCACCTATGCGGTGGCCACCGATACCGGCGGCCTGCACCTGGAAGACGACCGGATGCAGATTTTCCGCATCAACATGTTTCCGCACGAAACTACGGGCAGTCTATTCAAAAAAACCGCGCCCTGGTACCGCCGCTACTACCGCTGGAAGCGGGGTAAATAGGGGGCACTCGTTAGAAGAATGTTTGTCCTTGCAAGCGCAGCGAAGCAATCGCACCTGTTCAGCGTCGCCGCGCGGGTTCCGCGCGGGTGCGATTGCTTCGCTGCGCTCGCAATAACAAGCGAGTTTACGCAAAGACAAAACCTCTCTTGGCTTACCGCAAGGCGAAAACCCAGGTATAAGCCAGCGTACCGAATAAAAAAGCGAGGAACAACAAGCTAGCGATGTCGCCCAGGCCCATTAGCTCCAGCGCTACGCTGAGGCCGCCGCAAGCCGCCAAGGCCCAGCCGGCCCAGCGCGAGCGGGCCTGCTGGGTGGGCCGGTGGCCGAGCCGCTCGGTGCCCACCAGCGGAAACAGCAGCCCCAGTGCCACAACGCAAAGAGCCATTAGCCACCCTACTTTGGGTAGGGCTAGCGCGGCGCCGCCCGCCACCGCGGCCACCCCCAGCAGGGCCAAAAAGTGATTGGAGTGCCGCCGCTGGGCCTCGCTGAGGGCGTAGCGCCCGTAGCGATTAAAGCGCAAGATGCTCTCAAAAAGCACGTCGCTAAACCAGCTGAAGTAGGCAAAGGCCAGGTACAGCGGCAGCAGCGGCCGCACGAAGCGCGCCACCACCCACGCCCCAATAAATAACCCCTGCCGCAGACCGGTACTGAGTGAGTTGGCCCAGTACATAAACCGCATGAAGGTGCGGTAGACCCAGTAACGCGCCTTCAAGGCCTCCACCAGCCCAGCGCGGGCGTACTCCGACTCGGGGTCGAGGCGCAGGGCCTCCTGAAAGTGACCTAGGGCTTCGGCCGAGCGGTTGGTTTCGAGGGCCACCCAACCCGCCTGGGCCTGGATGCTGCTGCTTTCAGCGCCGTAGCCCAGCGCTTCGCGGGCTGCGTGGGCGGCCTCGGCACTGCGGCCCTGGCGAGCCAGGGCGCGGGCTTGCAGGCTGAGCAAGCCCGCGTGCTCGGCATCGAAGGCGAGGCCAGTGCTAGTGGCTTGCAGCGCGGCCTGCCACTGGTTGCTTTCGAGGCGCAGGCTGCCCAGCAGGTGGTAGTAGCCGGCATTGGCGGGGTCGAGCGCCAGCGCCTGGTTGATGGCTGCCAGCGCCTCCTTTGGGCGGTGCTGCCGGTGCTGAGCCAAGGCCAGCGCATAAAAGGCTAAGTCGTATTCGGGAAATAGGTGAATGGCTAGCTCGGCCTCCTGCTGCGCCTCGGCGGGCTGGTCGAGGTCGAGCAGGCACAGCGCCAGCAGGGTGTGGGCCACGGGCTCGTGCGGGTCGCGGGCTAGCTGGCGGCGCAGCTCGTCCACGGCCAGTTTGATGCGGTTTTGCTGCATCAGCAGCTGCACGCGGGGCAGCCAAGCGGTAGAAGGTTCCAATGGAAGGAGGATAGAAATAAGCGCCTAGGTTAGCGCGCCGGGCGTTTATCGCCCAAAGCCCTTATCAGAGCTATAACCGGGACAATGAACACATACGGCGGCCACTCAAAGGCAATGGCACAATAAGTAAGACTAAGTAGAGTGGCTCCTAAAAGTATAATCGCCAGCCATTGGCGGATTATAGCGCGGCGCTCACCAGGCAAGGGGCGCTGCACCACCGGGTCGCGGCGCGTGCGCCACCGCGCCAACCCCCAGTAGAGGGGCGTAATGGGCGCCGCCACCAGCCCTTCCCAACTAAACAACGAGCCTTGCGATAGCTTACGCTGCCGCTGTCGTTGTAGCCGTAGCAGCCACGCGGGCCAGTGCTGCCGGCGGCGCGCTCGGCGCAGCAAAGGCACCAGCTCGGTGCTAGTGGTAGGCGCTAGCCGTAGGGCTTCGCTAAGATGAGTATTGGCGGCCTGTGGCTCGTAGCGGCCTAGCAGCACGCGGCCGCGCCACAGGTGAGCCAGGGCGCTGGTAGGGGCCTGCTTGCGCAGCAAGCTAAAATCCCCATCGGCGTCGAGAAAGCGCCCTAGCTTTTCGGCGGCCACCGCCCGCCACAGCAGGCAGTCGGGGTGGCGGGCATGCACGCGCAAGCCCGCCTCGGCACTGGCAATAGCCGCAGTAGGCCGCTGCTGCAAATAGTGCAGCTGCGCGAGCAGGCCGTGGTAGCTGGCATCGAGCGGGTCGAGCCGCAGGGCTTCGCCAATTGCTTTTTGGGCTTCCTGCAGGTGGCCTTGCTGCCCGCGCACCTGCGCCAGCGCCGCAAAAGCGCGGTCTGACTGCGGGGCCTGCGCCACGGCCGTGCTGGCGGCTTCGGCCGCCTCGGCCAGCCGCGCCAAGCGCCGCAGCGCCTCGACGCGGGCCAGCAAGGCTTCCGCATCGGAGGGGTTGGCGGCCAGCAGCTGGGCCGTGAGCTCCAAAGCCGCCGCAGGCTGGCGCAGCCGCAGCAGCTGCCAGGCATAGTCTGCATTGCGCGGGGCTAGGCCCGGAGAAGGTTCTAAGGCCGCCACAGTGCTACTTGCCGCCCGGCTTTTTCACCCCTAGGTAGGTCAGAATGTCGTCGTAGAGGCCGCCCTCGTTCGAGTACAGTGCGTAGTTGCGGGCCGTGGCAAACCACTCCTTGGTGCTGGGCTGCACGAGTTGCGCAGCCTTCAGCAGGTCGTTTTGCTCAATGGGTAGGGGGCGGCCAGCGCGCATCGACTCGCGCAGGCGCCCATCCACGGCGGCATCTACCACGGCCTTGAGGTCGGCCCCGCTGAGGCCGGCCGTGCGGGCGG
>Ga0182233_1000256_pt1 | contig 11280 bp, 8 predicted proteins | sample G6R1MG_31_FD_129664 | JGI IMG/M metagenome (GOLD analysis project Ga0182233, IMG submission 129664) | Miscanthus phyllosphere microbial communities from Michigan, USA - G6R4_NF_07NOV2016_LD1 MG | ecosystem: Host-associated > Plants > Phyllosphere > Phylloplane/Leaf | place: USA: Michigan... | reverse complement strand
GTAGACGGCACGCCGTGCATCGAGTTCGCGCTCCAGCTCACGCAGGCCGACATTGGCCCGGTCGTTTCCGGCGGTCTCGACCTTCGCCCGATCGAGGCTTTTGCGGACGGCCGCCTCGCTCGCGGCGGCCCGGTCGTAATCCTTCTGCGAAGTTTCGATGATCCGCTCCTTCTCGCGCTGGATCAGGCGCTGAAGGTCCCGTTGCTGGGCGTATTGCTCGGCCATGGCGGGGTGTCTCTCGCCCAGGCGCGTCGCGAGTTCGGCGGTGTTGCGCGACAGGGTGGCGTAAGCCTGCCGAAGGTTCTGCATCTCGAGGGATTGCAGCATTTCCGGCAGGGCCGTGCCAGCCTCGCTCGTCTGCATCCGCCGGGCCTGATCGAGGCGCGACTGGGCTTCGGCCGTGCGGATCGTGGCGCTGACGAGCTGCTGGTTGAGGTCGCTCAACTGCTGGTCGCTGAGGAGGCGTCCGCTCGTGGTCACGAGGCGGTTCGCCTCTCGGTACTTCACCACCTTTCCCTCGGCTTCCTCGACGCTGCGCCGCAGGCCGGTGAGCCGGGCCGTGAGGGCATCGGAGGCGCGCCGGGCCGCGTCTGTCCGGGCGCGGGCCTCCTCGGCGAAATAGGCGTCGCCGATGGCGTTGGCGATGCGGGCCGATTTCTCCGGGTCCAGGGTCTGGACATAGACGTCGATGACGAAGGTCCGCTCCGCCCGGCGCACGCCGAGCTTCGTCCGCAGGGTGTCGAGGGCGATGTTGTTGGCGTCGCGGTTCCCGGGTGGCGGTTCGAGGCCGAGCAGGTCCTTCATGGCGACCACGACGGGATTGGTCGAAGGCTCGCGCACGAACTCGTCGTCGCTGCCGAGGCCCAGGCGCTCCACGACGGGGCGCAGAACGCTGTCGGACTGGATCACCCGCGCCTGGCTTTCGGCGATGGAGACGCCGCTATCGGCCTGCGGCGAACGGTTGGTGAGATCGTTGGCGATGACGGAGAGGTCGGTGGGATCGACGAGGATCTGCAGCACCGAGGTGTAGGTCGGTTTGAGCAGGTTGAGGCCGAGGACGGCGAGGACCACGGCGGTAACGCCCGACAACACGATGACGCCGGTGCCTTGACGGAGCCAGCGCAGGATGGCGGCGGTATCGGGGGCTGGAGCCGTGCGCCCCATGGCGATCGGCTGACCCCGCATCGTCGTTCCGAAATCGAACATCGTTCCGTCTCCCGACCATCCCGCTTCGGGGTGACGCCCCGCACCCCGTTCCGTCCCACCCGGGGAAGGCCCGTGCCGATCCGGCACGGATGCCCCCGTCGTGGACGTGGATGAGGCGTGATTCGCAGCCGGCATGCCATTCCGTGCCGTCCCGATCCGTGCCGGTGAAGAAGGGCGCGCGACCAGGGATCAGGTTGACGGTGCGCCCGTGTACAAGACGCTAGCAAGGCACCAGCGCCGCGCGGATTTTACGGGCGGACCCCCATCGCCGCTCGATTATGGTTAGGGAACACTTTTCACGGGAAAACTCCCCCGGCCGCAGAGCGATGGAGTTTTCATTGCGGTTGGTGTCGGACTCGGCGGTCATCCCCGTGGGGGAACGACGCCGTTCGGATCCGCGTAGGCCGCCGGTCCCCGGTCCAGGAAGGCGCGGAACCGGGCGGCGTCTGCGGTGGCGAGGCCGTTCCAGCGGGCGACGTTGGCCCGCGAGGCCGCCGCCGCCTGCGGCAGAGCTGTCCGCGCCCAATCCGCGATGCGGGCAGCCGAGCCCTCGGGATCGTCCGGCGCGATGAACAGGGCCGAGGATCCGAGCACCTCCGAGAACACAGCGCCCTGCGGGGCGACGACGGGCAGCCCGCCGTGCTGGACCTCGAGGAGGGGCAGGCCGAGGCCTTCGGCCTTCGAGGTGGAGAGCAGGAGGTGGCAGCTCTCGGCGAGGCGGCGCAGGCCGGCATCGTCGACATAGCCGTGGAGGGTGAGGAAGGGTGGCGGCGCCTCGAGGAAGGGGTGACGGCCCCAGCCGACGCGGCCGACGATGTGCAGCTCCGCCGGGATTCCGGCGGCGTTGAGGGCCGCCACGATGGCGATGGCCGCCGGGTAATCCTTGCGCGGTTCGATGGTGCCGATCGCCAGCAGCCGCAGGGGTTTTGCCGGATCGTAGGCTGCCGTCCCTGCCATTTCACCGAGGCCGAAGACGTCGCGCACCCCCGGCCGCAGCAGGGCCACGAGGGCGCGGGACCGGCAGACGTCGCGCACGGCCTCGCCCGTGGTGCGGGAATTGACGAGGAAGCGGCGGCCGAACCGCATGGCGAAGGCAAAGCTCGGCGCCATGTAGAGCCGGCTCTTCCAGCTCAGGTCCTGCGGCCGGGTGATCAGGAAGGTGTCGTGGACGTAGGTGATGCAACGTTCCCCGAAGGCGACGCTGAGGGGGCCCGGCGGGAAACCGGGAAAGATGAACAGGGCCGAGCGATCGGCGAGCGCCCGCGCCGGCAGGCCGAGATGCTGGGTGAGCATCATGCCGGGCACGCTGCCGCTGCGCACGGGGCGGACCTCGTGGGGGGCCAGGTTCTCCGGAGCGAACAGATCGAGGGCGACGCGCTCGATCCCGGTCACGTGGCCGCGCAGGTTGGTGAGGTCGAGATAGACGGGACGCGGTGGGGCGGCGTTCATCGATGGCGTCTCAACGTTCGCGCGAGGAAGCTGCCGGCATAGAGGCCGCGCCGGACCCACAGTGGCAGATCCCGCCCCAGGACGGCGCGCTTGGCCCGACGCAGGAGGCGGATGGGAGCGGAGGAGGGGGCCGGCACGGTGCCGGATTCGCCCGGGTGGCGGTCTTGCGCGAAGGCGAACCGCCCGAGGAGGGCCGGCGAGAAGCGCAGGCGTCCATCGATCGGCGCGGGCACGAGTCCGCGCGCGACGAGGACATCGTTGAAGCGCAGGGCCGCCGCGGCATGGCTGAAGCGGTTCTCGAAGGCGATCCGCGCATAGGCGCCGAGGCGCTGCCGCATGTCCTCGTCCTCGATCAGTGTGGCAAGGGCCTCCCCCAGGGCGCCGGGCCTGTGCGGCACGAGGAGACCCGAGACGCCGTCGATCACCGCCGTGGTCAGGCCCGAGGCGCGGTAGGCGACGGTGGGGATGCCGCACAGGCCCGCCTCCACCGGCGTCTGCCCGAGGGTCTCGTTGAGGCTCGCGGTCACGTGGATGTCGCAGGCCCCGTACCATTGCGCCAGGATCGCCTCGTCGCCGATGGGGCCGGCGACGAAGAGGTTCGGCAGGCCGAGGGCGGCGGGATCGTCGAGACGCCCGACGACCACGAAGCCGAGGCCCGGCCGCGCGAGCCGGCGCAGGGTCGCGGCGAGGTCGAGGAAGCCCTTGCCCGGGGCATCGGCGATGACGGCGGCGAACATCACGAGCACGTCCCCGGCCGGCAGGCCGAGGTGCCGCCGCAGGGCCGCGCGGTCACCGGGCCGGAACGCCCCGGCGGGGAACGCGAGGTCGATCCGGGCGAGGGCCGTGTCGGCGGGGGCGTTCGCGCGGGTGTAGTCGTGGGTCCAGGCCGAGTTCGCCAGGAGCAGGGGGCCGTCGGCCGCCGTGAGGAGGGCGCGCTTCTCGGCGTGGATTCCGGCGATGCGGGACGGGGCGAGGTGCGGATACTGCGTCGCGGTCGGGCACAGGGCGTCGCAGCCCGTGACGAGGCGGGTGCATCCCCAGGGGAAGGCGCAACGGCCCGTTATGGAGAACAGATCGTGCAGCACGATGGCGATGGGCAGATGTCGTCCGAGGCGGGCGAGGATGCCGGGCCGACGCGTGGCGCCGTGGATGTTACCCACGAGGAGGAGATCGTAGCCGCCGTCGCGGATCGCCGCTTCCGTGCGGGGGAAGCTGTCCTGCCACTCGGCCCCCGCCGGCACGATCTCGCCGGCGAGCCGGTGGTTCGTCACCCCGTGGCCCGCGAGGACGAGGGCCTCGGTCAGCCGCCGATGGGCGATGCCGGCTCCGCCGACGGCGCCATGATCCGTGAGTGCCGCAATGGCGAGTCCCGGCGGCGGCGGTACCGGGACGAGGTCCGGTTCGTATTGCAGCAGGACGGGCCGGCCGATCCGGGCGAGGCGCAGGCCCGCGAGGCGGGGCCACAGGTCGGCGATGGGATGCGCAAGCGATAAATCGAGACCTCCCGCCCGGTGGAGCGCCGCCCGTGACAGCAGGCATTCGCCGCCCGTGAAGGCACCGAGGCTTCCGCTCGGCACGGCCCCGTCGAGGAGCCCGGGGTCTTGCGCCACGGCATCGAGGCCGAGCACCGCCGCGCCGAACACCACCCGCAGGCCGGTGACCACGTCGGCGCCGTCGAGAAACGCCTCCAGGGCGAGGGCCGCCAGGGCGCCGGGGGCCAGCAGATCCCCGGCGCGCAGGACGAGGACGTAGTCGGCGCCGGTCTCCGACAGCAGGGCATCGACGCACGCGGCGGCTGCCTCGGGACCGGGCGGGATGGCGTGATGCTCGACCGGTCCGTATCCCTGCGCCGTGACGGAGGCGGCGGTGGCTCGAAAGCCGGGGGCGTCGGGCGCCGATGGCGTGAGGACGAGAAGGTTGGGCCAGGCCCGGCCATCCGGCAGGGTGGCCGGGACGGTCACGCGGTCCGTATGAGTTCCGAACGGCCAGCACGCGACGCCATGAGCCGTGGAGAGGTCATGGCCTCCTTGGACGCCATGCTCCTCTCGGACACAATGACCATCGTGTTCGAGCATGGCGACGTTCAAGTCCGTAGCGAGCGCGGAACGGGGCTTCGCCCGACCAACGCATGGCCGAGACCTACAGGCTCACTCTAAAGAATTGCTTGTGCTCTCTGAGCCGGGAAGACCGCCTTCCCAGGGAAGGCTGGTCGGAGTGGCAGGATTTGAACCTGCGACCCCCACGTCCCGAACGTGGTGCGCTACCAGACTGCGCTACACTCCGAAGGCCGGCGCGCTGCGCCGACGAGCGGACCTATAGCGAGGCCTAACGCGGCCTGCAAGCGGATCATTGGCCTTTGGGTGCGCTTTCTTCAGGGCGAACGCCACCGAGCCGAAAGCCTTCAGATCGAGAACCGATCCGCCCAATCCGCAGGGAGCCGCGCCCTTCGGCAGCGAGCACGGGGCGCGTCGATGGCCACGGCCCCGGTCGCCCCCGGCACGGGAGCGAGGCCGATGAGGGTCCAGGCTGAGGCCAGTGCCCCCGCCGCCTCGAGAAGTTCGGCGGGAGCGGGGGGAATCGCGACGGCGAAGGCATCGAGGGGCATCGACAGGCCTACGCCGATGGCCTTCACGAAGGCCTCCTTCGCCGTCCAGGCCGCGAAGAATGACGCTTCCCGGTCCGGCCCGGCTTCTTCGAGGGCGGCGATTTCGCGGGGATGGAAATGAGCGCGTGCGATCCTGAGGAGGTCGGGAATCGGCCGGTGGACCTCGATATCGACGCCGATCCGCGCCGTGGTGGAGAGGGCCACGAGGGCGTGCGTGCCGGAATGCGAGAGGTTGAAGTCGAGGCGTCCAGCATGCTGTCCGACCAAGCTCGGTCGACCCGTCGGCGAGACTGCGAAGGCAACGGCAGCAGGTTCAATACCCAGGACGGCGCCGAGGACGACGCGCAGGGCGGCATGACTGGCGAGGAAGCGGTCGCGATCCTCACGTCTCAGGAACCGCTCGGCCCGGATGCGCTCGCTTCCATCGAGGACCGAGAGGCAACGCGCGCGGCGCCCGTCGTCGAGGGTCAATTCAACGCGCCAGATCCCGTGTCCTTCGCATGGCTCCGGCTCCGCCTCGGGCCATGTCTCGGCGCCAGGACGATGATGGGACGAGCCGGACCGATCCGCGCTCGTGTTCCTCACCGCAGGGATCTGGACCGACGCGGCAGCGTATGACCGTTCCGGTTCACAACGATCAGGAGGGCGAGATATCCGACCTCAACCACCGCGAGGACGCTCAGAAGAAGACCGACGCTGAGATGCAGAGAGAATCGTTGGCTCAGGGCAAACAGAATCACGACCCCAGCGGATGCGCCGATGAGCAGCGGCAGCACCGTGATCGATCTCCAAGTGATCGTTGCGAACCTAGCCATCGCGTCTGCCACCCATCTGGCGATGACGTTAACGCGATGCCCATCAGGAGAGGAAGTGCTCTTATGTTCTAATTAAGCCACACCGCCACCCAAACTTGGGTCTGTGACGTTCGCCGCACCCATCCGTTAGGCGTAGACGTTGCCGGCCGTTTGCGGGAAACGCTCGGCCAGGGCGCGCCGCAGCTTTTCCAAGGCGCGGTTCTCGATCTGGCGGACCCGCTCCTTCGAGATGCCGAGGCGGAGTCCCAAGGCTTCGAGGGTCGCCTGATCCTCAGCCAGGCGGCGCTCCTTGAGGATACGCAACTCGCGCTCCGAGAGAACCGCCAGGGCTTCGTTGAGCCAGGTCAGGCGCCGCTCGCCATCGACCTGAGCGGAGACGGTCTCGTCCGGCAGCGCCGCACCATCCACGAGGAAATCCATCCGCTCGGACGACGCTTCGCTCTCCTCGCCCACGGGGGCATTGAGCGACATGTCGGGACCCGACAGGCGCGCGTCCATGAGGGCCACATCCTCGCGCGAGACGCCGATGGCGGTGGCGATGCGACGATGAATCTCGTCGCCCACATGTTCCTCGGTCGATTGCATCAGGCGGGCACGAAGACGCCGGAGATTGAAGAACAGGGCCTTCTGCGCGGAACTCGTTCCACCGCGGACGATGGACCAATTGCGCAGGATGTAATCCTGGATCGAGGCGCGGATCCACCACGTCGCGTAGGTCGAGAAGCGCACCTCCCGATCCGGCTCGAATCGGGCGGCGGCTTCCATCAAACCGACATGGCCTTCCTGAATGAGGTCCGCCATCGGCAAGCCGTAATGACGAAACCGCCCGGCAATGGCGATGACGAGGCGCATGTGAGCCTCGATGAGGCCATGCAGCGCACGCTCGTCCCGCTTGTCCTTCCACCGAACGGCGAGGCCGCGTTCTTCGTCTCGGGCCAGGAAAGGCGCTTCCATCGCCGTGCGTATGAACTGACGCCGTATTCCAGCGATGTCCGCCATCCCCGCCTCCGCCTCGTTGAAACGTTCGTTTCTGCCGCGTGGTCGCCGCGTCCCGTCAGACGGGTCGCTTTCAGGTCCCTCGCGTGGCGACAGACAACGGGGTCGTCCAGACGATTGTTCCCGATGCGGGACCGGGTGAGCCGGTCGCTTTTTCGTGACCCGGCCGCCGCGACAAACGAAAAGGCCCGACGCTGATGCGCCGGGCCCGAAATCGGATCAGGAAAGGGGAGGGGAGGCGCGGCTCAGGCCGCCTCCTCCTGAATCTCGTCGGCATCGGCTTCGCCCTCGGCTTCCGCCTCGCCCTTGGCGCGGCGCGGGGATTTGGCGAGGCTCTGCTCGATGAGCTTCAGGGCCTCGGTCTCGGTGATGCGGTTGACCGACGAAATCTCGCGCACCACCCGGTCGAGGGCGGCTTCGTAGAGCTGACGCTCGCTGTAGGACTGCTCGGGCTGGGCCTCGGAGCGGTAGAGATCGCGCACGACCTCGGTGACCGACAGCAGATCGCCGGAATTGATCTTGGCCTCGTATTCCTGGGCGCGACGCGACCACATGGTGCGCTTGATCCGCGCCCGACCGGTGAGAACGTCGAGGGCCTTCTTAACGAGCTCGGGCTCGGCCAGCTTGCGCATGCCGACGCTGTTGGCCTTCGCGGTGGGAACGCGCAGAACCATCTTGTCCTTCTCGAACGAGACGACGAACAACTCGAGCTTGTAGCCGGCGATCTCCTGCTCCTCGATGGCGGTGATGCGCCCGACACCATGCGCCGGATAGACGACCGCTTCGCCGGTCTTGAAGCCTTGCCGGCCTGCTGCCGTCGTCTTCTTGGCTGTGGTCATGCGAGAAGCGCCTCCAGAACATCGCGCGGGTCCGATCGCCGCGCCGAACGGTAATCCCGGGGTGGGTCACCCGGTCTCGGCCCTTGGCCACGAATTCGGTATCCGAAGGACGCCGAACCCAAGGTTTCCCGGGCCAGCCGACACAGCGCAACGAAGGATCGGCCGCAGAAGGCGTTGGGCGCCTCCGGCGGTCGATCGCATGCGACCTCATTTTCTCAAGTTGTGAGAGGGCCATCTGGTGAAGGCCGGAGGCAACACGTCGAGCACGAACGACGGCAGGCCATAGGCATAGCACATTCAGGCCGCCGAATCAAAGGATTGCCGGCGCAGGCTCACGCCGCATCCCGCTCGAATCCCCACCCGAACGCATCGCTTTGACGCAGGCACCTGCGTTTTCGCGGGGACAGCCCGGCGGCCGTGTGCGTCCTCAGGGGCCGTCAGAATCGTGGCTGGGGCGATGCCTCAGTCGCCGGTGCCGGGGCTCGCCGAGAAGTGTGCCTCGAACTTGCCGGCGACGCCGTCCCACTCCTTCGCGTCGGAGGGGGCGTCCTTCTTCTGGGTGATGTTCGGCCAAGTCTTGGCGTAATCGGCGTTGACCTTTAGCCAAGTCTCGAGGCTCGGCTCCGTGTCTGGCTTGATCGCCTCGGCCGGGCATTCCGGCTCGCACACGCCGCAATCGATGCACTCGTCGGGGTGGATGACGAGCATGTTCTCGCCTTCGTAGAAGCAGTCCACCGGACATACCTCGACGCAGTCCATGTACTTGCACTTGATGCAGTTGTCGGTGACGACGTAGGTCATGGGGCCTTCAGTCCTCGATCCGCACTCGCCAGGGCCTCGACGGGGCAAGCCCGCCGTCTCGATGGCTTCGCGGATCCATTGACGCTTGGACACGGGACGGGACGACACCCGCTCTTGCCTGATGGGGGTGGCTCTAGACCCTGGCCGAAGGGCTGACAAGCGCACCGACGATGCCCGGCGCAGGGACGGCTCCGGTGTCGTATGCACGCCACGGCGCCGGACCTGTGAATCGTCCGCACCTTCCATCGACGGGGCGGCGTTCGGATCAGCCCTGCGGCGGGTCGAGGGCGGCGTAGAGCGTCTGGGCTTCTGGGGCGCCGCCCCGGCGCTCGCCGAGGTCGAGCACACGGACGAGGGCGGTGGTATGGGCCGCCGCTACGGTGACCACGTCGCCGATCGCGATGGCGGTCGCGGCGGCGTCCGCCCTGCGCCCGTTCACCCGGACATGGCCGGCTTCCACGAGACGCGCGGCCAAGGTTCGGGTTCGCGCGAATCGCGCGAACCACAGCCATTTGTCGAGACGCTGCCGCCCCGGCTTCATCGGCTCACGGACGCGTCACCGCTTGTCCCCACCGCCCGATTCGAGCTGCGCCTTGAGGGCGGCGAGCTTGGCGAAGGGCGAATCCGGATCCGGAGCGCGTTCCCTGCGCTGCGGACGCGGCTCGTCGCGCGGAGCCGCGCGGGGCTCGTCGCGGCGTTCCGGCCGGGTCCGACCAGGCTCGAAACGCTCGCGGCGCTGCGGGCGACCGTTCTCCGGACGCCCGCCCTCGCGACGGCCGCCCTCGGGGCGATCGCCCGGCTGGCCACCGCGCGGACGGCCCTGACCATCGGGAGCGCCGGCGGACCGGCGCTGGTCCGGCCGACCCTCGCCGGGGGCGCGGGCGGCCGCGCCGTCCCGCTCGCGGCCACCGCCGCGCGGGCGGTTCTGGCGCGGGGCGCTGCGCTGCTGGCGCTGGAGGCGCCAGACCTCGACGGTCGCGACCTCGGCGGGGGCGCTTTCACCCTCCGTCGACGCCGCCTCGCCCTCAGCGGGCGCCTCCACGGTTCCGGTCTCGACGGGATGAGCCTCGTCGGCTTCCGGCGCGTCTGACGCCTGCGTCGCCTCGGTGGTCGTGGCGTCGGCGGGCTGCTCGGCCGCGTCGGCGAGGCTCGCTGCCTCGGCCACGGGCTCCGGCGCGACGGTTTCGGCGGCCTCTGCGCTCGCCGGCTCGGGAGCGTCCGCCGCAGGCTCGGCGGGAGACGCGTCGGCGGCCTCCGCGACGGAGGGCGCCTCGACCGAATCGGCCGTCGAGCCGGGCTCGACCGTCGACTCCGTGACAGTCTCCCCGGCGGTTACGTCCTCCTGCGGCGTTTCACCCGGAGCATCTTCACCCGTCACGGCTTCGGCGGTCTCACCGCTCGCCGCCGCTTCGGTGGACACGGTCGCCTGAACCGGCTGGGTCGAGGCCGCCGGCAGGAGCGGCACGGTGATGGCCGGGCCGGGGCGTGTCTCGGCGGCGTAGCCGAGGGATTTCAGGATGGAGGCGAAATCCTCGCCCGAGCAGCCGACGAGGGAGGTCATTCCCACGGTGGCGACGAAGGCATCGCCGTCGGCCGCGCCCACCGGGGCGTCGCCCGGCGTGGTGCCGGGGCGGTAGGCGATGGCGGGACGGATCAGGTCAGCGAGGCGCTCGAGGATGTCAACGCGCACGGCGCGCTCTCCGCACACCCGGAATCCGGCGGCGCGGTAGAGGCCCTTGGCGATCTCCGGATCGACCTTGATGGAGGTGCGGCCCGAACTCGCGAGATGGGCGATCTCGTCGAGGCCACGCTGGTCGAGGCCGCCGTTCTTCAGGGCCCAGAGCTGGGCCGCGAGGGTGCGGGGGGCCGGCTTCAGCAGGGCCGGCAGGAAGATGTGATAGGCGCCGAAGCGCACGCCGTGGCGGCGAAGCGCCCCGCGGCCCTCCTGGTCGAGAGTGCGCATCTCGTGCATCACCTTGGCGCGCTCGAGGACGCCCAGCGACTCGACCACCTGATAGCCGATGCCCTTGGCGAGCCCCGTGAGGTCGGCCGCCGTCTCGATCTCCATGAGGGGGCCGAGGAGGCGCACCACGTGGGCTTTCAGCCAGGCGACGAGGCGGGCCTCGACCTTGTCGCGGGCCGGCCCCGTGAGCTGCTCGTCGGCGAGGAGGCGCACATGCGGCTCGAACAGCTTGTCGCCGGGCGTCAGCTTGGCCACCGGATCGCCGGTCCAGCGCACGACGCCGTCGTGGCTCAGGACCAGCGTCGCGTCGGCGGCCGCCGAGAACCGCTCGGCGCGGGCCTCGATCTCGCCGGCGAGCGCCTTCTCGGCCGCGCTGCGCAGGGTCTTGGCCTCATGGCCTTCCGCGCCGGGGTCCGGGACGAACTGGAAGCCATGCAGATGGCCGACATGCTGTCCCTCGACGGTAACGTCCCCGCCGGCGGTGATCTCAGCTTCCAACATCGTATTCTCTCTCAAGCGTCGCATCAGGACGCTGGTACGCCGGTCGACGAAACGGCTGGCAAGGCGTTCGTGCAGGGCGTCGGACAGCCTGTCCTCTACCCGACG
>Ga0182233_1000247_pt1 | contig 11460 bp, 9 predicted proteins | sample G6R1MG_31_FD_129664 | JGI IMG/M metagenome (GOLD analysis project Ga0182233, IMG submission 129664) | Miscanthus phyllosphere microbial communities from Michigan, USA - G6R4_NF_07NOV2016_LD1 MG | ecosystem: Host-associated > Plants > Phyllosphere > Phylloplane/Leaf | place: USA: Michigan... | reverse complement strand
CGCTGCCCTGCTCGACTACCCGGCCGTCGCGCATCACCACGACGCGGTCGGCCATCTCGGCGACCACGCCGAAATCGTGCGTGATCAGCAGGACGCCCATCTGCCGCTCGCTCTGGAGGCGGCGGATCAGCGTGAGGATTTGCGCCTGCGTGGTCACGTCGAGGGCGGTAGTCGGCTCGTCGGCCACCAGCAGCGCCGGATTGTTGGCCATGGCGATGGCGATCATCACCCGCTGGCGCTGGCCGCCCGACAGCGCGAACGGAAAGCTGGCCCGGATCCGCGCCGGGTCCGGCAGGCCGACATCCTGGATCAGCGCGCCGACCCGCGCTCCGACCGCGGCGCGCGGCGTTTCCGGCGCATGGGCCCGTATGGCCTCGGCAATCTGCTCGCCGATACGCTTCAGCGGGTTCAGCGCGCTGAGCGGCTCTTGAAAGATCATCGCGGCGTCGCGTCCGCGGATGGCGCGCATCTCCGCCTCGGACGCGGTGGCGATGTCGCGCCCGCGAAGCGTGACGCCGCCGCCGGCCACGGTCACCCCCGGCGGCAGCAGGCCTAGGATCGCATGGGCGATCATCGACTTGCCCGACCCCGACTCGCCCACGAGGCAGACGATCTCGTTGGCGCCCACCGTGATCGAGACGTCGCTCACCGCCTGGGCCCGGTCGGCGCCCCGCGGCAGGCGGATGGAGAGGTCCGTGATCGTGAGGACCGGCTGGCTCATGCGCCGCTCCGCCGGGCAAGCCGCGGGTTGAGCGCGTCGTTGAGCGCCTCGCCGACGAGGTTGATGGCGAGCACCGTCACCAGGATCGCAGCACCGGGGAAGACGCTCGTCCACCAGGCCTGCCGGATGACCGTGCGGGCGGCACCGACCATGTAGCCCCAGGACATCAGGTTCGGATCGCCCAGACCGAGGAAGCTCAGCGCACTCTCGATCAGGATCGCGGTGGCGACCGTGAGCGAGCCGGTGACGATGATCGGCGCCAGGGCGTTCGGCAGGATGTGGCGCAGGACCAGGGCCGCGGGGCGCTCGCCCTGGCAGGCGGCGGCCCGTACGAAGTCCCGGTTCTTCAGCCGCAGGAACTCGCCGCGGGTCAGGCGTGCCAGCGGCGGCCAGCTGATCGCCGCGATCGCCAGGATCTCGTGGGCGAGCGACGGCCCCAGGGTCGCGACCAGCAGCACCGCCAGGATGAAGCCGGGGATTGTCTGGAACAGCTCGGCGATCTGCATCAGTACGCCGTCAACGAGGCCGCCGAACCATCCGGCCGTCGCACCGATCACCACGCCGACCAGCAGAGCCGTGAGCGTCGAGGCGAGGCCGATCGCCAGCGAGACCCGGGCGCCGTGGGCGAGGCCGGCGGCGATGTCCCGGCCCATCGTGTCGGAGCCCAGGGGCAGGTCCGGGCTCAGCGGCGGCTCGAATGGCGCGCCGACCATCTCCCAGGGATCGACCGGGACGAGGAGCGGCGCGAAGATCGCCACCGCGACCACCGCAACGAGGAGCACGAGGCCGATCACCCCGCCGGGGTTGCGCAGGAATGCCCGGATGACCCCCATCACGCGGCCTTCGCGGAGGCGGCGATCCGCGGATCGATGAGCCGCGAGAGCAGGTCAGTCAGCATGTTGATGAGGATCACGAGCACGGACATCACGAGGAAGATCCCGAGCAGGACCGGATAGTCGCGCTGGCTGAGGGCCTCGAACACCAGCCGACCGAGGCCCGGCCAGGCGAACACCGTCTCGACCACCACCGAGCCGCCGACCAATGCGCCGGCCTGCATGCCGGCCACCGTCACCACCGGCAGGATCGCGTTGCGGATCATGTGATCGCGGATCACGCGGCCGCGGGTGAGGCCCTTGGCCCGGGCGGTCTTCACGAAGTCCTGGGCGGCGACCTCGACGATCGAGGTCCGCATCAGGCGGGCGTAGACCGCCAGATAGACCGCGGCGAGCGACAGGACGGGCAGGATCAGGTGCGCCAGCACGTCGCCGACCTGCCCCAGCGGCGAGAACGTCGTACCGACGCTGCGGTAGCCGAAGGCCGGCAGCCATTCGAGCTGGACTGAGAAGACCAGCACCAGCATCAGGCCAAGCCAGAAGACCGGCATGGCGTAGAGCACCAGCGCCACGAGGCCGATCAGGGTGTCGGACCACCGGCCCGCCCGCACCCCCGAGAGGGTGCCGAGCAGGATCCCGGATCCGAGCGCCAGGGCGAAGGCCGTGCCGGTGAGCAGCAGGGTCGCGGGCAGCCGCTCCAGCACAAGGCCGAGCACCGGCCGCTGCTGCCGGTAGGAATAGCCGAGGTCGAGCCGCAGGACCCGGCCCAGATAGGTCGCGAGTTGCACCGGGTAGGGCTTGTCGAGGCCGTATTCGGCCCGGAGCTGTCGGAGGAGCGTCTCGTCCGAGGCGCCGGACTGCCCCGCGATGACCTGGGCCGGATCGCCGGGCGCCGCGTGGACGAGGGCGAAGTTCACGCTGGCGATGACCAGGATCACCGCCAGCGTCCGCGCGATCCAGGCGGCCAGGGCGGCTATCGTCCTCATGCGCGATAGGCCCGGGCGAAGGTGTCGTTCACGCCGCTGCCCGTGACGACGAGATCCTTGATGCGCTTGTCGGTGAAGGTCGGGAAGTCGAGTTCGGTGAGCCACGCCACCGCGACGTCCTCGACCAGGATCTTCTGGACCCGGCTGTAGAGCGCCTGCCGGGTCGCGTCGTCCCGCGCCACGGCGGCTTCCTCGAACAGCCTGTCGACTTCCGGGTTGCTGTATCCGGAGGTGTTCGAGAACAGGATGCCCTTGCGGATGTTCGAGGAAATGTAGGAGCGTGCCACGCCGAGCGCCGGATCGCCGTACTGGTAGGTCCAGGGCGCGGACATCTCGAATTCCCAGTTGCCGCAACGCGCCGCCCAGCCGCCGACGTCGATGCCCTCCAGCACGATGTCGATCCCGACTTTGCCGAGGGACTGGCGCACGTACTCCGCCACCCGCTGCCACATCTCGCCGTAGGGCGGCACCAGGTATTTCAGGCTCACCCGCTTGCCGCCCGCGCCGGGCTTCAGCCCCATCTCATCGAGGAGCGCCGTCGCCTTCGCGGGGGCGTACTCGTACGTCTTCACGTCCGGCTCGTAGAACCGCGTCTTCGAGGAGACTGGGCCGGTGGCGACCTTGCCGAGGCCGAAGAAGACGCGCTTGCGCAGGGCCTCGCGGTCGATGGCGTGCAGCACCGCCTGGCGGAAGCGCTTGTCGTTCATCGGCGCGATGCGCGTGTTCATCTCCAGCCAGAGATGGGGCGCGTAGAATTCGTAGCCCTTCGTGGTCATGTCGAGGTTCGGCAGCGCCTTGAGGCGCGGCACGTCGAAGGCCTCGACGTCGTTCCACTGGGTCAGCTGGATCGTGCCGCTCTCCAGGGCGACCGCCCGCGAGGCGGCGTCCGGGATCACCCGGTAGTAGATCTCGTCGAGATAGGGCTCGCCCTTCCGGTAGTAGCCCTCGTGGCGCACGAGATGGATGTGGGAGCCCTTCACCCACTCCTTGAGCTTGAACGGGCCCGTGCCGATCGCCCGGCCGTTGTTCGGGTTCTGCCGCAGGTCGGTGTTCTCGTAGAGCGCCTTGGAGATGATCGGCGCGGTCGTCGCATCGAAGGCGTGCAGGAACGGTGCGAACGGCTCCTTCAGCTTGAACACCACGGTGAGCGGGTCCGGCGCTTCGGCCGAGGCCAAGCGTGAGAACGTGCCGCGCGCCCGGGCATGTGCCTCCATCAGCGCCTTCGTGACCGAGAACACCACGTCCTCCGAAGTCATCGGCGAGCCATCGTGGAAGGTGATGCCGGGAAACAGCTTGAAGGTGTAGGTTAGGCCGTCAGGGCTGCGTTCCCAGCTCTGGGCCATGCCGGGCTTGGGCGTCAGGTCGAAATCGTAGGTCAGCAGACTCTCGTAGATCTTGCCGCAGACCGTGAGCGTGGGCGCCTGCTGATTGAGCGCCGAAACCAGGATCGGTGGCTCGGGCTGGATCACGGTGTTGAGGACGCCGCCCCGGGTCTGGCCTGCAGCGCGCGTGATGCCGAAAGGGATCGGCCCCGCCGCCCCTGCGACGAGCACCAGCTTGGCGAAATCGCGACGATTCATCCGGGACCTTTTCAAGCGCCTCGGACCGTCCGGGCGGACGGTCCTGCAATCCCCACGGCAGGCCGGGGCCGTTCCAGCCCAATGCATCGAACAGGCCACTTATGGGCATTGAGACGAGGCGGCCGACACGGAGAAGGTGAAGATGTCCGTGCACCGCCGTCGAGGAACGCACCGAGCCCGGCCTGTGCCGCCGCGCTGCTGCCTCCTGCTGGCCTGACCCAGGGCCGCAACCGACGCCGGGACGATCGCTGAAGCGGATAGTGCTATCGTCCTGGTATTGGGCTTGCCTATCCGGCCCGGACAGAGGGCGAATGCACATGAGACGATCCTGGCTTCCCGGGCTGCTTGCAGCCGCGGCGGCGTTCCTGGCACCTCTGGCGCCTGCATCGGCCCGGGCGGAAACGACGGTGCGGGCCGTGCTCGAAGCCGAGATCGTCACCCTCGATCCGTATTTCACCACGGCCTACATCACGCGGACCTTCGGCTTCATGGTCTACGACACGCTGTTCGCGCCGGACGCGAAGGGCCTGTTCAAGCCGCAGATGGTCGACACGTGGTCGGTGTCGGACGATCGTCTGATCTGGCGCTTCACCCTGCGCGACGGCTTGCGCTTCCATGACGGTACGCCGGTCCGGGCCACCGACTGCGTCGTCTCGCTGAAGCGTTGGGCGGCCCGCAGCGCGCTGGGCGGCCGGCTTATGGACGTGGCGGCCGCCCTCGACGCCGTGGACGACAGGACCTTCGTGCTCACGCTACGGGAGCCCTACGGCCTCGTGCTCGACACCCTCGGCACCACGTCGAGCCCGACGCCCTTCATCATGCCGGCCCGGCTCGCCGCGACGCCGCCCACGACGCAGCTCACGGAGGTCATGGGATCCGGTCCCTTCGTCTATGACCGCGCCGCGCACATCACCGGCGACCACATGCTGTTGCGCAAGAATCCTGATTACAGGCCGCGTCCCGAACCGGCCGACTTCCTCGCCGGCGGCAAGGTCGTGAAAGTCGATGCCCTCGACATCCGCGTCATCCCGGACGGTGCGACCGCCGTCGGGGCCCTCGGCGCCGGCGAGATCGATCTCATGCAGTACGCGCCCTTCGATCTGATCGAGCAGATCGAGCGCAACAAGAATCTGGCGGTGATGAACTTCACCGGCCCGCACCGGTTCACGGGGCATTACAGGATCAACACGGCGGCCAAGCCCTTCGACGACCCGGCGATCCGGCGCGTGCTGCTCCGCCTCGTGGATCAGCGCGAAGTCCTGGACGGGTTCGGCCTCGACCCGCGCTTCTCGCAGACCTGCGACGCCTTCTTCATCTGCGGCTCGCCCTACGAGACGCATGTCGGGGCCGAGCTCCTGCACGATCCGTCCGTCGCGGCGGCGCGGGCTGCCCTGAAGGCGACCGCCTACAAGGGCGAGCCGGTGATCGTGATGGCGGCCAACGACCTCGAGGCGGCGCGCGTCTCCTCCACGATCCTGGCCGACCGGCTGAAGCAGGCCGGCTTCACCGTCGATCTCCAGGTCATGGATTGGGCGGCCCTGCTTGCCCGTCGCACCAAGAAGACCGGCTGGAGCGTTTTCGGCATTCACGCCCTCGGCCTCGATCTCAGCTCGCCGCTGACGAACTCGGCGATCAACTTCACCTGCAAGGATGCGGCGAGTTCCGGGTTCATGTGCGACACGCGCATGGTCGGGTTGTTCGATCGGTTCGCCCGCGAGCCGGATCCGGACAAGCGGCGTGACATCGCCGGCGAGATCCAGTCCATCGTCTACGGCGAAGGCCTGGTCGTACCCTTCGGCCAGTTCGCCCAGCCGGCAGCCTACCGGACCTCCCTGACCGGGCTGATCCCGTCCGCCATCCCGCTCTTCTGGAACGTCGAGAAGCCATGAGCGCTGCCGTGTACGATGTCATCGTCGTCGGCGCCGGCTCTGCCGGTGCCGCCCTGGCCGCGCGCTTGTCGGAGGATCCCGGCCGCCGGGTGCTCCTGCTGGAGGCGGGCCGCGACTGGCGGTCCGCAGATGCCCCGCCGGCCCTGCGCTCGGCCAACATCGTCCCGTTCATGTACGATCCGAGCCACCAGGCGGACTGGCAATGGCCGGGGCTGATGAGCCGCCGAACCCGCGCCCAGGAGCCCCGCTTCTACTGGCGCGGTCGCGCGCTCGGCGGCAGTTCGACGGTAAACGCGCAGATCGCGATCCGCGGTGTCCCAGCTGCCTTCGATGCCTGGGCGGCGCAGGGCTGCACGGGTTGGTCGGCAGAGGACGTGATGCCGCTCTTCGACCGGATCGAGGACGACGCCGAATTCGCCACCGAGGCAGGGGCCCGTCGCGGCGGTCCGCTGCCGGTCTACCGCGCCCCGCTGGACGCGTGGGGCGCCGTCGACCGCGGGCTGAGGGAGGCCGCACTGGCGGACGGCTATGCCTGGAAGGCGGATCTCAACGCGCCGCAGGGCGAGGGCGTGTCGTGCAACCCGATCAACAGTCGCGACGGGCACCGGGTCACCACCAACGACGGCTATCTCGAACCGGCCCGCAACCGGCCGAACCTCGAGATTCGCTGCGAGGCGCTGGTCAATCGCGTCCTGTTCGAGGGGCGCAAGGCCGTCGGGCTCCGCGTCCGCTTCGGGACGGACGCCTGGACCGAGCTCCACGGCCGCGAGATCGTCCTCTGCGCCGGCGCCGTCCACAGCCCGGCGATCCTGATGCGCTCCGGCATCGGCCCCGCCGAGTCGCTTCGCGCCCTCGGCATCCCCATCCTTCACGCGCACGAGGCGGTCGGCGGTAATTTCATGGATCACCCGATCCTGAGGGCGACGATGGATCTGAAGCCCGGCCACCGGGCCCTCGGGCCGGATGCCCGCCATACCAATTGCTGCGTGACCTATTCGAGCGGTCTCGCGGGGGGCGGCGAGCGCGACATGATCGTCGTGGCCTACAATCACCGCGGCCTGACGGGTCTGGAGCCGACCCCGCAGGGTGCCGTCGGCGTCGGTCTGTACGACGCCTTCTCGCGCGGTTCCCTGCACCTCACATCGGCCGATCCCGAGATCAATCCGGTCATCGAGGAGAACATGCTCGACGATCCGCGCGACCGCCTGCGGCTGCGCGATGCGGTGCGGCGGCTGGCGCGCCTGACGACGCATCCGGCGCTGGCCGACCTCGCGACGGCGATCCGGTTCGGCGAGAGCCCCCTCGCGCTGGGCGAAGCTGCGCGCCTCCCGGATTCCGAACTCGACGACCTGATGCTCGCGGAAGCGGGCGACATCCAGCACGCGGCCGGCACCTGCCGCATGAGCGGTTGGCAGGACGCATCCGGCGTCGTCGATCCCGATCTGAAGGTCCGCGAGATCGGCGGTCTGCGGGTCTGCGACGCGTCCATCATGCCCAGCGATTGCAGGGCCAACCTACATTTCACCTGCGTGATGATCGGGGAAAATCTTGCTCGGCGCATGAGCAATCAGTAATTTCCGGCGCCTATCGACGCCAAATTATCAATTCTCTTGAGGACATCGGTCGCTCGACATGGCCTGTGAGGCTCGAGATCAGACCCAATCGTGCGGGTCTTTGCGGTGATCGATTTGCGCCGACCGCAAAGACTGGCGCTGATGGAGCCCTTAAGCGCCGAAGAAGGGCTGATACCTCTGATTTGGACACTGGAATGGCCAGCTGTCTTAGAGCCTCTCACAAAACTCCCTCCGCACCGTCGCGTGCGAAGGGAGAGCTCCCGGGAACCTGAAGTTCTGTGAGGTGCTCTTATTCAGCCAAATATTGCCATGGAAGCCAATCTACCCCTCGACGAAAATGGATCGAGTTCCGCTCCACCGCGACGGATGAGCCGCCGGGAGACAACGGTATCCGCGGCCGAGTCAATCCGTGTTGCGTTTCCAGCTTCAAGAAACAAGGACGGTCACTCAGAAACTGAAGCACGGTTCAACGCTGGATAAGGCGATGCCTGCTGGTCTCCTGGGCGAACGGCCTGGGGGGGTGGAAACGTGGTATCGCTGCCGGTCCGCTTCTTGCTCGCCCCGCTCTTGGGCTTCGATCGAGGCCGGTGAACCAGGAGATCCTGCATGCGCCGATCCCTGCACACGGACGAGGAGATCGCGTTCCTGCTCGCGGAGGCCGCGCGCGGCATACCGGTTGCCGAGATTTGCGCGAGCGCCCATGTCTCGCTCGGCACCTACTACCGCTGGCGACGGCGGCTCGGTGGGCTGAAGCCTGCGGGTGTGGCCCGGCTCGCTCAGGTCGAGCGGGAGAATGCCGGACTCCGGGCAGAGGTGCAGCGGCTCCGCGCCGCCCTGCTCCTGCAGCCGGTGCGGGCAGAGCCGATCCGGACGGCCGTGACCGAACGCACGGCCCCCCACCAGGGACCGCGCCATCGCGGCGCGGCCGCCTGTGTCGGCCGCTTCGCCTTCGGGCGAAGCGCGAACTGATCTCTCGAATCCTCGCCGCCTCAGGCGGACTTGGCGGGAGCCGTGCCCAGGGCGGACTTGGGCATGAGCATGTGCACGCCCTTGTTGCCGTCCACTGTCTGGGTGATCCGCAGGTTACCGGCCAGCGAGCACAGCATGTAGGCCTGGTTGCGGGTGAGGCTGGTCCGGGCGCAGACCAGACGCACCATCTCGCGCACCGCCTGTCGCATCGCCTCGTCGAGGCTTTCGTGAAGGCCGATCGACATCAGGTCGGTGGGGGTCTCGGCGAAGGGCCAGGCGCCGGGGAGATCCTTGCGCACGGTCAGCCGGAAGGTGCCGGTGAGTCCCGTCTCCAGGGCGGTGATGCAGACCTCGCCGTCGCCCTGCACGCCATGGCCGTCGCCTGCATAGAAGCAGCCGCCGGGATTGAAGACCGGCAGGTAGAGCGTCGTGCCGACGCGCATCTCCTTGTTATCCATGTTGCCGCCGAAGGCGCGGGGGACCGGCGTGCCGACCCGGCCCCAGGCGGCGGGCGGGGCGGTGCCCATGATGCCGAAGAACGGATCGAGGGGCAGCTCGGTCCCCCAGGGTAGGCGGCAGAGGCCGCTGGCCGTGTCGATGTCGGCGTGGACGGTCTCGTACTCGGTGAACTCGTCCGGCAGGGTGCCGAGCAGCGGCAGGATCGCCACGAAGCCCCAGTCGAGGCGGAACTTGAGGTCGAGGATGTCGACCTGCAGCATGTCGCCGGGCTCGGCCCCCGTCACATGGACCGGGCCCGTGACGAAGTGCGGACCGGGGCCGCGCTCCAGCGTGTCGAGGGCGTGGAGCAGGTCGGCCGGCACCCGGGCCGGGTCGGGGTGGAGCGACTCGCGCCCGCCCGCCGGATGCGAGTGCAGGGTGACAGTGTCGCCGGACGCGACCGTGAGCACCGGCGGCAGCGCCGCGTCGAAGTAGCCGAGCACCATCGTCTCGGGCGTGGCGGGAATCTCGTGATGGGTGGGCACGGCGTCTCCTCGGGTTTCTGTCAGACGACGATGTGACGGGTGAGAGATTCGAGATTCAACGAGCCGGCGTCTCCGCGCTCGACGACGCTGCCCCGGGACAGCACCACCACCGCGTCGGCAACCCGGAGCGCGAAGTCGAGATACTGCTCCACGAGCAGCACCGTGATCCGCCCCTTCAGGCCGGCGATCACCGTCTCGATGGCGGCGACGATCGAGGGCTGGATGCCTTCCGTCGGCTCGTCGAGCAGGATGGCGCGGGGTCGGGTGGCCAGCGCCCGGGCGATGGCGAGCTGTTGCTGCTGGCCGCCCGAGAGGTTGCCGCCCGGGCGGTGCCAGAGGCTGCGCAAAGCCGGGAACAGGACGGCCGCCTCGTCGATCGCGTCGGTGCGATCGAGCCCGTGAGCCCGGGCCGCGACCCGCAGGTTCTCGGCGACCGTCAGGTCGGGGAAGATCTCGCGTCCCTGGGGCACGTAGGCGAGCCCCGCACGGGCGCGCCTGTCGGGGGACAGGCGGGTCAGGTCGGTCCCGTCGAGGGCGATCTGGCCGCGGCTCGCCGGGATCAGGCCGGTGAGGCAGCGCAGCAGCGTCGTCTTGCCGGCGCCGTTGCGGCCGAGCACGGCGAGGCAGGCCCCCGGCTCGACCGCGAGGCCGATCCCGCGCAGCACCTGTGCACTGCCGTAATGCTGGTCGAGCCCCTCGACATCGAGGCGCGCGGGTGCGGGCGCATGGGTCATCGGCCGAGGAAGACCTCGATCACGCGGGCATCGCGCCGGGCGCCGGGCATGCTGCCTTCGTAGAGCGTTCGCCCCTCGTGCAGGACCGTCACCCGGTCGGCGATGGCCTCGACGAAGCCCATGTCGTGCTCGATCACCAGGATCACTCTGTCCGGCCGACGGAGTGCCCGGATCAGCGCGGCGGTATGGGCCGTCTCGGCATCGGACAGGCCGGCCACGGGTTCGTCGAGCAGGAGGAGCCTGGGCTCGGCGGCCAGGACCATCCCGATCTCCAGCCACTGCTTCTCGCCATGCGCCAGGGTGCCGGCAGGCACCGTGGCGCGTGGGGCGAGGCCGATCTCCGCCAGGACGGAAGCGATGCGAGCGGGGCGTTCGCGCGCCGGCAGCGCAGGGCCGCAGCCGATCTCCAGGTTCTCGCGCAGGGTGAGCGCCGGGAAGACGCTCGGCTTCTGGAACTTCCGCCGCACGCCGGCGCGGGCGATCTCGGCCTCGGAGCGCTTGGTCAGGTCGATCCGGTCGCCGAGCATCACCCGGCCGGAGACCGGCTTGGTGACGCCCGAGATCACGTCGAGCAGCGTGGTCTTGCCGGCGCCGTTCGGGCCGATCACGGCCCGCACCTCGCCCGGGTCGACTGCGAGCGACACCGCATCGAGCGCCGTGAAGCGGCCGAAGGCGACGGTCAGGGCCTCGACGGTGAGGGCGCTCATCGGGCGGCCCGCAGCCAGGTTGGGCGTAGGCGCAAACCCACGAGATCGAGCAGGCCGTTCGGCAGGCCCAGCACCACGAGGAGTACCAGCCCCGACAGGATGAAGGGCCACGCCTCCGGCATCGCGGCGCTGAGCCAGAATTTCAGGCCATTGACGAGGATGGCACCGATTACCGCCCCGCCGAGCCTTCCCAGGCCGCCGATGGCGACCCAGACGGCGATCTCGATGGAAAGATCGGGCGCCAGCACCCGCGGGTTGATGATGCCGACCTGCGGCACGTAGAGGATGCCGGCGAGCGCGGCGATCATGGCCGAGAGGCACCAGATCCCGAGCTTCAACCGGGTGGTGCTGTAGCCGAGGGTGCGCAGGCGGGTCTCGTCGTCGCGACAGGCGAGCATGCGGCGCCCGATTGCGCTGCCGACCAGCACCCGCGCGCCCGCGAGCACCGCAGCCAGCGCCAGCAGGGCCGCGACCGCGAGGCCGG